>OKVW01000814.1_pt1 | contig 15808 bp, 11 predicted proteins | sample 1606991 | NCBI WGS metagenome assembly OKVW01 (sample SAMN03281021, study PRJEB24777) | human gut metagenome | isolation source: fecal sample PR177 from 1 month old male Malay infant, vaginal delivered...
GAGATGTGTATAAGAGACAGAAACATAAGGATAATTTGTGTCATCCCTACGAAATTTAAATTGTAATAAATTGTTTTTGTCCTTTGGTAAAATATCGCGTACACATCTTTTCTTTTGTAATTAATGTATTTTTTATTCATAATCCCACACCTTTCTCCCGTGAGATTGGGCACTTAATTATTATAATTATTTTTTGCATTACAAAATAGAGTTTTTACTATAAGGAGTTGATAAAATGATAAAAGGTGCTTGTTATGTCAGAGTTTCAACAGAAAACCAACTTGAAAACTATAGTATAGAAGAACAAATAGACAGGTTGAAAGGCTATTGCAAGGCTAAAGATATAACAATTGTAAAATTTTATACGGATGGCGGTTATTCTGGGGGAAACATTAACCGACCAGCACTACAGCAAATGATAAAGGATATAGAGCACGGAGACATCGATTCTGTAATCGTATACAAATTAGATCGTCTCTCCAGAAGTCAAAAAGAAACGCTCTTATTGATAGAAGACAAATTTCTTGCAAACGAAGTTGATTTTATTTCAATTAACGAAAACTTCGATACATCCACTCCATTTGGAAGAGCTACGATCGGTATTCTTTCCGTTTTTGCACAGTTGGAGAAAGATCAAATAACAGAACGTTTTACAATGGGACGAATCGGACGAGCAAAAAATGGATATTATCACGGTGGGGCTTACGCTCCCACAGGATATGACTATATTGATGGACAACTTATTGTTAATGATTATGAAGCTTTACAAGTAAAAGAATTATTCAATCGATTTTTAAAAGGATATTCTATTCATAACTGTTGGCAATATATGCAAAAGCATTATACAACAAAATATGGTTCCTGGAAAAGTGAGGCACTTATTCGAAATGTTCTACAAAATGAACTGTATATAGGAAAAGTGAAATTCAAAGGAGTATCATATCCAGGCAATCATGTTCCCATTATTGATTCAGATTTGTTTTACAAAGTACAGGATGTTTTCAAAACATCCAGACGGGATATGGATAAATTTAAACGCACTCCATTCAGATCCAATTCTCTTCTATCAAGTTTCATTTATTGTGGGAAATGCGGTGCAAAATTTCATGCAGAACATGGCAACTACTCCTGTTACAGCAGGACAAAAGGCGACAAGAAATATATTGTGGATCCCAACTGCAAAAACAAGAAATGGAAAATCAATGATCTTGATAATTTAGTAATACAATATATTTCACAACTAAACTTCAATAGAATAGAAAAAGTTCCTACTCCTCCTGAAATTCCTCCGGATTATTCAAACCGGATTAAAGATATTGATAAACAAATAGAAAAGCTTATAGACTTGTATCAAATAGGCAGCATTCCGATCAGTACCATTTCAGAAAAAATTGATAATTTGTCAAAAGAAAAAAGTGTTTTAGAGGAAAACTCAAATATTGAAATACCTGACATAACTATAGAAAGCCTGATTCAAGCGAGAGACAGGTTACTTAACATACTGGAAAATGGTGATTTGCAAGAGAAAAGAGCTTGTTTAGCGGTATTAGTTGACCGTATTGAAATAAATGATGAATCCGTAAATATTGTATTAAAAGGTATATAATTCTCTAAATATTTAACATACCAGATTTATATCTTTAGAGAAAATGACTCCTTTCTGAAAAGAATTAAATTATATCAATTCTTATCAAAAAGGAGTTTTTTTAATATTAGCAGCGTTAATTCATCGATTACAGATCCATAGTTTTATGAAGCCCACATGTAAATATACTTTTAAAATATACTTTTCCATCTGAAACCCGAACCAGATTCCGGTTCTGACTATCATCTGCAAATACGTTGCATGAATGGTTAACTTGATATTGACAGCTAAACACTTCTATGGAGCTTTGATCCAGCAATATATCAATATCCAATTCTGTTTTTCCCTCTGTCAGCAAGAAGCTTCTGGTGACCCCTCCATTCCAGTCATCTGCCTGATTTCTGTCAAGATATATTTCTTCATTGATTAAATCCAGTTTTAATATCGCTGCTCTTTTGCCATTATCTCTTAGAAAAAGTTCTATCTTCGATGCAGTAGTCCGTTCCAAATCAACAACTAATTTTATCTCGCCTGATATCCCGTCTCCAGCCTCAAGAATAAGTTCGTCTTTCGTCTCCACATCATACTGAATCTTTTTATCATACTGGATACTAGCTAACTCACTTATCGGCATAAACTGAAGGGAATAGTCGGGCATTAACTTCACTTCCCTTGGAATGTTAAAGGATCCGCACCATCCTTCTCTATGTGTCGGTCCCCAATCCTTCCACCAAGGCATCCAATCCCATGCGTTGCTCCATGCCACCATAATCCTGCGCCCTTGTCCATCCAGAAAAGATTGTGGTGCATAGTAATCAAATCCCCAGTCTATCTCACCCGTGTGAATCTGGCGGAATTTTCCTGTATCGTAGTTCAGTTTTCCTACAATGTAAATAACCGTTCTTTCTCCAAGTCCCATAGGCGAAAACGTAATAACATCTAAGTCCCCTATATGGAAGAAGTCTGGACATTCAAACATATAGCCATATTCTCCCCGGCTTTCAAACATTACATTAACAAACTCCCAATCTGTTAAGTTTGTTGACCGATAAAGAAGTGCTTCGGCAAAGTTACCTTTTTTCCCTCCACATACCATGTAAAACATATTTCCATTGGACCACACTTTAGGATCTCTAAAGTTATCTTTTTCAATCCAAGACGGCGCATGAATAATTGGATTTCCTTCATACTTTTCAAAATTTATTCCGTCATCACTCCAAGCAAGACACTGTGACTGTACAAAACCTTCTTGTGTCTTTGTCGTTCCCGTATAGAACAAATAAAGTCTGCCTTTCCATTCAATAGCACTTCCAGAAAAACAGCCGCCTTGCTCATCGTTGTCATAAGTTTCACTAGGGGCAAGAGCCATAGGTAAATAATCCCAATGTAATAAATCATTACTGACTGCATGGCCCCAGTGCATAGCTCCCCAGTAAGTATCGTAGGGATTATATTGATAGAAGAAATGATATTTACCTTTAAAAAATATCAGGCCATTAGGATCATTTATCCATCCTTCCTCCGCCATAAAGTGATATCTCTGCCTCATTTTCGCACTACTTACCAGAGGCTTTTTATTTTGTATTTCTTGTTGTGCTTTCTCAATATTTTCTAAAAGCAATGCTTTTGACATGTTTTTTCTCTCCCCTTATCTTAAACTATCTCTCAGCTTTCTGGCATACTCAATATTTTCTTCTGATTCTCTTCTTGCCTTATTCTCTTTTATTCGGAACTGTTCTTCACGCTTGGGTGAGTACTCTTCCCAGCGCTTTTTATAATTTGCTAATGCTTCTTTCATCTCATTATTCATTTCTACTTCTGGATATTCTCTTTTTGGTAACTCCGCTGTAACAGGAATACGCTTTTCAACAGCTTGAATCGTTACAGGCTTTGATTTTTCCAGTGTTTGATACCAGTATGCTGTGCTGCTCCAGTCATCACAAAGATGATTTGCATGACCGTGTTCTATAGTTACCCTGATACTTTTTTCGAATCTTATAGGGTCGGTAATATGGAAGCGATATGCTACATGAAGACCCTCTGTATTATCCCCCTCATGTACAATTGTTCCATAGAATGGAAAATGATTTCTCTGCATTCCCCACGCATGGTTAAAGTAATCTTCCGTTCCTGTCCCATTTAAGCTCGGATATTCTTCTCCATCAATAAAAATCATATCATTTCCTTCGCCCCACCAGCTTCCCTGGAAATGCTTTACACTTAAATTACATCCTACAAAGTGTCCGGTTCCTTCCGTTTCAAGTATGACATAGTTATTTTCTCCTTTTAGGTTTGAAACCGTATTTACCTCCGGTGAATTCACCTGCAGCTCAGGTCCCCATCCTTTGCAGGGATTCTCTCTATTCCACGATGCATGAAAATAGGCAGTATCTTCATTAATCGGTTCATGATACATCTCATAATCAATATAGAAATATAATATAAAAGGAAGTTCATTCTCATTTATAATTTCAATTTTAGCCTTTTTCTGAAAAGGCATCGGGAAGTAGCAAGAAACGGAACATGGTGCTCCATATCTACCTGCTTCCTCTGGTTTTAAAGACACATTCATGGGAAGGGACGAAAAATTTCCCGGATAACAGTTTCCAATGCAAAAGAAGTCACCAAGGGGCGCCAATACACTAGGTCCTTCCTGATCATCCCAAGTAATTTTAATTAGTGCTTTCCTATAATAAAATGGATCATAGTCATCCCAAATAACGCCGAGTGCCGGGTGAATTTCCATAACTGGTGCCGCATTTGCTTGTAACACCGGATCAAGAATTGCTGGCTTTTTTACTTGTCGGCATGAAGAAGTCATCCAAATATGAGTAATACATCCCGGACCTTCTACTTCACCCAGCGTTATGCTTTGTCCAGCGGGAATTTCCCAATAATCCTGATTTCTCCCACTATGATCCCAACTTGAAAAACGTCCGTTTCTCGCTTTATTTATCACTGTTAAATCTTTCATTAATCCTATCGTCTGCTTCATATAAAACACTCCTTTATTTTTTTAATTTATTGAAGCTCTTCCCTCTCTGAAAAGCATTGTTTATTACTCCGGGAATTGTACCCCTCTGTGTCGGAATTATTTTTTAACTATGTAACTCTACTTTTTAATTAGTACCTCATGTCGTCCTTCAAGATCAGCAGGTATATAATCTACTGCACATCCATCCAGATAAATTTGATCACCATTTCCACAACTTGTAATATCATAAATTCCCATTCCAAACCGTAAGTTTTTCAGACATATTTCCTTTATATTTTTCTGCCTGACCGGTTTCATATACATTCCATTTATGTCATAAGAAATTCCTAATATGCCAAAATAAATTGTTGAGATAAAGCCTGCTGCATGCCACAACTGCCCCGGCCATCTCCAGGCTCGTCCAGATTCTAAATCTATTACTTCATAAAATGTCTTATTAAAAATAACATTTCTTACCTGCTGCATAATTAATTTCCAGATAAGTTCAGAATTTCCTATTTCACATGCAGCCGAAGCAAATCCTGCATTCCAAACACCCCAACTGCTATGGCAGAAATGGTTTTTTTCATTGCGGTATGGAAATAAATCTATGCCAAATTCAGTCATTGCCGTTTTTTCAATCTTATCCAAAATAAGTCGCTTTTGCCTATCATCTGCAATGCCAAACTTTTTCCATACTGCAGCCTCTTCTCCTGATGTTTCCCAATAATTTTTCTCATATGATTCAGAGCCCTTTGGCCCTCCGGTAAAATATCCCGCATCTTCTTTCCAGTATACTTCGCGTATACGCTCCTTCATTCCACGACCAATTTCACCGAACCTTCTTATTAATTCTTCCTTTTCACCTATGATGCTTCCCATTCTTTCCATACACAAAAATGCTTCCATATAATAAACTTCCGTACCCAGGCAGAATCCCGCAGCCTCAGGTTCATCAAATGCGTCGTTGGATGTAGACTTCGAAGCCCATACAAGCCCTTGATCCGTGTCGTACTTCTCCATAGCCTGTTTTATTCTCTCACATAGTGCCGGCCATGTCTCATATATAATATTAATATCATGAGTGGCACAATAGTAGTCCCATATACCCACTGCCGACATAGCCGGTCCATCCTCACCATTGTCAAATCCTTGATTTGCTGTATAACATAAACTTAAACGGGCTCCATTCCTATCAATCAGACTTCCGCATCGTATTGCCACATGCACCGTATCCCTAAGCCATACTCCAAAACTTTCTCCTTCACCTTGAAATAGTCCTGCACTCCACATGCCTTCCTGTCCAGGCATTGAATATTCTTCTGAACTGCATAAGGCAAACACATCGCAGGCAATCTTGTATGCAGTATCCAGTACTGGAATTCCTGTCTGCAGTTTTGGAAACCTTATGTCTATGTCTGCAAGTTCTGGACGATAATAAGGCTTTCGACATACCTGCCGGCTCATGTCTCCCCAGGGGGTTTTGCGCCAGGTAAATTCTTCAACTACTCTGGGCCAAGATAAAATACCCCCATCCTGCAGCACGTATGCCGGTGGTTCTCCATAACAACTGTCTTCAACGCATGTCTCCCATACTGTATAAGATTTACTTCTATATATGACCTCACCTTTTGGCCAGTTAGAAAGCGTTCCATATTTAGCTGGATATTGGATATTTCGCAGGCCATATACTTTCGCTGATACTATTTCAGCCGTACCTGAACTATCCCTAATTAATAAGAAATCCATTTCTTTATTCGGAATCTTAAAATCAATATTTCCTGCAATTCCTTCTTGTGGCTTTGCAGCGATTATTTCTTTACGTTCACTATATTCAATCACCACCTTTCCCCCAATCAGAATCTCGATAATTCCACAATCATACCACATATGCAGCTTTAGTAATTTATGTATAACCGGGAACTTGATCTGTGTTTCCCCACATATCAGACTTTTAGTTTCACCAAACCATGTCACCTTACATCCACAAATTTCAATTTCGATTAGTTGGGCTTTATTTAAAGAAATTTCCAATTCTAATTCATATGCATTTGTATAGATATCACTGCTATTTCCTTCTGCCTCCAATATTCGAATATCCGGCCATATTCCTGGGGATACACGAAATCTCAAGTTTCTTTTAAACGCTTCATTTAACCGGTGTTGTTTCCATTGCCGTTCCCATATCCTTATATGTTTTATATTGTCTAACGGAACCAGTTCATCTGATTTACTTTCAAAAATCTGAGATAGAAAATATCGAAATCCCTTTTTTTTAATATCTTTTGATACTGCAATTTCATAAGTTTTCCCTGCCCATTCATATTGGATAATATCCTGTACTTTTCCTCCCCACTTTTCAGATTTTACTATATTTTGATAAACAGGTTCCCACATTCCCCTATTATCATTCAAATCATCATAATAGGCTTCTTCCCAATGAACCATATCTACACTTTCTACCCAATACACTGTTTTCTTGCCGGACTCATATATTTGATTTTTAAGTTTCAAAATCCATTTTGTATCACCTTTAAACACTTTGCAAATATGAAGAAAGCTGCCACCAAGTACTATATGTAATATCGGTCCATATCTTACCTGATTATTTGTTGAAAGTGGTATTAACATGATCTTCTCCTCTCCACATGATCTTATCTATTGATTTTTATAACAGAAACAGCTATAATCAAAAATAAAAAGTAAAAGTATAAATGAAAGGTTACATTATGGCTAATATAAAAGACGTTGCCGCCAAATCCGGCGTTTCGGTAGGTACCGTTTCCCGCGTACTGAATAAACGGGGTTACATTTCTAAAGAAACATATGAAAAAGTATATAAGGCAATGGAAGATCTTAACTACCAACCTAATCAAATCGCACGTAATCTTTTCAGCCAACGCACACACACGATTGGACTGCTTCTTCCAGATGTCTCACACCCGTATTTTTCTGAAGTAACGCATGAAATTGAGCTTCTTCTGTATGAATCCGGTTACAAAGTCTTATTATGTAATACAAAGGAAAATGCCAATCGAGAACAGGACTATATAAAAATGCTTCAACAAAATAAGGTAGATGGTATTATTATTGCCACTCATATGCTTAAAAATAAAGAATATGAAAATATCGATCTTCCCATTGTCGGACTGGATATGATTCTTGGTAATAATATTCCTTCTGTCCACTATGACCATCGTTATGGCGGGCGTTTGGCAGCCGAAAAATTGATTTCAAACGGTTGTAAAAACATTCTTCAGTTTAGTGGATATTCTGCGGTTCCTTCGCCAGCGTTAGAACGTCACCAGGTATTTGCTGAAACATGTGCTGAACATAATGTAAGTTGTATCACATATGACCTATCGGCTAATGAATTCAAACGCGAGCATTATTCCCGTATCATTAATTCTCTGCTGGATCAGCATCCAGAAATCGATGGGATTTTTTCCACTGATATTATCATAGCATATGCCCTGCGCTGTATACATGATCGTGGTATTTTAGTCCCCGAACAGATTAAGGCGGTCGGTTACGATGGAATTGAACTTGCCCATCTGCTTACTCCCCCTCTCACCCACATTCAGCAACCAATTAAAAAGCTATCAGAGGTAATTGTGGACACTCTGCTTCGCAAAATCAGAGGCGAAGAGCTTATGCAGCATGAAATTATCCTACCTGGTCTCACTCTGGTGGAAGGGGGCACGACCTATTAAGACTAACCCGAGATTCTCACCGGGATATCCCTGGTTTTAAAATGATTCGCTGCTTCTAAAAGAACCGCCTCTATTGGCGCTTTTAGAAGTGGCTTTTCTTCTTTGCCAAGAGTTCTGTACTTACTCTCACCCAGTCCATGATAAGGTAATAGTTCTACCAGCTTAACATTACTCTTCCCTTTTAAAAATTTTGCAATTGATTCTATGGCAGTCTCTTGAATCCCCTGAATCATAGGAACTCTCACAATAATATTATTTTGCTTCTCTAACTTATTAAAGTTCTCAATAATAAGTTCATTTGAAACACCTGTATAGTGACGATGAGCCTCGCTATCCCAGTGTTTTAAATCATATAAAAATAAGTCTGTGTATGGTATGACTTTCTCAAATGCATCGTATTTCACGTTACCCGCTGTATCAACTGCAGTATGTATCCCTGTTTTTTTTAATCTGCATAGTAAATCTGCCACAGCATCTGCCTGCATAAGTGGTTCACCACCGGAACAAGTCACTCCTCCCTGAGAAATTTTATACATTAACTGGTCTTTTTCAACCTCTGCTGCAATCCGGGCAGTATCCATTTCATATCCAATTAGCTTTATTGCATCCGTGGGACATCGTTCTGCACATTTACCACAATTCTTACATTTCTCCTTTGCATATACCAAAATCCCCTGTCTCATACTTCTAGCTTGTGCCTGACAGGCAGTAATGCATTTACCACAGCAAATACATTGTTGCGGTATCCACTGTATTTCTGCCTTTTCATTTAATGATTCCGGATTATGACACCATATGCATTTTAAATTACACTTTTTAAAAAATACGGTGGTTCTTATTCCTGGTCCATCATGCAATGACATTCTTTGAATGTTAAAAATTTTGGCTTTCATTTTCAGTACTCCTATCCTGCGAACCTTTTCGCACGACTTGCTATTTCCATCTGCATTTCTTTGTCCAGGGTCACGAAACGCGCACTATATCCGCACACTCTCACCACAAGGTTCTGGTGTTTTTCCGGGTGTTTGAGAGCATCTTCCATCGCTTCCGCATCTACAACGTCAAAATCAAAAGTATTTCCACTGCATGCAATAAAGTAACGGATAATATGTTCAAACACCTTCTCATCCTGCCCAGCCAATGTAAGTGGCATTTCAAAATATAAAACTGCTGTTCCCGGATATTTGCTCAAATCAATCTGGGAAAGTGAATGTACCATCTGCACGATTGTAGTCTCGACATTTTCAGATGCATTAATTCCTCTTGCTAAACTCTCCCCAGCTTTTCTTCCATCCGGGGTCGCCCCTGTTCCAGCTTTAAGCCATTCATACCCATAAAAAGACCATAATGCAGCCTCATACTGTCCACCTCTGGTATTACCCATTCCTGAGATAGTAACTGCCATATCATCATAAACTTTCTTTGTCAATTCTTTTAGGGCTTCCGTATCCTGTCCATATTTTTCTAACTTTACTCTGAGCCACTGCCTGGTCTCCTCTTCCTTATCAAAGTCAGATTTAAGTAAATATTTCATTTTTTCCCAGCTTATTTTGTTAGTATCAAATACAACCTCTTTTAAAGCATATAGTGAATCAATAAAAGTTCCAATTCCACTGACTGCATATGCACTTCCATTATACTTAGCTCCTCCATCGGAAATATCTTTTCCATTTTCAATGCAGCCTTCCAGCGTTGAAGAATATAGCGGGCACGGATTATAATCTTTCCAAAATGCCTCAAATTCGTTATAACGCCAAGTGATCGCATTCACAATCAACTTTAGATTATAAAATACTCTTTCGTAAAATTCGTCAAAATCTCTACAATACTCCATAGAAACCGGAACAATTCTTTCCTTATTGAAAAAATCATACTCTTCTGAGAAAATCATCATTAGTAGATATTTGGCTGGATTCAAATAGCAGTATGCTCTTGAGCCAAATTCTGTTCCAGCCAACACGGTTTCCTGACATCCTCCTGAAACATAAAGTCTGGCATCTGCAAGAGACTTTCCTTTATCCGTCTCTCCTTTTATTATTACCTCATCATTAAATATAGAAAGTACATTTGTTCCCGATGCTGCTAATTTTCCAACAAGCTTATAATATTCCTCTGGCGCATCTGCTGAGAAACGAGCTTGAAGCTTAGGATTCACAAACCGATACTCCATATATGCTTCTATTACAAATCTGGTAATATCATTGAATACTGTTTTTCCTTCCCTGTCACACCCCCCTATATTCAAGCTTGTGTTTGTTCCATAAGGCGTGTTATTTAAGTCCCATCTGGCATCAGTCATTGCAACAAACCAGGTGATTAAATCCTTGGCTTCTAATTTTGTGATTATCCCCAGTTCTATATCCCGGTCATAATATTTTTCAAGGATTCTGTCTATATGACCTAATATAGCAAAGCCCAATGACTCAAAAGAGTTTCCAACTTCTCTTAAATACCAAATAGTATTTAATGCTTCAAAGAAAGTTTCCGCCGGATATATGGGCGCCTTTCTTGCTGATTTGCTAATTCTTATCAGGCGGTCTTTCACTGTATCATCCTGCTCATCAGCAATCATTTCATCCGCTTTTGCCGCAAACCTCTCAGTAAGGTAAATTAACGAATCCTGGGCTGTAATGACACTTTTGAGAAATTCCTGTTCCTTTTCACTATTTGATTTTCCCAGCTTTTCCTGCGCTTTTTTCTTGATCCCCATGAAACCGTATTCCAGTACTTCTTCTATACCCATTCCATGATGGGCACAATCCATATACATAGTGGAATCAATGATATCATCTTCCATATACGGCTTTACCCAGCCTTGAAATTTTTCCAAAAATCCGGTGGTATCACTACGCATTACCCAACTATCCAAACCAGGAATAGGCGGATATGCTGCTCCAACAGAATTTCTAAGACGCCCCGTCATTACCTCAAAATAGAATGGGCAATGTCGAAATAATTTTACCTCACATTCGTTTGCGATTATTTGATAGACCCATGTCTTTTTTTCCATCGCAGAAGCATTCGGCTGCATAGCTAACTTATCCCACAACATCTTTTCCTGCCTGCTTATATCAGTAGGATAGTTACTATAATGAGCATTCATTTCATCCATAAAGACCTGGTATTCTTTTGCAAACTGCAACTCTTGCATATCATTTCCTCCTAGAATTTCAATACTACCTTTAAGCCTTGTCGGTTTCTGACCAATTCAAATCCTTTTTCATAATCCTTAACGGGTAAACTATGTGTGACAAAGTCTTTTAAATCCAATTGCCCGTTTATGATATAACCTATCACTTCTTCATGTACTGCTTTTTCTTCCCTTGGAATCGGCCACTGTACAGAATGAATTTGGAAATTATAAGGTGCCTTATCCCAATCGATAATATCACCTGTATGCATACCTATACCATATAGACCTATTTTTCCAGTTTCCTTCGTTACCTGCATACCTTGATCAATAATACTCGTTTTTCCCACACAGTCTATGAACAGATCCACTTCTGATTGCATATGTTCTCTAACTATCTCTACTAAATCCTCTTTTTTTGAGTCTACAATTACATCCACACCATTTTTTTTCCCGATTTCCAGCCGTTCTAAATGATGACCACTCAAAACCACCTTTTCTGCTCCCATAAGTTTAGCCAAAATCGCCATAGAAATTCCCACGGGACCACATCCTGCAACCACAACGTTCATCCCCTTCTCAAGTCCTAATCTATGTAAGGCACTGCATATTTCTTTCAGGGTAATAATCATTGCTGCATCCACCGGATCTATTTCTTGTGGAATTACTTGTTGCGTACATGTTCCTTCATCTGAAATTATTCCATCTTCAATTCTCGCCATGTAATCATTCGCATATCCATACTCAGCAAAACTCCCCCAAAGACTATGGTATTCTTTCGTTTCTTTTAAGATGGTTCGCAGTACTCTGTCTCCCAGTTTAAAATTACGCACCTTGCTCCCAACCTGAATCACTTCACCCACAGATTCATGGCCCAGTATTGCTGGATATTGAGAGAATCCCCTCAAATTACCTTCTATAAGTTTCAGATCCGTGCCGTTACATATACCACATGCTATCGTTTTTGTAATAACTTCATACTCATCTATCTCAGGCAATGATATACTATTTGACAAGACAGTCTTTCCATTCCCCGTTACGATTAGACCTTTCATGTTTTTGCTGCCCCCTCTCTATCCTTTCACCGCACCCGCAGTCATTCCTTCAATAATATACTTCTGAAAAAATCCATAAAAAATCACTTGTGGTGTCATAATCATCAGACTAGCTGCTATAATTCCGCCATAATCTATACTATATCTGCCTTTGAACATGGAAATGCCAAGTGATATTGTAGCCATCTTTTCGCTGTTAATAAGTGTTACTGCTAACGGAAATTCATTCCATATATAAAGTACATTAAAAATAAAAACTGTAACCAACACCGGTTTCACAATCGGCACAATAATGGTTCTTATTGTCTGCCACAAACTGCAGCCATCTATAATTGCTGCTTCTTCAATCTCCGTCGGAAACCCTCTTAGAAATCCAGTAAAAATTAACGTATTAAAAGATACCGAGGTGGCAATATAAGGCAGCACTAAGGAAAAGTAATTTCCTTTCAGTTGAAACATCACCGTCATTCTATAAATAGGAAACAATAAGACATAAATGGGTATTGCTAATCCTAAAAGCATGAAAGAATATAAAATATTCTGAGTTCTCTCCTTTTTAAATACCATCCGCGTTAAGGCAACTGCACTTAAAAAGGTAATTACCATCTCAATAACCATTGTAATTATTGCAATAAAAAGAGTATTTCCGATAAGTCTGAATGGATTCAAGGTTTTAATTGCATTTATATAATTACTTAGGTCAAAACTGTTGGGTAATGACAATGGATCCATAAGAATGGCTGTATTTCCTTTAAATGAAAGCATGATAACGAATAAAAAAGGGATCATCATAATTAAAGTAAATATTGCCAATCCTGTATACGATACTATTTTAGACTTTTTCTTTTTCTTTGATAAGCTTTTCGTTGCCACCATGTTGCTCACCTCACCTTCCTTGCTTCTCGGTTCTGTCTTCTCAAAATCCGAAGATAAATCAAAGTAATACTCATTGTTACTACACAAGTGACCACCGCTATTGACATACCATAACCGTATTTACTGGAAATAAATGTTGTATTATACATATATGTTGTCAAAACCTCGGACATATGATTGGGACTTCCATTCGTTACTTGATATACCAATTCAAATATTTTAAAACATCCTGTGACGATTAGCACAATGTTAATTGCAAATGTCTCCTTAAGCATTGGAATTGTAATATAACGCAGTGTCTGCCAGTTATTCGCCCCATCAATACTGCTGGATTCATATATATCTTCCGGGATCGTCTTGAGTCCGGCAACAAATAATGTTGCGTAATAGCCGATATTTTGCCACAAATATATGATCCCTACACAATAGGGAGTGAGTACCAGCCCACCAATCCATTGCTGTTGAAATTGACCCAGTCCCACCTTTAACAGAAAACCGTTAATTAATCCCATCTTCGGATCAAATACAAACCCCCATATCAAGCCAACAATAAGAGGTGCAATGATATTAGGTAAAAACGCCAATGCTTTAAACACATTAATTCCCTTAAGTGCTTTATTCAGTGCCAATCCTAATGCCAGTGATGCCGGAAGAAGTACACACAGACTAATTGCTAAAATAATAACTGTATTTTTTACTGATATCCAAAAAAACCTATCTTTAAACAATATATAATAATTTTTAAAACCTATATAATCTGGTGAACTAACTCCTCTAAAGTTTGTAAAGCTATAATATACCGCAATAAAGAGTGGTATAATAATATAGGCAATATATATCAAAAGTACGGGTGCCAGCATGATAATAAAATTTCGTTTTTTACTAAACCAAAACATAAAGGTAATGCCCCCTTTCATCATCTTTAACCTGTTATAAACAGGCAAAGCCCGTAGAAAAACACCCACGGGCTTTACATTTATCTACTGTAACTGAATTTCATTATCGACCATATCACAGGCTTCTTCTGGAGTATATACACCATTTATTACTCCATATATACTGTCATACATTGCATTACCAAATGCTTCTGTACTAACATTATCCGGTTGCATAATCGGACTTACCGTATCCAGTTTCATAGCATCGAGAACTTTACCAAATACAGGATGTTCTGACAAAAATGCTGCTTCTATCTCTCCAGAATAATTCGTCGGCGGTGTACAGAGATTATCTATCATAATTTTAGCACCCTCATCGCTGTAATAAAATTTAAAGAAATCAAGTACCGCTGCCTCTTTTGCTGGATCTTCAGCTACCTTTGCACTTATGCACAATGGTGCGTGTGGAACTTGCATGCTGACATTTTGTGCACCAACGCCATCATTAAAAGATACACCCCAGCTAAATTCGATACTGTCTTTGTAGCTGCTCCCCTCTAAATAAGCACTCTCCCATGTTCCTGAATCAAACATAGCTGCCTGCCCGCTCATAAACATTTCTTTTGCGTCATAATATGTACTCGTTGCAACATTGTCTGGAAACGCACCCGCGTTACGTAGTTCATCTAATTTCTTATAAAAATTAACAAAATCGGGATTATTATATTTTTCTGTACCCCCAAGTATAGCATCTATTTTTTCAAAATAACCATATCTGCAAAGCAGTCCCATCGTTCCCCATATTGAATAGGGATCCTGTGCACCTTTTGCAATTGTCACTATACCATTTTCCTTAAACACCTTTGATGCCTCTAATAGTTCATCATATGACTCCGGCACTTTCACGTTATACTTATCAAATACAGCTTTGTTATACCAAAATCCCGTAACAAGTTTCTGATATGGAAGACCATATACAGAACCATCAACATTCATGCTGTTCACCATATTGTCATTCATAATCGCATTTAAGTTGTTTTCCTTTATAAAATCATCCAGATTATACAAATCTCCTTTTGATGCCATCTCTTTTGATGGTGCTAAAAGATTAAAGAAAACATCCGGGAGTGTACCTGCTTGTGCATCCATTTTCATTTTGTTATAATGTTCGTTGGTTTCTTCTCCTATAAGGTTGATCGTTACGTTTGGATTTTTCTCCATAAATGCTTGAACAATGCCATATACGGCTGGTTCCTGCTCTTGAACATTTGCTACGTGCATGGATAAATCAAAACTAACCTTTTCTGTACCAGCTCCATCGTTACTGGCTTCGGCGGTATTTACCTCTTCTTTTTTTCCATCAGTATTGTTTGCATCACTGGCACTTTCGCTTTCCTGTTTAACTGTCTCTTGTTCTGTTGCCGAACTGGAACACCCCCCCAGTACGGATGCTGCAACACTCACGCATAGAACTACCGCTAATAATTTCTTTTTCATAAATCTTACCTTCCTTCCTTAAACGTTTGATATATATGTTAATCGGTTGTTATATGGATATTACCATTAATTCGACTATATGTCAACCGATTTTACATCA
>OKVW01000815.1_pt1 | contig 15774 bp, 14 predicted proteins | sample 1606991 | NCBI WGS metagenome assembly OKVW01 (sample SAMN03281021, study PRJEB24777) | human gut metagenome | isolation source: fecal sample PR177 from 1 month old male Malay infant, vaginal delivered...
GATAATGATTATCATTGTTACATTGATTGTTATTTATAAACATTATGTCACCGACCGATAACAGCGCGGCAACGCCAGCAAAAACAGACACAGCACCAGCCCCTACCGAGCGTCGGATTGACAGCAAAACCCTGCTCGGCGATGCGGGGCGGGTCATTATCGAGCATGACGGCCAGCGCTATCTGCTGCGCCAGACCCATGCCGGAAAACTGATCCTCACAAAATAAACCAAAAACTTCGCCAGCCACCCAGGTGATCCCCAGGCAGCCAGCGCTTTCGATTCTTTATGGAGAGTTGCTATGCCACACCTGCCTTCCGCGTCTTTACGCCCGTCACTTCTGGCGCTGGCGATTGTCAGCACCCTGCCGGGCGTCGCGTTTGCTGCCGCAGATGAAATGACCGTCACCGCCACGGGCAACGCCCGCAGCGCCTTTGAAGCCCCCATGATGGTGAGCGTGATTGATGCCACCGCCCCGGAGAAACAAACCGCCAGCTCGGCGGCCGACCTGCTGCGTAACGTTCCCGGCCTGATGCTGGACGGCACCGGGCGCACCAACGGGCAGGACGTGAACCTGCGCGGCTACGATCGTCGCGGCGTGCTGGTGCTGGTTGACGGCGTGCGTCAGGGCACAGACACCGGTCACCTGAACAGCACGTTCCTCGATCCGGCGCTGATTAAACGTATCGAAGTGGTTCGCGGCCCGTCGGCCCTGCTGTACGGCAGCGGCGCACTGGGCGGCGTGATTTCCTATGACACCGTCGATGCAAAAGACCTGCTGGAAACGGGTAAAAACAGCGGTTATCGTGTGTTTGGTACGGGGGCGACAGGCGATCACAGTCTTGGGATGGGGGCCAGCGCCTATGGCCGCACCGACACGCTGGACGGTCTGGTAGCCTGGTCCAGCCGGGATCGCGGTGATATCCGCCAGAGCGACGGAGCAACCGCCCCTAACGACGAGTCCATCAATAACATGCTGGCGAAAGGCAGCTGGAAAATCGACCCGGCCCAGACCCTGAGCGGCGCCCTGCGCTACTACAACAACGATGCTCAGGAACCAAAAAACCCGCAAACCACCGGGGCGGACAGCAGTAACCCGATGACCGATCGCTCCACCATCCAGCGTGACGCGCAGGTGGGCTACCGCATCGCCCCGGAAGGTAACGACTGGCTGAACGCCGACGCGAAGGTCTACTGGTCCGAAGCGCGCATTAATGCCCAGAATATCGACAACAGCGGTGAGTTCCGCAAGCAGACCACCAAAGGCGGCAAGGTGGAAAACCGCACCCGCCTGTTCAGCGACACTTTAGCAGCACATCTGCTGACCTACGGTGGGGAATACTACCGTCAGGAGCAGCATCCGGGCGGCGCGACCACCGGCTTCCCGGAGGCGAAAATCGACTTCAGCTCCGGCTGGCTGCAGGATGAGATCACCCTGCGCGATCTGCCGGTCACCCTGCTGGGCGGTACGCGCTATGACAACTACCGCGGCAGCAGCAATGGCTACGACGACGTGGATGCCGACAAGTGGTCCTCCCGCGCCGGGTTAACCGTCAGCCCGACCGACTGGCTGATGCTGTTTGGCTCATACGCGCAGGCGTTCCGCGCGCCCACTATGGGCGAGATGTACAACGACGCCAAACACTTCTCTATTGGCCGCTTCTATACCAACTACTGGGTGCCAAACCCGAACCTGCGCCCGGAAACCAACGAAACGCAGGAGTTTGGGTTCGGTCTGCGCTTTGACGATCTGCTGCTTGCCAACGATGCGCTGGAGTTTAAAGCCAGCTATTTCGATACCAAAGCTAAAGACTATATCTCCACCACCGTCAATTTTGCCGCCGCGACCACCATGTCTTATAACGTCCCGAACGCCAAAATCTGGGGCTGGGACATGATGGCAAAATACTCTGCCGACCTCTTCAACCTCGACCTGGCCTATAACCGCACGCGCGGGAAAGACACCGATACGGGCGAGTACATCTCCAGCATCAACCCGGATACCGTCACCAGCAAGCTGGACATTCCGGTGGCGCAGAGCGGTTTTTCCGTCGGCTGGATTGGCACCTTTGTCGATCGCTCAACGCATATCAGCAGCAGCTACAGCAAGCAGCCGGGCTACGCGGTCAATGACTTCTACGTCAGCTATAAGGGTCAGAAGCAACTCAAAGGCGTGACCACGACGCTGGTGCTCGGCAACGCCTTTGACAAAGAATACTGGTCACCTCAGGGCATTCCGCAGGACGGCCGTAACGGCAAGATTTTCGTAAGCTATCAGTGGTAATTCCCGTCGGGGCAACTCTTCAGAAGGATAAGAAAATGAATCACTACACGCGCTGGCTTGAGCTGAAAGAAGACAATCCGGGTAAGTACGCGCGCGACATCGCAGGGTTAATGAATATCAGCGAAGCAGAGTTGACCTTTGCCCGCGTGGGTCACGACGCCTGGCGACTGCGCGGTGAGATCCGCGAGATCCTGGGCGCGCTGGAGGCGGTGGGCGAAACCAAATGCATCTGCCGCAACAACTACGCCGTTCACGAGCAGGTCGGAAGCTTCACCAACCAGCACCTGAACGGCCATGCCGGGCTGGTGCTGAACCCGCGCGCGCTGGATCTGCGCCTGTTCCTCAACCAGTGGGCAAGCGCGTTTCACATCAGTGAAGCCACCGCCCGCGGCGAGCGGCAGAGCATTCAGTTCTTCGACCACCAGGGCGATGCCCTGCTGAAGGTCTACGCCACGGACAACACCGACCTTTCCGCCTGGGGAGACGTGCTGACCCGTTTTATCTTTGCCGATAATCCACCGCTGGCGTTGAAGGCGCCCGACGCGCCTGCTCACGCGGAAAATGCGCAAGCCGACCTCGTGGACAACGAGTGGCGCGCCATGACCGACGTGCACCAGTTCTTCAGCCTGCTGAAACGTCATAACCTCAGCCGCCAGCAGGCGTTTCGCCTGGTGGGGGACGATCTGGCCTGTCGGGTAGAGAACAGCGCGCTGGCGCAGCTGCTGGAGACGGCGCGCCGGGACGGCAATGAAATCATGGTCTTCGTCGGCAACCGCGGCTGCGTGCAGATTTTCACCGGCGCGGTGGAAAAGCTGGCGCCGATGAAAGGCTGGCTGAACATCTTCAACTCAACCTTTACCCTGCACCTGCTTGAAGACGCCATTGCGGAGACGTGGGTCACGCGCAAACCAACCGCTGACGGGCACGTCACCAGCCTGGAGCTGTTTGCCGCCGACGGGACGCAAATCGCCCAGCTGTACGGCCAGCGCACCGAAGGCGAGCCGGAGCAAAGCCAGTGGCGCAGCCAGATAGACGCCCTGACGGCGAAAGGGCTGGCCGCATGAAACGGTGGCTTGTCCTGTTCAGCGCCCTGCCCCTGCTGGCGTTTGCTGCGCCGCAGGAGAAAATCGTCACGCTCGGCGGCGACGTCACCGAGATTGTCTACGCCCTCGGCGCGTCGTCTTCCCTGGTGGCCCGCGACAGCACCAGCCAGTGGCCGCAGGCGGCGAACGTGCTGCCGGACGTGGGCTATCTGCGTCAGCTCAACGCGGAAGGGATCTTGTCCATGCGCCCCACGCTGGTGCTGGCCAGCGCCCAGGCGCAGCCCTCTCTGGCGCTAAAGCAGGTTGAGCAAAGCCACGTCCGGGTTATCGCGGTTCCAGCCGCTAACGATTTGAGCGTCATTGACGAAAAGGTGCGGATCTTGGCGGAAGCGACGCACCGCGAGGCCGAGGGGAATGCCCTGCGCGGCAAGCTGCGTCAGGCGCTGTCAACCCTGCCCACATCGCCGCTCAACAAGCGGGTGCTGTTTATTCTCAACCACGGCGGGATGACCGCGATGGCTGCCGGACAACAGACCGGCGCGGACGCGGCCATTCGCGCGGCGGGGCTGCAGAATGCGATGCAGGGGTTCACCCGCTATCAGCCGCTGTCTCAGGAAGGGGTGATTGCCAGCCGGCCCGATCTGGTGGTGATTTCGCAGGACGGCATCAACGCCCTGGGCGGGGAAGCGAATCTGTGGACGCTGCCCGGCCTGGCGCAAACCCCGGCAGGACGTAATAAGCAGGTGCTGGCGATGGATGATATGGCGCTGCTGGGCTTTAGCGTGCGAACGCCGGAAGCCATCCGGCAGCTGCGTACCAAAGCGGAGCAACTGCCCTGATGTCCCGGCGAGTCGCCTTGTCATTGTGGATGCTGGCCGCGCTGCTGGTCGTCACGACGCTGACGGCCAGCGGTATTGGCGCGCTGCGCCTGCCGGTCAGCCTGCTGTGGAACGGCACCGACGAGGCCCTGCGTCAGATCTGGCTGACGATCCGCCTGCCACGCGTGCTGCTGGCGCTGGCGATCGGCGGTTCGCTGGCGCTCGCGGGCTGCGTGATGCAGGGGCTGTTCCGCAACCCGCTGGCGGACCCGGGCCTGCTCGGCATCAGCAGCGGCGCGGCACTTGCCGTCGCGCTGTGGGTGGTGCTTCCGCTCTCGCTGCCTGCACTGGTGATGCTGTATGCCCCGATGCTGGCGGCGTTTCTCGGCGCGCTGGCCGCCACCTTCGTGATTTTCCTGCTCAGCCGTCAGCGTGACGCTTCCCTGTCGCGCCTGCTGCTGGTGGGCATTGCCATCAACGCCCTGTGCGGTGCGGCCGTCGGCGTGCTGTCATGGCTCAGCAATGATGCCCAGCTTCGCCAGCTTTCACTCTGGGGAATGGGCAGCCTCGGCCAGGCGCAGTGGTCGACGCTGCTGGCCGTCGCGTCGCTGATGATCCCCACCGTACTGATTATCTGGCGCCTGGCAGGGCCCCTCAACCTGCTGCAGCTGGGCGACGAAGAGGCGCACTATCTCGGCGTGGAGGTGGCCGCCGTGCAGCGGATCCTGCTGCTGTGCAGCGCCCTGCTGGTGGCTGCCGCCGTTGCGATCAGCGGCGTGATCGGTTTTGTTGGCCTGGTGGTGCCGCACCTGGTGCGCATGTGGCTGGGAGCCGACCATCGGGCCACGCTCCCCGGCTCGGTGCTGGCCGGTGCGCTGCTCCTGCTGATGGCCGACACGCTGGCGCGCAGCGTGGTCGCTCCGGCGGAAATGCCGGTTGGCTTATTGACCAGCCTTCTCGGCGCGCCGTGGTTCCTGTGGCTGATCTTTCGTCGTGGAGGTGCGCATGGCTGAACGCTATTGTGCAGAAAACCTTGTTTTTCGCGCCGGGCAACGCACGCTGATTAACGACGTGTCGCTGACCTTATCTCAGGGCGAGCTGGTGGCGTTGATTGGCCCCAACGGCGCCGGGAAATCGACGCTGTTGCGACTGCTTACCGGCTATCTTAAACCTGCTGGGGGACGGTGCAGCCTGGCGGGCACACCGCTTGCGGCCTGGAAACCGGAAAGGCTCTCCCGCTACCGGGCGGTGATGCGCCAGAGCACGCAGCTCGGATTTGACTGGCCGGTTGAGGCGGTGGTCGGTATGGGGCGTGCGCCCTGGACCCGCACGCCAGAAGCGTCGGTGATCGAGGAGGTGATGGCCATCACCGGCTGTTTACCGCTGGCGGGCAGGCAGTTTGCCGCGCTCTCCGGCGGCGAGCAGCAGCGCGTTCAGCTCGCCCGCGCGCTGGCTCAGCTCTGGTGCGACGGGGCGCCGCGCGGCTGGCTGTTTCTTGATGAACCGACGTCCGCGCTGGATCTCTATCACCAGCAGCATCTGCTGCGCCTGCTGAAATCCCTGACCAGCCGGGGACATCTGCACGTGTGCGCGGTGCTGCACGACCTCAACCTGGCAGCGCTGTGGGCGGATCGCATCCTGCTCCTGCACAGCGGCCGGATCGTGTCCCAGGGAGAGCCGGAAACCGTTTTGCAGGCCGATGCGCTGGCGCGCTGGTACGGCGCACAGGTTCACGTCGGCAGGCATCCCGCTCACGCCGTGCCGCAGGTGTTTCTCGTCCCCTGACCGGGCCGGATTCTGACGACGCCGACTCCGGCCAGACACTAGCTTGAGCAACTGACCTCCAGCCGCTTGCCCCACTCAGGCGGGCGGCTGACGTAATCATCATCCCGGTCGGCAAACGGCGTGCGCAACGCCACGTGCAGACGGTGTATTTCGTCGTACTCGCCCTGCTCGGCCTGCTCAATCGCCCGCTGCGCCAGCCAGTTGCGCAACACCATCGCCGGGTTCGTAGCGTTCATCTGCGCCTGGCGGGTCGCATCATCCACCTGCTCCTGCTGCAGCCGCGCGCGGTACGATGCAAACCAGTCGTCAAACGCCTGTCTGTCAATAAACTCATCGCGCAGCGGCGAGGCGGCACTGTGCTGCTCCGTCTGGCCCAGCATCCGGAAGGTGCGCGTGTAATCGCTGCTCTCGCGCGCCATCAGGGCAAACAGGCCATTGAGGATGTCGTTATCGCCCTTCTTCTGCGTGACTAGCCCCAGCTTGTTGCGCATCAGCGAGCCATACTCTCGCAGTAAGATCGCCTGATAGCTGTCGAGCGCATCATTGAGGGCATCAACGTCGATGAACGGCGACAGGGTTTGCGCAAGCCGCTGCAGGTTCCACAGGCCCACCGCGGGCTGATTGTCAAAACTGTAGCGCCCCTGATAGTCGGAGTGGTTACAGATGTACCCTGGCTGATAATCATCCAGGAAACCAAACGGGCCGTAGTCAAAGGTCAACCCGAGAAGCGACATGTTGTCCGTATTCATGACGCCATGGGCAAAACCTACCGTTTGCCAGCGGGCAATCAGGGCTGCGGTACGGGCCACCACGTCCCTGAACCAGAGAGTGTATTGATCCGCGTCGTCCTGCAAATGCGCCCAGTGGTGACGAATGGCAAAGTCAGCCAGCTGGCGCACCTTGTCCGGCTCGCGGCGATAGTAAAAGTGCTCAAAATGACCGAAGCGCAAATGGCTTTGCGCAATGCGCATCAGCATTGCGCCCTTTTCCACGGTTTCGCGCGCAACCGGCGTGTCGCTGGTCACGATCGACAGCGCACGGGTGGTGGGGATACCGAGGGCATGCATCGCTTCGGAGCCCAGGCATTCGCGAATCGTTGAACGCAGAACCGCACGCCCGTCGCCCATCCGCGAATAGGGCGTCAGGCCCGCACCTTTCAGATGCCAGTCAACCGTCTCCCCGTTGGGAAGCTGTTGTTCACCGAGCAGGATCCCCCTGCCGTCGCCCAGTTGCCCAGCCCAGACGCCAAACTGATGTCCGCTATAGACCTGGGCCAGGGGTTGCATCCCGACGAGCAGCGTTTCGCCTCCCCAGACGCCAGCGCTCCCTGAACGCTGAAACAGCTCAGGCGGAATGGCCAGCTCTTCTGCCAGCCGATCGTTATGCCAGATAAGGCGTGAATTTTGTAACGGTGTGGGTTTGAGTGCGGTATAAAATCCCGGCAACTCGTCATGCCAGTGAGCAGTAAAAGACAGGGTCATAAGTCCTCCTGCTTTTAGTGTAGAGGGTTTACCCGGACTTAAACACGGGCGAAAGCAAGGGTTATCGCTGCTGAACCAGCGTAGTGACGTGTTCCGCCGAGACGGCAGGCCAGAGTGTTCCCTGCATGGCGCCAAAATTAAAGGACAACACGCGCTGCAACAGACCGTGGTCGTCAATGCCCGAGACAATCACAGACTGGCAGTGCGGCGTGATTTGCCAGAGGATGGCTCGCATAAATGGCTCAAAAGAGAGCTCTGAAGCACGCTGCTGAATGAAGCCTTTATCGAGAATAACCCGTTTAAATAATCCATCGTAGACCGCCTTGAGCGATGCAGCGCCTGCACCAAAGTTTGCCAGCACCAATGGGAAATGGATTGCCATTCTCGCCAGCTGAAGATCGTCCTTTCCGTTATTTAAACCTGGATAATTCTCATTAACAGTAAACTCAAGAAACGGATAACGCTCAAGAATTGAAACAGCGTTTCCATTACTTAATAAAAATTCAACTATTGCAGGTGTAATATTGATCCATGCAATTAACTGATGCTGAATAAAAAACAGTTTGCAGGTATCAAGCAATTGCAGTTTTTCGTTAAACAGCGCTAACTCTTCAGCCGCTGAAAGTCGTGGGATAACAAGCTCAGTGGGGATCCGCACATCGCTGTCGACGCCAGTAAAGTTAACCAGAATTTCTAAACCTTTAAGCTCCCCTGCGCTATTACGGGCAGGCAAAAGCAGCAGTTCAGACTGGTAAGCATTATCTAGCGTAATTATCATTGCACTCGCCCCGCATTAAAGATGAGAGAGGACATCCTGGAGCAATTGCCGACACAATTCCACTGTCTTGATTTTAATAAGATTAATTTCATTAGTTCCGTATTAATTTTCAGATTTTTCCCTGAATCTAAAATAATCTTATCCTGGTTGCAAAATAATAGCCAGTTTTAGATAAAACAGATACATGAGGGATTCGCTAATTTTAGGTAAATTTAACTTTAATCATCTTATTTGAGAAAAAACGGCATGTTATTCGCTACCATGCCGTCATAAGAGAGGTATACGACGAAGATTATATACGTCGTGCCTGCCAGAAATTTTTACGCCAGTAAACATTATCAAGAGAAGAGCGCATCACGCCGCGGCTCGTCGAGGCGTGAATGAACTGGTTGTCAGTATCATAAATGCCCACATGAAGTCCGCTTTCCCCCGATCCGGTTTTGAAGAAAACCAGGTCCCCGGGCAGGAGGTCGTCTTTATCAATTTCCGTGCCGATTTCTGCCTGTTTACGCGTTTCACGCGGCAGCTGTAAATCAAACTTGTCGCGAAACGTCATCAGAACGAAGCCGGAGCAATCTACACCGCCACGGCTCATACCGCCGTAGCGATAAGGCGTGCCGCGCCAGTTGCTCAGCTGATCGTTGAGGCTGGCAATGACGGTGATCGAATCTGAAAGCCGTGGGTTAGGCGGCGGTGCACGATGGCTACTGCATCCCGCAAGAAAAAGTGCGGCCATCAGGAGAAACCAGAATCGCATTTTCAGACGAATCCTCTGCTTTTTTTGTTCTTTTCGTAATTTAGCGTGCAATTGTGCTCACAGGCAAGAAACGCTTACTCCTGCCCGGTCGAAATCAGCATCTTATGACCCTCAATATCCAGCCTGCGGAACGACATGTTGTACGCGCGGGCAAGATTGGGCGGCGTAAGAACCTGATCCCGCGTACCGCTGGCGATCATCTTCCCCTGCGACAGCAGCCACACCCGGTGGGCATGACGCAAGGTGTGGTTGAGGTCATGACTGCTCATCACCACGGCGATGCCTTTTCTACTGAGCGCACTTAGCAGGGTATCCAGGGCCGCCTGCTGCGCCACATCCAGACCGCTCATCGGTTCATCGAGAAGCAGCATCCGCCCATGAGGATTACCGGCCGGGTGGATCTGAACAATGACAGCCGCCAGACGCACCCGCTGCCATTCGCCGCCGGATAGCTGGCTGACATGCCGGGAGAGTTTATCCTCCAGCCCCAGCGCCGCGGACACGTCCGTCAGCAGTGCCGTAGAATGTTTGTCGTGCAAATGCAGCATCAGATAGTGCCAGACCGGCATCGCAAAGGGGGGGACCTGCTGCTGCACGAGATAGCTGCGCCGATGCGCCAGCGAGACCGGCGACCACTCGGCCAGCGTATGCTCCAGCAACATTATCTGCCCTTCTCCGGCAGTCATGCCTGCCATCCGTGCCAGCAGCGTGCTCTTTCCTGCGCCGTTTGGCCCGACAAGATGCAGGATTTCTCCCGCATTGACGGCGCCGGTTATCGGCTCCAGACGTCCCTTCTCGGCAACGTCCGTGAGCTGCATCAGCAGCGACATTATTTCGCCAGCGCCAGCTTGATCGATTCCATGACGATCGGATCTTCAGGGGTCATATCCGGTGAAAAACGCTGTACGACCTGGCCGTCGCGACCTATCAGGAATTTTTCAAAGTTCCACAGAATATCGTCCGGATAAAGCGGCGCGCGGCCTTTGCTGGCCATGCGTTCATAAAAACCGCTGCCTTCCGGCGCGACGGCTTTCGGTGCGGCAGCGATCAGCTTCGCATACAGCGGATGGCGGTCTTCACCGTTGACATCGATTTTGCTGAACAGCGGGAACGTTACGCCGTAGGTAGTGCTGCAGAAGGTTTTAATCTCCTCTTCGCTGCCCGGCTCCTGCCCCAGGAACTGGTTGCAGGGGAAGCCCAGCACGGTAAAACCGTCTTTCTCCCAGGCCTTCTGAATGTTTTCCAGCTGCTCGTACTGCGGCGTCAGGCCGCATTTGGATGCCACGTTGACGATCAGCAACACATTGCCTTTGTAGCCTTCCAGCGTGGTTTTATCGCCATCAATGGTGGTCACTTCAGTATTCAGGATATCTGACTGCATAGCATTTCCTCAGGTTGTCGATTTAACGTCCAGCTTTTAATAGTAGCCAGATAAAGACCGGCGCGCCCAGCGTGGCGGTCACCACGCCAATGGGCAGCTCTGCGGCCGTCAGGGCAAGCCTGGCGATGATGTCGGCCACCAGCAGCGTGACGGCCCCGGCAACCGCCGAGGCCGGAAGCAAGGTTCGATGGTCCGTGATTCCGCACAGTCGGAGCATATGCGGAATCACCAGACCGATAAAGCCAATCGCGCCCGCCAGAGCCACGCTGACGCCGACCAGCCAGCCAATGGCGATGACCAGCACATTACGCCAGAACCCAATCGGCATGCCCAGCTGGCGGGCTGAGGTTTCACCCAGCGCGAGCATATTCAACGGCTGCGCCTGCAGGGCAGCCCATACGATGACCGGCACCAGCAGCGCCATCAGCCAGCCCTGCTGCCAGTCGACGCCGCCAAAGCCGCCCATCATCCAGTACATGAGCTGCCGAAGGTCAAAAGAGGTCGAGAAGTAGACCGCCCAGGTCATCAGCGCGCTACAGATGATCCCCAGCGCCACGCCGGCAAGCAGCAGACGGCTGGTCGATAAGTGCCGTCTGGCAAAACGAAGAAGGATGAGCGTTATCAGTAATGCGCCGAGGATCGCGCTCAGGCTAATGCTCCAGCCGGAGAGTTCTCCTCCGCCCAGCATCACCGCTGCAATCAGCCCCACGCCCGCACCGTTAGACACGCCGAGCAGCCCGGGCTCCGCCAGCGGATTCTCAAACAACGCCTGCATAATGGTGCCGCACAGCGCCAGCGCGGCCCCCACCAGCATCACCGCGACGGTACGCGGCAGACGAATTTGCCAGACGAAGAGCTGTCCGTCAGGTCCCCACCAGCTTTCGGGCCCTATCCACCGGTCACCGGCGCAGAGGCTAACGCCTGCGGCGACAATGAGCAGCAGCACCAGAAAAAGCAGGTGACGCCGATCGGAACGGTGCTGGAGATGGACATAATCAAGCATGTTTACGGTTTTCGTAGCGAGAGATGTAATTGATTTTACGGCGGGTTTGCCTGATAGCGCAAAGAAAAAAGGCCGCGTGGGCGGCCTTTTTAGTTAGTTCATATTACTCTGCTTTGGGCGTTGCGTTTTCGACACGGCTTTTTAACTTCTGGCCGGGTCTGAAGGTCACCACGCGGCGGGCTGTAATGGGAATATCTTCCCCCGTCTTCGGGTTGCGGCCCGGACGTTGGTTTTTATCTCGCAAATCAAAATTGCCAAAGCCGGAGAGTTTTACCTGCTCACCATTTTCCAGAGCACGACGGATCTCTTCGAAAAACAGCTCTACCAGCTCTTTGGCATCCCGTTTGCTAAGCCCAAGCTTATCAAACAGATATTCTGACATTTCAGCTTTTGTAAGCGCCATAGGTTCAATCCCTCAATGATGCCTGGAATCGCTCTTTTAATGCCTCTACACATTTGGCGACGGTAGCGGCAATCTCCTCTTCTTCGAGTGTACGGCTGGTATCCTGAAGGATAAGGCTAATAGCGAGGCTCTTGAAACCTTCTGCTACGCCCTTGCCGCGGTACACGTCAAATAAGTTTACGCCAACTACCTGATTTACGCCAACTTTCTTACATTCGGCCAAAATATCTGCTGCGGGCACATTTTCCGCGACCACAACCGCGATATCACGGCGGTTTGCCGGGAAGCGGGAGACGTCCTGAGCCTGAGGAATCACGCGGTCTGCCACCAGGTTCCATTCCAGCTCGAACACGATGGTACGGCCATTCAGGTCCAGTTTACGCTCCAGCTCAGGGTGAACAACCCCAATAAAACCAATGCGTTTGCCGTCTAAATAGAGGGCAGCGCTCTGGCCTGGATGCAGGGCCGGAATGGCTTCTGCGCGGAATTCAATTTCAGATAATTTACCGGTCAGATCCAGAATCGCTTCCAGATCGCCCTTCATATCGTAGAAATCAACCGTGCCTTTTGCCAGGTCCCAGTGCTCTTCATAACGGTTACCGCTGATGGCGCCAGCCAGCATGAGATCCTGACGGATGCCTAAATTTGCCTGATTATCCGGTACAAAGCGCAAACCGCTTTCGAAAATTCGCACGCGGTTTTGCTGGCGATTCTGGTTGTAAACGATAGTGCCCAGCAGGCCCGTCCACAGGGACAGACGCATCGCGGACATTTCGCTGGAAATTGGGCTTGGCAGGATCAGCGCTTCCTGACCCGGGTGGATCAGCTGCTGCAGCTTTGGATCAACAAAGCTGTAGGTGATCACTTCCTGATAGCCTTTGTCGTTCAGCATGGTTTTCACACGCTTCAGGGACAGGTCGGCTTCACGGTGGATGCCCATCACCAGACCTGCCTGTACCGGCTCGTCAGGGATGTTGTTGTAGCCATAAACACGGGCCACTTCTTCCACCAGATCTTCTTCAATTTCCATGTCGAAACGCCATGACGGCGCAACGGCTTTCCACTCGTCCTGGCCTTCGGTTACGTCGCAACCCAGACGCTTCAGAATATCGGTCACCTGCGCGTCGGCAACGTGGTGCCCAATCAGGCGATCCAGCTTACTGCGACGCAGGGTGATGGTCGCACGCTTCGGCAGCGTGGCTTCGTTGGTGACGTCGATAACCGGGCCCGCTTCGCCGCCGCAGATGTCGATCAGCAGGCGAGTCGCACGCTCCATCGCTTTGTATTGCAGCGCAGGATCCACGCCGCGCTCGTAGCGGTGGGACGCATCGGTGTGCAGGCCGTGACGGCGTGCGCGACCAGTGATGGAAAGCGGGCTGAAGAACGCGCACTCCAGCAGGACGTTTTGCGTTTCGTCGTTGACGCCCGAATGCTCGCCTCCGAAGATACCGCCCATTGCCAGCGCTTTGCTGTGGTCAGCAATCACCAGGGTGTCGGCGTTCAGTTTCGCTTCGGTGCCGTCCAGCAGAACCAGGGTTTCGCCCTCTTTCGCCATGCGCACCACAATACCGCCTTCAATACGATCTTTATCGAAGGCGTGCATTGGCTGGCCCAGTTCCAGCAGAACGTAGTTAGTCACGTCAACCACGGCGTCGATAGAGCGGATACCGCAGCGGCGCAGCTTCTCTTTCATCCACAGCGGGGTTGGCGCTTTCACGTTGATGCCTTTCACCACGCGACCGAGATAGCGCGGGCAGGCATCCGCAGCGTCAACCTGGATAGGCAGCACGTCACTGATGGTCGCTTCAACCGGGGCGATCTCCGGCGCGTTCAGCTCGGTCTGGTTCAGCACGGCAACGTCGCGCGCCACGCCGATGATCCCTAAGCAGTCAGCGCGGTTTGGCGTGACGCTGATTTCGATGGTGTTGTCATCAAGCTTCAGGTATTCGCGGATGTCGGTGCCGATTGGCGCATCCAGCGGCAGCTCAATGATGCCGTTGTGATCGTCGGAAATACCCAGCTCGGAGAAGGAACACAGCATGCCTTCAGACGGCTCGCCGCGCAGCTTAGCCGCTTTGATTTTGAAATCGCCCGGCAGTACCGCACCGACGGTCGCCACGGCCACTTTCAGCCCCTGGCGGCAGTTTGGCGCACCGCAGACGATATCCAGCAGACGGTCACCGCCTACGTTTACTTTTGTTACGCGCAGTTTGTCCGCGTTAGGGTGCTGGCCGCACTCTACCACTTCACCGACGACCACGCCGTTGAATGCCCCTGAAACCGGCTCAACGCCGTCCACTTCCAGACCTGCCATGGTAATCTGATTAGAAAGCGCGTCGCTGTCCAGCGTGGTGTTCACCCACTCGCGTAACCACAGTTCACTGAATTTCATTGTTCTGTCCTGCCCTTATTTAAACTGTTTGAGGAAACGCAGATCGTTTTCGAAGAATGCACGTAAGTCGGTGACGCCATAGCGCAGCATGGTCAGACGCTCCATGCCCATACCGAAGGCGAAGCCGGAGTAAACTTCCGGATCGATACCCACGTTGCGCAGGACGTTTGGATGCACCATGCCGCAGCCCAGCACTTCCAGCCATTTGCCGTTTTTGCCCATCACGTCAACTTCCGCAGACGGTTCGGTGAACGGGAAGTAGGACGGACGGAAACGAACCTGCAGATCTTCCTCAAAGAAGTTGTTCAGGAAATCGTGCAGCGTGCCTTTCAGGTTGGTGAAGCTGATGTTTTTATCAACAATCAGACCTTCCATCTGGTGGAACATTGGGGTGTGGGTCTGATCGTAGTCGTTACGATAGACGCGGCCCGGCGCGATAATACGGATTGGCGGCGCCTGATCCTTCATGGTACGGATCTGAACGCCGGAGGTCTGGGTACGCAGCAGACGCGTCGCGTCGAACCAGAAAGTGTCGTGGTCAGCGCGTGCCGGATGATGGCCAGGAATGTTCAGAGCATCGAAGTTGTGGTAATCATCTTCAATTTCCGGGCCAGTCGCCACGGTAAAGCCGAGCTCACCGAAGAAACTTTCAATGCGATCGATGGTGCGGGTAACCGGGTGCAGACCGCCGTTCTCGATGCGGCGACCCGGCAGAGAAACGTCGATCGTCTCTGCGGCCAGACGCGCATTCAGCACCGCGCTTTCCAGCTCGGCTTTGCGTGCGTTCAGCGCCTGCTGTACCTGCTCTTTGGCTTCGTTAATCACCGCCCCCGCTGCCGGGCGCTCTTCTGGCGGCAGCTCACGCAGGGTTGTCATTTGAAGGGTCAGGTGCCCTTTCTTCCCAAGATATTCGACGCGGACATTGTCTAACGCGGCAACATCTGAGGCCTGATTAATGGCGGCTGTTGCACTGGCAACCAGCTCTGCGAGATGTGACATGATTTTCCTCATTATGTCGGTGCAGACACCGATTTGGTGGAGTTATTCTCTCAAATTCAGGCACAAAAAAAGCCTCCATCGGGAGGCTTATCTGGCGCTGTTTTTCGTTTCATCTTTCACGCGCTAGCCTCCTGAAGTCAGGTGCTAAAGTAAAAGAAGAAGCGGAAAATAGCAGCATTCATGCTTGCGTTACCTTGTTGGGTAAAAACCGTTGAGACCTTATTGAAAAGCCTGCACGGGTAAATGTCAATCTTCTTACAGGGTTATATGAAAAGAGGGAGCCAGGCCCCCTCTCTCAACTGGCTTATGCCAGTGCTGCTTTCGCTTTTTCGACCAGAGCGGTGAACGCTACTTTGTCGAATACTGCGATGTCAGCCAGGATCTTACGGTCGATTTCAACAGAGGCTTTTTTCAGGCCGTTGATGAATTTGCTGTAAGAAATACCGTTCTGACGTGCTGCTGCGTTGATACGCGCAATCCACAGTTGACGGAACTGACGCTTACGCTGACGACGGTCACGGTAAGCGTACTGACCTGCTTTGATAACAGCCTGGAAGGCAACGCGGTATACGCGTGAACGCGCACCGTAGTAGCCTTTAGCTTGTTTCAAAATTTTCTTGTGACGTGCACGTGCAATTACACCACGTTTTAC
>OKVW01000821.1_pt1 | contig 15657 bp, 20 predicted proteins | sample 1606991 | NCBI WGS metagenome assembly OKVW01 (sample SAMN03281021, study PRJEB24777) | human gut metagenome | isolation source: fecal sample PR177 from 1 month old male Malay infant, vaginal delivered...
ATTTTCCTCCTGAGAGGGCCCTGCCGGGGATGGCGGGGCTTTTTTGTTAAAAACACGTATAGTATGTATCAAAAACATTGACAATACGTACTACACGTGCTATAATATAATTAGAAGGAGGGAAGAGATGAGGTTCAGGGAAGTAGAAAAAATGATTTTACAAGATGGCTGGTATGAAGTAAAACAGGTTGGTTCCCATCATCAATACAAACACCCAACAAAACTGGGAAAAGTTACAATACCAGAACATAAGGGGAAAGACATAAACCCTACAGTTGTAAAATCAATACTAAAGCAGGCGGGGCTATAAAGCCCCAAGTGCCTGCACATAGATTAGGAGGTAGCTTATGAAATTAGTTTATCCGGCAGTTTTTACTCCTTACGAAGACGAAAGTGGGGGGTATGTAGTTGTGTTCCCTGATCTTCCCGGTTGCGTGACCGGTGGTGACGATATGGCGGAAGCAATTTTTATGGCGGAGGATGCTGCCAGCGGATGGGTGCTGACAGAACTTGAGGACGGAAAGAAAGCGCCGAAGGCATCAGTTTTTGCGGATATCGTAACGGAACCAGGGCAGTTCGTTAATATGGTTGCTTTGGACATGGACGCATATGCGGCAAAGTACGGAAGCAAAGCGGTGAAGAAAACACTGACAATTCCGGCATGGCTTAATACCTATGTCGAAGAGAATAATATTAGTTGCTCTACCGTTTTACAGGAAGCTCTCAGTAAAATGGCGGAGTCAGCGATACAATAATTGTAAACCTCATCACGAGCGCTCAGATAGCTGGGCGCTTTTCCCATGTCATAAATAGAAAGTGAGGTGAGCCCGATGGCATTAACGCCAAAACAGAAAATATTTGCCAATGAATACCTGATTGACCTTAATGCCACCAGGGCTTACAAGGTAGCATATCCACGAGTGAGGAGCGATGAGGTGGCTAAAGCAGCAGCAAGTAGGCTGTTAACCAATGTTAACGTTGCGTCCTACATTGAGAAGCGCATGAAGGACCGTGAACATCGCACCGAGATCACCCAGGACCGTGTGCTGCAGGAGCTGGCCAAAATCGGTTTTGCAGATGTGACAGATTTCGTGATCATCGAGGGCCGCGGCAGCAGCGCAGCGGTCAAGGTCAAGCCCACTGACGACATGCCCCACGACAAGCTGGGGGCCATTGCCGGGATCAAGGAAGGCGCCAACGGCATTGAGATCAAACTCAATGACAAAGGTAAGGCCTTGGAGCTGATGGGCCGCCATCTGGGCATGTGGAACGACAAAGTCCAGGTATCTGGTCAGGTGGAAACAAATAATCCCTATGCCGGCCTGACCACAGAAGAACTGAAGAAGCTGATCCATGGTGGATAGAGAGATCATGATCAGAGGAGCACAGATAGAGCTTGCGCGGCGCGAGTTCTTTTTTTATTGTCATTTGAAGGCGTCTGACTTCTATAAGGAGGATCGTCAATACCTCATAGATCTGTGTAATGCATTTCAGGACTTCATTCAGTCCGATGACGAGGTGATGGTGGTCAACGAACCACCGAGACACGGCAAAAGCCGAACCGCTGGCCTTCTGGTTGAGTGGGTATTGGGGAATGACCAAACACAGAAGATCATGACCGGTTCCTACAACGAGACGCTTTCCACCATGTTCTCCAAGAACGTCCGCAACAACATCCAAGAGGAGAAGGCAGACGAGAATCGGATCGTGTTCTCCGACATATTCCCAGGTGTTCAGATCAAGCGCGGCGATGGAGCCATGAACCTCTGGAGCCTGGAGGGCGGCTATAACAACTACCTGGCCACCTCCCCAACAGGTACAGCTACTGGTTTCGGCGCCACACTGCTGATCATTGACGATCTGATCAAGAATGCCGAGGAGGCCAACAACGAGCTGACCAAGGAGAAGCACTGGTCCTGGTTCACGGACACCATGCTGTCCCGCCTGGAGGAGGGTGGAAAGATCATCATTATCATGACCCGATGGGCCAGTGATGACCTGGCAGGCCGGGCCCTGGATCATTTCCGGGAGGCTGGGGCGCGGATCCGCCACATCAGTATGAAGGCGCTGCAGGATGACGGTGCCATGCTTTGTCCGGAAGTTTTGTCCAGGAAGTCCTATGAGGCCAAGATCAAGGCCATGGGCGCAGATATCGCTTCCGCCAACTACCAGCAGGAGCCCATTGACCTTAAGGGTCGGCTGTATACCAGCTTCAAGACATACTCCGGGGAGCTACCGCAGTTTAAGGAGATCCGCAATTACACGGATACCGCAGACACGGGCGAGGATTACCTGTGCAGTATTGACTACGGTGTGACTTTTGCCAACGAGGCCTATGTGTTGGAGGTGCTATATACGAAGGAGCCTATGGAGGCCACAGAGCCAGCAACAGCTAAAATGCTGCATACTGGTCAAGTCAATGTGGCAGACATCGAGTCCAACAACGGCGGCCGCGGCTTTGCCCGAAGCGTGGAGCGGATCCTGCGGGAGGTACTGGGAAGCAATCTCACGGTAATTCGCTGGTTCACACAATCCAAGAACAAGCAGGCCCGGATCTATTCCAACTCTGCCTGGGTAATGCAGCATGTGTATTACCCGGAGGATTGGAAGAACCGCTGGCCGGAGTACCACAACGCGATGATCAAATATCAGCGTGAGGGCAAGAACAAGCATGATGACGCTCCAGACGCGACTACTGGCATTGCCGAGAAGATTGGCGCTGGTGCAGCATTTAGCTTTGATTGAGAAGGAAGGTGATAAGGATGATAGATTATGGCAGCGAGACTCGACGTATCAACGCCATCGTAAATGCCGGGGCCAGGACCCGGATGAATGATGTCCGTTTTCTGGAGAAGGAGATCCAGAAGTGGAAGCAGTCGCCCATCCGGCGCGATATGATCCTAGCAGATCGCTACTACCAGGGGGATCATGATATTTTGCATACTCCTCGCATGGTAATCAATGAAAAGGGAGATCTGGAGCCGGCAAAGAACCTGCCAGACAATCGGATTGTGGATAACCAGTACCAGAAGGCTGTGGATCAGAAAAAGAATTATTTGCTGTCAAAGCCGTTTACGATAACTGCAAAAAATGAGTCGTACACGGTTGCCCTTAAGGATCTTCTGGACAAACGCTTCCTGCGGTCTTTAAAACGTGTTGCGGGGGACTCCATCAGCGGCGGGATCGGCTATCTGTATCCCTACTATAATGAGCAGGGACAGCTGCAATTTAAACGGTTCAGCAACTATGAAATCATCCCCTTCTGGGCGGATGAGGAGCACACAGAGCTGGACTGCTTTGGCCGGCTGTACCAGATGGACGGTTATGAGGGGGAAACGGAAAAGACCTTTGAGTTCTTCGAGCTTTACTCCAGCAATGGTGTAGATCGTTATCAACTGGATGGCAGCCATCTAATCCCAGATGTATTGCATCCCTCTGGCGCCCATTACCTGGTAGAGCAGCATGACCCGGATGGCCAGCATAAGGAGGTCCCGTACAACTGGGAGCGTGTGCCACTGATCCCATTCAAGCGCAATGCGCATGAGATCCCACTGATTAAGTGCTGCAAGGGCTTGCAGGACGGGATCAACCTAATGGTCAGCACCTTTGAAAACAACATGTGCGAGGACGCCCGAAACACGATTCTGATCATAGTCAATTACGATGGGCAGAACCTGGGGGAGTTCCGGCGGAATCTGAGCCAGTATGGAGCGGTTAAGGTGCGCAATGACGGCAGCGGTGCCGGTGGCGATGTGCGGGCGCTGACGGTGGAGGTTAATGCGGAGAATTACAGGGTTATTCTGGAGATATTCAAGCAAGCCCTGATCGAGAATTGCAAGACTTATGACGCAAAGGACGCTCGGCTGACTGGCGACGCCAATCAAATGCACATACAGACCATTTACCAGGACATCGAGTTGGACGCCCAGGATATGGAGACGGAATACCAGGCGGCCTTTGAGGACCTGCTATGGTTCATAGACCAGTATCTGGCCAGCACCAGCCAGGGTGACTTTGAGCAGGAGGAGGTGGATATCACCTTCAACCGTAACATTCTGGTGAATGAGACGGAGCTGATCGACAACTGCATGAAGTCTGTGGGCTTCCTTCCAACAAAGCTGATCCTGCAGAAACACCCATGGGTGGATGATGTGGAGGAGGCTATGAAGCTCTTGGAAGAGGAGGAGCAGAAGAAGATGGAGCAGATGGACCCATATCAGCAGGCCTTCAGGCAGGAACGGCAGCAGGTACAGGAACCGGAAGGCGGTGAAATAGGTGGCGAAGGTAAGCCAAGGGAATAAGGACTATTGGCATAGACGGTCCGAGCAGATGGAGGATGAGCAATACCGGCGCAGCGCGGCTTATTACAAAGATCTTCAGGAGCAATTCCGGAGGGCTTCCAATGACATACAGATGGACATCAGTAAGTGGTATCAGCGCCTGGCGGACAACAACGACATCAGCCTGGCCGGAGCCAAGCGGCTACTGAACAAGAATGAGCTGGAGGAGTTCCATTGGACGGTAGAGCAGTACATAAAAGCCGGTGAGGAAAATGCAGTTGACCGGCGCTGGATGAAGCAGTTAGAAAATGCCTCCGCCCGGCACCACATTTCTTATCTGGATACCATGAAGCTTCAGATCCAGCAGCACGCAGAGTTACTTTCAACTGAGTATGAGGGCGGCGTGACGGATTTCCTCCATAAGTCCTATGCGGACAATTATTACCATTCTGCCTATGAGATTGCCAAGGGGACTGGGGTGGGAAGCAATCTGGTTAGGCTGGATGATAAGAGGATTGACATGATAATCCGTAAGCCCTGGGCCCAGGATGGTGCAGCCTTCTCAGACCGGATCTGGAGTAATAAGCAGAAGCTGGTTAATTCGTTGCATACAGAGCTGTCTCAGAATATCATCCGTGGCGCCTCCCCGCAGAAGGCCATAGGCAGTCTGGCCAAGACCATGGATGTGAGCCGCAGCCAGGCCGGCCGCCTGGTGATGACGGAATCAGCAGCCATTGCCTCCGCGGCGAAACAGGATTGCCTGAAGGAACTTGGTGTGGAGCAATATGAGATTGTGGCTACACTGGACAGCCACACTTCGGAGATCTGCCGGGATCTGGATGGTGAAGTGTTTGCCATGAAGGATTATGAGGTGGGGGTGACAGCGCCGCCGTTTCATCCTAACTGCCGAACGACCACAGCGCCATACTTTGATGATGAGTTTACGGCGGGGGATCAGCGGGCGGCCAGGGGAGAGGACGGGAAAACGTATTATGTACCGGCGGATATGAAATATAGGGAGTGGGAAAAACAGTTTGTCAATAGTGCAGACCGAAATCAGACAATAAATATACCTGAGCAGTTAAAAATAACTGGAGTTGCCTCGGATGATACAAAAGAAGAATTCAAAAAGGAAACAGATATGATTCCAGCGCGACATAGAGATATTATAGAATCTGTAGTTAACGAAGTAAGAGTTGATTCTATAGGGAATTCACGATATGATAGGGATAAAGGAATACTCTATTTAGCGGAAGGTTTGCAAGAGGGTGAAGTTATTCATGAAATGGCCCATGCATTGGAAACGAAGCTGGAAGTATGGAAGGATCCTAAATTTATGGCCGCAGTGAAGAACACGCTGGGAGGGGAGAACCAGTTGTTTTATGTTCTTGATGATGCAGATACATTTATAAAACCGATTCAAAGATTGAATAGAGAAGATGTTTTGATATCCCTGTATCAAGGAAGAATTTATGAGGAAGTAGGGGCTGTAGATGATAATTGGGAATTCAATTATCATTCGTTAGGTGATTTTTTCAGTGAAGCATATAAAGAATATGTGCTGAGCCCGAATAACTTAAAAGAGAAGCAGCCTCTGATTTTTGATTATATTGAGGAGAGGGTGAAATGATGTATTCCGAGGAAGAACTGAAAAGGGATCTGAAAAGTGTAAAAACAGGGGATGACATGAATCGAATACGGGAAAAGTGCCTAAACACAGGAGTGGAGTGGGATAAGGTTTCGATTGAAACTAAAAAATTGTATGCAAATATCCAGACTAGAATTCATCCGTGTCCTGATTCGTATCGGAAAAATCCACATATCCATTATGATATCCCACATTTTTGCAGTGATGGAAAATTAAAGAATGATACCACCAGTCAATGATGGCCGGTGGTATTTTTATACCCATTTGCCAGTCCGATCAGGCGTAAAACAGTCGGCTTAACTCAAAATCATGCGGTGATACCGCGTAAAAAATCGTAGAGGAGAGGTAAAGATGAAGCGTAAATTTTTAGAGGATCTGGGGCTGGAAAAAGAGGCCATTGATAAGGTAATGACTGAGAATGGCAACGATGTGAACGCAGCCAAGGCAGATTATGACAGTCTGAAGCAGCAGCTGGATGCTGCCAATATCCAGACGCAGGAGAGAGATACCCAACTGGAACAGCTGAAGAACTCCACAGGAGATGTGGAAGCGATGAAGCAGCAGATAATCACTCTTCAGGCAGAGAATCTGGCGGCAAAGGAGAAGTACGAGGCTGATCTGAAGGATCTAAAGTTATCTGCAGCTATCAAGATGGCATTGGGGGACAACGCTCAGGATATGGATCTGGTGGCGGGGCTGTTTGATAAAACCAAGCTGATTCTATCTGAGGATGGAACCGTGACTGGCCTGGAGGATCAGCTGAAGGCGCTTAAGAAAGAGAAAGCATTTTTGTTTAAAGAAGAGAAAGCACCTCAGCAGCAGATTAAAGGCGGTAAACCGGTTGAAGGCAAGGGAACCCCGCCGGCGGACAAGAAGCCGTCAGAAATGACCTACAGTGAGATGTGTAAATACCTGGAGACCAATCCGGGTGCAGCAATTGAATAACAAAGAAAGGATGATTTAAGATATGGCAAAATTTAATGAAAAGACTTTTAACCCGGAGGCATTCGGCAGTTATGTGGACCGAATTCCTAAAACCAAGAAGAATGAGCTGATTAAATCCCGTGCAATTAAGGGCAACGAGCAGATCCGGCAGGCATTCAGTTCCCAGACAGGAACCTCCTATGCAACCCTGCCCATGAAGGGGCTGCTGGAGGGGGCTGCGCTTAACTATGACGGTAAGACGGACATTACCTCCGAGCGCACCACAACCTTTGAACGCGGAGTGGTAGTATGGGGCCGTTCTAAGGCGTGGACTGAGGATGACTTCTCCACGGACATCACCGGCGGCACCGACTTCATGGATAACGTGGCGGCACAGGTGTCCGGATGGTGGGATGATGTGTACCAGGATGTGCTGTTGTCAGTGCTGAAGGGCGTTTTTGCTATGACAGGGGCAAAGAACCTGGAGTTCGTGAACGGGCATACTTACGACATTACGGCAGTTACGGGAGCGGACAAGGATGGGAATCCATTAAGCTGCGTAGGCCCCACAACACTGAATACAGCGATTCAGAAGGCGTCCGGGGACAATAAGTCCAAGTTCACCATTGCCATCATGCACTCCACAGTGGCTACCAGCTTAGAGAACCTGCGGCTGCTGTCCTACATGAAGTACACAGACGCAGACGGCATACAGAGGGATCTTGCAATTGGGACCTGGAATGGACGCGCGGTGATCGTGGATGACTCCATGCCGGTTGAAACAATCCCGGACAGTGGAAGCGGCGATAACCTGGTGCCGGGATATACACAGTACACAACGTATGTGCTGGGGGATGGCGCCATTGACTTTGAAAAGGTTGGTGCGGAAGTTCCCAATGAAATGCAGCGCGATCCCAAGACTAACGGTGGAGAGACAACTCTGTATACCAGGGATCGGGCCTGTTATGCACCCTATGGTATTTCATACACCAAAAAGTCCCAGGTGTCCCTATCCCCAACCAATGAGGAGTTGGCGAACGGAAGCAACTGGACGCTGGTGGGCAATGGCGGCAGCGGCGCAGGGCTGAAGGTGATCGACCACAAGGCAATCCCGATTGCCCGGATCATCTCCAGGGGATAAGCTTATGGAACTGGGGAAGCTTAAGGCACTGCTGGGGATTGATAAGGCAGACATTTCCCAGGACATCCCCCTGCAGTTTGTCATGGATGATGTGAGGGAGACAATTCTGAATTACTGTAATCTGGATGAGCTGCCGGCTGGGCTTATCAATACGGCTTACCGCATGGCGCTGGACCTATACCGGTATGACCATCCAGGAGATCTGGAAGCTCCGGTGGCAGTGGCCTCTATATCCGAAGGGGACACCTCAACCAGCTTTACGAGCGCGGCGGATGTTCTGACCGGAGGTATTCTAAAGGATTACCAGGGGCAGTTGAACCGGTACAGAAGGGTCAGGTGGTAAAATGATCATGGACGCAATCAGGCAGGCACAGAGACGGCACAGGGCCGTCATAGAGCAGACCTACGATGGCACATGCAAGATGTATGAGCAGAAGCCGGTGAAAAATCCAGATACGAAGGTGACGAGCCACAAGGAGGTTCTTGTGCTAGAGGGAATCCCCTGCCACCTGTCCTTCTCCGGTACAGCGCCTGCGGCTGCGAGCGGGACGGCCACTGCTGTAGTGCAGACGATCAAGCTATTCCTGACTCCGGAGCTTATTATCCCGCCGGGCAGCCGGATTGAGGTGAGCCAGCAGGGGCGAACAGAGAGCTACGGACAGAGCGGGAAGGCCGCGGTCTACTCTTCCCACCAGGAGATCCTGCTGGAGCTGTGGCGGGGGTATGCGTGATGGGGAAAGGTGGAAGCTTTGATTTTAAGGAGATCGAGAAACTTCAGAAGCAGATCAAGCAACTGGAGTGTGATCGGGACAGGTTTTGTCGGGAATGTGCCAATGAGCTGGCAGCCAGACTGCTGGCCAAGGTGATCAAACGGACACCGGTAGGGAAGGCTCCGAAGCTGGAAGGTCCCAAAACTGTTAAAATTAAAGGGGTTGATGGTAAATCCAGGACGTTTCTGTCCAAGTCTGGCGCCATTATGCAAAAATATTGGGCAGGGTATCAGGGCGGGACACTTCGGCGTGGCTGGATAGTAGGAGAAATCCAAAAAGTGGGAGATTCCTATCAAGTCGAAGTAATTAATCCGACCGAGTATGCTTCCTATGTGGAATATGGGCACCGCCAGAAGCCCGGAAGATATGTGCCAGCACTGGGAAAAAGCCTGAAAAAAGCTTGGGTGCCCGGAAAGCTTATGATGACAATTTCCGAGCAGCAGGTTAAATCAGCGACACCGGCCATTTTAGAAAAGAAGCTGGCTGAGTATCTAAAGGGGGCATTCCATGTATAATGATATACTTGATGCCATCACCCGCAGGTTGAATGAACTGTTTGGGGATGGCTATGAAATCTATACAGATCCGGTAAGGCAGGGCATAAAAGAACCCTGCTTTTTTGTACAGCTTTTAGAACCAACTGAAAAGCCCATGGTTGGGCAGCGGTATTTCCGGGAGACAGGTATTGCAATCCAGTATCTGCCAGGAGAGACGACTGAAATCTTGCGGGAAATGAACCGTGCAACAGAGCTCCTAATGGATGGGATGGAATATATTACTCTGGCGGATGGCAGCCTGCTGCGGGGAACTGCCCGGAGCGCCCGGCCAGACCTGGAGGACGGAGTTCTAACCTTCTTTGTGAGCTACAATCTGTATATCATAAAGGACAAAAAGAAAGAGGACACGATGGAAACAATCGAGATAGAGAAAGGAATGGTGAAATAATATGGCACTTGGAGGCGGAAGCTTTACCGTGCAGAACAAGATTCTGCCGGGCTCCTATATTAACTTCGTATCAGCGGCCAAGGCAGCAATGATCCTGTCGGAACGCGGATATGTGGCAATGCCCCTGGAGATGGACTGGGGACCGGTGGGGGAGGTATTTACCCTGTCTGCGGCAGATCTGCCAGAACGCAGCCTGGAGCTGTTTGGGTATGGATACAACCATGAGAAGCTGAAGGGAATCCGCGATCTGTTTAAGAACGCGCGGACTCTGTACGGCTGCCGGATCAACGGCGGCGGGGTCCGGGCGGCCTGCGATTATGCGACAGCCCGTTTTGCAGGCGTGCGGGGCAATGCTCTGCGTTTAGTGATCGGGCAGGAAGGGGAACTTTACACGGTCAAAACGCTGTTGGATGGAAATGAAATGGATGTCCAGGAAGTGTCCGAGGTGTCTGACTTAGCGGACAATGCCTTTGTAACATTTAAGCGGGAGACAGCGCTGCAGGCAACCGCGGGAGTCCCATTAACAGGAGGAACCAATGGGACGCCGGCGGAAGCGGACTACCAGAAATTCCTGGATCAGATTCAGAGCTATTCGTTCCATGCGCTGGGGCTGGTATCGGATGAAGAGGCGGTGAAAAAGCTGTTTGCCGACTTCACCAGGAGCATGCGGGATGAGATGGGGATTAAGTTCCAGACTGTCCTGTTCCGGTATGCGGCGGATTATGAGGGCATTGTGTCTTTGGAGAACTGCCTGGCAGGAAGTATAGCGGCAGAAGGAAGTGAGACTCCGCTGAGTTCAGGCGCCTGTTCTCTGGTGTACTGGGTGACTGGGGCCATTGCCGGCTGTGCGGTCAATGCCTCCAACACCAATAAGACTTATGATGGAGAGTATGAGGCAGACACAGCTTATACCCAGAAGGCGCTGGAGGAAGCGATCAAGGGAGGCAAATTTATCCTGCACCGTGTTGGAGATGAAACCCGCGTTCTGGAGGACATTAACTCCCTGGTGACATATACGGATGAGAAGGGCAAGGACTTTTCCAGCAACCAGACTATGCGCGTGTTAGATCAGATCGGCAACGATATCGCGGCACTGTTCGGCAGTAAATATCTAGGCAAGATCCCTAATGATGATGCAGGGCGTGTGAGCTTGTGGAATGATGTGGTGACCTTCTACAGGGAACTGGAGAAGATCCGGGCGATTGAGAATTTCAAGGCGGATGATATCGTGATCACAAAGGGCGAGGGAAAGAAGTCCATTGTGGCCAGCTGCCCGGTGACACCGATCAGTGCGATGGCGCAGCTCTACATGACTGTGGTCGTAAATTAGGAAGGAGTGAGAGAACATGCTGAATAATCCAATAATGAATGCTAAGGACGCCATCAGCGCGTCGCTGGCGGAATGCTTTATTACTATTGATGGGAACCGGTACAATTTCATGCAGGCCATCAACCTGGAGGCAAGTATTGAGAAAACCAAGTCTGAAGTTCCCATCCTTGGGAAGACCGGAAAGGGGAACAAGACTACCGGATGGAAGGGGAGCGGATCAGCCACCTTCCACTATAATACCAGCATTTTCAGGAACCTGCTGTACCGCTACAAGGAGACTGGTGAGGATGTGTATTTTGATATCCAGATCACCAACGAGGACCCCACCTCCAGCGTGGGCCGGCAGACTGTGATCCTGAAGGATTGCAATCTGGATGGCGGCATTCTAGCTAAATTTGACGCGGACGCAGAGTACCTGGATGAAGACGTAGATTTTAGTTTTGAAGATTTTGAAATTCCAGAACTTTTTGCCGAATTACCGGGAATGAAATAAGGAGGCACATTTTTTATGAATTATAAGCATGGGCTTAGACATTCAAAGTTATATCCGGTTTGGAATATGATGAACCAGCGGTGTTATAATCCGAATAATAGCCGATACTATGCTTATGGAGCCAGAGGGATATGTGTCTATGAACCCTGGCTCCATAATTTTTATGCATTTTATAACTACGTTTCTAAATTACCAGGTTATGGTGATACGGAATTGAGTTTGGATAGAATTGATAATGATAGAGGATATGAGCCTGGAAACCTCAGATGGGCCCAGGTAATAGAGCAAAGTAATAATAAGCGTAGTAATCGCTTTTTTGAGCTAAATGGGAAGATAAAAACCCTTGCTCAGTGGTGCAGAGAATATAATGTAAATTATAAAATTGTCCATCAACGGATTAGTCGTGATGGGCTTTCTTTAAATGAGGCTTTAAGCAGATAAGAGAGGATGAGAGACAATGGGAGAGTTAAACAGATTTTTAAAGAAGAATAAGAAGACTAAGGACAATCTGAAGATTGCGGCAACCCAGACATTGACCGATGAGAAGGGGAAGCCGTTGGTATGGGAGATCCGCCCGCTGACTACTAAAGAGGATAATGCGCTGCGCGATGACTGCACCGTGGATGTGCAGGTGACCGGCAAGCCGGGCATGTTCCGGCCCAAGTTCTCTGCCAACAGGTATCTGGCGAAAATGGCTGCGGCCTGTGTGGTGTACCCCAACTTAAACGACAAAGAGCTGCAGGACTCCTATGGCACCATGGGGGCGGAGCAGCTGATCCAGGAAATGATTGACGATCCAGGAGAGTACAACGCCTTTATGAGTCAGGTGCAGGCTTATCATGGCTTTGACCAGACCTTCCAGGAAAAGGTGGATGAAGCAAAAAACTAATAGATGGGGGCGATATGGAGGCGAACATTGCCTACTATTGCCTCCATAAACTGCACAGATGGCCCCATGAGTTCCTGGAATTGGATATCCAGGAACGGGCCTATGTGGTAGCGGCGGTCGAGATGAAGCTGGAGAAGGATAAGAAGGAAGCGCAGAAGCTGAAAAAGGGGAAGAAACGGTAGATAAACAAGGGGATTGATGATATAATATTGTTATCAAAATTTAGGTGGAGGGAATTATATGGGGGCAAAAAACAAAGTTATTGCAGGTGATTTTGTGGGAAAGATTGTTGGTACTACATTAGGGCAGGTATATATAAGCATCGGTTTTGGAAAAAATTTATATTTGAATAAAGATACTGTTGAGGGTTATGAGGTTATTACGGAAGAACAAAGAAAGAGCGCCGCAAGTGGTATAGCTAGAGGTGCTATTGGGGCAACTCTTTTAGGGCCAATTGGACTCTTGGCAGGTTTATCAGCAAAGAATAAAGGCACTTATAATATAGCAGTTAAGTTTGTGGATGGTAAGAATAGCTTAATGGAGATTGACGATAAACTTTATAAGGCTATCATCAAAGCCCTATTTTAATAAATGGAGCACCTGGAGAAATCCAGGTGCTTTTGCTATACCCGAAAGAAGGTGAAGACATATGGCAGGAATAAGCACATCGATCCAAATGGCTGATCGGATGACTCCAGTATTGCAGTCGATTACCACAGCAATGAACATGATGGTTAGCAGCATGACTGCAGCACAGGCAACAACAGACGCGGGCTTCAATCCGGCCCAAGCTACTGCAATGCAGCAGGCTGTGGCAGGAGCCGCGGCACAGCTGGCACAGTACCAAGAGGAGCTGGAATGTGTGCAGAATACCCCAGTGAAAGCACCCGAACCGCCTACATGGGATAACGTCTCATCCCAACCAGTGTTCATGAACAGCGGCGCCGAACGGTTTGAAAGTGAGTATAAGACAGCCACCGCTGCCGCACAGCAGCTATTCCAGAATCAAAAAGCAATATCAGACCATGCCATGCGTATGAAGGTTATGCCGCCAGGGATGATCAATGACGTGGTTGCAACAGAAAACCGGATGCAGAGCTTATCGAACCGCATCCAACAGTTGAATAATATACCAGTGGATTTGAGGACAGACCAGACCAATAATGAGTTGGAGTCATTGCGCGGCAGGCTATCCCAAGCGGTTAACGTTCAGGAGCAGTTAAATTCCGCAATGGGCCGGATGGATATATCTGCAGCCAATGCTGCCTATCAGCAGCTTAATTCCATTATGGATTCCACAGAACGCGACATACGGAACAATTTTTCCGCTCAGGAGCAGTTCAACCAGTCTGTTAAAAGTGGGCAAACGGCAGCCAGTGGGCTGGAAGGTTCTATCAAGCGTTATGCGGCTATGCTGCTCAGTGCGGCTACTGCGGGAAAGGCTATTTCCTTGGCGGATCAGGTATCTCAAACAACAGCCAGACTTGATCTAATGAATTATGGCCTGGATACAACGGATCAACTGCAACAGAAGATATTTGAATCAGCGCAAAGATCACGCGGAGCATATCAAACTACAGCGGACGCGGTGGCAAAATTAGGTATGCAGGCGAGAGGCGCGTTTTCTTCCAATGATGAATTGATTGCATTTACTGAGCAGTTGAATAAGTCCTTCGTTATTGCCGGAACCAGCGCTCAGGGTGTAGATTCTGTTATGCTACAGCTGACGCAATCCATGGCTTCCGGAAAACTTCAGGGGGAAGAGTTGAATGCGGTACTGGACAATGCCCAGCCAATTGTGCAGAATATTGCGGATTACATGGGTGTTCCTGTTGGAGAGATTAAGAAACTGGCTTCCGAAGGTGCCATTTCTGCGGAAATTATAAAAAATGCAATGTTTGCTGCCGCGGAGGAGACAGATAAGAAATTTCAGGATATGCCCATGACATTTAGTCAGGTTGCTAATAGTATTCAAAATAAAGCATTGATGGCATTTCAGCCAGCCTTGCAACAACTTAGTGCAGTAACAAAGACAGAGGGATTCAGTACACTTACAGAAAGTGTGACGAGTGCAATTCAAACCTTGGCTGGAGGAGCAGTAGAAGCCTTGAACATGTTAGGGCAGGCGGCTTTATTTGTTCAGGAAAATTGGTCTTGGTTGGGGCCAGTTATTGCTGGGGTGACAATGGCTATATTAGCGTACAATGCAGCGCTAGGTTTACAGGCTGTTTTTGCAGGAATATCAGCAGCAGTGACAACAATACAAACAATAGGAATACATGGCTTGACAGCTGCACTACTGTCCTGTCCTCTCGTATGGGTAGCACTTGCTATAGGTGCTGTTGTAGTGGCCATAGTAGCATGGATAAACCATGTAGGCGGCTTGAAAGTTGCCTGGCTAACAGCTGTAAACTTTGTCCTTACATGGGTAGATCGGCTGAAAATCGGTTTTGCTACGGCATGGAATAATATGCAGAATGGAATAGATAGCATGCAGTATGGGTTCGAATCCTTTAAAGCGGGCGTTTTAAATGCCATAGGAAACTTGAAGGTCCAGGGGCTTACGATTCTACAGGATTTTATAAATGGTGCTATTGATCGTGTAAACACCTTTATTTCAGCGGTCAATTCAATTGCTGGAACCTCCATTGAAGCAATAGCCCATGTAGAGTTTGCTACCAATGCAGCAGTAGAGGAAGAAGCAAACCAAAAGCAACGAGCAGATGAGCTGGCCGCGTTAAGTGCGCAAAATGCCGCAGATAAGCAGGCACGTCAGCAAAAGCAGGCAGAGGATCAGCGGCAAGCGGATAGAGCACGCATGGAACGCCAGGCAGGAATTGCAGCGGCAGAGGCAGAAGCAGATGAAAAGAGTAATGCAAAAAATACAGCGGAGGAAGGTGCCTACTCTCCGGAAGCAGGACCGCTGGGAGATATTGCTGGAAACACTGGAAAGACAGCAGGCAACACAGCAGCAATGGCCGACTCCATGGACATCCTGGATGAGGACTTAAAGTACATGCGTGACGCCGCCGAGCAGGAGATCATCAACCGCTTCACCCTGGCCGAGCTGAAGGTGGATGTGAAGAACAATAATACGCTCACCCAGAAGGCCGACTTTGACGACATGGGCAGTTTCCTGTCCACATTCACCGGCGAGTTCCTTGCGGCAAACGCAGAAGGAGGGCATTTATAGTGGCCTATGAAGTATACATAGATGATATGCGTCTCCCCATCCCG
>OKVW01000822.1_pt1 | contig 15645 bp, 1 predicted proteins | sample 1606991 | NCBI WGS metagenome assembly OKVW01 (sample SAMN03281021, study PRJEB24777) | human gut metagenome | isolation source: fecal sample PR177 from 1 month old male Malay infant, vaginal delivered...
GTCCCTGATCACATTGAAGTCCAAAGAGAGCGTGGGATGCTCGGCCGCAGCCGCCTGGGAGGGATAGGTCTGCCCGGCCAGGTCGGCGGCGGCCGAGCATCCCACGCTCTCTTTGGACTTCAATGTGATCAGGGACGGTCGGGGGAAACGGACCGGCTTCGTGGAGGTGGGGATCTTCGCGCAGACTCCGGGCAACGAGGGATTTGCCGTCTTCACCTCCTCCTTGGAATACAACTCCGACGCGCTCCAGCCGGTGCGGTGGAGCCTGACCCCGGGCGCTACGGGAGTGTTGACAGCTGAAGAGCTGTTGGAGGACGCCAAGGCACTGGGCCTCAACGGGACGGGGCTGTACTGCGGCGACCTGCAGGTGCTGACGGACGCTGACATAGATGAAGGCGTGGCCCAGGGCGGCGGCACGCCTTATGAGGGCGCCCTCAGTGACGGCGGGACCGCCATGTTCAACGCGCTCTATTTCTCCGCCAGCAGCCGCAAGGCAGTGGCCTATCCCGAGAAGACCCTGCTGGCGGTGATCCGCTTCTATGATAGAGATGCGAAATTCGACACCACTGGCACGGGGGAGGACATAAAAGTCACATATGGTTCTCAAGAGGTCACATCTGCCAATGTGACCGATTTTGTGCGTTTTACAGACGATGCCAAGGCAGAGGCCAGCCCGGCCGAGCAATCGGTCTGGTACGCTTCGGGAAAGACTCAGTTCTATTATGTGGCATCCTATGACGGCGATCCGGCGAACCTAGTGGACGTGCCGTTCAACGGAGCAACATTGCAAGCCCCTGACACCATTGGCCGCAAAGTTTTGGCAGTGGATGCTGCTGGAACAGAAACAGATCCTGGCTACTACAGCTATACGACGAATCTGCTGGACAGGGTGCCCATTGAAGTGAGCAGCAAGCTATCTTTCAACGCCGGTGGCGGGACAGATATCGATAACCTGGCAACCATTTTGTTCTATGATTGGGACGATTCGCTCCTTGGTACGTTGACGGTGGAAAAAGGAGATGCCAGGGCGGAAGTCAACGATTATATCGAATCTAATTTTATACATCCAGACCTAAAAGCATCTACACATATTGACGCAGCGTATACCGATAGTACAGAGCGAGAATATTCATATAGAGGTATTTACCCTAGCGTTGCTCCTGGTAAAACTGGAAATTTTACGGTCGATGCCAATGGATACAAGTATCCACTCACGAACAAGCTCGACTATGTTTTCTATAAGTGGGCCACGACCAAAACAGTGGAAAATGATTTTGCAGATCCCAGCGACTCGACTAATATCATACCGCAGGTAAACTTGTGGACAACAAAACCAGTTAGCACAGAAACGGATGCAAAGGAGTATCCATATGTGAATGGCTGGGCTAAAGTGGAAAATGTCAAAAACATGAGCGCTGTCTGGACCACTTTCGGAGCCAATGGCGAACTGCGCAAGTGTGACCCGGAGACGGGTAGTTTTATTACCTATGGTGATTCTTCCTACTTTGATTTTATAGATTTTTCTGATTTGGATCCTGGTGTCTATTATGCCAAGGCATGCTATGTTCAGGGGCCTGAACTTTTGGATTTAGTTCAGTATCGCATCATTAATGGTCCCTATTTCTCACGGTATGGCACAGCGGCGTCACCTGATAACGCCACCTATTCAGTTCAGTATCAATATGAGCGCGCCTACCAATCTTCGGATGGAGTGCGAGGGGTCACGCGGGTCCGTGAACCTGCAGTTCAGGTCCAAAATTATCCTGATATGATGAAGGCAGATGTAGAGAACGGATTTAGCCAGCCATTTTATTCCACAACTGCAGTAAAAAATTTGGACGTCATGGACGTGGACATTACGAGTGCCGGCGGTGTGTGGCATTTCAACTATACACTTGTGGATGTATACGGTAAAAATATTGCTACCGGTGATGCTCGCTCCCAGACAGGAAATGAAATGTCGGTCCCTGAAAACTTCCTATACGACCAGGTTGCCAATGATTATAACGACAGATTTGGTACCGATGGATTGGTTTTTCAGGCTACCTTGCATACTGTGCTTTATGAGGGCACCATGTCGATACTAGGAGAAACCAACTCCTTTACAGACCATGCGGATATCCCAACGATAACAGATCTTAATCTGCGTGTGGACAGCAGGGGCGCGGAGGTAAGCTTTAGTACGATCTATGATATCCAGGACGCTATTCTAGACGCCATTAAAGGCGTGTACTTACGGGTAGGCCCAAGTAATCCCGGTGAGGAACCCCGTGATCGTAGCTATTTCTATGAGGATGGTGCAGTAAAACTGGATTGGCACCAGCTCCAATATCATATTTTAAATTGGAAGAGCGGCGGTATCTTTGCCGGCGGTGGTATCATGACCCCTGAGGCATGTGGTGCTTATGGCTGGTGCCGGTTAGATGACTGCAACGGTGGCTCAATGGATATTGCGAGTTTGAGCGATCTATTGCGCGCCGGGTATATGGTATACAGCAATCAGCAGCCTAATGCACTAAATACACTGACACCAGAAGTGATAAATGATTTGTTCTTGCGTGCGGAGAACACAGGTGTACGCTATACCACGATCCCGGCCTTTAAGGCGGATTTGACAACAGCTATTAGCAAGCTTGTCTCGCCTGGTCCTTATGCTGAGAGCGACATTGTAAATGCGGATTGGATGGAACTTCAATACGCGCTGATCAACGGGGCTTATAAATCAAAAGCTGACATCCTGCTCGATCGCAATATCAACTATTGGTGGGCAGATGGTAAAACTCCGGAAATAAATGCGTTGCCGCAGCTGTTCAGAGTCAGTTACAGGGTTTACGTAGAAGGTCATGATCCGTCCATGATGACGCAGTTATCCATGAATGTGGTCGATGCCCTCTATTTCCGTTCAGGGGTAAATGGACAAAGATTTACCACCCTTGAGGAATTTAAATCCGCATTGGAGAGTGCGGTGCGGACAATGGCCGCAAGCGGCACATATACGGCGGAGACGATTGCGGCTGAGGATTGGATCGTCCTCCAGCATCTGCTGCTGCCTGGCACCACCTACCGGGATACCCAAAGCCTGCGGGATGATCCCGCCATCGACTATTGGTGGGAGGATGGGGGGAATCCCAAGGTAGAGACCGCTGGTGACTTCATGCACATCATCTATCAGGCATATGGCCCGGAGGGTGACACCTCCTTTATCAATAATGTGGACTTGGTAAAAGCGCTGGATTCGCTCAAATTGAGGGCAGATGACGCGGGCACGGCCTATACCACCACGGGTGCCATCGTGACTGCGGCACAAAACGCCCTGCGGGTTTTGTGCCTGGACCCCGGCGCACCCTATACGGCCGACACCCTCCGAACCGCTACCTGGAAAGAAGTGCAACATGCACTGATTTATCATGCTTATCGACCTGATGGAAATATCCCCGACAATGAATTCTGGTGGTTGACCGGAGACTATCCCAACATAGGGGATCAAGAGGCGATCCTCAAATTCGCATATAAGGTTTTCGTGGAGCATAAAGATGCGGCCCTACTCAATGACCTGACCATTGATACGGTCAAAGCTAATTGGTACGCCACCGATACCAACGGCACCCTGTTTAATCGGGTGACGGAGTTTAAAACGGCCCTAGAAAAGGCGGTGCGGGCCCTCACCAGTGGAGACCCTCCGCCCTATACCGCTGGAGAGCTGGATCAGGTCACCTGGAAAGAGTTCCAGTATGCTTTGATTTTTGGCGAATATAAAAAGGACGCTGAAATCACGGAGGACTTCTGGTGGGAAGGTGGCGGACACAAAACCATTGAGACTCTGCCCGACCTATTGATTGCAGCCTATCAGGCTTATGGTGACAAGTCCAACCCCGCCGCCTTGGACGGACTCACCGATGACGATATGGAACGGATTAGCAATGACCCATTCTGGTTCCGGAGCGAAAAGGAGAATGGGACGCCGTTTGCAAGTATGACAACATTTAAAACTGCGATGGACATAGCTATTGCCAATGTAAAGTTAGCCGGGTTTGGCGCAGAGAATATCCATAGCTTGGATTGGATGGAATTACAGCATCTACTACTTGGCAATAGCTATAAGTCAAAAACAATGTTAGAATCTGACCCCAGCATAAACTATTGGTGGTGGGATAACGGGTCTAAGCCAGTGGGAATTAACGCGGATGCAGCAATCGCGGAGTTATTGCTGCTTGATTCTCAGCTCATGATGGGTGAGCCAGTGGATGAGAGTGTATTCATGGAGGCTATTTCAAAGTATATAGACGACTTGGCCTTGCGGGATAGTAGCAATCAGCCATATACAAGCTCCCATACAATTGAGTTTAGAGCAATGCTAGATGATATTGTTATGAATGTATACACATGGTTTGACCCCAATTTTATGGACCCCAGTTGTATGTATGCCGAAATGACTTGGAATGAAGTGCAATTTTATATTCTAAACGGCGGGGCATTTGAGCTAGAGGAGAATATAGAAGGGTATCCTTGGCGTCCGGGTGGTCCCAAAGCTAGTTTAATAAATGTGGGGGCTCCAGTAGAAATATTGGGTGAGGAGCCGCCAACTGAGATTCCGGAAGAACGACCTGTCGAGTCTCCTGGGGAGCCTTCTGTTGAGACTCCGGAAGAGCGACCTGTCGAGTCTCCTGAGGAGCCGTCTGCTGGGATTCCAGAAGAACGACCCGTCGAGTCTCCTGAGGAGCCGCCAACTGAGATTCCGGAAGAACGACCCGTCGAGCCTCCTGTTGAGATTCCGGAAGAACGACCCGTCGAGTCTCCTGAGGAGCCGCCAGATGAGGTTCCGGTAGAACGACCTGTCGAGTTTCCGGAGGAGCCGCCTGTTGAGATTCCGGAAGAACGACCCAGTGAAGAAGAGGAATTTCCTGCCGACATACCGGAACAGCCGCCTGCTACCACCATGGAGATAAAGCCCAGTGGGCAGGCGGGGCAAGAACAGGGTGATACTTATGGGGGAGAGGCAACAGGGCAGGTTTCCGGTGCGGGGCCATCCCCAACGGAGGGGACGCCAGCCCTCGACTCCACGGTGCCGCTGGGCAGGCTATGTGCAGCTTAGAATGATACCCAACGTCATTCTGAGCGAAGGGAAGAATACCGATCGATAGGTCATTCTCCCCTTCGCTCAGAGTGACGGCCGCAAGAAAACCGCGGTGAGATCCCGCTTATATTATAGAAGAGAAAGAACTGGAACGATCCTAGAGGAGGATAAAGGCATGATAAAAATTTACAAACGCCTTATTTCATGGGTCCTGACATTTGCCATGGTGCTGACCATGCTGCCAGTGTCGGTATTTGCGAATGAGGCAGAAGTTGTTGAGCCGGACCCCACGCCAACGGTGGAGTCCAGCCAGCCGTCAGCATCAGGCGACGTGGAGTCATCCGGATCGCCCCCCCAGTCATCCCAGCCGGTGACTGAGGAGCCAGGGAAGCAGCCTCCTGTTGAGCAGGAGACCGATCCCGCCGAAAAGCCATCCAGCCAGCCCGATGCAGAAGCCACCCCGCCTTCGGAAGAGCCTTCGGAGAGCCAGCCAGATGGGGATGTTGGGCAGACGCCGGGCCAAGGCGGAGAAGAGCTGCCAAGCGAGGAGCCTGCCGAAGATCCGGGGAACGGTGATATCACCCTGTCCGGCGACGTGGAGCTGTCCAGCGGTTCCAAAGAGACCGATGGTGCTACTGCTACCGTTGGGACGGATGGTGTCGTCACCATTGATGTGGCCTTTAAAGACGACTCGGACATGAACAACCCCTTTGGTATCGCATTACTGCCGGATTTTAAAGCAAGCGATCACGCCAGTTCCAGAACCGCGACGGAAATCGTGCGTTCACAACCCGCCGACTGTATGGCTCCTGCCAACAAAGGCGGGTCCCTGCTGGGCAAGGGTGCGCTGAATCCCGCCGGTGTGGCTTACTTTGTCACGGAAACGGTCCCCTTGAGAGGCGCTACGATCAAGATAGAAAATGGCGCGATCACCGTCTCATATAAAGATGGATCTAGCCGCAGCCCTGAAATCACCACCGTCAAGCCTGACTATGCAATCACCAGCGCTGGGATCGAGGCGGGCCTGAAGGCCGTCAATGGTACAGGTGCCGCTTATAAGCGGGACGGCACGGAAATGACGCAGGAGGAGAAGGACAAAGGCTACCCCTTTACGCTCTATATTTATTATGGTGACGGCTCAGTGTGGGAGAGCGATGTCACCCTGGCCCACGTGGTCCCTATGCCGGTGCTGAAGGCAAATCCTATGATGGTCACCAATGCGGTTGATACGCTCACTGGCACCAGTACGATCAGCAATATCGGTAATGCAGACGCCACAAATTTGGATGTTGCGCTGGAGATGCAGGATGCCTATGGGCAGAAAATCACTGGATTTACGGCTGAGTTGAGCAAAAATACCATTGCGTATGGCGATATTGATTATGCTACACTCACGATTGACGCATCCGAAGTAAAGCGCGAGGCGGCGGCTCGAAGCTATACAGGTACGGCTACCATCGAATGTGATAAAGGAGCATCAATCAAGGTAAACGTAAAGTTTACAGTTCCAGGGGCCGCTATATTGGTGCCTGAACCGGCCACTATAATGGTACAGGGTCCTAATAGCACTGATAGTACGCAAGTAACAGTAAAAGTCAATAACATTGGTGTGAGCGATGCGGAAGTAAGTAAAATAGCAATCAGTCGAGGTGAGGAATCTCCGGCTGGTGGAACGATATCCCGAGGATTTTCATTTGAATTGCCGCTAACAGTGGCAAAAGAGGACGGTACATTTGAAGTTAAGTTTATGTGGTCGGGGCTTACAAATTTTACAAAGCATGAAGGCAACCTAGAAATATCATATGAAGGAGGTGCCCAACCAGGGGCAGTCCTAAAGGTTCCTTATACAATTATCGCAGCCGGTTATCCTGTATTAACGGCGACCCCCAACCCAATCGAAATATCGCCGGAGAAGGATGATAAGAACGATCAAATCGTGTTAAAGAGCTCCAATACGGGGGCGATGACTAATACGAACTTCTTTCTTGAGGTGGATGGGAGCTCCATTAGGGTTGAGGGAGATTTTGTATGTTCAGGACAACCGGAGGGGAAGATTACGATCGTACCAGGCGGAGTATTATCACCTACGGCCGGTCAGTATAAATCATGGCCACTGACAATTTCAGCAACAGATACAGCCAAAGCGCATACAGGCAACTTGATTGTTCCCTTTAGGCAATTGGCGACCAATAATCCGCAGTCTGGTGAATTAACGATTCCCATCATCTATACCCCCTCAGCGGGTGGCCCTATACTTGTCAGCGACAAAAGCACCGTGGATTGGGGCACTGTCGGGGTGGGTGCCGGGACCGCCAGTGGAATGCTGCTGACGGTTACCAACAAAGGCGACTCGACGGCCAATATTTCCAAGGTCGAGCTAACAGGAGCGTTTGCCGGTGGTACGATAGCTGATATCGGTGATACCACCACGATCAACGCCACCGACTCCGTTGAGGTGACCGTCACACCTCCGGCTGGAATAGACTCCACAGCCGGTACAAAGAGCGGTACGCTGGAGATCACATATGACGGCACCAGCAGTCCTCTGGTCATTGATCTGACCATGAATGTAGCCGCGTCCACAGGCAAGGTGGAGGTCACCGTCAACAAGGACGCCGGCGCTTACGAGGGGCAGGAAGTACATCTCTACCCCACGGGCACCACAACAGGCAGTGTAACGGATACCACTGACAGTAATGGTCTGGCGGCCTTTGCAGACGTGGCCGCAGGTGAATACGACCTCTATGTCGGCGACCAGCTGGTCGAGACAAAGGTCGACGTCGCCGCGGGTGGGACCGTGACCAAGTCTGCCCAGTTCTACACGCTGAACTTGGCAGTGAACGGTGGGAACGGTGTGGTCTCTCTGACGGACAACGAGGCCTCGCCCACAACGTCCGGCGTGTATCTGGCAGGGACGACGGGGGTCGACCTGTATGTCTTCCCGGCCAGCAGCTATGCCCTCACCGGCTGGACCGCCGCGCCGGAGGGTGTGACCGCTCCGGCAAAGACGGCAACGACCTTCGATATCCCCAGTACCACAAAGGATAACTCCGCCATCACCCTGACAGCGGCCTTTGCCTCTACGAACTGGGACGCAAAGATCACTGTCAACATAAATGGATCGCCGATGAGCGCGGCAGACCTAGAGATCGAGATGAAGACTGACGGTGGGGCTAAGATATCGAATAAGGGTGATGATTCTAAAATCACCTATAATGCTGGTGGGTATTGGGTGGCATCTGGGCTAGGCACTCTAGACAAATACTCGCTGAGAGTCAATGGATTTTCTTTTGGCACCACAAAGAACGGATCAGAATTGACATCTGCTGACTCCGAGGCAGTCGCAAATCTCTATTGCATCAAGGTGGAGGGAGTTCCTCCGGCCAATGACGCTTCAACTCACAAGCCATACTTTGAATCAATGGAAGAACCAAAACCTGACACCAAATACATCCCTCTAGGCTTAACGGGTACCAGCACCCCCAAGGCTAACCAGGTAAGTGGTTATGACCTTTTGGGCTGGACTGTAACAGAGGGATTGGAAAGTAACGGTTCTTGGAGCAATACCACAGGGGGAAATAATAACGGAACCTTTACCCTGGACACGGCTATTGATAAAGACTTGGTCATGACTCCTGTATACACCTATACGGCCAATGTTATCACGACTGAAGCCGTTGGACGCATCGTGGACCTGCGTTATAGCGATGGTGCTGAGACCAAGACGATAACGGCAGACACGAGCAGCACTGACACAAAACATGTGTTCAAGGGACTAAAAGTTGGTGTGACCTATTCCGTATATGTCAATGGTTATACCAGTGATGATGCGTCTTATCAGATTTTGAATGAGCCGGGCGATAATACGATTGCTCTCATTGAAATCACCACCGGGAAAAATCAGGTGGGTACGGGCAGCGACTCCAATACCGTTAAAATTGGCACAGCCGAGTCTCCTAAGGGGACAAGCCTCTATGTGCCCAGTGCGCCAAAGGGCGGCACGGTGCACGTGGCGGCTGCCAAGGCTGGCGGCTACCGCTTCGGTACTGATACCAGTGCGACCACATGGTGGACAGCCCCCAGCGGCGTGTCGTTCGCCAATGAGGGAGCCGACGCCACGAGCTTTAGTCTGGCCTCCACTATGACGACGGGCTTTGTTGTAACGGCGAACTTCGTTCAGCAGCATAAGGTCACCGGGCTCCCGAAGCAAGAGGACGCGGGTACTGCCAACGGCTCTGTGGAGCTTGAGGCACAGGCTCCGACTCTGGGCGACAGCGTGACCGGCAACGCTGCCACGGTGGACCATGCCCACTGGGCCAAGCTGACCGCCACACCGGGTACGGGCTATACCGTTTCTGGCTGGGCCGTGGATGCCGGCACCCATACCTATTATAGTACGGAGCCGACGGGTGGCAGCGGCACAAAAATCGACGATCTGTCCACATACACCGGCGCCGAGCTGTGGGTGGTGCCGGGTTCGGATGTGACCATTACCGCCAGCTTCGAGGTGAAGAAGACCGCCGTCACGGTTAACTTCTTCAATGATGCCACCGATGGCACCGGAACGAAGCACGCTCTGGCCGCGGACGTGGAGGTCTACCTGTCGGCTGACGGCGGAACGACAAAGTATACCGGCACCATCGGCGCGGGCGGCGCCGACACGATCTCCATCGCCGACGTGCTCTACGGCACAGGCTATAAGGTCTATGTGAACGACGTGGATACCGGCGTGACGGTGGACATAAGCGACAGCAATAAGACAGCGAATGTGCTCTACTACACGCTGAGTGTAGCCAGCGGCGGGAATGGCTATGTGGGTCTGGCAGAAGGCGAGACCGCCCCCACCTTGGGTACGAGCAACGGCACGACCAGCGGTACGTTCCTGCCTGGGACCAAGGTGAGCGTGGCCGCCAAGGGCGCCACCAACTATACCTTTGATAAGTGGACACGCACCCTGGGTGGGACCACGGAAGTGCCCAGTACCGCTGCGGCAACGATCACCACCGAGAAGGAGAAGGCCACTCTGACCGCCTCCTTTACCGAGTCGGCCTACACCCTGACCTTCGACCTGAAAAAGAACGGGACGGCGGTCACTAGTATGGACAGCACAGATATCACCGCTATGGTGCTGACTCGGACCAACGCGGAAGATGCGACAGCCACAGTGGATCTGGCAAACTCCAACTACGTGGCGGACGCCACGAACAAGTGGAAGGTGGACGGCCTGCCGGTAGACAATACCTACAAGCTCACTGTCACCACAAAGACGGGCAGCTACGATCTGCTGACCGATATCAAGAAGGGTGGCTCCACAGCCCTCACCGCCAACCTCTACACGGTGAGCGTGACGGACGGTGTGGGTGGCAACACCACCAACAAGCCCTATCTGACGAACACCACCACGGTGCAGGAGGCCATCATCCCTGCCGGCGCCAGTGTGTCCATCAGCGCCCACCCTGATCCCAGCTACACGGCCGTCTCCTGGCTCATGAGCGACGGGAGCGCGCTGCCCACCGGCGTGACCGCCAGCGTGGGCAACAACGGCTTGAGCGGCACCTTGGCCTTGGCCGCAGACTACACCGCTGCTGGCGATCTGGCGCTGAAACCGACTTTTACATTCGAAGCAGTCATCAAGACCCAATACGGCAGTCCATCCACGCTGACCGATGTGGATGAGGTCAGCGTGAAGGCCAACAGCACGGAGACCAAGGCCGATAAGGTCGACTCGACGACAGGCACTTATAAGGTCTCTGGCCTTACCCCTGGCGTAAATCACAGCATCTTTGTGAACGGGTTGCCCACGGTGGTGACAGACCTGGCCGGCCCGACAGAGCAGACCATCACGCTGGTCAGGCTCCGCACCCTCATCGACCCGGCGGCGGCAGGGACACAGAGTGGGAGCGGGATCACTCCGGCGACCGCCTATGTGGGGACCAAGGACGATCATTCCAGCGATAAGACCTTCCTGTATGTTCCCATCCAAACCAGCGGCACCGTGTATGTAAAGGCCGCCACGGGCACCGGCTACCGTTTGGCTGATACTGTTTGGACCAAGACGGCGGACACCGTGACCTATGGTACGCCCAATGTTGCAACTTCTGCAGTGACGCTGAATGCGGTTGCTGGCGACGTCGACCTGACGGCCAACTTTACCCTTCGATATACCGTCACCGCCGCGCCTGCGGCCGGTACACAGGCCGCCACGGATGCGCACGGCTCCGCCGCTATCACGGTCAAGGCCCTGCCTGATACGGTGAGCGGCGTGACTGCTACCATCGACCAGGGCAATTGGGTCAAACTGACCGCTACCGCGGCCACCGGCTACCGGCTCAAGGGCTGGACCGCCAGCGGCGCCGGCAGCTTCTATGGCTCTGCCGCAGACGCAGAGGCAGGTAAGGATCCGATCACCGGAGCCACCATCAAGGCCGGAGACGATGAGATCTGGTTCGTGCCTGCCGCTACCGGAGAGACCGTGACCGCGGCTTTCGAGCTGGACCTTTATGAGGCCACCATCACCACACAGGTGACCGATGCCACCGGCACGACGGCTAAGAACATCTCCCTGGTGGAGCTCTTCGACGGGAACACCCTGGTGGCCAGCTCCGATGAGAGTAAGGTGGCTGGCGAACCCGGCTCCGCGAATGCCGTGGTCAAGCTCACTGGTACCGGCGGTGTTTATGTCACTGCGGCTACCGCATTGGCAAAGGGCAAGTCCTACGATGTCCATGTCAACGGTTATGACGCCAAGGTAAATGTGGACATGACCTCCGGCAGCGCTGCCGCTACCGCGGACCTGTATGAGCTGAAGACGGCCCTTGCCGTCCAGCCGGCCGACGGCGGCGCCAACACCGCGTATATCCACGGCGGTTACATCGCCAATGCCGCTGCAAAGGCCACCACCGGTATCTACCCCACCGGGGCGGCTGTCAAGGTGACCACCGCCGCTGACACGGCGAACCAGTATCGTTTTGTGTCCCTGGCAAGCGGAGACACCCCTCTGACCACGACGGTGGGGGAGCACGACTACACCACCACGGCCGCGGCGGTGACCTTGACGGCCAACTTTGCCCACCAGTGGAAGGTCATCGCTAAACCCAACTTCCCGGCCTATGGTTCCATCACCGCCCCCACTACGGTTGTGGACGACACCGCCGGCAGTAAGTCCGGCTTGGTGGATGATGATGGGGATGCTGCCACCACATCCCGTATGCAGGTCACCGCGGAGGAGAAGAATGGCTATCGTTTCGACCACTGGACCATCTCCGGCGGCAATGCCACACTGTGGACCACTGCCACGGACGGCGACCAGCTTGCGGTCCGCGATACCGATCAGTACGGCACCAAGGAGAACGCCACCGTCTATGTGAACCCCGACGCCGATGTGACGCTGACCGCCGTATTTGTGGCGGATAACTTCACCGGCCAGGTGAAGGTGGAATACGACTCTGCCAATGCCGCAGCCAATATGGTAGATCGGGTGCAGTTCAAGAAGGGCAATGATATCATCGCGGACAACAAGCCCACCAGCGGCGACCCCACTGCCGCTTATGACGCCACTACGGGCACCGCCTCGGCCACCTTGGGCAATGACAATGACGTGGAGTACGATGTCTATATCAACGGCGTGAAGACCGGGAAAACTGTGAAATACTCCACTGCCGGTAGCACGCCCGAGACAGTCACTCTATACAAAATCTCCACAAAAACCCATGTGCTCAGCAACGGGGTGAAGGACAATGGCCTCACGGCGACCCTGCTGGGCGGCAGCTGGAGCGGTACACGGACCGAGATCTATCTGCCCGGCGGGACGGGCCGCGAGGTCACGCTGACCTCCACCATCGGCGGCGGCAGCTATAGGAAAGTCACGGGTACTGGTGAATGCCAGCTGTGGACCTCTACTGCGGGGGACAGCGCCGCTAACGTGGCCAATGCAGACGGTTCCTATACCGTCGCAAATCTGACTGGGGACGTGACCTACTACGCCAACTTTGTTCAGCGGTTCGCGGTGAGCGTCACCGCCAGCTCCGGCGGCAAGGTATCCCCCGCCAACGGCACAGTGGACAAAGACGCCAGCCTGACCGTGACCGCCAATAAGGCCGATGGATACACCGCCAACACACTCAAAGACGCCGTGCTGGACACTTGGACCATCGTGACGGCCAACGGCGGCTCCTTCGGCACCAACGCTGCAACTGACAGCACGGCCGTGACTGCTAACACTTCTCCCGCCTACTACTTCCCGGACCTGGCCTCCACTATCAAGGCAAACTTTAAGACCCTGGAGGCCACGGGCGGCGTAGACACCACCCATGGTTCGTGGACCGGCACCGGCACGACCAATGTGAGCTGGACCGGATTCAACACCGGTTATAGCAACACCGACGAAGGCGTGAAGATCACACTGGAGAACAAGGGCAGCGCCGCTACCGGCGCGCTGTCCCTTACCCTGGGTAACGACACCACAAGCGCGTTCACGGTGGATAAGACCACCATCGACAGCATCGCTGCCGGCGGCAGCACTACCATCGTGGTGAATATCAAAAACGGCATGGCTGACGCCACAGACGCCTACACCGACACCCTCACCATTGCGGAGGGTTCCGGCCTTTCCATCAAGATGGGCCTGTCCCTGAAGGTAGAGCCGCCCACGAACTTCCAGACTGTCATCCAGACATTCCTGGACGGGACCGCCGTCACCGGCGATCCCAGTGGTATCGGCATCTATAATGTCACGCTGGTGGATGATGTCAGTTCTGGCACCAAATTTGAGTTCACCCAGAAGGATGCCGGCGCTAAGCCCGGCGTTTGGACCAACGACTCCGCCTACCTGGGCTGGAGCAAGACCTATAGTGTCTATATCAACGGCATGGACTCCGGGGTCGATGTGACCAACGCGAATGTGGCCAGCGGGGATCCCTGGAACATCACCGACCTATACACGGTGAAGTGGTCCGCCGCTTCCTACATAGACGGCAGCAACGTTCAGGGACAGCCTTACTTCACTACCACAAAGGCTATGGTTGGACTACCTGAGTATACCGTCGCCCCCAACACCGACGCCATCGGCTCTATCACCCCTGACTCTACCGCCCTGGTGGTGCCGGCGGGTGCGAGCATTGCTGTAAAGGGCAATGCCCACGACAGCTCGACCCCCTTCTACCGCTTCCATGGCTGGTCCGCTGTCACGGAGGGCACCGGAGGACAGTTTACTTCCACTGCGAACGAGGACACCGGCTATCAAGTGCCCACTGGGGCCGTGACCGGGACCGGCGTCACCCTGACCCCCGCCTATATGCGGCAGTACAAGGTGACCATCGGCGCGCCTTCTGCCACCGGCGATGGGACCGCGCCTGCCAATGTCACGGTGAAACTCAACAGCAGCGCCGTTGACGCGGATGGCACCAAGTTCGTGATGGTGGATGCCTCCGGCGATGGGGTCACTACGGTGGCCATCACTGACCTGGCGATCCCCGGCACCCACAGCTTCAATAAGTGGGCAGACGCCAGCGGCACGGGGACCTGGACGAGCAGCGGACACGAGAGTACCGGCAGCGATACCTTCACACCCGTTGCGGATACCATTCTTACTCCCAACTACTGGACTCTGCCCACCCTGGCCGCCGCGGACCAGACCTTTGATATCGGCGGCGGGGCCACCAGCAACACCAAAGAGCCCAACTATACTTGGCTTTTGAAGGACGCCACCAAGGATGCCGACCACACCGTCCAGTACCGGGTGCATAAGGACAGCACCCCTGACGCATGGGGCGACCTGGACGCCGGGAAGTACACCGTTACCGGCGACAAGTATACGCTGAAAGCGGACTTCCTCAAGAGCCTTGCCGTGGGGACCTATGACATCCAGTTCGTCTCCGCCATCGTGCCTGGTACGGGCGACCACAATGGCGCTGACACCAGCAAGACCAGCACCTTCACCATCACCTCCACCACGGCCGATCTGACCAAGGTGGAGATCGCGGTGAATAAGGTCGACACCGGCAGCGCCCACGCAGGAGCCGACGACGGTTCCCAGCAGATCGTCCACGCCAGCCACATCAACGCCAACATCAATAAGGACAATCTGTTGACCTACAAGTGGTATACGTCTGCCACCGCGCCCACGCCGGGCAACTACAGCGGCACCCCCGACGCTGCCTGGACCCCTGCAACCGGCATCGCCAGCGGCACCGGCAACAGTACCTACACTGTGGCGGCAGCCGATAAGGGCAAATACGTCTTTGCCACAGTGGAGGCCACCGTCACCGGCACGGGCAAGGTCATCACCAACAGCATCCCGGTGGACTATGATGCCGAGGTGGCGGTCACCCTCAATAGCGCCACAAGCGTGACCAACACAGACTACGCCCTCTACCTGCGGCCGGTGACCACCGATCCGGCCACCAGCACGGCCAACGTGCCCCAGGTAAGCGATATCGAGATGACCTATAGCACTGGAAACACCTGGCACACCACCAACGGCGCCCTTGCGGGCGGCTGTCTCTTATACACATCTGACGCTGCCGACGAGCGATCTAGTGTAGATCTCGGTGGGCGCCGTATCATTAAAAAAA
>OKVW01000826.1_pt1 | contig 15570 bp, 8 predicted proteins | sample 1606991 | NCBI WGS metagenome assembly OKVW01 (sample SAMN03281021, study PRJEB24777) | human gut metagenome | isolation source: fecal sample PR177 from 1 month old male Malay infant, vaginal delivered...
GAGCAGCAGGGGAATGAAATGGTGGTCTATGCCGCGCCGCGCGATGTCCGCGAACGCGCCTGGCAGCTGGATACGCCATTGTTCACCCTGCGCTTTTTCTCGCCGCAGGAAGGGATAATCGGCGTGCGTATGGAGCACTTCCAGGGCGCGCTGGATAACGGCCCGCACTATCCGCTGAACGTGCAGAAAGACGTCCATGTCGAAATAGAAAATACGGCCGGGTTCGCCGAGCTGAAAAGCGGCAGCCTCAGCGTGCGGGTGACTAAAGGCGAATTCTGGGGGCTGGATTTTCTGCGCGACGGCGTGCGTATCACCGGTAGCCAGCTAAAAAACAACGGCTACGTGCAGGATAGTAAGACCCAGCGCAACTACATGTTTGAGCGCCTCGACCTCGGCGTCGGCGAAACCGTCTACGGCCTCGGCGAGCGCTTTACCGCCCTGGTGCGCAACGGCCAGACGGTAGAAACCTGGAACGAGGACGGCGGCACCAGCACCGAGCAATCCTACAAAAATATCCCGTTCTATCTGACCAACCGCGGCTACGGCGTGCTGGTCAACCATCCGCAGCGCGTCTCCTTCGAGGTGGGCTCGGAGAAAGTCTCTAAAGTCCAGTTCAGCGTTGAAGGCGAATACCTTGAGTACTTCGTGATCGACGGCCCGACGCCGAAAGCGGTGCTTAACCGCTATACGCAGTTCACCGGCCGCCCGGCGCTGCCGCCGGCATGGTCGTTTGGTCTGTGGCTGACGACCTCGTTCACCACCAACTATGACGAAGCGACGGTGAATAGCTTTATCGACGGCATGGCTGAGCGCCATCTGCCGCTGCACGTCTTCCACTTCGACTGCTTCTGGATGAAGGCCTTCCAGTGGTGCGATTTTGAATGGGATCCGCTAACTTTCCCGGACCCGGAAGGGATGATCAAGCGCCTGAAGGCGAAAGGGCTGAAGGTCTGCGTGTGGATCAACCCGTACATCGGTCAGCGCTCGCCGGTGTTCAAAGAGCTGAAAGAGAAGGGTTATCTGCTGAAGCGTCCGGACGGTTCGCTGTGGCAGTGGGATAAGTGGCAGCCGGGGCTGGCGATTTATGACTTCACCAATCCGGAAGCCCGCCAGTGGTACGCTGACAAACTAAAAGGCCTGGTGGCGATGGGGGTCGATTGCTTCAAGACCGACTTCGGCGAGCGTATCCCGACCGACGTCCAGTGGTTTGATGGTTCCGATCCGCAGAAAATGCACAACCACTACGCCTTCATCTATAACGAGCTGGTGTGGAAGGTGCTGAAAGAGACCGTCGGCGAGCAGGAGGCGGTGCTGTTCGCCCGCTCCGCCTCGGTGGGCGCGCAGCAGTTCCCGGTGCACTGGGGCGGCGACTGCTACGCCAACTACGAATCGATGGCGGAAAGCCTGCGCGGCGGGCTGTCGATCGGCATGTCCGGCTTTGGTTTCTGGAGTCACGATATCGGCGGTTTCGAAAACACCGCGCCGGCCCACGTCTACAAGCGCTGGTGCGCCTTCGGCCTGCTCTCCAGCCACAGCCGCCTGCACGGCAGCAAATCCTATCGGGTGCCATGGGCCTACGATGACGAGTCCTGCGACGTGGTGCGCCACTTCACGCAGCTGAAATGCCGCATGATGCCGTATCTCTATCGTCAGGCGGCGCTGGCCAACGAGTGCGGCACGCCAATGCTGCGCGCGATGATGCTCGAGTTTCCGGACGATCCGGCCTGCGACTATCTCGACCGCCAGTATATGCTGGGCGATTCGGTCCTGGTGGCGCCGGTGTTCTCCGAGGCCGGCGAAGTGCAGTTTTATCTGCCGGAAGGGCACTGGACGCATCTGTGGCATAACGATGAATTGCCGGGTAGCCGCTGGCATAAGCAGCATCACGATGCGCTGAGCCTGCCGGTCTACGTTCGCGACAACACCCTGCTGGCGCTGGGCAACAATGACCAGAAGCCGGATTACGCCTGGCATGAGGGCACCGCCTTCCAGCTGTTCCACCTTGAGGATGGACGCGAGGCACGCTGTGACGTTCCGGCGGCAGACGGCTCGACGATCTTCACCCTGAAGGCCAGGCGCCAGGGTAACGCCATCGCCGTGAGCGGCGAAGGCGAGGCCCGCGGCTGGACGCTGTGTCTGCGCAATATCCCGCAGGTCGCGGGCGTGCAGGGCGGTACGCAGACCGGTAGCGAACTGGGCGTGGTGGTGAGCGCCGAGGGCAATACGCTGACGATTACGTTGTAAATAGGTTAACAGCAGCAGCCCTCTTCGCCAGGCGGAGAGGGTTTTTTTATTCCATTTTTGTACAAAAAGTAACGTTCATTTCATTGTGGTGACTCAGGCCGCAGACGCGGTTGTCGAACGGTGTTAGCGTATTCTGCCGCTGAGAGGAGCCCGCCATGGACGTAGAAAATATCTTTCGTGACGTGAAGCTAAGCAAAACGGAAATGACCGTGCTGCGCTTTATCCAGAACGACCCGGAGCAGTGTATCCGCCAGGGGGTCCGCGCCGTGGCGGAGCAGTGCTACAGTAATCCCTCCTCGCTGGTACGGCTGGCGAAAAAGCTTAAGTTCAGCGGCTGGCTGGAGCTGGTCTATTTCATCAAGTTCAATATCACCATGCCGAAGCTCGATGTCACCAACGATATCGACTACATGAGCGTTCAGCCGGAAGAAGCGCTGACGCCGCTGCTGGCAAGCCTTAACCAGCAGCGCATCCTGATCCACGGCAGCGGCTTTTCACAGCTGATCGCCCAGTATATTTACAACAAGTTTCTCGTCACCGGCGTGAATGCCAGCCTGGCGCTGTGGCCCGATTACGAAATCCTCGAACAGAAAAACGCCGCCTGCTTCGACTCCATCTGGATCATTTCTAAATCCGGGCGCAGCAGCTCGGCGCTCAACTGGGTTAAGGCCCTGGAGGGGAAGGAGATTAATCTGGTCTGCTTTACCGGCGACTACCAAAGCCCGCTGGCGCAGGCCGCGGATACGGCGTTTATTATTCACGACCCGCAGAAGTTCGATGATGATATTTACTGGAGCAACCCGTTTTTCGGCTACTGCATCTTAGGCTTTGAGCGACTATTGAAGATGTGGTTTACCAGTCTACGTAGCAATAGTTAGCCCCCGCTAAGCGCGGTGCGAGCGGGGGAATCCCATCGGCAGCGGATTACCGCCAGGCGGCGAACTGCTCATCGTCGAGATAGGCTTCGACCAGGGTTTTCGCCAGCGAATAGGAACCGATCAGCGGGTGCGCCATCAGCGCCCGCACCGCCAGCGATTTATCCTGCTGCAGGATCGCCGCCACCGCCAGCCGCTCATACTCTTTCACGCAGGCAATCATATTCTTCTGCGCCGTCGGTACCTTCACCGGCGTCACCGGCTTGAGGCCATCCCGGCTCAGGTCGCAGCTGATCTCGATCACGTCGTCAGGGCGCAAAAAGTCGAGCGTGTCGTGATTCTGGATCGACACCACGATCCGCTTGGTGGTGGTGCTGTTCACCGCTTCCAGGATATCCAGCGCCACTCCGGCATAGCCGCCGGTGTCCGGCTCTTCGATAAACTGGCGCAGCGTCAGCGGTTCGCGGGTGTGGAATTTCTCCTGCCGGGATTCGTTCTGCATATAGCTGTTTTCCCGGCGCAGATAATGCTGCATCCAGATGGTGAAGGCGGCCTCCGGTTGCGTTCTGGCATCCACGGTGCGCAGCGCCTCGCGCATCTCCTGATTGATGCGGGCGATCTGCTCTCCGCGCGTCTCGCCGGCCCCTTGAATCGCCTTCAGCGCCTCGTCGCGATAGTAGTAATAATAGAGATATTCATTGAGGAGCTGATTATCGCAAAGCCGTACCAGCTCCGGGGAGAAGTACTGCATCGCCGTCTTCTGGTACAGTTCCGGGCTGGCGATCAGCCGTTCGGTCACCTCTTCCCCACGGACGGTGAAGTGGGTAAACCAGGAGAAATGGTTCAGCCCATAGCATTCCACGCTGAGGTCGCGCTCCTCACAGCCAAGGATCGCCGGCAGTTCACGAATCAGCTCGGAGGGGGCATCGCAGATCCCATAGACCCGGCGCTTAAAGCCGGACTTAATAATCGCTTCCGTCACCAGACCTGACGGGTTGGTAAAGTTAAACAGAATGGCGTCTTCGGCGGCATGTTCTTCGATCAGCCGGCAATAGCGAAGGATCGCCGGGATCGAGCGCATGGCCATCGCGAAACCGCCGGCGCCGGTGGTCTCCTGGCCGAGAGTGTTATGCTCAAGCGCAATACGTTCGTCGCGAATGCGGCTTTCATCGCCGCCAACCCGCAGGGTGGTAATGATATAGTTGGCGTCCTGCAGCGCTGCGACCGGGTCGGTGGTGGTACTAAACTGAATATCCGGGCGAATGGTATTAAATACATAGCGGGCAATTTCGCCAAATATCGCCAGATTATCAGCAGAGTTATCGAGAAAAACGACTTCTGTTAAACCAATGCGGTGAGCGTTATAGGCCAGAGATTTCGCTAAAAATGCAGAGCGAACGCCGCCCCCGCCTAATACGGTTAATTTCATAAATACTCCTCATTAATTTTCTGCTAACCAGTTATCAACCCGGGAACGTACCTGTCCCACTTTGACGCCATAAATAACCTGAACTTCATTTCGATTGCGTACGACGCCGTTGGCGCCGGTATTTTTTAATTGCGTGTCATCAACCCGCGCCATATCGCGCACGGCCACGCGCAGGCGAGTAAAACAATTATCGACGGAGAGAATATTCTCCTTGCCCCCGAGGCCGCGGATAATGTCATCGGTGACCGACTGCGGTTGCGCGACTTTCTGGCGGTACTCTGCTTTGCTGTAGAGCTTCACGTTCTCGTCATCTTCCCGGCCCGGCGTTTTCAGGTTCAGCTTCACCACCAGGGTGCGGAAAATCACGTAGTAGACGGCGAACTGGCCGATACCGATAAGGACATAGCCCGGCCAGCGCGTTAAGGAGACCGGCAGCGGCAGGTTATAGATCAGAAACTCGATCAGGCCCGATGCTCCCCAGGGACGTACGGTGAAGATGTCGCAAATGGCCTGCGAGGCGGCGGTTAACGTCGCGTGGATCACCCACAGCAGCGGCGAGACAAATAAGAAGGTGAACTCAATCGGCTCGGTGATGCCGGTCAGCATCGAGGTGATAATCGCCGGCAGCAGAATCGCCTTCGCCATCGCTTTCTTCTCCGGTTTCGCGGTGTGGTAGAACGCCAGCGAGGCGCCCGCCAGGCCAAAGATAGTGGTCATCCCTTGCTGCGAAAAACGTAATGCGTCGTTCATGACCGGCGTCAGGTCGGGATGGCGCATATAGGCGAGGAATATGGCCTGGGTGCCGGAGACCACCTGACCATCCACGTTCAGCGTGCCGCCAATCTGGGTGAGCTGGAAGGGGGACCAGACGAAATGGTGCAGGCCGGTGGGGATAAGGAATTTTTCAAAGAAACCATAGACGAAGACCCCGGCGACCCCGGCATTTTTCATAAAGCCGGTGAGGGCGGAGATGCCGTGGGTCATAAACGGCCAAATCCAGGTAAAGGCGATGGCGTAGAAGATAACCACCGGCGTCATCGCCACCAGCGTCAGCTTGGCGCCGCCGTACATCGACAGCGCGCCAGGCAGCTCAATGGCAGAGACTTTATTGTGCACCCACGCAATCGTGCAGCCGAGAATAATGCCCAGGAAAACGCCCATATCCACCACCACAAAGCCCAGCAGCTGGGTTTGCCCGGTGCCATAATATTCACCGTTAATTTTTTCGGCGAGTCCATGGGTGTGTTCCAGCCAGGAGTGGTTGGCGCCAAGAAACATAATAAAGCACATCACTGAAACCAGTGCGACTTCGGTTTTTTTATCCTTTGCCAGGCCATAGCTGATGCCGACGCAAAAGAGGAGTCCCAGGTTGCCAAATAATGGCCAGAAGGTATCTCCGAGGAGCTGACCAATTTGATGTAAAAAGCTGGTTTCAGAAATAAGCGTCGGGTTGGTTAAGACTGAACTTAATGCCAGAATTAATCCAATAACAGGTAAGAACAAGACCGCCCCGATCATTGCTCTGGAGAATCTTTGCATATCCGCCAGAATACGTTGACGTATTACAGACATGGCTATTCCTTTTTCTATTATGTAGGGTATTTGTAATTATTAAATAAGTGCTTCCAACATTATCGTTATAACAACTCTCTTCGGGGATGGAAACCTGTTGCGGAAAATAGGTACAAGTAACCGATAAATGAATACCTGTTTCGTTTGGCCTGAAAAAACGCTCCCGGACGGCGACCATCCGGGAGACAAGAAGAAGGGTTATGGGGCGACGGGAGCTGGGGTTGCGGGTTCGGTTGCGCTGACGTCATTACCAGAGACTACACCCGCCTGCATCGTTTGTGTGACCTGCTGTTTATCAGCATTTACGGCATGTAACTGCCCATTCACCGTGGGTTTGAGCGGCGCATCAGCCTGTACTGTGCCGCTGGCGGTCAGTTGAATATTGCCATCACCCGCGATCGGTAGCGCAGGCCATCCCCACTGCTGAAGAACGTTTATCGGCACGCCGCGCCCGTTCAGACTGACCTGCACCTGGCGCTGTGGTAGCTGTGAGACGCTGGCGGTTGCTTCCAGAATTCCTTTTTCGGTAAAGGCGCTCAGTTCACTGATGTTGACCGTGCTGGCGTTCGCGGTGAATGAGAGCGAGGGGCGGCGTACATCGACGCGGTTGAAGGTGGCGGCGGCGGCGTTCAGGGTCGCGTTGCCGCTCCAGACGCCCCATTGATGGTTCTGTACCAGGCCAAGATTGGCACCATAGCCATCCAGCGCGGTTAACTGCCACGGAAACGCCGGGTCGATATCAATCACCAGGTTGCGGCTGGCAGTAAATTTCTTCAGCGTCAGGCTGTTTAGCCAGGCGGGCAGCGGCTTCATCCACCGTTTCTTCCAGTTTTCCGGCAGGGTGTACTCCATACCCGCCAGGGCGGCGTCATCGAGAATCAGAGCCTTACCTTCACGCAGCCAGTTACCGGAGGTTCTGACCATGCCGCCTTCCCAGCGAGTGGTAAACTGGCGTAGCGCGATACCTTGTGGTGAAAACTCTGCATTCAGAATCGGATCAAACAGATGTATTGAGCCATAAATAAACTCGCTGGCATTCAGCGACAGCTTACCTTCCTGCGTCTGCCAGTCGTCCTTGCTGAAGGTCAGATTGCGCAAGCTCAGATCAAGGTCTGTGACCGCCCAGTCCGGACCCTGAAGGCGGGCATCCGTGACCTCAAGGCGCTCAATCTGTAGCGACGGAATGGTTTTCAGCGGCGAGAAAAATGCGGCCAGCGATTTATCACTTTGCAACCGGATGTCATTCAGCCGCAGGTTTTCGACCAGCCAACTGCCATCGGCGTTACGTTGCGCTACGCCAGTTAAGGCACCGCGCGCGATATCCGCGCCAATATTGCTTAACGACACCTGATCTTTATCGATACTCCCCTGAATTAATACGTTAGCCGCGGGCACACCGTTGAGCGTCAGAGAGCCAGCGCTGAGCTGAATCTGCGCCTTGCTGCCAAGCACTCTACCGGCTTCAGGCAACCAGGGCATAATGCCGCCGTTTACCCGTTGAGCGCTCAGATTCCACTCGCTGCCAGGGCTGTTAAACGCCATCTCCTGTAATTGCAGGCGATCGGCCTGGAAGGGGAACGGCGCGGTCTGTGGCGAGATATTCAGCGTGCCGTTTTGCAGCAGGATCGTATCGACATGTAAAGGGTCGGTAAGCTGGCGGATACTCAGGCCAATGTCCACTGTCTTTGCGACCAGCGTTGCCGGTTGTCCGTCGCGCCCGAAGGTGACATTTTCCAGCAGGAGATGGGTGGGGGAGGAAAAGCGATGATCCAGCGCGTCAAAAGATAGCCTGTACCCGCTATTATCAGAAACCCAGGCGCTGACATGCTCTGCACCCCAACGAGTTTGCAGCAGAAAATAGAGGCCGAGAATCACCACCAGAAGGGCGATGAACACGTAGAGAATCAGCTTTCCAATAAATTTCATGGTCTTCCATCCCGCGAAGTGCACGTACAGGAGTTATGCACGATTTACGCGCAATCCTCAAGGCAGGAATAGTGAAAGAGCGTTACAGCGGCGGTGAACGGGTATCACCGCCGCACAATATTTATGGTTTTTCAGGCGGGAAAATCAGGTTCAGAACGATAGCGGTGATACCGCCTGCCGCGATGCCGGAGGAGAGCAGGTTTTTCACCCAGTCTGGTGCGAATTGCAGAATCAACGGCTGCTGAGAGACGCCAAGACCTACCGCCAGCGACAGCGCAATAATCAGGATCGCACGGCGATTTAGCGGCTCGCGGGAAACGATACGCACACCGGATGCGGCGATCGTTCCGAACATCACCAGCGTCGCGCCGCCGAGAACCGGTTCCGGGATATGCTGCACAAAACCGCTTACCGCCGGAAACAGACCGAGCAGGATCAGCATCAACGCGACGACAAATCCCACGTAGCGGCTGGCGACGCCAGTTAACTGAATAACGCCGTTATTCTGTCCGAAGCAGGAGTTCGGGAAGGTGTTAAAGACGGCGGAGACAAAAGAGTTCAGACCATTCGCCAGTACGCCGCCTTTCAGACGTTTCATGTACAGCGGACCGGAAACGGGTTGTTCAGAAACGTCAGATGTCGCCGTGATATCACCAATGGTTTCCAGCGAGGTGATCATAAACACCAGCATCAACGGTAACAGCAGGTTCCAGTCAATGCCCAGGCCGTAGTAGAGCGGCGTTGGCACCATGATCAGCTCCTGGGATGTGGGGGCGGTATTTTCAGGCAACATACCCATAAACCACGCCAGCGCATAGCCTGCGGCCATCGCAATAACCAATGAGGCCACGCGCAGATACGGGTTACGTTGACGGTTGAGCAGAATAATCAACAGCAACACGACACCCGCCAGCAGCAGGTTTTTCGGTGCGCCGAACGTGTTGTCATTCATTGCGGCATAACCACCGCCGATAGACGTCAGGCCGACCTGAATCAACGACAGGCCGATAATCATCACCACGACACCTGAGACGAGCGGTGTGATAATTCGACGGGCGAGATGCAGAACACGGGAAAGGACCATCTCTGTGCAACTGGCCAGCATCAGGGTGCCAAACAACGCCGCCATCATGGTTGGAACGTCAGCGCCACCGGTTTTTAGCGCGGTGCCCCCCATAATCAGCGGTGCCACGAAATTAAAGCTGGTGCCCTGAATCGACAGCAAACCGGAGCCCACCGGACCCCATGCTTTGATTTGAATAATGGAAGCCACACCGGAGGCGAACAACGACATGCTGATAATGTGTTGTGTATCCTGAGCCGGTAACCCCAGCGCCTGGCAGATGAGCAGGGCTGGCGTAATCACCGCAACAAACATTGCCAGCAGATGCTGACAAGCGGCAAACAGGGTTTGCGGAAGCGGTGGACGGTCCTCAAGACGGTAAATCAGTTCGCTGTTTTGAGTCTGCGCAACCGGTTGCGCGTTTTCTGACTCGAGGGTGTTAACAGACATCAGAGACAATCCCGTGGTGGCAAAGCGGGCATTTTATCTGACCAGTTGGTAAAAGCAAACGATTGCGACCAGGTTTTCTTATTATTTAAAATAGATAAAAGCACATTTTTATATAACTTCCCCTGCTTTTTTGCTTAAAATCCATGCCGAATTGCCACTAAAAGCTAAAAATAGCCTCAGGAATAAGACATCGTGCGTAACTGATTGCAGACGTACTTAAGGAGCTTTGCATGTTTCAACTCGACACCTTATCAACCCTCGTCGCCGCAACGCTGACGTTGCTGCTTGGGCGTAAACTGGTTCAGTCCGTCTCCTTTCTCAAAAAATACACCATTCCGGAACCTGTCGCGGGCGGGTTGCTGGTCGCCATCGCCCTTCTGGTGTTGAAAAAAAGCATGGGCTGGGAAGTGAATTTTGATATGACTTTACGCGATCCGTTGATGCTGGCATTTTTCGCGACCATCGGTTTGAACGCGAATATCGCCAGTCTGCGGGCGGGGGGCCGCGTGGTGGGGATTTTTCTGATCGTCGTGGTTGGACTGCTGCTGATGCAAAATGCCATTGGTATTGGGATGGCCAGCCTGTTGGGACTGGATCCGCTGATGGGCCTGATTGCGGGATCAATCACACTGTCCGGCGGACACGGCACCGGCGCGGCCTGGAGTAAACTGTTTATCGAACGCTACGGCTTTGTGAATGCGACGGAAGTGGCGATGGCCTGCGCCACCTTTGGTTTAGTCCTCGGCGGGCTGATCGGTGGTCCGGTGGCGCGTTACCTGGTCAAACATTCCACCACACCGGACGGTATTCCGGACGATCTGGAAGTGCCCACGGCGTTTGAAAAACCGGATGTCGGGCGCATGATCACCTCGCTGGTGCTGATTGAAACCATCGCGCTTATCGCTATCTGCCTGACCGTCGGCAAGATCGTTGCGCAACTGTTGGCGGGGACGGTGCTTGAGCTACCCACGTTTGTCTGTGTGCTTTTCGTCGGGGTGATTGTCAGTAACGGTCTGGCTCTGGTGGGCTTTTACCGTGTCTTTGAGCGTGCGGTGTCTGTCCTGGGGAACGTGAGTCTGTCGCTGTTTCTGGCGATGGCGCTGATGAGCCTCAAGCTGTGGGAGCTGGCTTCACTGGCGTTGCCTATGCTGGCGATCCTCGTGGTACAGTCTATCTTTATGGCGCTCTACGCGATCGTTGTGACCTGGCGAATGATGGGCAAAAACTACGATGCTGCCGTACTGGCGGCGGGACATTGTGGGTTTGGTTTGGGCGCGACGCCCACGGCGATTGCCAACATGCAGGCGATTACTGAACGGTTTGGCCCATCGCATATGGCGTTTCTGGTAGTGCCGATGGTTGGCGCGTTTTTTATCGATATCGTTAACGCGCTGGTGATTAAGCTATATCTGCTGTTGCCGATTTTTGCGCAATAAACTGTGAAGACGCGGCGGGAGTCAATCCGCCGCGATTTTGCATCGCACTCAGGCGTTAGAGTAGCGTTCGGTCTCTGGCATCCAGCGTTCAATCAACGCTTTCGCCTCTTGTGGATAACGCTCATGAATATGGCGGGCAATGCGCTGAACTTCCGGAATAATGGCCTGATCGCGCAGTAAATCCGCAACTTTAAACTCCGCATTTCCCGTCTGACGCGTACCCAGTAATTCCCCTGGTCCGCGGATTTCTAAATCTTTTTGCGCAATCACAAAGCCATCGCTGCTGTCGCGTAATACCTGCAGGCGTTTCTGCGCCGTTTTTGACAGGGGCGACTTATAGAGCAGGACGCAGTGCGAGGCAACCGCACCGCGACCGACGCGGCCACGTAACTGGTGCAATTGCGCCAGGCCCAGACGTTCCGGGTTTTCGATAATCATCAGACTGGCGTTAGGCACATCCACGCCCACTTCAATCACCGTCGTGGCGACCAGCAGGTGTAGCTCGCCTTGTTTAAAGGCGGCCATCACCGCCTGTTTCTCGGCAGGTTTCATACGTCCATGAACCAGGCCGACATTCAGCTCTGGCAGCGCCAGTTTCAGCTCTTCCCATGTCGCTTCTGCGGCTTGCGCCTCCAGCAGATCGGATTCTTCAATCAGCGTGCAGACCCAGTAAGCCTGGCGCCCTTCCTGCGTACAGGCATTTCGCACGCGGTCAATAATATCGCTGCGTCGCGTATCCGGAATGGCGACCGTTGTGACGGGGGTTCGACCCGGCGGAAGTTCGTCGATGACGGACGTATCGAGATCCGCGTAGGCTGTCATCGCTAACGTACGCGGGATGGGGGTGGCGGTCATGATCAACTGATGCGGATGGAAGCCCTGTTGCTGACCCTTTTCCCACAGCGCGAGACGTTGATGCACCCCAAAACGGTGTTGTTCATCGATGATGACCAGCGCAAGGCCGTTAAACTGCACCTGTTCCTGAAAGATAGCATGTGTTCCCACAACCATCTGCACCTGCCCGCTGGCGATGGCTTCCTGCTGTGCGAGCCGCGCTTTCCCCTTTTGCTTACCCGCCAGCCAGCCGACTTCCACGCCAAGGGGCGCGAACCAGTTACGGAAGTTGTTGGCGTGTTGTTCTGCCAGTAACTCTGTAGGCGCCATCAGCGCAACCTGTTTTCCGTGGGCAATCGCACGCAGCGCGGCGAGGGCGGCGACGAGCGTTTTACCGGAGCCTACATCGCCCTGTACCAGACGCATCATCGGGATATCCAGCGCCATGTCATGCTCAATTTCCGCTACCACACGCGCCTGCGCGCCAGTGGGTTTAAAGGGCAATGACGCGAGTAATTGATTCTTCAGCTTGTCGTTGGCGCTCAGCGGCTGAGCATGAAAGCGCTGCGCACCCGCGCGAAGCGCCAGCATACTCAGGTTATGCGCCAGTAATTCTTCCAGGATCAGGCGGCGTTGCGCCGGATGCTGACCTGTTTCCAGGTCGCTTAGCTGTAATGTTGGCGGTGGACGATGCAGCGTGCGTAACGCGTCGGGCAGGCTGAGCATCCCTTGCAACAATTCCGGCGGCAGTAATTCAGCAATCGCGCAGGTGTCGAGCAAATCCAGCGCCTGATCGGTGAGTTTACGCAGCGTCGCCTGCTTGATGCCTTCGGTGGTGGGATAAACCGGGGTAAGCGTTTCCTGCAGCTCAGGTGTACTCAGGTCGCCTTGTATACGGTATTCCGGGTGGATCATCTCCGCACCGTACTTTCCGCGTTTTGCTTCACCATAAGCCAGTACGCGGCGTCCGGTTGCAAGGCTGTTTTTCATCGCTGCGCTAAAGTTGAAAAAGCGCATCGTCAGAATGCCGGAGCCGTCGCTGATCTGACAGGTCATCATCCGGCGACCCCCGAAGGTGATGTTGCAGTTCAGTACTTCCCCTTCGATGGTAGCGTAAACGCCCGGCAGCAGTTCGCCAATAGGGTAGAGATGAGTGCGATCTTCATAACGCAGAGGAAGGTGCAGCAGCAGATCCTGCACGGTGTGCAGACCTATTTTCGCCAGTTTACTGCTTTGCGCTGCGCCAACGCCCGTTAGTGAACTGAGCGGTACAGCATCTAACAGGCGACCAGACACAGCGATTACCCCGCCGCCTGCATGGTGGCCCACCAGACGTCATTCGCTTCAATTTCACCCTGCTGATTGACGTGCGGGTAGGGCAGGCCTTTGCGTTTGGCGACTTTTGCCAGCACCGGATAGCCACCCTCAAACAGCAGACGCTGCTGCTCATCTTCCGGCAACATACTGTTCTCACGCAGATACATTCCGGCGTTCTGACGCTGCCGCTGGGCTTCATACAGAATCAGTGCTGACGCCACGGAAACGTTAAGTGACTGAACCATGCCTGTCATGGGAATGATGATGTCCTGATCCGCCAAATCCAGCGCTTCCTGGGTGATGCCGGTTTTCTCCTGGCCCATCAGAATACAGGTTGGTCGCGTGTAATCAATTTCGCGAAAATCGACAGCCTTATCAGAAAGATGGGTAGCCAGAACCTGCATGCCCCGGCCTTTCAGATGGGCGACAGCATCGCCAATTGTACGGTGTGTTTTTACCTGCACCCAACTGTTGCTGCCCGCCGCCGCCGAAGCCATGGTGCGCATACGACTACCCGGCCAGACGGCGTGGACTTCGTGGACGCCAACGGCATCTGCGGTACGAATGATCGCAGAAACGTTATGAGGTTTATGGACCTGTTCCATGCAGACAGTCAGGTCAGGCTGGCGCCTGGCGAGCATCTCGCAGATTCGCTCGTAACGTTTTACATTCATTAATCTAGTTTCGGTTGCGGGTGACTTTAATCACGTCCGGCATCACGCGGATTTTGCGCATAATGTTCGCCAGATGCACACGGTCACGTGCGGTGAGGCGAATAAAGGCGCTGTAGACGCGACCATCTTTCTCTTCTGTATTAATGCTTTGAATATTGGACGTCGTGGTGTTGATTGCCGCCGTCAGGTTTGCCAGCGCACCCTGGTGGTTGAACATGTCCACTTTGATTTCGGTGATGAACTCCTGCTCCGTTTCTTTATCCCATTCCACAGCCATAAATTTTTCTGGCTCTTTCTGGTAACCACGGATGTTACGGCAGGATTCATGGTGGATAACCAGACCTTTACCCGGACTCACATGGGCAATGATCGGATCGCCAGGAATCGGGCGACAGCACTTGGCAAAGGTGATCAACACGCCATCTGCGCCTTTTATCGGCAGATGGCCGTGGCTTGTTGCCACGGGTTGGGCACTGGAAGCCTCTCCCTGCTGGAGATTTTTCGCGACCACGACGCTCATGGCGTTGCCGAGACCGATTTCCGCCAGCAGGTCGTCGAGCGTGGCGAGTTTCATGCGCTCAAGCTCACGCTGGATACTCTCTTGCGGGATCTCGGCCAGCTTACGGCTACCACCTAACGCATGGTTGAGCAGGCGACGTCCCAGACTGACGGAGTCATCGCGTTTGAGGTTCTTCAGCAACTGGCGAATCTTGGCGCGGGCTTTTGAGCTGACGACAAAGTTTAGCCACGCTGCGTTCGGACGTGCGCCCGGCGCGGTAATGATCTCGACCGTCTGACCACTGGTCAGCGGTTGTGACAGCGGGTAAGGTTGCCTGTCGACGCGAGCGCCCACGCAGGCGTGACCGATGTCGGTATGTACCGCGTAGGCAAAGTCGACGGGCGTTGCACCGGCAGGCAGTTCGACAATGCGCCCTTCCGGTGTGAAAACGTAAATCTCATCCGGGAAGAGATCGGATTTAACGCTCTCGATAAATTCAAACGAGCTGCCTGCGCTTTGTTGCAATTCGAGCAGGCTTTGCATCCAGCGTTGAGCACGAATCTGGGCAGTAGTGCTGGTTTCACCGTGCTCTTTATATGCCCAGTGCGCTGCAACCCCCATTTCCGCCATCTGATCCATATCTTCGGTACGGATCTGGACCTCAACCGGGACGCCGTGTGGCCCGATCATCGACGTGTGTAAAGACTGATAGCCGTTCGCTTTTGGAATAGCGATATAGTCTTTGACTCGTCCAGGACGTGGCTTATAGAGGCTGTGCATCTGGCCGAGCACGCGATAACAGGTGTCTGAATCATGGACGATAACGCGAAACGCATAAATATCCATGATTGAGTGAAAACGCTGCTCTTTAAGCACCATCTTGCAGTAGATGGAATAAAGGTGCTTTTCACGGCCACTTACGCGACACGGGATCCCCGCTTCCTGCAGACGTCCTTCGATTTCAGAGAGGATTTTTTGGATCATCTCCTTACGGTTACCGCGTGCGGCTTTAACCACCTCTTTAATCACGCGATAGCGGTTTGGGTACAACGCCTCAAAACCCAGTTCTTCGAGCTCGGTTTTAATGTGATGAATACCTAAACGGTGCGCCAGCGGGCTGTAGATTTCGAGGGTTTCACGGGCGATGCGGCGACGTTTGTCCGGGCGTAATGAACCCAGCGTGCGCATGTTGTGGGTGCGGTCAGCGAGTTTGATGAGAATGACGCGGATATCCTGCACCATCGCCATAAT
>OKVW01000829.1_pt1 | contig 15554 bp, 17 predicted proteins | sample 1606991 | NCBI WGS metagenome assembly OKVW01 (sample SAMN03281021, study PRJEB24777) | human gut metagenome | isolation source: fecal sample PR177 from 1 month old male Malay infant, vaginal delivered...
AGCGGGAAACGAGACTCGAACTCGCGACCCCGACCTTGGCAAGGTCGTGCTCTACCAACTGAGCTATTCCCGCAAATTTGTTGCTGTTGTAACGCGTAATTCTCTGTCGTTACGGGAGGCGCATTATACGAGAAATCCTTTCCCCTGCAACCCCTTCAAACGCAATTTTTTATGAATTTCGTTTGAATGCTGATTTTATCAGCAAGGCTGAGTAATTTAGCGACAATCCGCCACATACGCAAGCGTCATGGGTGTAATCTGTTGGCCGGGCAAGGCAAAGCCGTCACCCGGCAGAAAGACGACTCAAAGTTTAATAAAGTTCTCACGGTAGTAAGCCAGTTCCGCCACGGATTCGCGGATATCGTCCATCGCCTGATGCGTCCCCTGCTTGGTAAAACCGTCCAGAATTTCAGGTTTCCAACGACGCGCCAGTTCTTTTAGCGTACTGACATCCAGATAACGGTAGTGAAAATACGCTTCAAGTTCTGGCATGTACTTAAACAAAAAGCGGCGATCCTGCCCAATGCTGTTGCCACAGATCGGTGATTTCCCTGCCGGTACCCACTCTTTCAGAAATTCAATGGTCGCCAGTTCCGCTTCGCGATCGCCAAGAGTGCTCGCTTTCACGCGCTCCACCAGTCCGCTCCCTGTATGGGTACGTACGTTCCAGTCATCCATCAACGCCAGTTGTTCATCAGACTGATGGACGGCGATAGTCGGGCCTTCTGCCAGAATATTCAGATTGGCGTCGGTGACCAGCGTGGCGATCTCAATAATGCGATCGCGCTCGGGATCCAGACCAGTCATCTCAAGATCAATCCAAATCAGGTTGTTTTCATTGGCACTCATGCTATTTTCCACCCTTCAGAGGTCACATTCGCTGTGACTATATTCATCTAAAATTGCGTGTATCATAGATGTTTTGCCCAATATGGGCGACCAGGAGTCCGTACGATTGAGTAAAAATAAACTCTCCAAAGGCCAGCAGCGCCGCGTGAACGCTAATCACCAGCGTCGTCTTAAAACGTCTAAGGAGAAGCCTGATTACGATGACAACCTGTTTGGCGAGACTGCTGAAGGCATCGTCATTAGCCGTTTTGGTATGCATGCCGACGTCGAATCTGCTGATGGTGACATTCACCGCTGCAATATTCGCCGGACGATCCGCTCGCTGGTGACCGGCGACCGCGTGGTCTGGCGTCCAGGCAAAGCCGCAGCCGAAGGCGTTAACGTAAAAGGGATTGTCGAAGCGGTACATGAACGGACCTCCGTGCTGACGCGCCCGGACTTTTACGATGGCGTCAAACCGATTGCCGCCAACATCGACCAGATTGTCATTGTCTCCGCGATTTTACCGGAGCTGTCACTCAATATTATCGACAGATATCTGGTTGCTTGTGAAACGCTGCAGGTTGAACCCATCATTGTACTCAACAAAATTGATCTGCTGAATGACGAAAGCATGGCTTTTGTGAACGAGCAGATGGATATCTATCGCCATATCGGGTATCGCGTATTAATGGTTTCCAGCCATACGCAGGACGGACTGAAACCGTTAGAAGAGGCGCTGACCGGACGCATCAGTATCTTTGCTGGTCAGTCGGGGGTTGGCAAATCCAGTCTGCTGAATGCGCTGCTCGGTTTGCAGGAGGCGATCCTGACTAACGATGTCTCGGATAACTCGGGTCTCGGACAGCACACCACAACGGCGGCGCGTCTCTATCACTTCCCCCACGGCGGTGACGTTATCGACTCCCCAGGGGTGCGAGAGTTCGGTCTGTGGCATCTGGAGCCAGAACAAATTACCCACGGCTTTGTCGAATTCCATGACTATCTGGGGCGGTGCAAATATCGTGATTGTAAGCATGACACCGACCCGGGCTGTGCGATTCGCGCCGCAGTAGAAGATGGGAAAATTGCGGAAACCCGTTTTGAAAATTATCACCGCATTCTCGAAAGCATGTCGCAGGTAAAAACGCGTAAAAACTTTTCTGATACCGACGACTGACAACTAAGCTAAGCATCGCTAGAATCGTCCCCTTTTTCAGGATCCGGCTCGAATGCCGGGTCAGGAACGACAAAACAATAGCCTGGAGGCTACCTTGTTAAACTCATTTAAACTTTCGCTACAATACATTCTGCCAAAACTGTGGCTCACTCGCCTGGCGGGCTGGGGCGCGAGCAAACGGGCAGGATGGCTGACTAAACTGGTTATCGATCTGTTCGTGAAGTACTACAAGGTCGATATGAAAGAAGCGCAGAAGCCGGATACCGCCAGCTACCGCACGTTCAACGATTTCTTTGTCCGTCCACTGCGCGACGACGTTCGCCCGCTGAATACCGATCCCAACGTACTGGTGATGCCGGCAGATGGCGTGATCAGCCAGCTTGGCGCCATCGAAGAAGATAAGCTCCTCCAGGCCAAAGGCCATAACTACAGCCTGGAAGCCCTGCTGGCAGGTAACTACCTGATGGCGGATCTCTTCCGCAATGGTTCGTTCGTCACTACTTATCTTTCACCACGCGACTATCACCGCGTGCATATGCCGTGCAACGGTATTCTACGTGAGATGATCTACGTGCCGGGCGATCTGTTCTCGGTTAACCATCTGACCGCACAGAACGTCCCGAACCTGTTTGCCCGTAACGAACGCGTGATTTGCCTGTTCGATACTGAATTTGGCCCAATGGTGCAAATTCTGGTCGGTGCTACGATTGTTGGCAGTATCGAAACCGTCTGGGCGGGTACCATTACTCCGCCGCGTGAAGGCGTGATCAAACGCTGGACCTGGCCTGCCGGAGAAAGCGAAGGCTCCGTAGCGTTACTGAAAGGCCAGGAAATGGGCCGTTTCAAGCTGGGATCTACGGTCATCAACCTGTTTGCGCCGGGTAAAGTCAACCTGGTCGAACAACTCGAAAGCCTTTCTGTCACCAAAATTGGTCAGCCGCTGGCGATGTCCACGGAAACCTTCGTCGTGCCGAATGCAGAACCAGCGCCGTTGCCAGAGGCAGAAATCCAGGCAGAACACGACGCCAGTCCGCTGGTTGACGATAAGAAAGACGAAACCTAATCGTAGAAGGACGATGCTGTGCGCCTGATTATCGCGTTTCTGATGGCCTGGTGCCTCAGCCTGGGGGCGTACGCTGCAACCGCCCCCGATGCCAAACAAATCACTCAGGAACTGGAGCAGGCTAAAGCCGCAAAGCCTGCCCAGCCTGATGTCGTAGAAGCCCTTCAGACTGCGTTAAACGCGCTTGAGGAACGAAAAGGTTCGCTTGAGCGTGCTCAGCAGTATCAGCAGGTTATCGACAACTTCCCGAAAATGTCCGCCAGCCTGCGCGCGCAGTTAACGAATCTGCGTGATGAACCGCGCAGCGTGTCGCCAGGCATGAGCACCGATGCCCTGAATCAGGAAATTCTCCAGGTCAGTAGCCAGTTGCTGGAAAAGAGCCGTCAGGCCCAGCAGGAGCAGGAACGCGCACGTGAGATAGCCGACTCACTGAGCCAGCTTCCTCAACAGCAAACCGATGCGCGCCGACAGCTCAACGAAATTGAACGCCGCATCGGGACCGCCACAGGCAACACACCGCTCAATCAGGCACAAAATTTTAGTATGCAGGCGGAGTCTGCCCGCCTGAAAGCTCAGGTTGATGAGCTGGAGCTGGCGCAGCTTTCGGCCAACAACCGTCAGGAACTGGCGCGTATGCGTTCCGAACTGGCGGAAAAGCAGAGCCAGCAACTGGATGCGTATTTACAGGCACTGCGTAATCAGCTCAACAGCCAGCGCCAGCGTGAAGCCGAACAGGCACTGGAAAGTACTGAGCTGCTGGCGGAGAACAGCGCGGATTTGCCGCCGGATATTGTCGCGCAGTTCAAAGTAAACCGGGAACTGTCGGCAGCGCTGAATCAGCAAGCGCAGCGCATGGACCTTGTGGCATCTCAACAGCGTCAGGCCACCAGCCAGACACAACAAGTGCGTCAGGCATTAACGACGCTTCGCGAACAGTCACAATGGCTTGGCTCCTCTAACCTGTTGGGTGAAGCGTTGCGCGCTCAGGTGGCGCGACTGCCGGAAATGCCAAAACCACAACAACTGGATACCGAAATGGCGCAGCTACGCGTCCAGCGTCTGCGTTATGAGGATCAACTGAATAAACAGCCTCAGCTTCGCCAGTTGCATCAGGCGGACGGGCAACCGCTCACTGCGGAACAAAACCGCATCCTTGAAGCGCAACTGCGTACCCAACGCGAATTGCTGAATTCACTGTTGCAGGGTGGCGACACGCTGATCCTCGAACTAACCAAGCTGAAGGTTTCCAATAGCCAGCTTGAAGATGCCCTGAAAGAGGTGAATGAAGCGACTCACCGTTATCTGTTCTGGACTTCTGACGTTCGCCCGATGTCGTTCTCCTGGCCGATTGATATCGTGCAGGATCTGCGTCGTTTGATCTCGCTTGATACGGTCAGCCAGTTGGGCAAAGCCAGTCTGATGATGCTGACCAGCAGAGATACGCTGCTGCCGCTGTTTGGCGCGTTGATTCTGGTCGGGTTCAGTATCTACTCACGTCGCCATTTCACCCGTTTTCTGGAGCGTTCCGCCGCCCGCGTCGGCAAGGTGACGCAGGATCATTTCTGGCTCACTCTGCGTACCGTCTTCTGGTCAATCCTGGTCGCCTCACCATTGCCAGTACTATGGATGACGCTGGGATACGGATTACGCGAAGCCTGGCCTTATCCCCTTGCCGTTGCGATAGGCGACGGCGTCACCGCGACAGTGCCGCTGCTATGGGTGGTAATGATTTGCGCGGCGTTTGCCCGGCCTAATGGCCTGTTTATCGCCCACTTTGGCTGGCCGCGCGAACGGGTGTCGCGCTCGATGCGCTATTACCTGATGAGTATTGGCCTGATTGTGCCGCTGATTATGGCGCTTATCATGTTCGATAACCTCAACGATCGGGAGTTTTCCGGCTCGCTCGGCCGCCTGTGCTTTATGCTGATTTGCGGCGCGCTGGCGTTGGTCACCCTGAGCCTGAAAAAAGCGGGCATCCCGCTCTATCTCGACAAAGAAGGCAGTGGCGACAATATCGTTAACAGTATGCTGTGGAACCTGATGATCGGCGCCCCGCTGGTGGCAATTCTGGCGGCAGCGGTGGGATATCTGGCGACATCACAGGCGCTGCTGGCGCGGCTGGAAACCTCCGTCGCCATCTGGTTCCTGCTGCTGGTGATTTACCATGTCATTCGCCGCTGGATGCTAATTCAGCGCCGCCGACTAGCCTTTGACCGCGCCAAGCACCGTCGTGCTGAAATGCTGGCTCAACGCGCCCGTGGCGAAGAAGAACCCGCCCATTCGACCAGTCTGGAAGGCACTATTGATGTTGACGAGAGTGAAGTCGACCTCGACGCCATCAGCGCCCAGTCATTACGTCTGGTACGTTCGATCCTGATGCTGATCGCCCTGCTGTCGGTTATCGTGCTGTGGTCGGAAATTCACTCCGCCTTTGGCTTTCTCGAAAATATATCGCTGTGGGACGTCACCTCAACGGTACAGGGGGTCGAAAGCTTAGAACCCATCACGCTGGGTGCCGTGTTGATCGCGATTCTGGTGTTTATCATCACCACACAACTGGTGCGTAATTTGCCTGCGCTGCTCGAACTGGCATTGCTGCAACACCTCGATCTTACGCCGGGTACCGGCTACGCCATTACCACCATTACCAAATACCTGCTGATGCTGATAGGCGGACTGGTTGGTTTCTCGATGATCGGGATTGAGTGGTCGAAATTGCAATGGCTGGTGGCGGCACTTGGTGTCGGTCTGGGCTTTGGCTTGCAGGAGATTTTCGCCAACTTTATCTCCGGTCTGATCATCCTGTTTGAAAAACCGATTCGAATTGGCGATACGGTGACCATTCGCGATCTGACCGGCAGCGTCACGAAGATCAATACCCGTGCCACCACCATTAGCGACTGGGACCGTAAAGAGATCATCGTGCCGAACAAAGCGTTTATCACCGAACAGTTCATCAACTGGTCACTCTCCGATTCGGTCACTCGTGTTGTGCTGACCATTCCAGCGCCATCAGATGTGAACAGCGAAGAAGTAACACAGATCCTGCTTACCGCCGCGCATCGCTGCTCGCTGGTGATCGACAACCCGGCACCGGAAGTCTTCCTGGTGGATCTGCAACAGGGGATCCAGATTTTCGAACTGCGTATCTACGCCGCCGAGATGGGCCACCGTATGCCACTGCGCCATGAAATCCACCAGTTGATTCTGGCGGGCTTCCGCGAGCACGGTATCGAAATGCCGTTCCCACCGTTCCAGATGCGTCTTGAAAGTTTGAACGGCAGACAAACGGGTAGAACGTTAAGTTCTGCAGCCAGAAGCCGTCCGGCGGGGAGTTTGTAAGACCGATCAGAAGCCTTCTTTTGCTGAGGGAGGCTTCTGATTTAAAAACACCAGTGATAGCGAAAATAAAAACGCCATAATCAATAAGCAAAAACACCTGCCAATAATAGTCACAAATACCAGAGGTGTTTTTTTCCAAAAAATAGCGTAAATCATTGGAAGAAAAAGCGGCAAAGTCACTATCACGCCCACATCCCGGATGTCGTCTTCCAGAATTGAGCGAGTCAACTAACAAAAATTTTTTATCTCACCGATACCAATCATCCACTCTTTATCTCGTAGCGAAAATAACATGATATGAACTATCGAAACCCAAAACCAAATAAATCCTAAAGTGAACACCTTCCAGTTCATTTACCTTCCCTCTGATGTTTTTATCACTTTATATCTGTCAGTCAAACAACCATTTCCCCGCCTCAGCCGACTCTGCAAACATCCGAACCGTTAACGGTAAACGTGTTGCTTCTACCTCTTCCTGCTTGAGCTTAAACCATCGTTGGAAGCGTGGCGTGTACTCCCACGGAAAGTAAAGAGGCCAGTTCATACCAACCAGACTAACCCCGAACCGCTCTTGATATTTCTCAATCGCATCTTCTAAATCATCGCGTGGACAGTTGAATAAATCTGAGTCCAGTTCCAACGGAATCTCTTTCCATTGCGAGTCTAAATAACCAGGAATTTCTTCACGGAAAAAAGATAACACATCTTCAGTTATTGTGGTTGCCATTAGAAAGAAGTCCACTGTATACGGTCTTGAGGTTTGGCAATCAGATTGTATTTCTCTTGTGTACGAGTCGAAACCCTGTAGAGACTCATCGAAAGTGAAGCCCATCCTAACCAGGGAACCCATCGAGCGATAACAGCAGCAAGCTTATTAGATTTCTGCATTCTCACGCCAACAGGTGTTGGTAACGAAATACCAAAGGGTAAACGGGCATCCCTCATGATGATTCGTGAATACCTTGAAACAACACTCGTCCCCAGGGTCGCTCCTTTGGGTTTGCCTCTCGTACCTAACCACGGTTGACCAGAGAGGATAGCAGCAGCGGAAACCGAATCTACTCCCAACTCTTTACAGAACTCCTCCAGAAATATGACGTTGAGTAATTCTATTTTGGACAGGTTCGGATGCCCTCTATAGAAATACGTCCCATTAAGTTCTTCGGTAGTATCCATTTCTTAATGTTCCATCGTTAAGCTATTAGGCGATCGTTCCATGCGATAGAGAAAATAATATTACTGCCGTTATACCTCCGCGTTATTTTCTCGTAACGTAGTTCAACGCTTTCCAGATTATTTTTATTCTAGCGAAGTATTGCTGGCGATACCGAAACAACATGCACACCTTACACCTTACACCTTACACCTTACACCTTACACCTTACACCTTACACCTTACACCTTACACCTTACACCTTTTAACAAGAGGTTGAATAATCAACTTCCTGATCGGTGTCACTAATTTTATAGAGTTTCAGCCCTGATTTTCCCAGCGTTAATAAATAAAAACCATATCATTTATAGAATAAGGTTCATCTATAAATAATATGGATAATGGGATTCGCTATTTTTAAATCAGGCTCTGTCCACCGTAAAAGCTATCACTTCCGCGAGGCTTTCCGCGCCCAGCGCCAGCATCACCAGGCGGTCTACGCCCAGCGCAACACCCGAGCAGTCAGGCATGCCGACCTTTAGCGCCTCGATCAGATTGTTGTCGATAGGTTGCTGCGGCAATCCGCGCGCGGCGCGCTTGCGGTTGTCCTGTTCAAAACGTTGCTGCTGTTCACGCGCATCCGTCAGTTCATGGAAACCATTCGCCAGTTCAATACCTTTGAAGTAAACCTCAAAGCGTTCCGCCACGCGGTGATCTTCAGTACTGATTTGTGCCAGTGATGCCTGACTTGCCGGGAAGTGATACACAAACGTCGGTTTCTCTTTGCCAATGTGAGGCTCAACCCCCATGGTAAAGAGCAGTTGTAATAACGTATCGCGATCCTCTTCGGTATCGGCAATATTGCTGAGATCCAATTTCGCTGCCACTTCACGCAGTTGCGTTTTATCCGCCGAAAGGGGATCAATCTCCAGATGGCGCTGAAAAGCCTGCTGATAAGAGAGACTCTCCGCCGCCGGGCATTCCAGCACCTGTTGCAGCAGATCGTCCACTTCGTTCATTAACCGGTACATATCGTAATGTGGACGATACCACTCCAGCATAGTGAATTCAGGGTTGTGGTGACGCCCCATCTCTTCATTACGGAAACTGCGGCACAACTGAAAAACCGGACCACACCCGGCGACCAGCAGCCGTTTCATGTGGTATTCCGGGCTGGTCATTAAGTAGAGGTTCATCCCCTGAGAATGACCGGGGCCGACGAAACGCGTTTCGAACGGAAACAGATGAATGTCTGTAACCGTCGCCTGGCTCATGCAGGGCGTTTCTACCTCCAGTACGCCGCGATCGGCAAAGAAACGACGAATTTCCGTCATAATTGCCGCGCGTTTTAACAGGTTAGGTATGGACGCGCTCGGCTGCCAGGTTGCCGTTTCGCTCATGGCTTTTTCTCCAGTTTAAGACAAGGGCACGAAGTCTACTCGCAACGCGCCAATGAAACAAATTTTGCGCGGGAATACTTCATGCGAGAAAAAAGAGGTTAAAAAACTATAATGTGATGGTTTAGTAATTAAATTAATCAAAATCAATGATAATTCAGGCATCTGATACGCTAAAAAAATCGAACACGTCAAATTTCCCACACCCAGCAAAGACTATACTATTGTACCTATAAAGGAGCAGTGGAAACGCATTCGCTAACCGCCTGATTCAGCCTGATTGTTCGGGACAGGGGGTAGTGAAATTACAATAATCTGGAGGAATGTCGTGCAAACCTTTCAAGCCGATCTTGCCATTATAGGCGCCGGTGGCGCGGGATTACGTGCTGCAATTGCTGCAGCGCAGGCAAATCCTAATGCAAAAATCGCACTGATATCAAAAGTGTACCCTATGCGCAGTCACACCGTTGCTGCCGAAGGGGGCTCAGCTGCTGTCGCCCAGGATCATGACAGCTTCGACTACCATTTTCATGATACGGTAGCGGGCGGAGACTGGCTGTGTGAACAGGATGTCGTGGATTACTTTGTCCACCACTGTCCTACTGAAATGACCCAACTGGAGCAATGGGGTTGCCCGTGGAGCCGTCGTGAAGACGGTAGCGTCAACGTTCGTCGCTTCGGTGGGATGAAAATTGAGCGTACCTGGTTTGCCGCGGATAAAACCGGCTTCCATATGCTGCACACCCTGTTCCAGACCTCTCTGCAGTTCCCACAAATCCAACGTTTTGACGAACACTTTGTCCTGGATATCCTGGTCGATGATGGTCATGCTCGCGGCCTGGTGGCGATGAACATGATGGAAGGTACGCTGGTGCAGATCCGCGCGAACGCAGTGGTGATGGCAACCGGCGGCGCAGGTCGCGTGTATCGCTATAACACCAACGGCGGCATCGTGACCGGTGACGGTATGGGCATGGCCCTGAGCCACGGCGTTCCGCTGCGTGATATGGAATTTGTGCAGTATCACCCGACCGGTCTGCCGGGTTCCGGTATTCTGATGACTGAAGGCTGCCGTGGTGAAGGCGGTATTCTGGTCAACAAAAATGGCTACCGTTATCTGCAGGATTACGGCATGGGTCCGGAAACACCGCTGGGCGAGCCAAAAAATAAATACATGGAACTCGGTCCGCGTGACAAAGTTTCTCAGGCTTTCTGGCACGAATGGCGTAAAGGCAACACTATCTCCACGCCGCGTGGTGATGTGGTCTATCTTGACCTGCGTCACCTGGGTGAGAAGAAACTGCTGGAACGTCTGCCGTTCATTTGCGAACTGGCGAAAGCCTATGTGGGCGTCGATCCAGTTAAAGAACCAATTCCGGTTCGTCCGACCGCGCACTACACCATGGGCGGTATCGAAACCGATCAGAACTGCGAAACCCGCATCAAAGGTCTGTTTGCCGTTGGCGAATGTTCTTCTGTGGGTCTGCATGGCGCGAACCGCCTGGGTTCAAACTCTCTGGCTGAACTGGTGGTCTTTGGCCGTCTGGCAGGTGAGCAAGCGATGGAACGTGCATCAACCGCGGGCACCGCGAATGACGCCGCGCTCGACGCGCAGGTTGCAGGCGTTGAACAGCGTCTGAAAGATCTGGTGAACCAGGAAGGTAATGAGAACTGGTCTAAGATCCGCGACGAAATGGGGATCTCCATGGAAGAAGGTTGCGGTATCTACCGCACGCCTGAACTCATGCAGAAAACCGTCGATAAGCTGGCTGAATTGCAGGAGCGCTTCAAGCGCGTGCGTATTACCGACACCTCCAGCGTCTTCAACACAGACCTGTTGTACACCATCGAACTGGGTCATGGCCTGAACGTTGCTGAATGTATGGCGCACTCTGCGCTGGCACGTAAGGAATCGCGCGGCGCTCACCAACGTCTGGACGAAGGCTGCACCGAACGTGACGACGTCAACTTCCTCAAACATACTCTCGCCTTCCGCGATGCTGATGGCACGACTCGCCTCGACTACAGCGACGTGAAAATCACCACGCTGCCGCCTGCAAAACGTGTTTACGGTGCGGAAGCGGAAGCAGCCGATAAGAAGGAGAAGGCGTAATGGCTGAGATGAAAAACCTGAAAGTTGAGGTGGTGCGCTATAACCCGGAAACCGACACCGCGCCACACAGTGCTTTCTATGAAGTGCCTTATGATGAAACAACGTCACTGTTGGATGCCCTGGGCTATATCAAAGATAACCTGGCGCCGGACCTGAGCTATCGCTGGTCCTGCCGTATGGCGATCTGTGGTTCCTGCGGGATGATGGTCAACAACGTGCCTAAACTGGCGTGCAAGACATTCCTGCGTGATTACACCAACGGCCTGAAGGTTGAAGCGCTGGGTAACTTCCCGATCGAACGCGATCTGGTCGTCGACATGACGCACTTTATTGAAAGTCTGGAAGCGATCAAACCGTACATCATCGGTAACCCGCGCACTCCGGATCAGGGTCCAAACACCCAGACTCCGGCACAGATGGCGAAGTATCACCAGTTCTCTGGTTGCATCAACTGTGGTCTGTGCTATGCCGCCTGCCCGCAGTTCGGCCTGAACCCTGAGTTCATTGGACCGGCTGCGATTACGCTGGCGCATCGTTACAACGAAGACAGCCGCGACCACGGTAAGAAGGAGCGTATGGCGCAGTTGAATAGCCAGAATGGCGTGTGGAGCTGTACTTTCGTGGGCTTCTGCTCCGAAGTTTGTCCGAAACACGTCGATCCGGCTGCTGCCATTCAGCAGGGTAAAGTGGAAAGTTCTAAAGACTTTCTTATCGCCACCCTGAAACCACGCTAAGGAGTGCAACATGACGACTAAACGCAAAGCCTATGTGCGGCCGATGACGTCCACCTGGTGGAAAAAATTGCCGTTTTATCGCTTTTACATGCTGCGCGAAGGCACAGCCGTTCCGGCAGTCTGGTTCAGCATTGAGCTGATTTTCGGTCTGTTCGCGCTGAAGCATGGCGTGGAATCCTGGGCGGGCTTCGTCGGTTTCCTGCAAAACCCGGTCGTGGTGATCCTCAATGTGATCGCCCTGGCGGCAGCACTGCTGCACACCAAAACCTGGTTTGAGCTGGCGCCGAAAGCAGCCAACATTATTGTAAAAGACGAAAAAATGGGGCCAGAGCCGATCATCAAAGGTCTCTGGGCGGTTACTGTGGTAGCGACCATAGTCATACTGTTTGTTGCCCTGTTCTGGTAAGGAGTCCGGGATGATTAATCCAAATCCAAAACGTTCTGACGAACCCGTATTCTGGGGCCTGTTTGGTGCAGGCGGTATGTGGAGCGCAATCATTGCGCCGGTGATGATCCTGCTGGTCGGTATTATGCTGCCGCTGGGCTTTGTTCCTGATGCCTTCAGCTATGAGCGCGTACTGGCCTTTGCTCAGAGCTTTATCGGACGCGCATTTCTGTTCCTGATGATCGTACTGCCGCTGTGGTGTGGTTTACACCGTATGCACCATGCGATGCATGATCTGAAAATCCATGTGCCTGCGGGCAAATGGGTCTTCTACGGTCTGGCGGCGATCCTGACCGTCGTGACGGCGATTGGCATTCTGACGATCTAACGACACTCCGCCCTCTTATCTCATGATAAGGGGGCGATTTTTCTCATTCTTCTCTTTATTTTCTGCACCAGGTTCTACACTTAGGAAAAACATCCTAAGGAAAAGCCTATGCGCCTGCTCCCCATCGTTGCCGCAGTGACCGCGGCGTTTCTGGTTGTCTCTTGCAGTACCCCAACGCCGCCACAGGGCGTCACCGTGGTGAATAACTTCGATGCTAAACGCTACCTCGGCACCTGGTACGAAATTGCGCGTTTTGATCATCGCTTTGAGCGTGGTCTGGACAAAGTGACAGCGACCTACAGCCAGCGTGATGATGGCGGCCTGAATGTGATCAACAAAGGCTGGAACCCGGAGAGAGGCCGGTGGCAGCAAAGCGAGGGGAAAGCGTATTTCACCGGCGACCCCAGTCGTGCTGCACTGAAAGTCTCCTTCTTCGGCCCATTTTACGGTGGGTATAACGTCATCGCACTCGACAGAGAGTATCGACATGCGCTGGTCTGCGGCCCGGATCGCGACTACCTGTGGATACTCTCACGTACACCGTCGATCTCAGATGAAATCAAACAGCAGATGTTGGCCGTCGCGACCCGTGAAGGGTTTGATATCAGTAAACTTATCTGGGTGAAGCAACCCAGCGCTTAGTGGGTGCTTACTTTCAGTCCAATGATGCCAACGACGATTAACGCCAGACTTGCCAGTCGCATCGGGTTAGCGGATTCACCCAACAGCAGTATGCCGGTGATGGCGGCGCCCACGGCGCCAATCCCCGTCCAGACGGCATAGGCTGTGCCCACGGGGAGGGTTTTCATCGCCCACGCGAGAAGCGCCATACTGACGATCATCGCGGCAATCGTAATGATGCTGGGCGTCAGACGACTAAAACCGTGGGTGTATTTCAGGCCAACCGCCCAAACCACTTCAAGCAAACCGGCAATAAGTAAGATTATCCAGGACATATCAGGCTCCAGAGAATTGGGGCCGTCCCCGGTGAAGGAAGCGATTGCAGGTCGTCCTGCAACGCTGAAGATTGAAACCGTATTCTTGCCTGAGCGGCAGCGAATTTCAAGTTTTTTACTCTTCGCTCTCAAAAGGTCGAATTAGACGTATTTCGCAGCGCAATTTACGCATTCAGCACTCATCCGACTTCTCTATGATGGGACGCTTTCTGAAGTCAGGAAGCCATGAGCCTTACTTCTGAATGCGAAAATGCTATGTTGAAAATATTAGTGATTGACCGTTGCCACTTTACCCGCACAGGGCTCGAGGCCTGGCTTAATCATTCCGAACGCTTTAATCGATCGTTTCTGGTCTCGGGACTCAACAATCTCTCTCTGGTTAAAGAGCATATCCTGCAATGGAAGCCCCACCTGGTGATCGCGGATCTCTACGGTTTTCTGAACGACACCCTGTCAGCTCAGTATATTGCACCGTTTTTTCTGGCCTGTGGGGCCAGTCCGTTAATCTTACTGGAGTCCGGAGGGATGATGTCTGAAACACAACGCTATCCGGTTTGTGCCTCAGTCTCAAAACAGATTTCCCTGCCTGACCTGGCAGAACATATTCACAATGCATTGTTAAGCGGCTCAATGTCAGAGTCACCACACAACGCATCGCCGCTCCTCACGCCACAAGAAGAAAAAGTACTGACGATGTGGATGGAAGGGGCGAGTAATAACGCGATAGCTTGCGCGCTCAGCATTCACGGTAAAACGGTTTACACCTATAAACGCAACATCCGCATGAAGCTACATATGGATAATCGCTTTTCGCCGTTTCTCACGCCCATTGCGCTAAAAAGTTAACGGCACGACAACGTAGTCGTACCGTTGCGGGGGTTACTGCTGAGCTTTTGTTGCTGCATTCGAAATAGCGTTGCCGCCATCGGAAATATCCTCACCCATGCCACGCGTGGTATTACATGCAGTTAACACGGACGAAAGTACTAACACAGAAAAGATCGCTGCAATTGTCTTCTTAACCATAATGTCTTCCTTTTCTAGCCTGGGTTATTTGTGTAGTGCTTCATAAGCATAGACAAAATCCCGAAAAATGACGGGAGACAGACGCTTTTTAGGATGATGAGAAGGAATTAGCTGGCAGCGTGGGAAATGGAATTGCCGAGATGCTTAATATCTTCACCAAAACCCCGAGCGGTATTACAGCCCGACAGCAAAGTGGTGGAGAGAAGGATCAGTGTTACAAGACCGAGAAGACGTTTCATCATTCCTGCCCTGGAGAAAGAATGGCGCAGCAAAAACGCTGCACCATACGATAAGAATACGTGGATTATTTCACGCGGGAGACGTATTCGCCTGAACGCGTATCAACTTTAATCACTTCGCCAATCTGAACAAACAGAGGCACTTTAACCACAGCCCCCGTAGACAGCGTTGCCGGCTTGCCGCCTGTACCAGCGGTATCGCCTTTCAGACCTGGATCAGTATCAACGATTTCCAGTTCAACGAAGTTTGGCGGCGTCACGGAAATAGGCTGACCGTTCCACAGGGTCACGATGCACTCAGCCTGATCCAGCAACCATTTTTCGCTGTCGCCAATCGCTTTGGCATCAGCAGAAAGCTGTTCGAAGGTTTCGTTATTCATGAAGTGCCAGAACTCACCGTCGTTGTACAGGTAAGTCAGGTTCATATCTACAACGTCAGCGCCTTCAGCCGAGTCAGTAGACTTGAAGGTTTTCTCAACACGAGTACCGGTCAACAGGCGACGCAGCTTAACGCGCGCGAAAGCCTGACCTTTACCTGGTTTAACGAATTCGCTGGCTTCAACCGCATAAGGTTCGCCGTCCAACATGATTTTAAGACCAGCACGAAAATCGTTGCTATAGTACGTTGCCATAAGGCCCTCTGAAAATTGTTAACTGGTAGCTAAGCCACAAAATGGCGCATATTGTAACCCTAAATACCCCATCCAGAGAAGATTGGTTATCGCAACTTGCCGATGTTGTGACCGATCC
>OKVW01000831.1_pt1 | contig 15528 bp, 15 predicted proteins | sample 1606991 | NCBI WGS metagenome assembly OKVW01 (sample SAMN03281021, study PRJEB24777) | human gut metagenome | isolation source: fecal sample PR177 from 1 month old male Malay infant, vaginal delivered...
CCAGACGCAATAAGTCCAGGGGACCGCGAAGCGGCGGTTTTCCTTGCCGGGAGCCGGGATTGTAAAGGGCGTGGCGGAGAACGCCCTTTACACGTTCACCGCAGCGAAACTGACAGGAAGCAGAGGAGTTATAGTGAACGGAACCATTCCACTGCTTTTTCAGAGGGCGGATTGTAAAGCACCACAATGGCGCCAGCCATCCACCGACGACAGCACCGACAATACCGAGTATACAGGTGAGGATGAATCCGCCGCCGTCACGTCCAGGCATGACAAGTTTGGCGATAACACCGGCAATCAGACCAAATACAATCCAGGCAATAATTCCCATGTTCAGGCCCTCTTTTCCAGGGAAACCACACGCAACACATTCTTGCGCTTGTAGATTAAGTATAGGCAAGTCCTTGATCCTCGTCGGTTCCCGGAGGCTGAATTATTAGCCTTTGGGTTAAAAAGTCATTCGTTTGTCTTAAGTTCTTCTGCGTTTTGCCGATAACCGTTCGACAGTCTGTCAGGCAGCCAGGAGTCATTCCGCGTGAGTCATTACAATGAGCAGTTCCTGAAGCAAAACCCGTTGGCGATATTGGGCGTTCTTCGCGATTTAAACCGCAACCAGGTGCCCCTGCGCGTCTCCTGGTCCGGCGGGCAATTTATCAGCAAGATCCTTGATGTCTCAGCAGCAAGACTGGTGATGGATTTTGGCAGTCAGCAAAATGAAAACATCGCCGTTCAGAAAGCGCACAATATTACGTTCACCGCAGAAACCCAGGGCGCAAAAGTCGAATTCACCCTTGAGCAGGTGCGTAGCGGGGAATATCAGCAGCTTCCGGCCTTTATTACGCCGCTGCCGCCATCATTATGGTTTGTTCAGCGCCGGGAATACTTCCGCATCTGCGCGCCGCTTCACCCGCCTTACGGTTGTACTGCGTCGATGCCGGATAACAGCACCCTGCGCTTTCGCCTGTACGATCTGTCGCTGGGGGGAATGGGTGCGTTGCTGGAAGGACCGAAACCGGCAGGCCTGACGGAAGGCATGCTTTTTTCACACATTGCACTGAATATGGGGCAATGGGGAATCTTTCACTTTGATGCGCAACTGATCTCAATAACCGAACGGAAAGTGATTGATGGCAAGAATGAGACGATCTCCACTCCCCGCCTGAGCTTTCGTTTTCTCAACGTCGGCCCGGCGGTGGAGCGGGAACTACAGCGGATTATCTTTTCACTCGAACGGGAAGCGCGAGAGAAATCGAATAAAGTGCGAGAGTGATTACATCGCGTCCAGCGCGCGTTGCAGCTTATAGATATAACGCGGCGCCTGCGGTGCCGGATGGTTATCCGCGACGTGTTCAACAAACTCATCGGGACTCAGATCGTTGATTTTACTGACCGCTTTTTTCCGGTCAGAGGAGAAAGTACGTAGCAACGCGCCTGCGCCATTAGCGTAGGAGACCACTAACGCGTACTGCATCACCTGTGGGTCTTCAATCCCGGCGAGCGGGCCGTTTTCCAGAATACTCAGGTAGGCGGCTCCCATGGAAATATTGCGCTCCGGGTTCTTCAGTTCGCTGGTGGAGGGTTCGCCGCTCCAGCCCATACGACGGTAGACATCACGCCCGGACGTTGACGCTTTAAGCTGCATCAGTCCAATCGCATTTGATTTGCTGACCGCATTCGGATTCCCACCTGACTCGATGGCGATGATCGCCGTAATCAACTGCGGGCTGACGCCCCACGCGGCCCCTGCCTTTTCGCTGATCGGCATCCATTGCATCGCACGCTTGACCGGTACTTCCGCGTTCCACGGTGGATTTTTATAATCCTGCTTTGAACTACAGCCTGCGAGAATCACAATCAAAAAAGCAAACCATCTTAATTTCACGTCTTCTGTCCTTATCGCCGGAATTTTTCGTTGCTGAAACCACCGTTATCCACCGGATAAAAAAAGCGTCATCCGGCAAAACGTTCTAATATAGGCGGCATGATATACATTTGGTTTCTGTTGTAGCAAGGAATAGCCATGTCGCGTTTTCACTTAATTGCCCCGTCGGGCTACTGCATCAATCAGCAAGCCGCATTGCTCGGTATCCAGCGTCTTACGGAGGCAGGACATCAGGTTAGCAACACGGCGGTCGTCGGTCGTCGGGATCAACGCTTTGCGGGTACGGAAACGGAGCGCCTTGCTGATGTAAACGGTCTCGCTGCGCTCACCGCGCCTGACACTATCGTCATGCCTGTACGCGGTGGCTATGGCGCAAGCCGGTTGCTCGAACAGATTAACTGGCAGGCGCTGGCAAAGCGACAGCAGCAGGATCCGCTACTGATTTGTGGACACAGTGATTTTACCGCGATTCAGTGCGGTCTGCTGGCACAGGGAAATGTCATTACCTTCAGCGGCCCGATGCTGGCCGCGAACTTCGGCGCACCGACGCTGAATACCTTTACGGAAGCACATTTCTGGAAGGCTTTGCGTAATGCGCAGTACACAGTCGAATGGCAAAGTAATGGCCCAGCGTGTCACGCAGAAGGCATGCTGTGGGGCGGGAATCTGGCCATGCTGATTTCACTCATCGGCACGCCGTGGATGCCGAAAATTGATAACGGTATCCTGGTGCTGGAAGACATCAATGAGCACCCCTTCCGCATTGAGCGGATGTTGCTTCAGCTCTTTGACGCGGGCATTCTCAACCGCCAGAGTGCCATTGTGCTGGGTAGCTTTAGCGGCAGTGCGCCAAATGATTACGATGCCGGTTATGATCTGAATTCGGTCTGTGCGTTTATATGTGAACGGCTCTCTGTCCCGCTGGTGACCGGACTCGATTTTGGTCATGAGCAGCGCACCGTTACGCTGGCTCTGGGCGCTCATGCAGTGCTGGATAACACGCCTGATGGCGCGCAGCTCACGCTCTCGGGTCATCCCTTTCTGAAATCGTAAAAAAAGCGGCCGCAAGGGCTAAGTAAAACCCGGTTGCGGTCGTTATTATGATAATGTGAATAGATACGAAAATGCGTAATTGAGGAGTATACGAACGTTGGACGCCACGGCAATAATCAGTCTTTTCATCCTGGGGTCCGTCCTCGTCACCAGCAGCATTTTACTCAGTTCATTTTCATCACGCCTCGGCATTCCGATTCTGGTTATCTTCCTTGCAATTGGCATGCTGGCAGGTATAGACGGCGTGGGTGGGATCCCCTTCGATAATTATCCCTTTGCCTATATGGTCAGTAACCTGGCGCTGGCAATTATCCTGCTTGATGGCGGAATGCGGACCCAGGCGAGTTCCTTTCGGGTTGCGCTGGGACCGGCGCTGTCACTCGCGACGGTAGGCGTGCTGATCACCTCCGGTTTAACCGGCATGATGGCCGCCTGGCTGTTTAAACTCGATCTGATCGAGGGGTTGCTGATTGGCGCGATTGTCGGGTCAACGGACGCGGCGGCAGTCTTCTCGCTTCTGGGCGGCAAAGGGCTCAACGAACGCGTCGGCTCAACGCTGGAAATTGAATCCGGCAGTAACGATCCGATGGCGGTTTTCCTGACCATCACGCTGATTGAGATGATTCAGCAGCATGAAAGCGGTCTGAGCTGGATGTTCGCGGTCCACATTATCCAGCAGTTTGGTCTCGGTATCCTGCTTGGGTTGGGCGGTGGCTATCTGCTCCAGCAGATGATTAACCGTATTTCTCTACCTGCCGGGCTCTATCCGTTACTGGCCCTGAGCGGCGGGATCCTCATTTTTTCCCTGACAACAGCACTGGATGGCAGCGGGATCCTGGCGGTCTATCTGTGCGGATTTTTGCTGGGAAACCGCCCGATTCGTAACCGCTATGGTATTTTGCAAAACTTCGACGGGCTGGCCTGGCTTGCGCAAATTGGCATGTTCCTGGTGCTTGGACTGTTAGTGAATCCTTCCGACCTGTTGCCGATCGCCGTTCCTGCGCTGATCCTCTCGGCGGGCATGATTTTCCTCGCCCGTCCGCTTTCCGTTTTTATTGGGCTGCTGCCGTTTCGCGGCTTTAACCTGCGTGAACGCGTCTTCATCAGTTGGGTGGGTCTGCGTGGCGCGGTGCCCATCATCCTCGCTGTTTTCCCGATGATGGCAGGACTGGAAAACGCCCGCCTGTTCTTTAACGTCGCCTTCTTCGTGGTCCTCGTTTCACTGGTCTTTCAGGGGACATCGCTCACCTGGGCTGCAAAAAAGGCGAAGGTGGTGGTGCCGCCTGTCGGTTGGCCGGTTTCTCGCGTTGGCCTCGATATTCACCCGGACAATCCGTGGGAGCAGTTTGTCTATCAGTTGAGCGCCGATAAATGGTGTGTGGGCGCAGCGCTGCGCGACCTGCATATGCCGGAGGAAACGCGGATCGCAGCGCTGTTTCGTGACAATGTGCTGTTTCATCCGACTGGCAGTACGCGCCTGCGTGAAGGTGATGTGTTGTGCGTCATCGGACGCGAGCGCGATCTGCCAGCGCTCGGTAAACTGTTCAGCCAGTCGCCCCCGGTGGCGCTGGATCAACGTTTCTTCGGTGACTTTATTCTCGAAGCCAGCGCTAAATACGCCGATGTGGCGCTGATCTACGGCCTGGAAGACGGGACAGAATACCGTGATAAGCAGCAAACGCTGGGCGAAATTGTTCAGCAATTGCTGGGAGCCGCGCCGGTCGTCGGTGATCAGGTGGAATTTGCCGGGATGATCTGGACGGTTGCAGAGAAAGAAGATAACGCCGTGCGCAAAGTCGGGGTTCGCGTGGCCGGAGAGGAAGACGAAGAGTAGTTGCCATGCCGGATAAGCGCAGCGCCATCCGGCACACAAAAAAGTTACACTGTCACCACTGGCACACGTAACGCCAGAGCACACATTAACTCATAGCCCACCGTGCCCGATGATTTCGCCACATCATCAATCTTGATCTCTTTGCCCCACAGTTCTACCGGCGTTCCAATCCCCGCCTGTGGGCATGGGGTTAAATCAACCGCCAGCATGTCCATCGACACCGTTCCTACCGTCGTGGTCCGGACGCCATCGACCATAACCGGCGTTCCGCTGGGGGCATGACGCGGGTAACCGTCCGCATAGCCCGCCGCCACAATGCCAATTCGCTGCTCGCCTTTGGCGGTATAGCGTCCGCCGTAACCCACCCTATCGCCCGCTCTCAACGTCTGTACGCCAATGATTTCGCTGCTGAGCGTCATTACCGGTTTCAGTCCGGTATTGGCAATATCGCGCCACTCCCCCGACGGTGATGCGCCATACAGAATAATCCCCGGTCGTACCCAGTCGAAATGCGCTTCAGGATGCCACAGCGTAGCCGCTGAATTGGACAATGAGCGACGGCATTCCATTCCTTCTGTCGCCTGTGCGATACGCGCCATTGCATTGCGGATCCCGTCAGGGTGTTCTGCATCGGCAAAATGCGACATCACTGTCATTTCGCCGACGTTCGGCATCGCCCGCAGTTGTTGCCAGACCGTTTGCAGGCGTTCCGGCAGAAAGCCAAGACGGTTCATGCCGCTGTTAACCTTCACGTAGACGTCCAGCGGCGCTTTCAGTTTTGCATTCTGAATGGCTTTCAACTGCCAGTTGCTGTGAACACAGGTCGTCAAACGCCACGTATCGTAAACCGCTAAATCTTCTGCATGAAAGAACCCCTCCAGCATCAGGATCGGCCCTTTCCAGCCGCGCTCACGCAGTGTGACTGCTTCTTCCAGATTTAACAGGGCAAAACCGTCGGTGCCTCCCAGGGCGCTCCAGACGCGTTCTATACCATGTCCGTAGGCATTGGCTTTTACCACCGACCAGACGCGGGCATCCGGTGCGGCCTGACGGACTATGCTTAGATTTTGTTTCATCGCCTGCAGGTCAAGGCTGGCCAGTATCGGGCGGGTCATTTCGCGTCCTTCTTAGTGATGTGCGCCGTGTAAATGTTGCGCTCGGGCCGGTGTAAAGCCAGCGCTGTAGCGCGCCACGCTCAAATCTTCATAGGGAATGGCCGGCGTGCGACCCGACAGAATGTCGCTTAACAACTGTCCGGAGCCACACGCCATCGTCCAGCCCAGCGTGCCATGTCCGGTATTCAGTAGCAGATTCTTAAAGCGGGTGCGCCCGACCACCGGTGTGCCGTCAGGCGTCATGGGGCGTAAACCGGTCCAGAAGGTCGCCTGTTCAATATTACCGCCGCGCGGGTAGAGATCGCGCACCACCATTTCGAGCGTTTCACGGCGCGGCTTAAGCAACTCGGTGTTAAACCCGACGATTTCCGCCATGCCGCCAACGCGAATACGCTGGTCAAAACGAGTAATCGCAATTTTGTACGTTTCATCAAGAATAGTCGAAACCGGCGCACCGTCCTCCTCTGCGACCGGAATGGTCAGTGAATAGCCTTTCAGCGGATACACCGGAATATCAACGATCCCTTTCAGCATCGCCGTGGAGTAAGACCCCATCGCCATGACATACGCATCAGCTTTGACAATCTCTGCGCCACATTTCACGCCGTAAATTCTTTCACCTTCGCACAGCAGTTTGTCCACCGGCGTATTAAAGCGGAATTTCACCCCGGCCTGTTCGCACATCTGTGCCAGACGTTGGGTAAAGAGCTGGCAGTCACCGGTTTCGTCATTCGGCAATCGCAGGCCGCCGGTAAGCTTATGCGCCACTTCAGCCAGCGCCGGTTCAACTTCCGCCAGGCGACGGGCCTCCAGCAACTGATACGGTACGCCAGCATCTTCCAGAACGGCGATATCACGCGTTGCATTCTCATACTGCTGTTCGGTCCGGAACAACTGCAACGTGCCGCCCTGCCGTCCTTCATACTGGATACCGGTCGAGGCACGCAGCGCTTTCAGGCAATCGCGGCTGTATTCTGCCAGCCGAACCATCCGGCTTTTGTTTTCCATATAGTGGCTGGTGTCGCAGTTGCGCAGCATTTGCCACATCCATTTTAACTGGAACGGCGTGCCATCCAGTCGCACCGCCAGCGGCGCATGACGCTGGAACATCCATTTTATCGCCTTCAGCGGAACGCCAGGCGCTGCCCAGGGCGCGGCATAGCCCGGGGAGATCTGCCCCGCATTCGCCGCGCTGGTTTCCAGCGCCGGACCGGGTTCCCGATCGATGACGGTGACATCATGTCCAGCCTGACTCAGATACCAGGCGCTGGTCACGCCAACGACGCCACTTCCCAGTATGACAACTCGCATAGCCACTCCGTTAACATTAACAGTAAAAGAACAATCATCTAATTACATCTTGATAACTCAGATGAAAATATTATTCAACATATGGCTTTTTTATGGTGACAGACCTCACATCGTATGCTTAGTGCATTGATATCACGGCTTTGGCATCTCCTGCTGCGATGCATTTTTATACAGCACAAAATAGCGTTAAGTAGTCAAAATGTGGCGAATTGGTCAGCGGAAATCGCAAAGAAAAAAATTCTTCCGGAACACGGTTTTTAACAGGGTGTTCTATGCTTGAAATGAGGTGCTCCACACAGAGAGTGCCGCCAACAATGAGGGTGCGCGAATGGCTACGATTGATTCCATGAACAAGGACACCACACGGTTGAGCGATGGACCCGACTGGACGTTTGATCTGCTGGATGTCTATCTGGCAGAGATAGACCGCGTGGCGAAACTCTACAGACTGGATACCTACCCGCACCAGATTGAGGTCATCACCTCTGAACAGATGATGGATGCGTATTCCAGCGTCGGGATGCCGATCAACTATCCTCACTGGTCGTTCGGTAAAAAGTTTATCGAGACCGAGCGCCTGTATAAACACGGGCAGCAAGGGCTGGCCTATGAAATCGTCATCAACTCAAACCCATGTATCGCCTATCTGATGGAGGAGAACACCATTACCATGCAGGCACTGGTGATGGCTCACGCCTGCTACGGGCATAACTCCTTCTTCAAAAATAACTATTTGTTCCGTAGCTGGACCGACGCCAGCTCGATTGTGGACTATCTGATTTTCGCCCGTAATTACATTACCCAGTGTGAAGAGCGGTACGGCGTGGACGAAGTTGAGCGGCTTCTGGACTCCTGCCATGCGCTGATGAACTATGGCGTCGATCGCTATAAGCGCCCACAAAAAATCTCGTTGCAGGAAGAGAAAGCCCGTCAGAAAAGCCGGGAAGAGTATCTGCAAAGTCAGGTGAACATGCTGTGGCGCACCCTGCCGAAGAAAGAAGAAGAGAAAACCATTGCCGAAGCGCGGCGCTATCCTTCTGAGCCGCAGGAAAACCTGCTCTACTTTATGGAGAAAAATGCGCCGCTGCTGGAATCCTGGCAGCGTGAGATCCTGCGCATTGTGCGCAAAGTCAGTCAGTATTTTTATCCGCAAAAACAGACGCAGGTGATGAACGAAGGCTGGGCCACCTTCTGGCACTACACCATCCTGAACCACCTGTATGACGAAGGAAAAGTCACTGAGCGTTTTATGCTGGAGTTTCTCCATAGTCATACCAACGTGGTATTTCAGCCGCCCTACAACAGTCCGTGGTACAGCGGAATCAACCCTTACGCACTGGGTTTTGCCATGTTCCAGGATATTAAGCGTATCTGTCAGTCGCCAACGGAAGAGGATAAATACTGGTTCCCGGATATGGCCGGTTCTGACTGGCTGGAGACGCTGCATTTCGCGATGCGTGATTTCAAAGACGAGAGCTTCATCAGCCAGTTCCTGTCGCCGAAGGTTATGCGCGATTTCCGTTTCTTTACGGTGCTGGATGACGATCGGCAAAACTACCTGGAAATCTCCGCCATTCACAATGAGGAAGGCTATCGCGAAATTCGCAACCGCCTCTCCTCGCAATACAACCTGAGCAATGTCGAGCCGAATATTCAGGTCTGGAACGTGGACCTGCGCGGCGATCGCTCTCTCACCCTGCGTTATATCCCGCATAATCGCGCGCCGCTGGATAAAGGACGCAAAGAGGTACTCAAGCACGTCCATCGCCTGTGGGGGTTTGATGTGATGCTGGAACAGCAAAATGAAGATGGTAGTGTGGAACTGCTGGAACGCTGTCCGCCTCGGCTGAACAGCCTGTAAAAAGCAAAACCCCCTCATCATGAGGGGGTTCGTTTTTATCGGCCCTGAATGGCTAAATCGCCAGGCAGGTTCTTCTGCATACGGTGCCAAATCTCGCCGCTGTCATGACCATAACGACGCACCGTTTCGTACACCTGATCGTGCGCGCCCTGCAGACAAAGCTGTGACAGCTTATGATAGAACCCAAGCGCAAGGCCGCGCGCTTCCGGGTTGGCGAAATAGTGACGGCCAATGCGGGTATATAACCCTTTCATCCCGTTCAGAATCAGACCGTAAATGGGGTTGCCGGAGGCAAACGCCAGACCGCGGAAAATGTTGTAATCGAGATCCGCAAACGCATCGGCGTGGTCGGCAACTTCCTGTGCGGTCGCCAGTACTTCCTGGGCTTTATCCGGATGCTGACGAAACGCAGTGCGGATAAAGATTGTGGAGATATTCGTACGAACCGACAGCAGATTATCAATCAACTGTGGAACGCTTTCGTGATCGAGACGCGCCAGGGTTTCCAGAATATTCAACCCGGACGTTTCCCAGAAATTATTCACCTTCGTCGGTTTGCCATGCTGAATGGTCAACCAACCGTCTCGCGCCAGACGCTGCAACACTTCGCGTAACGTGGTACGCGTCACTCCGATAAGTTCAGAGAGTTCACGTTCTGCAGGCAAGATAGTACCAGGTGGGAAGCGGTTATTCCAGATACTTTCAATGATGTACTCTTCCGCGAAACCCGCCGGGCTCTGCGCCTTAATGACCATAGTGAGATTTCCATTACACAGCAAAACATAGTTGGACTCATCATACCAGACGGGTTTGACGCCCGATAGCAGACACAATGAAGAAAAAGGGGATCAAGGCTCCATTTTCTTGATAACAGGGCCGGTGGGGTTTAAGTCTTGCCTGTATCAAGACTGACCGCTAAGCTTTGCGGCTAAACATAAAAATATCAACTTAAGTTATAAGGTAAGGGAAACCACCATGGAGCTCTCCTTGGGCCGTGCGCTATGGCGCAATTTTCTGGGCCAGTCCCCCGACTGGTACAAACTCGCACTACTGATCTTCCTGATCGTTAACCCGCTGATTTTCATCATCAACCCGTTTATTGCAGGCTGGCTGCTGGTCGCGGAGTTTATCTTTACGCTGGCGATGGCGCTGAAATGTTACCCGCTACTGCCCGGCGGACTGCTGGCTATTGAAGCGGTTATTATCGGCATGACCAGCGCGGCCCACGTGCGCGAGGAAGTGGCGAATAATCTGGAAGTCTTGCTGCTGCTGATGTTTATGGTGGCGGGTATCTATTTTATGAAGCAGCTCCTGCTGTTTATTTTTACCCGTCTGCTGCTGAGTATTCGCTCCAAAACGCTGCTGTCGCTGGCGTTTTGTATCGCAGCCGCCTTCCTTTCCGCCTTCCTCGATGCGCTGACCGTTGTGGCGGTAGTCATCAGCGTCGCCGTCGGATTTTACGGTATTTATCATCGGGTGGCCTCTTCCCGTGGCGATGATAGCGACATTCTTGATGACAGCCATATTGATCAGCACTATAAAGCCGTGCTTGAACAGTTTCGGGGTTTTTTACGTAGCCTGATGATGCATGCCGGAGTGGGAACCGCGCTGGGCGGCGTAATGACGATGGTAGGTGAACCGCAAAACCTGATTATCGCGAAAGCCGCTGGCTGGCACTTTGGCGACTTCTTCCTGCGGATGTCACCCGTTACCGTTCCTGTACTGATTTGCGGTCTGCTGACGTGTGTTCTCGTAGAGAAAATGCGCTGGTTTGGCTACGGCGAAACGCTGCCGGAAAAAGTGCGCGACGTTCTGCAACAGTTTGACGACAGAAGCCGTCAGCAGCGTACCCGTCAGGACAGAGTAAAACTGATTGTCCAGGCGTTGATTGGTGTCTGGCTGGTTGTCGCGCTCGCCCTGCATCTGGCGGAAGTGGGACTGATTGGTTTGTCGGTGATTATCCTCGCGACCTCACTGACTGGCGTCACTGACGAACACGCTATTGGTAAGGCATTCACTGAATCCCTGCCGTTTACGGCCTTGTTGACGGTCTTTTTCTCCATTGTCGCCGTCATTATCGACCAGCATCTTTTCTCGCCGATTATTCAGTTCGTCTTACAGGCGTCGGAACATGCGCAATTGACGCTGTTCTATCTCTTTAACGGCCTGCTTTCATCAATCTCTGACAATGTCTTTGTCGGCACGATTTACATCAATGAAGCGAAAGCGGCGATGGAAAGCGGCGCAATTTCGATGAAGCAATATGAACTGCTGGCTGTCGCAATCAATACAGGCACCAACCTGCCCTCTGTGGCGACGCCAAACGGTCAGGCCGCGTTTCTGTTCCTGCTCACCTCTGCGCTGGCGCCGTTGATCCGTCTTTCCTACGGGCGTATGGTCTGGATGGCGCTGCCTTATACGATTGTACTGACACTTATTGGTTTGCTGTGCGTTGAATTCACGCTCGCGCCGTTAACGGAATGGATGATGCAAACCGGCTGGTTAGCTACACTTTCATAACAACTTACCGGGCGTTTCGCTGCCCGGTTTGTTTTTTTGCGTAATATTTATCCAATTACACATTATTTGAATTTCTCCTGGTGGCGCTGTAAACGATTTAGTTTACACTGCCGTATCTACGCATCTTGCAGGGAAATAATTATGTTGCGATATTTGAACCAGTGCTCACGGGGTCGGGGTGCATGGTTATTAATGGCTTTCACCGCCCTGGCGCTCGAACTCGTTGCGCTGTGGTTTCAGCACGTGATGCTGCTTAAGCCGTGCGTCCTGTGCATCTATGAGCGCTGTGCGCTGTTTGGCATCATGGGCGCCGGGATCGTGGGTGCCATCGCGCCTAAAACTCCGTTGCGCTATATCGCGTTGGTCATCTGGATCTACAGTGCCTGGCGTGGAGTACAACTGGCATGGGAACACACCATGATCCAGCTTCACCCTTCTCCATTTATGACCTGTGATTTCATGGCACGCTTCCCGAGCTGGTTGCCGCTGGATAAATGGTTGCCGCAGGTGTTTGTCGCTTCAGGTGACTGCGCACAGCGTCAGTGGGAATTTTTGACGCTCGAAATGCCGCAGTGGCTGCTGGGTATTTTCGCCGCATATCTGGTCGTCGCGGTGCTGGTGCTGATTGCCCAACCGCTGAAACCCAAAAGACGTGATTTGTTTAGTCGTTAATCTCATACGCTCCCATTCGGGAGCGTTTTTTATCAGCCGCGAAAAATCAGTCAGCCCACGATGGTTTATTCAGGATATGATCCTGCCAGTCATGCACATCTGACTCTTTAACCGCGATATGGCGTACCGAAATTCGCTCGCCATGCATCGCCGCTTTTGATCCGGTAAGCAACGGATGCCACTCTGGCAGCGCTTTTCCTTCCGCCAGAAGACGATAGGAGCAGGTCATCGGCAGCCATTCAAACGTGGGCAGGTTATCACGCGTCAGTTTGATACAGTCCGGCTCGTATTCGAACCGGCGTTCATAGTTGCGACACTGGCAGGTTTTAATATTGAGCTGTCGGCACGCGACGTTGGTGAAGTAGATTTCATCAGTGTCCTCATCCATCAGCTTATGCAGGCAACACTGACCACAACCATCACAGAGCGACTCCCATTCGGCATCGGTCATTTCATCCAGGGTTTTACGTTGCCAGAAAGGTAAATCGCTCATCAGGGTATCCGCCATTGCTATAAAGGTGCACCTTATAACCAGTCTGGCACGCTGATGCAAGTTTTGCCGCCCCAAAAAGGCGGCAAGCAGAGATTACATTACGCGGGTGGTCAGAGAGTGACCATTAAAATTGACCACCAGCTCATCGCCGCTGGCGAGCGGTCCAACGCCTTCTGGCGTACCGGTGAGTACAACATCGCCAGCTTTCAGCGTGAAAAATTTGCTCATATAGGCAATTAAGGGCACGATTTTATGAATCATGTCGGCGGTAGTCCCCTGCTGGCGAACCTCACCATTGATGGTAAGACTCAGCGAGGTATCCTGCGGATCGCCGGTGAACTCTGCCGCAGGGATAAACCCAGACAGCGGGCAGGAATTATCGAACCCTTTGGCTTTTTCCCAGGGTTGTCCGGCTTTCTTCATCTTTCCCTGAATATCACGTAGCGTAAGATCGAGCGCCACGCCGTAGCCGGCAATGGCTTTACGTACATGCTCTTCTGTGGCCTGACGTAGCGTCGCACCAATCAGAACAGCCAGTTCAATCTCATGATGAACCGACCCCATGTCCGTTGGGATCGCCAATGGCTGGCGTATATCGCAGAGCGCGGTTTCCGGTTTGATAAACAGCACCGGCTCATCCGGCGTCGCACTGCCCATTTCCTTTATATGTTTCGCGTAGTTACTGCCCACACAAACCACTTTACTTACCGGGTAGTCAAGCAGCGCGCCCTGCCAGTTATGATGTTGATACATTCATTTCCCCTAAATCTGTCATCGTAAACGTCAGAAATAGCGCCGGCAGGAATAACGCCGACGCCCCTTATTTGTCTGTTTCAGGATTGTTTTGCGTCGATGCTGATAGATGTTTCTTCAATAAATCTTCCGGTGGTGGCGGCAACTGTAAATAATAACCCTGCTCGGTTAAGGCTTGTTTGACTTTATCCAGGGAAGCGTTAACTAACTTTTTGCGACCGTCCAGCGGCAATATCATTGCCAGTTGCGGTTGACCAAATCCTTTCATCAGATCTTCAGGTACACGAGAGAAATCGTCTTTTTTTTCGACATATAAATAGGTCTGGTCACGTTTAGTACTTCTGTAGATCACACAAAACATACTTTTTACTCTGAATTAAACGGATGGCGACTTGCCTCAATATAATAGTGACTATAACATGCCTTCTGGACTTCGGAATATCACTCCGCATCGGGGATGATAAATAGCAAATTGAGTAAGGCCAGGATGTCAAACACGCCCATCGAACTTAAAGGCAGCAGTTTCACCTTATCAGTGGTTCATTTGCATGAAGCAGAACCCGAGGTTATTCGTCAGGCGTTAGAAGACAAAATCGCTCAGGCTCCGGCTTTTTTAAAACATGCCCCTGTGGTGGTGAACGTCAGTGGACTTGAAACGCCCGTCAACTGGCCGGTTCTGCAAGAGGTTGTCGCGTCGACAGGGTTGCGTATTATTGGCGTCAGCGGCTGTAAAGATACCCGTTTAAAAGCGGAAATCGACCAGATGGGTCTTCCTTTACTCACTGAAGGTAAAGAGAAAGTGGCACGTTCCGCTCCACCTGAACCCGTTGCACCCGCCGTTGTCACGCAAAACGCTACTTCCGTCACAAAAACGCGTTTTATTGATGTGCCGGTTCGTTCCGGTCAGCGTATTTATGCACCACAATCAGATCTGATTGTCACAAGTCACGTCAGCGCTGGCGCTGAGCTTATCGCTGATGGCAATATTCATGTTTACGGCATGATGAGAGGCCGTGCGCTGGCAGGCGCCAGTGGTGACCGGGAAGCGCAAATTTTTTGTACCCACCTGACGGCAGAACTGATGTCTATCGCAGGTGTTTATTGGCTGAGTGATAAAATCCCAGCAGAATTTTATGGCAAAGCGGCGCGTTTGCAGTTGGCAGACAACGCTTTGACAGTTCAACCGTTGAATTGATCCCTTTTTAACAAGGAATTCCTATGGCACGCATTATTGTTGTTACTTCGGGTAAAGGGGGCGTTGGCAAGACCACCTCCAGCGCGGCCATCGCTACTGGTTTGGCCCAGAAGGGAAAGAAAACTGTCGTTATTGATTTTGATATCGGCCTGCGTAACCTCGATCTGATCATGGGGTGTGAACGTCGGGTTGTTTACGATTTCGTCAACGTCATTCAGGGCGATGCAACGCTGAACCAGGCGTTAATCAAGGACAAGCGCACAGAAAACCTCTTTATTCTTCCTGCCTCTCAGACTCGCGATAAAGACGCGTTAACGCGTGAAGGCGTCGCAAAAGTGCTTGACGATCTGAAAGCGATGGATTTTGATTTTATCGTTTGTGACTCGCCTGCGGGGATAGAGACTGGCGCGCTGATGGCGCTCTATTTTGCTGATGAAGCCATTATCACTACCAACCCGGAAGTCTCATCGGTTCGCGACTCAGACCGTATCCTGGGCATTCTGGCCTCGAAATCCCGCCGCGCCGAGAACGGCGAAGATCCGATCAAAGAGCATCTGCTGTTGACCCGCTACAATCCGGGTCGTGTCAATAAGGGCGATATGCTCAGCATGGAAGATGTACTGGAGATCCTGCGCATTAAACTCGTCGGGGTTATCCCGGAAGATCAGTCTGTCCTGCGCGCCTCTAACCAGGGTGAACCGGTCATTCTGGACATCAATGCAGACGCTGGTAAAGCGTATGCCGATACGGTAGATCGTCTGTTGGGAGAAGAACGTCCTTTCCGCTTCATTGAAGAAGAGAAGAAAGGTTTCCTCAAACGCCTGTTCGGAGGATAAGTT
>OKVW01000834.1_pt1 | contig 15452 bp, 11 predicted proteins | sample 1606991 | NCBI WGS metagenome assembly OKVW01 (sample SAMN03281021, study PRJEB24777) | human gut metagenome | isolation source: fecal sample PR177 from 1 month old male Malay infant, vaginal delivered...
ACGCGGATGCTTTCGCCTTTGTTAATCTGCCCGTTGTAGTTATGCCACAGCTCGGGACGCTGATTTTTAGGATCCCAGCGGTGGAAACGATCGCGGAAAGAATAAATGCGCTCTTTGGCTCGCGATTTTTCTTCATCGCGACGCGCGCCGCCAAACGCGGCATCAAAACCGTATTTATTCAGCGCCTGCTTCAGACCTTCGGTTTTCATAATATCAGTGTGTTTGGCGCTGCCATGGACGAACGGGTTAATACCCATCGCCACTCCTTCCGGGTTTTTATGCACCAGCAGCTCGCAGCCATATGCTTTGGCAGTACGATCGCGGAATTCATACATTTCACGGAATTTCCAGCCGGTATCGACATGCAGCAGCGGGAACGGCAGCGAGCCCGGGTAGAATGCCTTACGCGCGAGATGCAGCATGACGCTGGAATCTTTGCCGATTGAATAGAGCATCACCGGATTCGAGAATTCTGCTGCCACCTCGCGAATGATGTGGATGCTTTCGGCCTCCAGTTGTCGCAGGTGGGTGAGTCGTTTTTGGTCCATAGCCGTTCCTTTACAATACCGCGAATGTCGAGCACGTCAGATAACCCGACTATAGGGAGCGCCGGAGAGCGAATGAAATTACGAATTGGAATGAGTAGTTCCTCAAAGGAATAACGATCTGGCAAAGCAAATATCAAAAAGTGCTTAAGCCAGCGGATTTCGGGCATTTAAGAGCAAATGAAATTGTTTTAGCGCGGTCACGGTTTCATACTACGCGGACTAAAAATTTTGCTGTGTATTCAGGGTTTCCCCCGGTTGGCTATTAAGGACTCACTATGTTTTCCGCAACGCGCCGTCTTTTCGTCCTCCTGGCGCTCGGCGTATGTTTTATTGCCCCCGCACAGGCGACATCTCCTAAACCAGGCGAATTTGCGACATCCCAGACCCGTCATATAGCGACCGTTTTTCCGGGAAGGATGACCGGCTCTCCGGCAGAAATACTGTCTGCCGACTATCTTCGCCAGCAGTTTGAACAGATGGGGTATCGCAGTGATATCCGCACGTTCAACAGCCGCTATATTTATACCGCCATAAATAACCATAAAAACTGGCATAACGTCACGGGCAGTACCGTCATTGCCGCCCATGAAGGCAAGGCCCCGCAGCAGATTATTATCATGGCGCATCTGGATACTTACGCCCCGCAGAGCGATGCGGATGTTGATGCGAATCTTGGCGGACTGACGCTACAAGGCGTGGATGATAACGCCGCCGGTCTGGGGGTGATGCTTGAGCTGGCGCAACGGCTGAAAGATGTGCCGACCGAATACGGTATTCGTTTTATTGCAACCAGCGGTGAGGAAGAGGGAAAACTGGGCGCCGAAAATCTGCTGAAACGCATGAGCGCAGCAGAGAAGAAAAATACGCTGCTGGTGATTAACCTCGACAACCTGATCGTCGGCGACAAGCTCTATTTCAACAGTGGGCAAAGTACACCGGAAGCGGTACGCAAGTTAACCCGGGATCGGGCATTAGCCATTGCCCGCAGCCACGGAATAGCAGCAGCCACCAACCCAGGACTGAATAAGGACTACCCCAAAGGTACTGGTTGCTGTAATGACGCAGAACTATTTGATAAAGCAGGAATTTCGGTGCTTTATGTTGAAGCCACCAACTGGAATCTGGGTAAAAAAGATGGCTACCAACAGCGGGCGAAAACCGCCTCTTTCCCGGCAGGGACTAGCTGGCACGATGTGCGACTGGATAATCAACAGCATATTGATAAGGCGCTGCCAGGACGCATTGAACATCGTCATCGCGATGTGATAAGAATTATGTTGCCGCTGGTCAGAGAATTAGCGAAAGCGAGTTAGTAAAAAAGTCAGGATAATGACCCGACCATTATCCTGACTTTACTTAACGCTCGAAAATATTATGACGTTATATGTTCATTACAACATTAATATTTTTAATTATTTGATTATTTAATCGTTCAATTATTGAATTATTTAATTCCCATAGATTGTTTCATTTGCACCAGCGCTGCGGCGCCCTGTTTGCACCCCGTGTCCTGACTTTCAGTCGGTAACTCCGCGAGCTGCTTCTTAGCCTGTTCCAGCTGTGGCTTCATGGCTTCCATCTGCTGTTTGGCTTGTTCGCTGGTTTTTGATGCCTCTACGATCAGCGCATCAACATCGGCAAAATATTGCTGGCAGGTATCAGTAATTGCAGCAAAAGAAGAGCCTGAAGCCAGAGTCAGCGCCGCAATTAAAATAGTTTTTCTCATCTGTTTAATCCCTCAAAATTAAATTAATGTCATCACTCCCGGCAATAACCTCTCCAAGGGTAAAACAATTCAATTTATAAAACAGCCAGGGGTAATACTTTCAGACGTTTACTTCTTATAGTTAAGAAGTAAATTACATATTCGGCTTATTTTCGCTGTGTCGGGAAATACTACATTGATATCAGATCCCATTGTATGGAACTCGTTTTCCCCGCTAACGCGAGGAAAACGAATGGCGTAAAAGTGTAGCCGACTACTACAACGGTTTATCCCCGCTGGCGCGGGGAACACTAAACGGAGTATAAAATGGCACCACGAAAAGGCGGTTTATCCCCGCTGGCGTGGGGAACACCACCAGTGTCAAAACATGTTGTGCGGCTACTGCGGTTTATCCCCGCTGACGCGGGGAACACATCATCACCAGATTGCTGATATTCACATTATGCGGTTTATCCCCGCTGGCGCGGGGAACACACACCAGTTATAAAAAAATGAACCTGCCGCGCCGGTTTATCCCCGCTGGCGCGGGGAACACCATCCCAATTAAAAGTTCCGTTATAATCAACCCGGTTTATCCCCGCTGGCGCGGGGAACACCCACGACTTATTAAACCCAATGGAGATAAATCCGGTTTATCCCCGCTGGCGCGGGGAACACTTTGTCATTTGTATATTTATCAATTACGTTACCGGTTTATCCCCGCTGGCGCGGGGAACACAAAATAATCATAAGTCAATTGCGCCATTAACTCGGTTTATCCCCGCTGGCGCGGGGAACACCTGTATCATATCCAAGAGAGTTAAATGTATTCCCGGTTTATCCCCGCTGGCGCGGGGAACACAACGCAGAAGTCGCAGAGATGACCGGTCGGAGCGGTTTATCCCCGCTGGCGCGGGGAACACTATCCGTCTGATTTGTGTACACCCAAAAGAGACGGTTTATCCCCGCTGGCGCGGGGAACACGTACGGCATGATTTCCGGAACGCAATTCCACCCGGTTTATCCCCGCTGGCGCGGGGAACACCATACCAAAAAACACGCTGTTATTAATCTGTCCGGTTTATCCCCGCTGGCGCGGGGAACACTCTATATGAGGAAAATTGTTTTATCACTCTTACGGTTTATCCCCGCTGGCGCGGGGAAGACCTACCCCGAAGAACGACGAGTTGAAAAAAGCGCGGTTTATCCCCGCTGGCGCGGGGAACACTTCGTTGAGTCTGCCGCCAGCTCTGATTGTTGCGGTTTATCCCCGCTGGCGCGGGGAACACCCATAGGTGGTCAAAGCGGCCGCCACTGGTCACGGTTTATCCCCGCTGGCGCGGGGAACACAATAGTCTGGTTTTTGTTGGTGCCAGCGCTACCGGTTTATCCCCGCTGGCGCGGGGAACACAGTTATAAAACAGTTTTCCTCGTACAAAGACGCGGTTTATCCCCGCTGGCGCGGGGAACACACACCCTCGTCAACGGGTTCACCGTTGGAATCCGGTTTATCCCCGCTGGCGCGGGGAACACTCTGACAGCTTGCGGAGTGAATGGATGTTTGACGGTTTATCCCCGCTGGCGCGGGGAACACGACCTTCAACGTACTCCAGACGCCAGCAAAGCCGGTTTATCCCCGCTGGCGCGGGGAACACGCATCGGCCGCGCACACTTAAAGTCAAAATAAACGGTTTATCCCCGCTGGCGCGGGGAACACGATTTCAGTCCGAACATTGGGTAACTTTCAGCCGGTTTATCCCCGCTGGCGCGGGGAACACAAAAATGAGTCGGGCGTCAGTGAAACAACGACCGGTTTATCCCCGCTGGCGCGGGGAACACTTCAATTAACTGATATATACGGTCCTTTGCTCCGGTTTATCCCCGCTGGCGCGGGGAACACTTACAGTAAACGCCGCGATATCCCAAGCCAGCCGGTTTATCCCCGCTGGCGCGGGGAACACTTTGATATTTGGGAGTCTGGAAAAGCCCACTGCGGTTTATCCCCGCTGGCGCGGGGAACACTGATTCAGGGAAAATTCATCAAGCTACAGAACCGGTTTATCCCCGCTGGCGCGGGGAACACTGCTGCGCGAGCTGTAGCTAATTGAGAATCAGCGGTTTATCCCCGCTGGCGCGGGGAACACTTTGCGGAATGGCTGCGAGATATCGCTCATCACGGTTTATCCCCGCTGGCGCGGGGAACACGCTCTCCTTTGGCTGAAGCTGTACGGGGAACAGCGGTTTATCCCCGCTGGCGCGGGGAACACTTCTGGCGAGAGTGTTCGGTGTGTAAATTTGCCGGTTTATCCCCGCTGGCGCGGGGAACACCTGAACCCACGCTTACGCAGCAGCATTTTAAACGGTTTATCCCCGCTGGCGCGGGGAACACACAATATCAAAAACGCTATCCGGCACTTTCAGCGGTTTATCCCCGCTGGCGCGGGGAACACGACTGAACAAAAACGTTCAAACAAATCACGACCGGTTTATCCCCGCTGGCGCGGGGAACACCTGTTGATAAAGGGCGGTATTTCGACCCCGGCAGGTTTATCCCCGCTGGCGCGGGGAACACATAAATCAAATTAACTACAGGCGGGAGTCCGCCGGTTTATCCCCGCTGGCGCGGGGAACACTCCGGACGCTCTTCGGTTTGCGGGGATTTACTCGGTTTATCCCCGCTGGCGCGGGGAACACTGAATAGCAGCGAAGAGGAATTGGTTAGGGCACGGTTTATCCCCGCTGGCGCGGGGAACACTCCCCGGAGCGAATCCGGTAATAGCGTCCTCCCGGTTTATCCCCGCTGGCGCGGGGAACACACGATTTTAACTCATCATCTTTGCTCAATGTTCGGTTTATCCCCGCTGGCGCGGGGAACACTGCATCACAGCGACCAGCCCCCTCACTGATTGCGGTTTATCCCCGCTGGCGCGGGGAACACCCTGGGTAGTGAGTTCTTCGCTTTCACTCATCCGGTTTATCCCCGCTGGCGCGGGGAACACTAGCAATATAGGTAGGTTTACGAAGAGCCAGCCGGTTTATCCCCGCTGGCGCGGGGAACACTCACTTTTGCGTACCAGGGTGAGTAGCACAAGCGGTTTATCCCCGCTGGCGCGGGGAACACGCCGTCCATCGAGCTCAATACCGACCCAGTTGTGCGGTTTATCCCCGCTGGCGCGGGGAACACGGCTGTAACAGCGATGACACCAACCAGGATGTCGGTTTATCCCCGCTGGCGCGGGGAACACTCTCGTACCACAGAGCAGCACACTAAAGAGTACGGTTTATCCCCGCTGGCGCGGGGAACACTATTTTATATACCGCTCTGCGGCCCTCAGCCCCGGTTTATCCCCGCTGGCGCGGGGAACACCCTAAGAGTGAGAAAGATAAGATCGAAAGTTACGGTTTATCCCCGCTGGCGCGGGGAACACCCCCTGACTCTCGTGTTCAGCGTCCTGAATATCGGTTTATCCCCGCTGGCGCGGGGAACACTTGAATTTACGTCTTTAGAGCGTAAATTAATTCGGTTTATCCCCGCTGGCGCGGGGAACACATAGCCCAACTCAGCGAGGAAGGCCTTAACGTCGGTTTATCCCCGCTGGCGCGGGGAACACTGCGTCACGGTAGCCGTTGTATGCGTAGTCAACGGTTTATCCCCGCTGGCGCGGGGAACACGTTTGAATCCGATTTGATGGCGTTGCGGAGGGCGGTTTATCCCCGCTGGCGCGGGGAACACCGGCGTTGGTTGCGTCGAATCGCCCAATCCTGCGGTTTATCCCCGCTGGCGCGGGGAACACAAAGCCAGTAACCTGTCCGGCGGCTGACGATGCGGTTTATCCCCGCTGGCGCGGGGAACACCATCCGTAAGGAGTTCGGTAATGATGTGGATGCGGTTTATCCCCGCTGGCGCGGGGAACACACTTAGAAAATAGATCGATATATCAATTACCTGCGAACAAAAAACAATCTACCAACAGTTTACCTACAAATCCATAATATTAAAGAGCATCTAATTTGTTGATTTTAAACAGGAAGAAAAGAAACCAACCGAAGACCATCTAAATCTACCGGAATGCGGCGGTTTTCACCCCAGGTCTGAAACTCGAAACCCGACTCTGTATTGGTCGCCCAGGCCATTGCGACATTCCCCTCCCCGCCCAGTTGCGTGACCTGCTGCCAGATCATTTCACGTACGCGTTTCGATACATCACCGACATAAATTCCCGCGCGGATTTCCAGCAACCAGACTGCCAGCCGCCCCCGCAGTCGCGGAGGCACATTTTCCGTGACCACCACGACCATACTCATCCGCCGTGTCCCCGATGCCCTTCATCACCAATGGAAGAAGGTTCAGGTATCGCCGGAGGCAGCATATCCGGAGCAGGCTGCGGCGGCTCAATCTCTCCCGCGGCAAGCACCTCTTCAATCAGCGGAATCAGCTTCCCCGTCAGCCGGGTACTGCGGAAAATATCCCGACAGGCCAGCCTCACTTCCCTGTCTGGCTCTGCGGGATGTCGCGAAGCAATCTCGAACGCTTTCGGTACGACCGTATCGAATTTGACAATGTCGGCAATATCATAGACAAACGAGAGCGGTTTACCGCTATGGATAAACCCAATCGCGGGCGCGTAACCCGCAGCAAGCACCGCCGCTTCGGTAATCCCATACAAACAGGAGGTCGCAGCGCTGATGCACCGGTTCACCACATCCCCTTTTTCCCAGGCTTTTGGATCGTAATTCCGTCCGTGCCATTTCACGCCATAACGTTTCGCCAGCAGCGCATAGGTCTGGCGCACCCGCGCCCCCTCGATACCGCGCAGTTGCTCAACTGAACGGCGAGCGGGCGGAGGTTCGCGAAAACGTAGCTCGTACATTTTGCGCACCACCTTCAGACGGAGATCGTCATCCAGTGCCAGCTTTGCCTGATAAAGCAGCTTATCCGCCCGCGCGCCTCCCGGTTGACCAGAGGCATACACCCGAACTCCGGCCTCCCCCACCCAGACAAGCAGTGTTCCGACCGTCGAGGCGAGCCGGACAGCGGCGTGAGAAATGCGCGTGCCCGTCTCCAGCATAATGCAGGCCACCGACCCCACCGGGATATGGGTGCGCACGCCCGTTTTATCGATCAGCACAAACGCGCCGTCCAGTACATCCAGATGCCCATACTGCAGAAAGATCATCGAGGTGCGATCCTTTAGCGGAATTGGGTTGAGCGGGACAAAACTCATGCTGCGCTCTCAGGCTTTATGAGCATCAAACCACAGCCGAATGCGCGGCTTTTACCGTATCCCAGCGCGATCTGATGCAGAAAACGCTGGGGATCATTCACCGTCAGCACGCCGGAGTAATCGACACTGCTGAACTGGATAACGCGCGATTTTTCTTTACGGATCATCTGCTGGCGGTAAGCTTCAACGTTGACCTGAACCAGTCCGAAGCCACTCTGTTCCCCCTGCCGCTCAAGCCACTCCTGCGCCGCCTGCTGCTGATGTGACCAGATTTCCGCAGGCTCAACCTGCCCCCTTAAACGGTATTTCGCCTCCATAAGCAGATCGTGACGCTTGCCCGCCTTACAGATAGTCGGGTTTGCGCGCAGACTGAAACGTAGTAGTTGACCCGTCGCGATATCAGGTGAGAACGCGCGGGTCTCCACGGTGAAAATGTCGCTTTGCGCGGGAGCCTCAAGCGAAAGGACAAAAAAGCGAAACGCGCCCTGCAACTCTTCACGTCGGTAAAGAAACTGGCGCTGTTGTTGACCGGGAAACAGCGCCCACAACCACTGGTGCATGACGTATTCGCCGCTGTTGACCAGCTGTAACAACTGCGAAGGCGACAGCTCGCTGGTGTACAGCGTTATTTTTGAGAGGTACATAATCCCTCCTCGAACGACAGCGTCCCCTGGCTGACGGTTCTCTCGCCAAACAACCAGTGCTGACGGCTTAAGGGCTGGTCGCGACGACGATGAAGTTTGCTTTCCGTTAACCCGTCATGCTCACCCTCCCACCAGCATTCCGGCTGTAGTGCCGCCATTTTTACCTTTACGCTGTTGAGCGCGAGGAGCTTTTCGCGATAAACACGATGCGCCTCCTGCAAGACCTCAGGCGCATTTCCCTCCAGCAGCAAGGGAAGCAGAGGTAGCCCCAGCGGGTGGCTTTTTCTGCCGAGGTAGAGCGGAAAGACGGGCTTGAGTAGCGCGTCGCGTAATGCGTCAAGCGCAACTGGCGCGCCCGAGGTCGACTTAACCGCTACCATCCACCATGCATCGGTATAGTAGTCGCGGCGTGAAATGAGCGCGCTCAATAATTCCGGATTACTCAACTCTTCACGGCGACTAAAATACCGCGCTTTTCGTACTTCTCTCGGCATCTGTACCGTATGGTAATCCCGTGCCCAGCGGGGCTGAACGCTGGCGCAGATAACAAACTGATAATGCTGATTGAACGCATCCAGACGCGCCTTTTCGTCACGCCGAATACCCAACGCCGCCGCCAGTAATCCCAGCAGTGCGGAACGCGACGGCAGCTCATGCGTGTGGCGGACCTCGCCTGGCGCATCAACGCCCCAGGAGGCCATTGGCCCATGTAATTGAAATACCAGATACTGATTCATCCCGATCCGCCCCCTTATGCACAGATGAAATCAAGCACATCCGCCATGTTTCCCTCTTTGCGCTGCACATCAAAAGATGCAAAAGTCGGCTTCTGGCTGTACACCTCATTCATATTGTCCCGAAGCTGAGTGATATGACGAATCGCGGTCTCCAGTTGCTGAGTGCCGTTAACCGGGTTGTAAAACGCAGCAGCCAGCGAACGCGGCTGATCGTCGCCTTTTTCCACCAACGCCCAGGAGGCGTAAGCGCGGCTGGCAAAGCTGTTTTGTTTGCCAGTCGGGGAGATTTTAAAGGTCGCTTCGGTAAACGCGCGTAATGTACGGTTAGCCAGCGCTTCGTCCCCGTTAAGGTTTTTCACCAGCAGATCGCGATCGATGCAGATGTAGGTGTAGAAAAGCGCCGAACCAAACCCGGTTTCACCAAGATGCCCCGCCCCGGCGGTGTCTTTTGCCGCGTTACGCAAATCATCCACGGCGGTAAAGAAGTCATCTTCCACAATCGTTTCTCCAACCCCGAAGGCATGGGCGACCTGGCAGGCAGCTTCAACATTGAAATCCGGTTTGTCCGCCAGCATTCGGCCAAACATGGCAATATCCACCGCCATGCGATCGTGGCGCAGCAAACTCACCTCATCATCGGTGGGCGGGCGTTTTTCTTCTGCCAGTTTATGCGCCAGTGCGTGTACCGCATTTCGCTCAACCGGGCTGATATGAACCAGTTGCTCGGTTTCGGTATTGACTAATGGATCATCGGTTTTCTTTTCATTTTTGACTTTGCCGAAACAGGCGGCGATGGCTCTTGCCCACTCAATGGCTTTTTTCTCTTCAACGCCGCTGGCGATCATCATTTCTGCGGCTTCCCGCCCGATTCGCCCGCTACGAGTGCCAATATGCCCGGCGAGCGCAGACTCAAACAGTTCGGAAGTACGCCACGCGCGCTTGAGGCTTTGCGAAGAAATACGCAGCCGCGTGGCGCCGCCCAGCACTAACGTTTTGGGTGCGCCGGTATCGTCGCGGTTAAGGTTGGCAGCCGGGTATGCAGTCAGTAAATGGAGCTGAATAAAAGTCGTCATCTGAAAATCCTTATCCTTATGCGGTAATTGCTTTGTCATCGATATCGGTATTGCCAGCCTGGTAATATTCCAGCGCCCAGCGGATACGAATAAATTCTGTTGGCCTTTGCTGCTGGCGGATATGCTTCATCAGGTCGTCCTGCTCCCGACACCAGACGAAAATATCTTCCGCCAGCGAAATCAGGTTGACCGAGCCATTCAATAACCTGATGGCGCGGCGCAACTGGCGCAGCAGTTCATCCGGCGTTTTGACTGCGAGCAGACGCTTGAAACGCAGTTCAGACATTACTCCCCCACCAGACTGCCCCAATTGCGCAGCAAAACTCTGGCGCTCATCAATGGCGCGAACATGCGCGGCCAGCGCCGCGGTTATCGCCAGCGCCATAAAACGCCACTCCTGATGTTGAACTTTCCACAGCGTATGCGTTTCCATCAGCAAAGCGTGAAATCCGTCGCTCACGCAGCTTTCGTTGATCGTCACGCTACGCCGCAGACTGGCGCGCAGACCGCGTTTTTCCTGCAACATTGCGTGCCATTTACGCAACGTCGTTTTATGTTCGTCCTTCACAATACTCATTGCGCTGCCTCCTGCTTGTTCGCTTTGGCGGCTTTCGCGCGCTGCTTATCCGCCGATGAGGTGAAATATTTTTTACGTGCGAGCATGATTTGCTTTAGATCGCTACTTTCCTGAGGGTTGGTAAAAACGTGGTTATCAAAATAGTCCCGGGCAAATCGCCACAGCCATCGGTTCCATTCACTTAACGTGTCGCTGCTGTCTCTGCCATCCTCAAGCTGGCGGATCAGTTCGAGGAATCGTCCCTGGGTCAGATGCCAGAAGTCGATATCGATAAAGCTGTAATCGCCCCGCGCCTCGGAAAACCAGGCCTCTTTCAGCGCACTGCGCAACAGGCTCAGGATGCGGGAGGCGGTATCCGCGGCCTGGCGCAAATCAGACTTAATTTCCGGTGTTAACAGCAACGGAAGGTGGTGTTCATACCAGCAGCGCGCTTTCATATTGTCGAAGTCAAAGCCGAAGCCCCACATCCCAGTCACAGCATTCGCCGGGCGATAGAGTGAAAACAGACGCACCACCTGAGCAGGATGTTCGTTATTTCCGCCGCCCGTTGTCTTCTGAGACAGCCCCAGCCAGTCACGCCAGATAAGCCCGCCGGGTTGCGGCTTGACGGAGTACTTTTCCGCTTTTTCGTTCTCTTCAGCTTCTTTTGACGCCAACCGATATGCCGTTAGCGGGTGTTCCCACGCGGCATAATTGATGCCGTAGTTTTTAACGGTCATCGCACTAAGCAACTCGTCACTGTGAGCGCCACAGAGATCGCAACGTCCCGACTGCACGACCTTGAAATCAAGGCGAATGCGCCGTGGCATTCCCCAGTAGGCCTGAAGCTTGTTCACCTGCTCTTTGGTAACCACCGCGTCAGCCCGTTCGCTGGTACGCGTGGGGGCAAGCCACGGGAAAATCGCGTCATCGTACTGCGCGGGCAACGCCAGCCCAGATTCCTGTTGCGGCATCACGTTCAGCCACAACTTGCGCCACAGCGGTGTTTTCCTCTCGCCCTGAAACGAGTGCAGTTCCACCAGCGTGGTCATCGGCCCGCCGCCACGCAAGCCGGTGCGGTAGCCTTTCCCGCCGGAAGGGGCATTCAACTGCAACGAGAAAAGCGCCAGCGCGGCGCAGTGCGGACAGAAGTGTCGGGTCACGTCGCGCTTAATAAACAGGTCTTTGTTAAGTTTGATTGTTTGCGCGCCGGGTATTTCCGGCAAGAGGGACGCAATAGCAACCTTTTCCCCGCTTAGCGGCTCAAAATCCTGCATAAACGAGGGAAATACATCGCCAAACTGAAATGCGGCCTCCAGAGGCGCCAAAGCGCGGCGAACCGCTTCGTTTCGCAATCCATCTTCCCAGATCGCTTCCCAGTCATCACAGGTTTTCGGGGCCAGCGTGCTCTGTAGCAACCCCAGCAGAAACTGCCAGGCGGCCCCCTGTAAATCCGGCCGTGTGGCGACAATATCCGTGACGTTTTCATCCGCCAGATCGACTGGCGCAAGCTTTCCCGTGGAACCGTCCTTAAAACAGACGGGAAGCCAGGGCGTCGTTAAGAGTGAAAAAGATTCCATACAGGTATTCGTCAAACCTCCATTTTCCCGGTCAATCCTTCCTGTGCCGAATAGCCGCAGCCGGGCGATTCAGTCACCAGTATCACAATGGCAAATTCACTGTCTTTGCGTTGTTCAATGCACCACCTCTGGAAAGGCTCTCCTTCCAGCAAAGTGAATTCGTCGCGGTGTTTATTCCACCAACTCCTTCGAACCTTCAACGCACTCATCTCCCAGGCGTTATCACCCGGCGCATAAGGCGCTACACCGTCAGCCGTGTTTTTTGCCAGCCACAGGGGAACAGACTCTTCAGCAAGACGAGTGGACAGACTGTCCGGGAGATAGTTATGCACGCAGGGCTGATACCCCGCGTTGAGGTTAAGCGTGTTGTGGTCTGCGATAGCCCGATCGCAGTAATATTTCCCCAACTGCTGTTCGCTGGATTTCGCAAGCCCCGCAGGGACGGGAATGTCTTCGCCGTACACCGCTTCAATCAGCAAGCGGGCCGACTGTGGCATACGGATCTCCCCCTGTTCCCGCAGGACTCGCTGGGTCAGCCACAGCTTCCCGTGATCGGGATAGACAAAGGCGCTGTTACGCATTGCGCCGGAAAGCCATGTTTCATCAGGGTTTTCCTCCCACTCGGGCGCAAGAATAATCAGCTCCGGCGGACAACGCTCCTCGCAGCCAGACGCCTTTGCCTGACCGTGAATGTCGCGCACATGTCGCTGCAACCGCCCGGCCCGCTGAATCAGTAAATCCACAGGCGCTAAATCTGAAAGCATCAGGTCGACATCAATATCCAGACTCTGCTCGATCACCTGAGTCGCGATAATGATTTTGCCTGCGCGCTGGGTGGCGCTCTGTTTGCCAAAGAACGCCAGCGTCTGATCCTCAATCCTTTGGCGATCGTGAAAGGCAAAACGGCTATGAAACAGCAGCGTATTCTCAGTGTCCGCGCCCCCGGCAATCAGTTGACGCCAGCTACGAATGGCGTCATCCACCGAATTGCGCACCCACGCGACGCATTTCCCCTGGCTGACCGCCTCCAGAATATGCGCAACGCACGACTGCTCGCTGTACAGCCAGTTGATGCCAACGCTGCGCTCCACCTCTTTGCGCGCGCCAACACGCACCGAGATGACCTCCGCGGCGCTGACCTGCGTTAGCCAGGGATAATCGTCATAACCTAACAGCGGCGCTTCACCCGTGCCGCCAATGCCACGATGAAAGGCGGCGATCAGCCGATCGCGCTGCTGCTGGGATAACGTTGCGGAAAGTAAGATTGTCGGATTGCCATCACGAGCCTGCTTTTCAATCAGGCCTTCCAGAATGAACGACATATAAGCGTCACAGGCATGGATCTCATCAGCCAGTAACACCTTGTTTTTTAACCCCAGGAGACGCAGGTTGTTATGTTTAAACGGCATCACAGCCATCATGGCCTGGTCGAGGGTGCCCACACCGACGTCCGCGAGCAGCGCCTTTTTATTACTGTCGGTAAACCAGGCGGCGCAGCCCTGGCTGTAGGAGTGCCTGTCATCCGCCTCTTCCGACCCTGCGGCGTCAGCTATCCACACCGACTGGCTAAATTCCGGCACCAGATGGCGGGCGCTATGCGCCAGTATCAGACCGGGCCGCGAGCCGGGTTGATACAACGCCAGACATGTGTCAGACATTCGCCGAAACATAGCATTGGCGGTCGCCATCGTCGGCAGGCCGAAGTAGATCCCCTGCGCTTTTCCGGCCGCCATCAGCCGGTGCGTCAGGATCAGCGCCGCTTCCGTTTTGCCTGCACCGGTGATGTCTTCCAGAATGAACAACTGCGCGCCAGGAGTGGTGATATCGACTTCCAGCGCCTTCTGCTGTAATGGCGTTGGATGCTCGATAAAAGGAAAAAGCGCCTTTATCCCGCGAAATGGCGCAACGCTTGCCGCAGGCGGTAAAGCGGAAACCGCACGTTTCGCTTTCTCCAGCGTCTGCTGCCAGTAAGTTTCCAGCGGCATTTCAGACGCGATGCGCGGAAAATAGCGCGTAGCGGATCCGCTCCAGTCAGCCAGAACAATCGCGGCGGAGTAAATCCATGAAAGCGAGTTAAAACGAGCGTTTTCGTCGTCTTCCGCCCAGCACTCCGGCACTGCAAGCTGTGGGAAGAGCGCTTTTATGTTCAGGAGAAATTGATACGCGGCCTCTTTATCCTGCGGGCGAAAATTGGCGATTTCATCCGGAGAATCAGGCGGCTGACCATGATGCCCCGTGACCGCAGGCATCCAGCGTCCTGTGATTTGCCGCAGCTTACGCGGGGGTAACAAGGAGGCGGGAAATAAGGCGTCTCGCTCCCGCAGCACGTTTTTCCATAACCAATACCCCAGGGTGGCATGGGGTATTTTTTCGTAATGGCGGATTTTATCATCCAGGGTATTCAACCCGGCATGACGATAGAGTTGTTGAAATGAATGGGCGAATTTCCCGATATCATGCCAGCATAATAACCACGCGAAAAATTGTGCGGCGCGTTCGCGATCGTCAATACCTGACTGTAAAAAGAGATCGGCAAGGCCAAATGAATTATGCTGCACCATCCAGTATCCACACGCTGCGACATCCAGAGAGTGCCAGCACAACAGGTGATAATCATCGCCGCCCTCTTTTTCACGGCTATTACTTTTTCCCCAATAGTGGAACATAACCCGACGAACTCCCTTTCATTCCAACAGCATAATAATTAACGTTCTAATAATTAGCTTTACATGTCCAAAGAGGGCAGAGAGTGACGTAAGTCGCAACATTAATGATGGCAGGAACAAAAAAGTCCGATTGAAGACTTTTTTGTTATTAAATATCAATGGTATAAATATTAGTGGTAAAAGTTATTCACAAAAAGAGTAATTAATACAGAGGGGAAGATTGTTATTTTAAACGTTGAAAAGGTGGGGAGAGAGTGAGAGTCAAAAATACATTCCACCCATCAAAGATGGAATGTACGTAATCCAGTTACAGTTAACCTTCGTGCAATCCGCATTCCCGTTTCAGGCCAAAGAAGCGCGTCTCTTCTTCCGCCATGCCGGGTTCCCATTTACGCGTGGTATGCGTATCGCCGACCGAAAGATACCCCTGCTCCCACAGCGGATGGTATTTCAATCCGTGCTGTTGCAGGTACTGGTAAACCGTGCGGTTATCCCAGTCGATAATCGGCAGCACTTTAAAAACCCCGCGCTGGATAGCCAGCACAGGCAGATGCGCACGGCTGCCGGACTGTTCGCGTCGCAGTCCCGCAAACCAGGTTTGCGCGTTGAGTTCCTGCAACGCCCGGTTCATCGGTTCGACTTTGTTGATCTCATTGTATTTCTCAATGCCCTCAACGCCCTGCTCCCACAGCTTGCCGTAGCGCGCCTCCTGCCAGGC
>OKVW01000835.1_pt1 | contig 15426 bp, 16 predicted proteins | sample 1606991 | NCBI WGS metagenome assembly OKVW01 (sample SAMN03281021, study PRJEB24777) | human gut metagenome | isolation source: fecal sample PR177 from 1 month old male Malay infant, vaginal delivered...
CCACAACCACTGAGCCGGTGAACCGGTCCAGGAAGCTGATCTGCCCATCCGAGGCCTTGACAGCAATGTCCGCTGCGATAATGGCGGCCTCAAAGGGGCTGATTGTCAGAATTCCAATGGCCCCCAGCCCGTCGATCCCCAGGCATTCATAGACCTCAGGCACCGGGGAGGCGATCACATGGGCAATGGTGATCTGTTTGCCGGGTACCGATTCCTCGATCACCCGCTTCACTTCCTTGTTCTCCGTCAGACACATTTTCCGTCTCCTTCTTTAATGCCGCACCACATTTACCGGGAAATCGTACTCCTTGATCCAGCCCTCGATGCGGTCCAGATCTTCTGTGCTGAGGCTGGGGTCCCCATCGATTGGATAATGTTTATCGAGCTGGGTGTATTTATTGACTCCCAGTTTGTGGTATGGCAGCAGGTCGATTCCCTTGAAATTCCTGTCCTTCCTAAAGGGAAGCAGAAACTGGATCACCTGGTCAATCTCCTCCCTGCTGTCATTGATCCCCTTTAACATGGGCATGCGCACCTTCACATTGTAACGGCGGCGCAGCAGCTCCTTCAGGTTCTTAAGGATCAGGTCATTGCCCACTCCGGTCAGCTCGTTATGTCTCTCAGGGTCCATGTGCTTCATGTCAAACAGGAACAGGTCCACATACTCCGCAATCTGCAGCAGCTTCTCTGTCTTTTGGTGGCCGCAGGTCTCGATTGCCGTATTGATCCCCTCTGCCTTGGCTGCCATCAGCAGGCTTAATGCCGCCTCCGGCTGGGAGGTACATTCGCCGCCTCCCAGGGTCATGCCGCCGCCCGACATATCATAGAAGGCGGCGTCCTCCTCCACGATATTCAGCAGCTCGGATATGGTTTTCGTCTCACCCGTGATCTCCAGGGCTGACTGGGGGCAGCTGTCCTTGCATCTGCGGCAGCCAACACAGTCAATATCCCGCCGGATCTCATGTTTTCCCGTCTCTTTTGACATCACGTGGATTCCCACGGGGCAGACCCCGGCGCAGATCCCGCAGTCCACACAGGAATTGCGTTTGAACATTACCTGGATCTTCCGGTCCATGCCCTCGGGGTTGGAACACCACTTGCAGTGCAGGGGGCAGCCCTTGAAAAAGACGATGGTGCGCACTCCCGGGCCGTCGTACATGTTGTATTTCTGCACATTGAAGATCAACGCCTTCCGCTCAATTGATCCGGCATTTGCATTTTCCATCCTTCTATCTCCTACTTCTCCCCCGAACTTTGTGAGGGGGACTTTCCTTACTTCTCCCCCGGACTTTGTGAGGGGGACTTTCCTTGCTTCTCCTACCTTAAAAATGTGTCAGCATAGTCCTGCTTATGATTTCATCCTGAACGTCCTTGCACAGCTCCACGAAGAAGGCGCTGTATCCCGCCACGCGCACAATCAGATCCCGGTACTGTTCCGGATGCTTCTGTGCCTCGATCAGGGTATTGTTATCCAGGTAGTTGAACTGCATTTCCCCGTTGCCCAGCATACAGGAGGTGCGCAGCAGGGTGATCAGGCTCTCCTCGCCCTCCGCCGTATCCAGCAGCCCGGCCATGATCTTGAAGTTGTGGACCATGCCAATATTCATGCTGTCGTTGGACATCTTGGACACGGACTTGATGATGGCTGTGGGGCCCTTGAAGTCTGCGCCCTGGGTGGGGCTGATTCCATCGCTCAATGGCAGCCAGGCGTGGCGGCCGTTGGCGGAAGCGCCTGTCATCTGGCCGAAGGGCGTGTTGTTGGAGATGGACAGGGTTCCATGGCTCAGCACGGAGTACAGGGTCTTGTATTTTCTGTGCTCATGTTCTGTAAAGTTCACCAGGTCCGCTGCAATGAGATCCGCGTAATCATCATCATTGCCGTACTTAGGTGCGTTGAGGCAGTCGGTGCGCAGCTGCTCATAGCCCTTGAAATCCGCCTTCAGGGCCTGGTTTAACTGCTCCAGGGTATATTTCTTGTCGTCGAATACCAGCTTCTTGATGGCTGCCATGGAATCTGCGTAGGTAGCCAGGCCTGACCAGATTACGCCGGGGCCGAAGTTATACATGGCGCCGCCTGCGGACACGTCCTTTGCCTTCTCCATGCAGCCCTCGTACATGATGGACATCAGGGGCTTGGGAGCCAGGTCCCTGTGAACCCTCTGGGAGATCACTGTGGCCACGTCGGTCCACTTGGTGATGAATTTGATCTGTCCCTTCACGGCCTCCTCGAACTCCTCGTAGGTCTTAAAGCTGCTCAGATCTCCCATGTCCGGGCATACCTGTTTGCCGTACCACAGCGGCACTCCGTTGTTCAGCACCAGCTCAATACAGATGGGCCACTGGGTGTATGCTGTGGAGGTCCACTGGTACAGACGTCCTGATTTCTGAGGCTCCACACAGCCCATGAGGCAGTAATCCCTGGCGTCCTCTATGGACACGCCCTTTGCCAGCATCATCTTGATATGTGCGTCGTCAAAGTGGCAGGCCGGGAAGCCCATGCCGGAGCGGACTACATCCACAATCTTCTTCAGGTATTTCTTGGGGGACTTGTTGTGGATTCTGCAGGCCAGTGACGGCTGGTAAATGCGCACATGGCGCACAGCGTCCATCAGCAGGTAGGTCAGCTCATTGGTGGCATCCCTTCCCTCTCTGGTCACGCCGCCCACGCACATATTGACAAATGGCTGGTAGCCTGCGAAAAACTTGGAACCGCCCTCGCTGGTGATCCACATCATCTCAGACATCTTGATCAGCATACAGCCCGCCAGCTCAAATGCCTGGTAGTCGTTCATGCGGCCGCTCTCGATATCGGCCTTGTAGTAGGGATACATATACTGGTCCACACGTCCGATGGACATGCCGGTCTGGTTCTCCTCCACCACTAACAGGGACTCGATGGTCCAAACTGCCTGGACAGCCTCCCAGAAGGTCTCCGGCTTGTGGGCCGGCACCCGGGCGTTGACCTGGGATATCATTAAAAGCTCTGCCTTGCGCCGGGGATCAGACTCCTTGGCCGCCAGTTCCTCCGCATAGCCGGACATTCTCTTTGCATAGATCATCACACCTTCAGTGGTGTCGATGATGGATTTATAGAAATAGATCTTCTCAATGTCATCAGGATTCTCATAGTCCAGCTGTTCCAGGTGCTCCCTGGCCTCCTGCTGGATATCCAGCATTCCCTTGTTCATCAGGATCACATCATAGCCTGGGTTGGAATCGCCGCCGCCGTTTAATGCATGGTAGGAACAGTCGGATACAAAGGACTCGCCTGACAGCTCCCAAACGCCTGCCTCGCGGTACTGGTCCTCACAGTATTCATCCACGGATTTGCCTTTCCAGAATGGGAACAGCTCCTCCCGCATGATCTTCTTGTCTTCCTCGGAAATGTAGAATGGGTCCTGGGCTCTGGTGCCGATGGTGTCCAGCTCCTCCTCCATCCATCTCCAGGCAATATCCGGTGAAAATGCACCTGCCCTGGGCGCGCCGCAGGGAGCGCCTACGATCAGCTCATTGTCCTGGATCACCAGGGGAGCGGTCTCACAGCAGTAGCGGAAGCATTTGGCCCGCAGCATAATCTTGGGCATGCCGGGATTCTCCCTGGCAATCTTGGTGATGGCCCTGGCCCGGTAGGTGGTGATGGTGGGCTTATGGGTCAGATAGTTCTCCTTCAGCGCCTTTAAACGGCCGGTCATTCCATCGGGAATCCCTGTCCCCTCTGCCTCCAGGCACACATGCTGTGCCGGCGCCCCCTTCTTTGTGATCTCATCGGAGACGGCTTCAAACATCTTCATCAGTGATGACCGCTCCTCCGGAGACATGGTTTTTGTGGCTTCCGCCAATTTATTTGAAAATTCACGAATATCCAATATATTCCCCTCGCTTTCAGCTTATTTCTATTCCATCCGGGCAGAGACCCCTGTGTATTATCAGCACTTTAATTCAATTGCTGCTAATCCTGGGTGTGCATAGCCCGCGCCCGTCTGCATTTACCCGGGCTGTGCTGTTACTGTTCCAACTGCTCCAATATCATTCTCAGCAGGCCGGACACATCCGTCCCGTCCATATTCTCGTCTCTATCTATTTCCTTGTATGCAGATATTTCTCCATCTCCCCATTCCCGCACGCCCCGGGCCGCGCTGCGCAGATACACCAGGTTCATGGGGGATACATTGTCTGAGGTGATGCCCAGACCGGCGGTCAGGCCACCCAGGGTCATGGCCGGAAACAGGTTGGTGGTGATGCCCATGGCGCCAAAGGCCGCCGGGGTGTTGATCAGTATCCTGCCCACCGGCTTTTTCAGCATAAACTGCCGGATCACCTCTTCATCCCTGGAATGGATGGCCAACGTGTGGCCGCAGCTTTCAAGCAGCTCAATGCACTTCTCGCAGGCGAACATCCAGTCCTTCTCTATGTAGAACACCAGCACCGGACAAAGCAGCGCCTTAGCGTAGGGATTAAAATCGGATATGTACTGCTGCTGGGACACCAGCACCCTGGTGTTCCCCGGCACAGTGAATCCCGCGCGCTCCGCCAGCCATACTGCCGGCTTGCCCATATACTCCGGGTCCTTCTCCTTCTGGCCAGGGCAGAGCAGGCCCATGAGCAGGCCCTCCTCCTTCTCATCCATGAAGTAGGCGCCCATGCGGATCATCTCTTTTTTAACCTCATCTGCGATCTGGTAATCTGCCACCACATACTGCTCTGCCCCTGCGGAGGTTCCGCAGTCAAAGCTGCGGCTGTCAATGATGTCCTTCACAGCGCGGCTTACCTCTGCCGTCCGCTCGATGAATACGGGGCTGGGTCCGATTCCCCCGCAGATCAGCGGCTTATTGCCGGTTCCCGGGGCATCCAGAAGCTGCGGGACACCGGTGTTGATAATCAGCGTAGTCTCGGGATGGGCCATCATCTGGATGGTTCCCTCCTTGGTCACGGTGTCCGGGCAGGCGATCCCGCCCTCCGGAAGGCCTGCGGCACAGGCTGCCTCTGCCAGCAGCTTCACGGTCTTTTGCACCGTTCTCTCTGCTCTTGGGTGTGGTGCAAATACCACCGCATTCCCCGACTTAACGGCAATGGATGCAATGTACAGGGTGGTGGATACCGGGCTTGTGGCTGGTATCAGGGCAACGATTGTTCCCATAGGAACGCCTATCTTAGCCGTTCCCTCCTCGGTGTTTTCCTCCACCAGTCCCACGCAGCGCATATCTTTTAACCGGCGGGACATCTGTTCCCAGATCATCCGGTTCTTCCTGTATTTGTCCTGGCTGCTGCCGTACCCGGTCTCTTCCCGGGACTGGCCTGCCAGTTCCTTTAAATGGCCTTCGGCCGCAGCCAGCATGGATTCCAGAATCCGGTCCAGCTTCTCCTGCGGGAAGAGGGACAGGGCTTTTCTGGCCTCGCCGGCATTTTCCATCAAAATCCTGGCTTCCTGGACGGAAAGCAGGTCCTTGTCTACAAATCTCATGTCACTGTTTCCTTTCCCCTATGCGGTGGGCAGAAGGCTCTCCAGTGAATAGCGGGCAATAATCTTCTCCAGATCCGGGTGGGGCCTTGGGATCACCACAGAGCTGTAAACCTCCGCTCCCATGGTCTCCACTGCCTTCACACCTGCCTCCACCGCGGTCTTACAGGCTCCCACGTCGCCGCGCACCAGAACGGATATATAACCTGACGCCACATTCTCATATCCGATCAGTTCTACATCCGCTGCCTTGCACATGGCATCCGACGCTTCCAGAACAAATACCAGGCCAAATGTCTCAATCAGGCCAACAGCCTCATATCTCTCCATATGTGTTATTCCTCTCACTTCTCCCCACACGTCTTTGAGGGGGGACTATCACTTCTCCCCCGCACACTTCCGAGGGGGGACTATCTATATTGATCTAATTATCGATGTCATGAACAGACACAATATCCCCCACCTCGCGGATGGGTCTTGGCATGACGTTGCTGGCTGTCAGCTTGCCGATTGCCTGAGCCGCGGCAGCGCCCGCCTCCACCGAGGAGCGTACCGCTGCCACATCCCCCTTCACCATAATGGTTACAAGGGTTGACCCCACATTTTCATAGGAGATCAGTTCCACATCCGCGGCCTTTAACATCTTATCCGCAGCCTCCAGAGCCGGAACCAGACCAACTGTCTCCACCAGCCCCAGGGCTTCTTCGCCGTAATATCTCATAATATGTACCTCCTAGTTTCCCATGGTACGGTATTTCTTCGGCACATACTTTTCAACCGCAGCTTTTCCGTCCTCGTTGATCACATAGCGCAGGGACAGCTCCCCCGCCTGATCCAGCTCATAGCGCTCCAGGCAAAGCAGGCCGTTGGCCTCCAGGGACATCACATGATCCAGGAAGCGTTCCCTGGAGAACTGCCGTTCCCTGCCGTAGAGAGGCTTTAATGCCTCCATGATTTCCGTCACATCCGCGTTCTTCACGCCGTACAAATAGTTGAGCACCGCTGTTCTTGCAGGTAATAACATGGCTTTATTCTCCCTTCTTAAACAGATCCAGTGGATTCATGGTCACCAGGATCGCACCGAATACAATGACAACGGAGCCGATTACAATGGTGGTGGTCAGCTGCTGTCCCAGGAACAGTACGCAGAACAGTACGCCCCAGAAGGCATAGGTTACATTCAGGGACATTCCGATGGCACAGCCAACGGTTGAGTTGCTCTTATACCAGCAGACAAAGGATACCGCCGCGCTGAGTCCGGAGATTGCCAGCCAGATCAGGGGAAGCCCTGCTGCGAATGTGCCGCCCATCAGTGCCATTCCTCCCACCAGGGGCACGATCACCGCCAGATCCACAATGCCGGAGATCAGTTCTCTTAAGTTAACAGCCACATCCGTGTCGATCATGGCTCCGCCGTAGCTGGAGAGCATGCCTTCCAGTCCCCAGCTCACTGCTGCGATCAGCGCACAGATGATTCCCAGGGTGAAATTGGGGCTGCCCTCAGGCTTAACCCAGTTGATCACAATTGCGCCGGCCACACAGATCAGCATACCGGCTACCACACGCTTCGTGGGCTTCTGTTTCAGGAAGATCCACGCGAAGATGGCGCCGAACAGGCTGCATGTGGCCGATATGGGGATGGCGTAGGCGCCCGCCATGGCCAGGCCCACAAGGTAGGCTCCGTTTGCAAGGGGGCCGCCCAGAAGTGATCCAAGGACAATCATTTTCCCCGGAAATGTATTCAGGCTGCGTCCCAGCTCACTGAGCCTGCCGCACCTGGCGTTGTAGATGGTCAGCCAGATCCCTGCGAACAGGTCGTTAAGCCCGGAACAAACATAGGGGGCCGCCAGCACTCCTGCCGCGCTCATCAGAGGCTCATAGTACCCAGCCACCAGCACCAGGGTGGTATATATTCCATAGGTCAGGCCGGATATCAGTCCCGTGGAAATGCCGGTCACCCGGAATTTCTTATTAACCTGCCTCATCTTGTCATCAGCTGTCATGGGGGCTGAGCCCCCGCAATTTGCTACTGCACCGTCACCGTTCATAAACTGCTTCTCCTTCTCTATTCTGCCGCTTTTGTTCCGGGGAGTACGGTCTCCACCTCAGGGTGCGGACGCGGAATCACATGCACGGATACCAGCTCTCCCACTCTCTGTGCCGCCGCAGCGCCTGCGTCCGTGGCTGCCTTCACAGCGCCCACATCGCCTCTCACCATCACAGTGACCAGCCCTCCGCCGATCATTTCCTTGCCCAGCAGTGTTACGTTGGCTGCCTTCACCATGGCGTCCGCCGCCTCAATAGATCCCACCAGTCCTTTAGTTTCGATCATTCCCAATGCATCATATTTCATGGTCTGTCGCTCCTTTTCTTCAACGTTCTTTTGCGTATTCAACATGCACAAAAGCGAGATTAATCATTTTGTTTTTAAGGTTTTTGTGTTTGGCCATCACAAATTAGAAAACATTTTGAATCAGCGATATCACTAACTTTTCAAATCCACACTATGTTTTTCTATGCATTTAGTATAGACCATCCCCTAAAGAGGAATGTCAACCGTTTTTTTGAGAATTTTTTAACCAAGTGTCAGAACAGCGGCCCCTAATCTGTATTCATCCTGGTTTTTTATTGGAAAAACAAGGATATTTCCATGGTTAATCCTGGAAAACAGGGCAAAGAAACGGCAGACGTCCCTGCGCCTGCCTGTTCTAAAATCACATGTTTTGCTGTTTTCCGCCTCATGGACAGGGATCTTAAGCGACACTTTCCGACATCGGGGCGGGTGTAAATGTTTCCCCTAAGGGGAACCTTTTGGCAGCGCTACTCCTCCGCCAGAGGCACGATCACCTCTGTCACAAACTCCTCCTGGTTCCTGGTGGTCCAGTAGTCCACCACATAGCGCTCGTAGGATTCCGGTCCGCACTCATAGCCTCTGGCCGCGGCCCAGTCCCTGATCTTCGCGTAGGCCCGGCCGATCTCCTCCAGAGGGCCCAGATGGTATACAGTGGCTGCCATAACGCCCCCCAGGACAGTCTGGCAGGTCCCCGCAGTACACGGGCGCAGGGCCTGCTGTAATATGTAGGCACGGCTGCATGTCCCGTTCATCTTGTCCGTCCAGGAGGGGAATTTCAGGATAACCGGCCCGGTCGGCAGCGTCAGATGTGTATAAGAGACAGAGTCAATATTGATAATGGACTCCATATACCGGTAGGCGAAATCCTGTTCCATGCAGCAGTAGGTGGTGGCGTTTATGTACTTGACGCCCACTTCCTGGACCCGGCTTCTGGATACCAGCTGTGCCTCCTGGATCAGCTCATACCAGTCCTTTACCGCCACATAGCTGTTGTGGATCGCCTGCTCCTGCTCCCTCAGCTCGTCGATCTTGTTGAGGAAATTCTGTTTGAGGAAATAGTAGGTGTTCCCCTCCACAAGCCCCTGCATCTCCTCCAGCTTAAACCCCATCTGTTTGTAATACTTCACCACCGGCACTGTCAGAAGGGTCTGACGGTTGTAATACCGGTAGCCATTTTCCTTGCAGATCACATCCGGCGCAATGATTCCGATCTGATCATAAAAACGCAGCGCCTTCTTGGATATGTTGCAAATTTTACTGACTTCCCCAATTGAATACAGTTCTTCTTTTTTCTGCATATAAACTTCGGCTACCCCCTTTTCAGGTTTCATAATATACAGTATAAACCTTCCCGTTATATGGAATGTCAACAACAATTGCCAGTCATTTCCAGCGGAGAAAAAACAGCGGATTCTGGGGAAATATGGGCAAAAAAGAACGCCCAGGGTTCAAAAACGCCAGATTAGCGGCTGCTTGGCCCCTGTTCGTTCCTTTTTTAACAATACCATCCTTCCCCTATAGTGGAAGGTTTCAGACATCCTCTAAAGCTGTCCGGTAACCGGTACAATCACCTCTGTTACAAATTCCTCCGGGTTCCGGGTGGTCCAGTAGTCGATCACATACCGCTCATAGCAGGTATTCCCGCAGGCATACCCCCTCTTTTTCGCCCACCCCACAATCCGCTCATACTCCCGGCCAATGGTGTCATAGCTTCCTACATGGTACACACAGGCCGCCATCTGGCCGCCCTCCGTCACCTGGGCCGTTTCCTCCCCGTCGGGCCATATGGCCCGCTGCATGATCCGGGCCCGGCTGCATGTACCGGACATTTTCTCCTCCAGGGACGGAAAATGTAAGATCACCGGGCCTCTGATCTTCTGCCCGATCTCCTCCAGATAATTGGTCCACTGGATATTGATGATGGACTCCATGTACTGGTAGTCAAACTTCTGGTCCATAAAGCAGTAGGAGGCCGGGTTGATGAACTTCACGGAAACGTCCCTGATGTCATGGCGGATCACCAGCTCTGCCTCCCGCACCAGCTCATACCAGTCCTTCACCGCCGCCAGGCTGTCGTGGAGGTCCCGCTCCATGGTCTTTAGTTCACTGATTTTGCTGTGGAAATTCTGCTGCAGGAACTGATAGGTACTGCCCCCCAGCATCTGTTGCATCTCCTCCAGTTTAAAGCCCATCTGCTTGTAATACTTCATCACTGGAACCAGCAGCAGGGTCTTTTTGCTGTAATAACGGTATCCGTTCTCCTCACTGATATAATCCGGGGAGATCACGCCGATCTTATCATAATAGCGCAGCGCCTTTGTGGAAATGCCGCAGATCCGGCTGACTTCCCCGATGGTATATAATTCTTTATCCTTCACAGAGGCCTCCCCTTTCCACACAGTCAGTCAAGATGCCAGCCAAAGTCATTGTGATAGATCATCTGCCGGGTCATACCCCCGTCTATGCAGATGTTCTCCCCTGTGATAAATCCGGCCTTGGGACTGCACAGGTACAGAACCATGTTGGCGACATCCATGGGATTCCCCACTCTTCCGGCCGGCTGCTGAAGGGCATCCGCCCCCTGGTATTCCCGGTAATCCGTGTCAATCCAGCCCGGAGAGATGGAGTTGACCCGCACCCGCCCCGCCAGGCTCACCGCCATGGCATGGGTCAGAGCCGATATAGCGCCTTTGGCCGCAGTGTAGCTCTCAGTGCCCGGCTGGCTCATACGGTCCCTGGACGAGGAAATGTTCACAATGCTGGCCTGTTCCCCGAAATGTCCCATAAACAGCCTGGTCAGCATGTAGGGAGCCGCAGCGCCCACCCGCAGCGCGTATACGAACTCCTCATAGCCGCAGTCCGGCAGACCGCCCTGGCTCTTCATGGCATTGTTCACCAGGATGTCCACATGGCCGTACTGTTCCAGCACCTTTTTGGAAAATGTTTCCAACACCGCCGGATCAGCTATATCCCCCACAAAATAAGGATTCTCCGCCTGGTCCAGCACACATACATGTGCGCCCGCCTTCTGGAATTCCCGGCAGATGGCCAGACCGATTCCCCCGGCTCCGCCGGTGACCACCACTACCCTGCCGGCAAACTCACCGGCGGCTTCCCCCTGGCTCTCCTTCTCTTCTTCCCCCGGCATCAGCTCATATTCCGTTTCACTTAAAGAAAGAGGGACTCCCGCCGCGCTGCGCACCTGCACGCCGCCGTACCAGGTATCCTCCACCACGAACTGGTCCCCATTCTGGTAGTCCTCGCAGAATCCGTCCTCCTTGCAGGTCACCAGAATCCTGTCTCCCCTGGCTGCTTTCATGTCCGTTTCTCCCTTCCTATCAACCTTTATCTGTACAAAAAATACTTGCTATTATCTCTTAACTCCCTATAATTATAGTATAAGCGGGTAGACCTGTCAAACAGTGAAGCGCGTGCTTTCCCGGTTCCATGGGAATCACCGCACCGCCATAAAGGAGAGAAATATGGAAGAAGTTTTAGAATTTCTGAAGAAGTGCGGCACCTATTATCTGGCCACCGCGGACGAAGATGGGCAGCCCCGGGTACGCCCCTTCGGCACGATCCACCTGTTTGAGCGCAGGCTGTACATAGAGACCGGCAAATCCAAGGACGTATCCAGACAGATGATGGCCCATCCCGGCATCGAGCTATGCGCATTTGACGGCAGCCAGTGGCTGCGGGTCCGGGCCAGGGCAGTGGAGGATGACCGCCGGGAAGCCAGGGTCAGCCTGCTGGACGCCTACCCCGAGCTCAGCCCCATGTACAGCCCGGACGACGGCAACACCCAGGTGTTTTATTTAGAGAACGCGGAGGCTACCTTCTCGTCCTTTACCTCAGCGCCCAGGACTGTGCGGTTTTAAGAAAAAGCAGCGCTAAATACCGGCTCATGCGTATTCAGCTCTGCACATGTATGGCTTGGGCACCGGATCTCACCTGCACGCCGGATCTCACCCTGCACGCCAGATCTCACCCTGCGCAAATCTTCGAATACCGGCGCAGCGGATACTCTCCGTCATGGGGCTGCGGCCCGGTCATGGAGGACATCTCCCCGGGGGCGCAGATTCTCACTGCTCCGGCCCGGCTGAGCAGATAGGACAGCTCCGCCTTCTCCTCCTGGCCGCACACCAGGCCCACAGTCTGAAGGAGGCCGCTGTTCTCACGCAGAACCTTCATGATCTCCTGTCTCGGCAGCCTTTTAACCCAGCAGTTTCCAAACATCAGAGACGCTTCTAAATCAGGAGATTCCATCACGGTCACGCTGGCCCGCCTGCCGCACAGCACTTCCTTTCTGCCAAAAGCCGCGGCTTCCAGGCTGCCGGAATACACTCTGAGGGTATTCCTGGCCCTGAACCCTTCATTTCTCAGCGGCCGTCCCTCCGCCTCAGCATCCAGAATCTGTAAAAATTCCCTGCCAAATGCCTTGGCCCGTTCCCCATCCTCTGTGTCCAGATAGATCCCCTGGCAGGAGCTGCACAGCAGCTGGTCCGTATCCAAAATATGCCGCGCCAGGCTGTGAAGCCGGCTGGCACCAGCCTTGCCCCCGGTCTCCTCCTCAGCCCCGGCCTCTTCCCTAAGCCCCTGCTCCGTCACATAGGCAAAGCTCAGCTTATGCCTCCACTCGATCAGTATGGCGGACGGCCGGGCCAGCAGGCGCACAGCGGACACCGCCTCATCCCCGCCCCAGACTACGATGCCGTCCGCCAGCTCAGCCAGCAGCTTCAGCCTGTTAACCTCCGCAGACGAGATGGAAAACACGTAAATGTACGGCCTGAGCCGGGGACAGATCTGAACCAGCCGTTTTAAAAGGGCGCTGGAGATCCCCTGCTCCCCCTCCGGCAGCTTCAACAGGTTCACATTACCCGCCAACAGGCCCTCCACCACGCTGTATGCTGACAGGGCGTCCAGATTCCCGGCACCAATGTGGAACAGGACGCCAAGGGGCAGCCTGTTTTTGTTGTCCAGATCCGCTCCCAGCTCCAGCTCCATCTTGGCCCGCAGCCAGCTCTCGTCCAGCAGCCTGGCTGCCTCATCGATCTTCTCCCGCAGCAGACGCTCCCCCTGCTCCGCTACCGTCCCCTTTAAGGCCCGGCGGATCAGCGGCTCATGGAGGCCCGCGCGGATCTCCTGTGACAGGGCATGGCAGGCGCCGATCACCAGCTCAGGGTCCAGAAGAGGCCCTGACAGGGTGCGGTTGATCTGATCCTTAAGTTGTCTCTGTTTCATATATGGTCGCCCTCCCGGCTCTCTTTCTGTTCACATTTACCCCTTTTACAGGTATGCCTTCTCACTGCCGCAGCAGCTCCCCCGCACCGGCCGCGCAGGTCCGTATCTCCTCCAGCCCGGCCCGCCCAAGGATCTTAAAATAGGGGGCCTTGATGCCGCACCCGCAGTGCGCTCCCGGATACAGGATTCCCAGATCATCCGTCATCACGCTGACCAGGGGCATGCTGTCCGCAATAGGCGTTATCAGGTTCACAAGCCCCGGTTTCCCGTACTCCAACGGTTCCAGGGTATCCACATCCCGTATAATCACCTGGCTGTACGCCGGCACATGGAAATGATGCCTCAGGCAGTCACAGTACATGGAGGGGTGCTCCACTGCCCCGAAAAACTCCCGGCAGCAGTCCTCCCGGATGCCCAGCACCTCCTCCAGCAGCCCGTACACCTGCTGTTTCTCCGGCTGTTCCCTGTAGAACTGTTTCCAGCCGCCGCCTAACATCACCATGGAGCCTTCCCTGAACCGGAAGCATTTCCCCTCTTTCTTGAGCTCCTTCAGGAGGAAATACAGGTATGCCGGGAATCCCACCAGCCGCACCGGCGCCCTCTGGCGCTCATACCTGGACAGAGCCGTCTTAAGGCCATCCAGATCCAGGCGGTACTCCCCGTCCCGGTAGACCAGGGCGTATGTCACGTGAAGAGCAGGCGCATACAGCATACTGGCCCGCTGGGTCTTGGAGATTGCCGTCCGGTTCTCCCGCCTGGGCTGATACCCCAGAATCAGATAGTTGACGGGAACCGGCGAAAACAGCCCATGGAACCTGCCGACGCCGACGCCCATCTGCGTTCCCAGCATGAGGGCGTTGTAATCCAGGCCGATCTGGCTCTTTCTTCCCCCTGTTCCCGAGGAGGTGGCCTGCACCGCAAGGCAGGCGGGGTCCATGGTCCACAGGGTGTGGGATTTGAAAAACATGGTGGGAATGGGCGGGATGCGGTGCAGGTCGTCCCCATTGCCCAGCTCCTTCACAGAAAATTCCCGGGCGTCCAGCATGCGCTTGTACACAGGGTTGTTGGCCCTGTGAAACGCCGTATTCTCCTTTACTGCCTGAAAAAACAGCTGTTTGGCTGATCCCTGCTGATAGATATCCCTGATACCGTACAGTTTATGTCTGCAATCAATCATAAATCTGGCTCCTTGATCATTTCTGGGCAAAGTATTCTGAGGCCAGCAGCCCATGGATACACAAATCACAGATTCCCTGGCAGTTTCTGGCCGACTGGCGCAGGACGCCCTCTTTTTTCAATCCACATTTCTCCATCACTTTGCCGGAGTTAGGGTTTTCAGTATCGTGGCTGGCCTGGATACGGTTTAGCCCCACTTTTTCAAAGAGAAACGTGATGATTCCGCCAAAGGCTTCTGTCATCACCCCCTGGCGCCACCATTTCCTGCCTATGCAGTAACCTATGGAGGCACTCTCCACATCAGCATCCAGCGTTACGATTCCGATGCTGCCGATCACCTGGTCCTCATGGTCCTTCCAGGCAATGGCCCAGTTGTAATAATCCGGCTTTACATATTGGGCTGTCCACTCCGCCAGGATCTGCCTGCTTTCCTCCACATTCTTGTGAGGCTGCCAGGTCAGAAATTTAGTGACTTGGCTGTCGTTAGCCCAGTTATCATACATGGCCTGGGCGTCCTGCATCCTGAATGGACGCAGGACCAGCCGGGCCGTTTCAATTCTCACTGTCCCCAGATTTTCCATATGTTCCTCCCTTTTCTTATGATTTCAAGATAAAAGCCTTATTGTCCCTGGCCCGCATGGTCGCCAGGATGCCGTCCAGGTGATCATACTCGTGCTGCAGCAGCTCCGACAAGTCTCCCTCCAGCTCCATCTCACAGTCCTCCCAGTACAGATCCTTGTAAATGATCCTGCAGCGTTTGTACCGGTCCACCTTCACCAGCAGTCCCGGGAATGACATGCAGTCGTCCAGCACCTCCATCTGTTCCTGGTCCGGGAATTCCAGGCGGGGGTTGATCAACAGCACCGGCCTGTCCACATTCATGTACAGCACCCGTTTCGGTACGCCGATCTGAGGCGCTGCAATGGCACGCCCGCAATGGTGCACCCGCCGGAATTCCATCATGGTGTCGTGGAGGTCCTCCATCAATTCTTTCATGGAATCCAGCTCCTCCCGGCTCACCGGCCGGCTGAGTTCATACAATTTTGGATCACCTAAGCGCAATATCTCTTTTATCATCTCACTTCCTCCTTTTTCTACCTTTTATCTGTCACATCCTATTCTACTACATGTATTTTCACAAAGGAAGATAGCTGTCTCTTATACACATCTGACGCTGCCGACGAGCGATCTAGTGTAG
>OKVW01000836.1_pt1 | contig 15408 bp, 13 predicted proteins | sample 1606991 | NCBI WGS metagenome assembly OKVW01 (sample SAMN03281021, study PRJEB24777) | human gut metagenome | isolation source: fecal sample PR177 from 1 month old male Malay infant, vaginal delivered...
CTCTAAGATCCTTCTGCCCGGAGTGCTGCCCGGCGAGATCATGGAGCCGGTCCCATATATCTTAACAAAATCTGCGCCCTTCATGAAGTTGTCCCGCACCCTGCGCCGCATATCCTGGGGTCCGCTGAATATTCCGCACATGTGCAGGGCCGAGTCAATGCCCCGCTCCGGCGGGATCATGGTCAGGCCGGAACATTTGATCCTGGGACCTGTGATGTCTCCCGCCTCTATGGCATTGCGCAGGGCAACCGCCGGATAATTCTCATCGTCCCCCACATCCCGCACCGTGGTAATCCCCGCATCCAGCAGAAACCGGGCATATTTCAGACAGTCAAACGCCCTGCCGCAGGGCGTTGGGCCGGGATCTCCCGTATAGATCTTACCCATAAACAGATGGACGTGCATATCAATCAGGCCTGGCATAACCGTCATTCCCTCCATGTCCATCTCCTCATAATCCCCTTCCGGACAGGCTCCCCTGGGAACGATGCCTGTGATCCGCTCACCCCGGATCACCAGGTCCGCCTGGGTCAGCTCCGTGCCCTCGGTCAGCTCCGGAATCAGCTTACAGTTTCTCAGTATATACATAGCCGCTCTCTCCTTCTTCTATCTGGTCATCTGCCTGTTCCAGCCTGCTGATCAGCTCCTGCTGCTTTTGGTTGAAGGTCTCTCTGGATATCACGCCCTGCCGGATGCGGATCATGACCACCGCGATGCAGAACAGCAGCATGAGGATCACATAGAACACCTCCCCCTCTCCCAGAGACAGGATCAGGTACGCCGTAATCACCACATTGCAGACCGTGCAGACTGCCATGATCCCTTTAAACAGGGGTGCAGGCATCCGGAACATGCTGGACTCAAACTGCCTGGGGAATTTCTCCGGCAGCCTCATACATTTAAAATTACAGTAACCGCACAGCACCATGGAAGGGATCATATACAGGGACACAATGGATTCCAGGCTGAACCCGGAGACTATGGGCATGATGGTCACCAGGTAGAAAAACAGCATAATCACCCAGGGATAGCCGGTGGTTGTGGTCTTTTTAAATACCGCCGGAAGCCAGCCGTCCCTGGCCACCCTCAAAAGCGGATGGCGCATCATCTCAATCCAGGCCAGCAGGGAGGTGGCGATGGCGAATACCGCGCCTCCGATGATAAATACCACATACAGCGGATATGGGAAAATGTGGGCGGCAACCATACTCAGATTCTGGCCGGCCACCTGTTCGATGGGAAGCACTCCCGCCGCCACATAGGCCATGGTGCTGTACACAACCGCCACTGCCGCCGTGCTGATAAATATCATTTTGGGAATCACCTTTTTAGGTTTTTTCGTCACGGACATCACTGCCACGGGCCCCATAGTGGGGCCTTGGCAGGCATAGGCCATAATGGAGATAGCCAGGAAGAAACCGGTGGTGCCATTGGTGAAAAAGTCGGAGGAGATGTAGCCGGGCCTGACTTTGGGCACTCCCACCACTATAAAGAGTATAATGGCCGCCAGCAGAATATAGGTCATCGCGTTTTCCACCCGCGCCACAATCTTGGAGCCCTTGACGCTGACGGCAAAGAACAGAGTGATAATCAAAATGGCCGCAATCCCTTTAAATGGCTTGATGCCGGGATATATACTCGATATATAGTCCACCATGGCCGTGGCATAGGCTGTCATTGCAAAGCCGTCAAAAAAGTTGAACATGGCGCTTACCCCGGCAGGCACTGTGGAGAACAGAAGCGCCTTCATCTGGTAGTCCCCTCCGTCAAAAACGAACATCGAGGCCAGGGCAATGTTGTAAAAATAGCAGCCCATCATAATCAGACAGCCAAGCAGAATGGCCGGCACAATGGATTTCCCCGTATAGCCTATCCCCCAGCCAAGCATCACGAAGATGCCTGATCCAATTGTCCCCGCGAATCCCAATGAGAATATGTCCATGGAATTCAGCAGCTTCTTATCCTTCTCTTCCCGTTCCATCCCGTTCCCCTCCCGGTATACTGAATTTTCCTAACGCTATCTAGCAGTTTTCAAATGCCTTTGCCATGCGCTCAAAGGCTTCCTGAACCAGTGATCTCCTGGTAGGTATACACATCCGCTCGAATCCCGCGCCGTGCTCAGGATCGAATTCCCGTCCGCCCTCCAGCACAAGGTTGGCTTCAATATAGATCTTCTGGTGAATCTCCTCCGCAGTCAGCCCATACTCCCGGAAATCCATCCACAGTATGTAAGTGCCCTCAGGCCTGCGGCATTTCACCTTGGGCAGCCTCTCCTTCAGGAAGTCCAGCACCCAGTCAATGGTTCCGTCCAGGTATTCCCTGACCTGCTGCAGCCACTCGTCCCCCTCACGGTAGGCCGCAATCACTGCCGCAATGGTGAAAATGTTGGGCATGATCACACCCACGTAATCCTGGTAGAGCCTGCGCAGCTTCGGGTCCTGGATCACCACATTGGCAGCCTGCAGCCCTGCCATGTTAAATGTCTTGTTCAGCGACGTCATCGCCACGATCCCCTCCGGTCCGCAGACTGTTGCCACCGGGTGGAATGCAACATCCATTCTGCACAGATCGCCGTGAATCTCGTCCGCAATCACGATCACGCCGTTTTGGCGGCAGATCTCCACCATCCTCTTCAGCTCCCCGTCGGTCCACACGCGGCCCGTGGGGTTGTGGGGATTGCAGAGGATAAATGCGGTCACGTGCTCATCTGCGGCCTTCTTCTCAAAGTCCTCAAAGTCCACTGTATAATAACCGTCGGTGTTGATCAGCTGGCTGTTGACCACCTTCCGCCCGGTCTTGCGGATGGTGCTGGAAAATGGGGTGTAGATGGGCTGGTTGATGATAATCCCGTCCCCATTGCCGGTCAGGCACTCAATGGCAAACTTGATGGCATCGATGGTGCTGGGCACATAAGTCACATCATCAGGGGTGAATTCCCAGTTCCGCTTGGTCTTAAACCAATCGGTCAGCGCCGGGAAATAATCACAGTTGTCCGGCGTCAGCCAGCAGTAACCGTAGATATTGTGGTCCGCCACCCTATGGCAGGCTTCCTTCATGGAATCGGGGCACTCGAAGTCCATATCCGCCGTAAACACAGAGATCGTGTCCTCATCAAACCGTTCCGTATACCCCATATCGATCAAGGCCTTCCCCATGCTCCATTTTGCACTGAAGAATTTTGTTCTGTCAACCACCTTATCAAAATCATATTTTCTCATCATAATACCCCCTTTTTCTTTTTTTGTTTTTTTACCTCAGCACTGAGAAACAGAGCTGCAATGATATAGATGACAATACCCAGGGCCACAATGCCAAAGGTGTAATAGTAACCGGAGTTCCCATATTTATCCAGCAGCGTGCCGATCAATGCAGGCAGGAACAGGTCTGAGCAGTAGCCCAGCATAAAGGCCACGCCGATGATGGTCCCTACGAAATTGATGGGCACATCCAGCTCTGTCAGCGCAGTGTAATAAAAATTGCAGCTCAGACGGTAGATTGTGAACATCACCAGAGCAACCCCCACAGCCAGAGCCAGATAGTTGGGCCCCTTGGGAAGGATCATGAAGATGCCCAGCATCACCAGAGCGGGAATCATTGTCTTTACAATTACAGGCGTTGATTTTCCAGCCTTATCTCTCATGGCTCCGCCGATAGGGTTGGTAAAAATCGGAATCCCGTAGGACTGCACAGTGCTGAAAATGGACGCCAGAGCCACCGGCATCGCATATACCGCGCAGAGATATGGATTGAAATACTTGATGGCAGTTCCTGCCACATAGGAACCGAAGGACATACCGGCCATAATCCATACCACCGGCATTTTAAACACCTTGAGAACCAATTTGAAATTCACTTCATCGTCGCTCTCTGTCCCATACATTTTCGAATACTTGTTAAAATCATATAGGAACAGCACGCCCAGGCCCACTAAAAAGAAGAAAACTGCGAAGAACAGCAGCAGCATCCGCATACCAGCAGGCGAGGAAAGCTTGTCTCCCAGCAGTGCGGCGAAGCCCACGAACATCGTCACTGAGATTACCGCATCCGTTGTCATGGCAATCCCGTTTAACCTTCCCTGCTCCTCATTCTTGCCCAGCAGGCGGACACATTTTGTCTGTGAGGTCCACAGCAGAAGTCCCAGGGTAAATGACATAATAAAATAGATGAGCAGCAGCGTCTTATAGCTGGGAATCATGGCCATCCACAGTACCAGCAGCGATGTGCTCAGCACGGATATGACCACCAGCTTCTTTGCATTGAACTTATCCCCCAGCCAGCCGCCTACCAGATATCCCGGTACGGCCAGACTGGCGTATGCCGCAGTGAGACTTCCGATCTGCACGTTTGACAGGCCGAATACAGTCTGGAAGGGTACATAAAACGTATACGGAATATATAAGATATTCCCCACGCTGCACGCAGCCCCCAGCAGGATCGCCGGTAATATCCGGTCGCTGATCCCAGTGGTTTTTGCCTTCGTATCCATGATACATCCTCCTTAAATCAGTTAATTTTCGCGTCGCTTATTTATACATGTATAATTTTATTATATGTATTTATTTGAATATGTCAATATTTATTTTCACTTTTTGTTGACATTGTATAAATATTTTGTTATTTTATAATTAGTAATTAACCGAAGCTTAACCACAGGAGGAATTGTCATGCGGTATAAAAAATTAATAGAAGATACGAATCCTGTCTCCAAGAGCCAGAGCGCTCAGAGCATTTTAAATGCTGCGACCACCCTTTTCTTGGAAAAAGGATATAAAAATGTGACCACCAGAGATATCGCAGCCCTGGCAGGAGTGAATCTGGGGCTGATTCCATATTATTTTACATCCAAGATCAACCTGGCCAAGCAGTCCTGTCTCAACATGATGGAGGAGCTGACCCGGAGTATCCGCTATGACTTGTCCTCCCTGTCCGACGCGGAGCAGATGTACGTGTCCTCTGTCCTGATGTGGCATTCCCTGGACGGGGACCCCGCCGCCTCGCGCTTCTATTATGAATTCGTGGAAGCCACGGATGCCCTGGATACATACACCCTCTCATTCATCGCCAGTACCTGGCAGGTTATCAAGCATTATAATCTCCAGGTATCTGAGACGGAGAACTCCCTCTATCTGACTGTCATGAAGGCCGCGGAGCGCACGCTGGTAATCAAGCTCTACCGCCGGGAGCTGAACATCACCCAGCAGGATATAGTGGAGATTCTGACATCCAATTACTTCTATAACATCGGCCTCCCGGACCGGGAGATCGCCCGGATCATCCAGACCGGACAAGCCTACTGCCGGAAGTGTCTGGCAGAGGTCTAAAACCACGGGACTAAAAAAGGACTGCCGCCTCTGATTACTCAGTGCGTCAGTCCTTTTGCATGATCTTTATTCAATTACCTGGTCGCCGTCCTTGATGCAGTAGTATGTTTTCACGCCCAGACGGGTCATCCAGTTCTTGGTCTCCTGGGTCTTCCAGCTGCCGGTGCCGCCGCCGCTGCCGGCGTCATTGTCCCACAGCCACTGTGGAGTGGGCCACAGGCAGATCTCCGGCTTAAGGGCCTTGTACACCTCATAGCCCACGCCGTTCTGGCCATGGTGGGCCATCTGCACGATATCACAGTCCAGGGCTTTAAGGTCATGGTCAGACATCAGCTGGTTGCCTCCTGCCAGGGCCAGGTCTCCCAGGAACACGGTGTTGGTGCCGTTAAGAGATACCATGTAGGCCACGCTGCTGTTATTTACAAAGTCGCTGGTGGTCTTGTATGCCTGGTTCAGCACCTGGATCTTGGCCGGGCCTGCGTCGATCACCTGTCCGGATACAATATTGCCGTGAAGCTTCTCCTGGGAAATGTTGGCAAACGCTCCCTTTAAATAACCTACCATATTGGCCACATTGGCATCCTTCTCCTGATACCAGCTGTCCTCCAGGAAGGAGTAATAGATTCCATCGATTGTAATCTCATTGCTGTACTTGTAAAGGATATCCGCCAGGGCGCCCGCATGGTCGGAGTCCGGATGGGTGATGAGCCATGCCTGGACATGCCCGCCCTTCTGCTTGATCTGGTTCAGCAGAAAGTCCGCATTGTTGGTCCAGCCGCCGTCCACCACGATCAGTCCGCCCTCCCCATTCTCAATGATGACTGAGAGCAGCTGGGAGGAGGTGTCATGGTTGGCATACATGGTCAGGCGTCCCGGTCCAAAGAGGGAGGAGGAGTCTGTCACCGGCGTATTCACCGCGCCGAAGGCTTCCACACGCGGGGCCGCCGGAACCGTATTGCCGGCTGCCTGGGCCTCTCCGCCGGTCTGGGCCGCCTGCCCGGCATTCTGCGCCGCCTGATCCGCCTGCCCCGCGTTCTGGGCCGCCTGATCCGCCTGCCCCGCGTTCTGGGCCGCCTGATCCGCCTGCCCCGCGTTCTGGGCCGCCTGATCCGTCTGTCCCGCATTCTGGGCCGCCTGATCCGTCTGTCCAGCGTCCTCATCCTTTATAATCACCTTGCTGGGCGAGTTGAGCGTCTGTCCCTGCACCTTCTGCGGACCTCCGGCCATTGCAAAGCTGTCCACGGTGTTGCCGCTCACAAGCAGCAGGGTCACTGCCATCAGGCCTGCTGCGGCCTGCTTCCAGTACATATCGAATTTCATAAGCTATACGGTCTCCTTGTCTGTAATGAGGGGGCTTTATTTGGTCTGGGCTTTCAGCGCACGCTGTTCTCCGGACTTCATGGTGTCGTTTACCAGATAAGCGCTCTCATCATCCTGGCTCGCATAGGGGAATACCTGGACCTTCACATTGTGCTTGTCAAAATAGCTGCCGTAGTATGTTCCCTCTTCCTTGGACGGCTCATTGGAGAAATCCTGCTCCGACAGCAGATCACCACAGGTCTTTAACACGTCCTGGGCGTATGCAACTGCAATCTCAGGGGTGGTCTTGGGCGTAACAGGAAGCAGCAGGGTCATGGTATTGCTACCTGCGTCAAAAGTCACATCCAGATCCATCACATAGTCCCCGTAAATTCCGTAAGGCTCAATATATACTTCTCTTAAATCTTCGCGCATCTGCGACCAGTCAATCTCAACGCCTTCCTTGGTCTCCAGATCCGGAACCGCCGGGCCCTCTACCGTTCCGGCGCCGGGAGATACAATATTACTCTGGGTACAACCGCAGAGAAGGGCCACGCATAAAAGGAAAAGCGCGGAAAATTTTCTGAAATTCTTCATATATTTAGTCCTCCTTTATTTTCAACGTTATTATTATAGCGGACAAACCTGTAATTTAATAGCCTTTTTTTCTTACGAAATTATTGTTATTCTTGATAAAATTTCATTTACCTCTTGATTTTTCCACTGCATGGTGATAATATGTTCAATATCATTTGATTTTAATTATTTTTGAACATTCGCTCACATTTACATTTATACACCGGCTGCCTCAGTATGGCTGTCAAGTGTTCACAACAAGGAGGACAAAAGCTATGAAACAGGAACACAACTCACCCGCCCCGCAGTCCATTGGAAAGCGCCTGGACTGGATCGTCACAGTTATACCCTTTGTATCCATCCTGGTGCTGTGCGGCCTGTTTATGGCCTATCCCCAGGCTTCTGCCAACACGCTGGCATCCATCCGCTTCTTTCTGGGGGACCAGCTGGGCAGCTACTATCTGATCCTGGGCCTGGGCGCATTGATCTGTTCCCTGTACATGGCATTTTCCCGCTACGGCAAGATCAGGCTGGGTGAACTGGAGAAGCCCCAGTATTCTGCGTTCCAGTGGGGTTCCATGATGTTTACCGCAGGCCTGGCGGCCGACATCCTGTTCTACTCCCTGTGCGAGTGGATGCTCTACGCCGGGGAATCCCACATTGGAGCCATGGGCTCTGTCCAGGACTGGGCCTCCACCTACCCGCTGTTTCACTGGGGTCCTATCCCATGGAGCTTCTATATGATCCTGGCCGTATCCTTTGGCTTCATGATCCATGTGCGCAAACGCAGCAAGCAGAAGTATTCCGAGGCCTGCCGCCCGCTGCTGGGCAAACGGGTGGACGGGGTCTGGGGCAAGGTCATTGACCTGACCGCGGTATTTGCGCTGCTGGCCGGAACAGCCACCACCTTCTCGCTGGCCACTCCCCTGCTGTCCATGGCCATCAGCCGCGTATTCGGAATCGCTGAGACCAACCTGCTGACCATTGCCATTCTGGTGATCATCTGCGTGGTATACACTCTGGCTGTTTATTTCGGCATGGAGGGCGTGGCTAAGCTGGCCGCCTCCTGCGTGTACCTGTTCTTCGGCCTGCTGGCCTACGTGTTCTTCTGCGGCGGCGAGTCGCGGTATATTGTGGAAACCGGGCTTACGGCCCTGGGCAATCTGACCCAGAACTTTATATCCCTGTCCACCTGGACAGACGCCATGCGCACCTCCTCCTTCCCCCAGACCTGGACGATCTTCTACTGGGCCTACTGGATGGTATGGTGTGTGGCCACCCCCTTCTTCATCGGCACCATCAGCAGGGGGCGCACCATCCGGCAGACGGTGCTGGGCGGCTACTTCTTCGGACTGGCAGGCACATTCACCTCATTCATCATCCTGGGCAACTACGGCCTGGGCCTGCAGGTCCACGGCAAGCTGGACCTGATGTCCCTGTACGCCCAGTCCCAGGACCTGTATCAGGCCATTATCTCCATTGTGGAGACCCTGCCCATGGCACAGCTGGGGCTGATCCTTCTGGCCGTCACAATGATCGCCTTTTACGCCACTTCCTTTGACGCGCTGACCATGGTGGCCTCCTCCTACTCCTATAAATCCCTGGATGCCGATGAGGAGCCGGACCGGCGGGTGAAGCTGTTCTGGGCCATTGTGCTGATGCTGTTCCCCATTGCCCTGATCTTCTCGGAGAACTCCATGGCGAACCTGCAGAGCGTGTCCATCATCGCCGCGTTCCCAATTGGTTTTATCATCGTGCTGATTGTGGGAAGTTTCTTCAAGGATGCCAGGCACTATCTGGATATAGAAGTCAAAAAGTAAAAATGCTTCACTCACATAACGAAAAGGAGAGCCATGTTTACCAGGCTCTCCTTTACTTTCTGAACTGCATGTTTTTTAATCTCCTTTTATTATCCTGCCGTAAAAAATCTCTGTATCCGGTCGCCTGCTTCCCCTTCGTCACTCCCCTTAAAGTAGAATGTCAAGGGACCTGCACACATCCTGATTCGCTTGACCTCGTCGTAACTCTTTACGTTGGCGGTTTCAGCCTCGCTTGTCACGAAGATGTCACAGTCAAATTGATTGGCGGTCTGAATCAGATAAGAAATCGGAAACGGTCTTGGAGCCGTGGTCCGAAGGTCAACTTGTCGCATCAACATAGAATCACCTCTACTCTCAAAACAGAACCTCAGATGGTTGAAATGCACCTCCTCGTAAATCATTATATATCCCCTGTGAACAAATAATAACACCTTTTTGTCATTAATGCAATAGACATCTTTCATTATTTATACTATTTTTATGTATATTTAACTATTTAATGACAAAAATCCTCAATCTCCGGCGTGAAACCCAGCATTTTCTGATTCCAGCCGTAAACCGAGGATTATTGTTCATTAATTTCTATTCTGCGCTGATATCAACGCCCTTTACCGCCCATTCATAATTCTTCATAGCCTGCTGAAGCTCCAGGTCCGCGCAGTGATAACCGGACTGGGCCTGAAGGTAAGCCAGTTCCATCTGAAGAAACTGTATGTCGCTGACAGAGCCGTTCTGCCTCTGTATCTGGGCCGCGTTCCAGCTCAGCTGGGCGCTCTGCCAGGCAGTGGAAGCGGAATCATACTGCACCTTCTTCTCCAGAATGGTGTCGTAAAGTGTCTGTATATTGGAGCGGACAGTATTCTCACTGTACTCCACAGTGCGCAGCTTATTCCTGGTCTGGGTAGTGCTCTTGGTGGTCTGGGACTCCACCAGATTCATGCCGCCGCCCGCCTGGCCTCTCAGTGCGATCAGGCTGTAGTTGTTGTTGACCGCCTTCTCCTTATCCGCGTCCACATCAATGGCCGCAATGGCCGCCACATCAGCGTGGGGAACAGGGCCGATCTCCGGGCTGCCGGTATCCACGTTCCAGCCGGTGAACTTGCACAGGGTCTTTCTCAGCTGGTCAATGCCCGAATCAATGCTGGCCAGCTGGTCCTGGGCGCTGGAGAGCTGGGCTGCCGCCGAGAGAACGCCTGCGTCCGCCACCAGGCCCTGGGCCTGCATGGTCACCTGCATATCCCTGGCCTTCTGGGCCAGCTCCACGGACTTGGCCACCAGAGGGCGCTGGGCCGTCAGCTGTTCATACTGGTTCATCAGGGATTCCAGCGTCTGAACCAGGCCGTTGGTCTTGCGGTCCACCGCCTTGTATTTAGAGCCGAAATTGTCTACGGTGCGCTCCACCTTTGTGGCCCCTTTTTTCAGTTCCTTGATACCGCCCTGAAGCTGGGCCAGGGCTTCCCTGACTTCACCCGGGACCACCGGCATCTCCTTCATGGCGTCCTTTAACTCCCGCTCCTGGTCAGCCATGTCGTCGGCCATCACACGGCTCTCCATGGCAATGTCTGAGGTATTGCCCTTGATATCATCAATGGCCGCGTATCCGCTTTTGATTGGCCCGTAATAATTCTTAACCAGGTCAAACAGCTCGCCGTACTCCATGTGGTTATCCTGAAGGCGGGCCAGATACGCCTCATAGCCGTCCCCAGGCACAGCAGCCGGTTCGTCGGCAAAGGCGCTCATGCAGGAGGCCATGGTCATTGCGGCCGCAAGCCCCAGGCAGGCCATTCTCCGGCTGTTATTTTTATTCTTCATCATATTCATCCTCCGTTATCCTAATTGGAAGTCAGACCTTTGACGACCCAGTCGTAGGACTCTATGGCCAGCTGAAGCTGCAGTTTGGTGGTTTCCACCGTATTCTTCGCAGTGAGGAACTCGTTCTCCGCCGCCATATAGTCGAGTTTGGCTGCAGATCCCGCGGCCAGCCTGGCTGCCGCTGTGTTCAGGTTCACCGTGGCCAGCTGAAGCTGGGCCTGGGCAGTGTTCAGAGTATCCCTGGTGGTCAGAACCTTGTTGTAGTTGGTCTTTAAGGAGTTGGTCACCGTGTTCTGGGTGTCCTGGATGGTGGCCTTGGTGGACTCGATCAGGGAGCCGGATGTCAGGTTGCCCACCTTCTTCTGGTAATAACGGATATCATAGTTGTTGGCAAGGGCCGTTTCCAGATCCGCCTCCGGATTCATACCGTCGATTCTGGCCAGGTCCGGCTCCGGCAGATCCCGGATCTCCGGCTGGCTGTCCGCCTGCCACCCCAGCATCAGGCACAGGGAACGGTGCACGTTGTTCGCTGATTTCTGGGAGGACAGGATGGCTGCATCCTGATCCTGGACACTTTTCAGGGCGTTCAGCACATCGGTCTGGGTGCCCACCTGGGCTGCCTGGCGGGCCACGGCGGCACCGTACTGCTCCTGCATAAGGTCCCTGGTACTGTTTAAATTCTCCAGAGTATACCTGGACTGCTCATAGGTGGCCATCAGCTGCTGGGCCTGTGCCACCAGGCTTGCCTCTGTCTGGTCGTATTTAATCTTCTCCATCTCCGGGTCCTCGTACAGGTCGTCGGCCTGCTGCTGGAGAAGGCTTGCGGACATGTTGACATTGGCCATGGCCACGTCATTGTCCGAGTCTGCGCTGGACCAGATGGTATCCACATCATCCATCACTTCCTGATACACATCATTGAGGGTCTTGCCCTTCATATCATTGTAGGATTCCCTGTTGCTGCGGACCGTGGGGTTATACTCATGGATCAGGTCCGCCAGCTCCCCGTACTCCATCACATTGTCCTTCAACGCTGCCCATTTATCCTGGGAATAGGCAAACTCCGGTGTTAAATCCTTGTTGATGTCAGGCGCCGGGGCCTCTGTATCGGTCATATTGTCATTGGGACGTTTGGCTGCCAATGCAGTGACAGGCATGGAGCCTGCCAGCAGGCAGGCCGTCAGGGCAGCCGCCAGTCCACGGCGTCCGCCGGACAGTTTACTGCTGTTTTTCATAGTTGTTCTCCTTTTCTTCATCACTGGGCCTCTGGTCGGGAGAGGACTCCATTTTTCAAAATGTTCATCTGATCCCGCGTAACCGACATCAGGGTATCCGGGTCCGCCAGGCCCATGTAAAACATGGAGATTGCCTTCACAATCATCACCTGCATCATCTCTACCAGACAGGCCAGTTTCTTCTCATCCCGTATGGGGAAACGGCTGCTGTCAATCCTTATGTACAGCTCGTGGATATATTTTGCATAGATCTCATCCTTGTACAGAAATCCTTTTACCCCGAACAGCTGGTTCTGGGATACCATATTCAGGTCTGTCAGGGCATTCCTGTACATTTTCACGCCCCGCAGGCAGTTCCCATAGGCCATCACCTGGGCCAGCAGGGAACATGCGGCCTCAAAGGGATCTCCCTTCCTGGCCTCCAGTTCTGCAAACACCTTCTCCCGGCACATCTCCCGGAAGTCCCCGATCAGATAGCGCATCAGATCGTCCTTGTCCTCAAAATAGGTGTAAAAGCTTCCCCTGGAAATGTCCGCTTCTTTGATAATCTGGTTGATGGACGCGGCCGAGTACGGCACTCTGGAAAATTCATGAACCGCAGCCTCCACGATGGCTCTCCGCTTTTCTTCCTTTAAATTAAAAAACCGCTGGGTGGGCATATCACTTCTCCCTTTATCTTGTGTGCATCCGACATATGTGACAACTTGTCATGCTGTTAGGAATAAAAAAGCAGAACGTGATCTATCTGCTTTTTCGTTACCTCTAAATTTTTACCATAGTTTCCATCCAATGTCAATGAAGCTCATATAAAATTTCTGTGAACATTGGCGTATTTAAAACGGGCCGCCTCTTTCCCGGAACCTGCCTTTAGGAGGATTTGCCCTTTAAATTGCTGGTTTTATCCACAATATAGATGGGCCGGTCCTTTAATTCTGTGAAGAGAATTGCTATATATTCTCCAATAATTCCCATGATCAAAAACATCATGGCGAACATAAAACAGATCAGCACCACAATGGTGGCGTATCCGCTGGGCGCTCCCTGGCGGGTGAACAGGGTGTACACCATCACCGCCAGCCCCAGCAGGCCGGAGAATACGCCCGCATAGATAGATGCCCAGCTTCAGGGGCATGTTGGAAAAACACAGGATTGTGTTGATGGAAAAGGTAAACAGCTTCTTCAGGCTGTATTTGCTCTCCCCGGCCACTCTGGCCGCCGCCTCATACTCAATGGATGTCTTTTCAAATCCCACATTCTGCACATATCCTCTGAGAAAGCGCACCTTCTCCCTGTAGTTGTCCTTCAGCACCTGGGCCACATGGCGGCTGATGGCAAAGAAATCAGAGGCGTTTGGCTCAAAATGTACATCGGAAATGTGGTTGATCAGCCAGTAAAAGCCGGAGGAGGTGATGTTCTTCACAAGCCCCGCCGACTTGTTCCTGGTGCGGACCATGCTGATCACCTGGTATCCTTCCCCTATTTTTTCCAAAATCTGGGGAATACACTGGGGCGGATGCTGGAGATCCGCATCCATGCAGATGATGGCATCCCCGCCGGCATAGTCCAGGCCCGCGATCATAGCCGCCTCGTGGCCGAAATTCCGTGAGAAGCTGACCACCTTCACCCTGGGGTCCCGCTGTGCCAGAAGCTCCAGAATTCTAAGGCTCTGGTCCGCGCTGCCGTCATTGACAAACAACAGCTCATAATCCCAGTCCAGGCCGTTTAGCACATGCTCCGCCTCCCTGTAAAAATCTTCCAACGCCTTTTCTTCATTGTATACAGATACTACAACCGATACTTTCCTGTCCATCGAGATGTCTGCTTTCCTTTCGTCTGCCGTAATGATCTAATCAAATACCTGGATCTCCAGGCTAGAGTGGGTGGGAACCTGTTTGTCCTCAGGCGGCGGCTGCATGTAATCCCCATACACCTCGGTCAGCACCTGATGCCAGCCCTTTGGCACCATCAGCCGGGTATCCTCAAAATCCATGTCCTCCACATTGTCACACCAGTCCTTATGCACGGTCACGTACAGAAAGTCCGGCTGGTAGTTGCTGTAGTAGCGCAGTTCCCCCCTGCTGCGCCTGTTCATCAGGGAGATGGTTCTCTGGGCTGCGAATATGGCCTTCATGGGAACAATTCGCCCCACAGCGGCCAGGCCTCCCACGAACAGCTTGTGAAGCGGGCTGTATTTCTTAAAATCCAGCTTGTACCTGTGGCCCATGGCCATGCCGTACACCGCCTTCTGCAGGAACCTGGTCCACCAGATCCCCAGCCCGCTCTTCGGCAGCCGGTCAATGATGAACAGATCCACCCACAGGTGGTTCAGCTTCCCCTCATAAAATGCCATCTCCGGGGTGTCCTGATGGCAGCGGCTGTTCTTGTAGATGATCCTGGGGGTGAAATCGTAAAATGCCTTCCCGCCCCGGTATGAATCCGGGTCCAGAAGCTCCATCTGGGGCGGCAGTTCCCGCCCCGCCACCTTCCGGAAGGCCTCGAACTGGCTTCTGGTAAAGGCCACATCCGCATCGTCATCCCAGGGAATAAAGCCGTGGCCCCTCACCGCGCCGATGAGGGTGCCTGCATCCAGAACGTATTTAATCTTGTATTTACGGCAGATCCGGTCAATCTCCTTTAAAATCTTCAGATTGGCCTCATGGACCCTGCTCATATCGTATGATAAAGCCATTTTGCCTGACTCCTTTATATACGGCTGTTGTGCTGCGGCTGGTGTGCTGCCGCTGTTGTGCCGCCGCTGTTGTGCCGCCGCGGTTTTGCAGCTACTGCTGCTGTGCAACAGCCTCTTTTATCGTCTTTGCCATGTAATCGATCATCTCATCTGTCATGCCCGGGTACACGCCCACCCAGAAGGTGTCGGACATAATGCGGTCAGTGGTCTTAAGGCTGCCTGCCACCCGGTATCCTGCGCCGGATTCCCTGAGCTGGTCAAAACAGGGGTGTCTGGTCAGGTTGCCTGCGAACAGCATTCTGGTCTGAACGCCCTTCTGCTCCACGAACTGAACCACCTTGTTGCGGTCCACACCCTCTTTACAGGTGATTAAGAATCCGAACCAGCTGGGTCTGGAGCCGGGGCAGGCCTGGGGCAGGATCAGCTTGTCCTGCGCGTCCTTAAGCCCCTCCCACAAACGGTCAAAGTTATGGCGGCGGCGCTCCACAAAGGTGGGGAACTTCTCCAGCTGGGCGCAGCCGATGGCTGCCTGCATGTCCGTGGCCTTTAAGTTGTAGCCGAAATGGGAGTACACGTACTTGTGGTCATATCCCACGGGAAGCTGCCCGTACTGGCGGTCAAACCGGTGGCCGCACAGGTTGTCCCTGCCAGAGGGG
>OKVW01000839.1_pt1 | contig 15330 bp, 12 predicted proteins | sample 1606991 | NCBI WGS metagenome assembly OKVW01 (sample SAMN03281021, study PRJEB24777) | human gut metagenome | isolation source: fecal sample PR177 from 1 month old male Malay infant, vaginal delivered...
AATCGGTCGTGTGCCGAACGGTAAAAACCTCGATGCGGGTAAAGCGGGCGTGGAAGTGGACGACCGTGGCTTCATCCGCGTTGACAAGCAACTGCGCACCAACGTGCCGCACATCTTTGCTATCGGCGATATCGTCGGTCAGCCGATGCTGGCGCACAAAGGTGTTCACGAAGGTCACGTTGCCGCTGAAGTTATCGCCGGTAAGAAACACTACTTCGATCCGAAAGTTATCCCGTCAATTGCCTACACTGAGCCAGAAGTGGCATGGGTGGGTCTGACGGAGAAAGAAGCGAAAGAGAAGGGTATCAGCTTTGAAACTGCTACCTTCCCGTGGGCGGCATCTGGTCGTGCTATCGCTTCCGATTGCGCAGACGGTATGACCAAACTGATTTTCGACAAAGAAACTCACCGCGTCATTGGTGGTGCGATTGTCGGCACCAACGGCGGCGAGCTGCTGGGGGAAATCGGTCTGGCGATCGAAATGGGTTGTGACGCAGAAGATATCGCACTGACTATTCACGCGCACCCGACGCTGCACGAATCTGTTGGTCTGGCGGCTGAAGTGTTCGAAGGTAGCATCACCGACCTGCCGAACCCGAAAGCGAAGAAAAAGTAAGTTTCTGAGCGCCATCCGGCAAATAAAAAAGCGGCTTAACAGCCGCTTTTTTTATGCGATTACTCCACGGGTTTCCAGGGCGCGTGGGGAGTAAACTGTTCTATCGCCGTGGCTTTCAGTCCTGTATCTTCACCCAGGTTCGCCTGATACACCCGGTCATCCTGGCTTATCATAAAACTCATCACACCCGTTTCACCCCATGTTACAGGCCATGCCAGCAGGGCAAAGCCTTTCGGAGTGTCACTGGAAATAATGCGGAAATAGTAGCCGTGATACCCTTCTCCCGGCGAGACGGGGCTAAAGGCTGGTCCTAATGGGCTGGGTGTTTCACCCGGTTTTACCGGCCAGTACAGGCCATCCTGCTGCCCATCATGGCTGATAATCCGCTTCGCAAAAACCTGCTTACGCTGCCAGTAATCGTACTGGGCGTCTACATAGGCGCGCATAGCCTCAATCGCCGATAATTCGTTGCGACCAATCTCCCGCGTCAGGATCTCATCTTGCGCCGCAGACATATCGAAATGCCATCCCTTATTGGTTTTCACGATGGGAATGGGCAACTGCCACTGCTCCTGACCGACGTTCAGATGGGCGACATCACCTTGCTGGATGATCTGATGATTCACCTTCCAGTCGCGATTAAAGCGGGCGACAGCTTCGGGGTCGGCCCCCTCAGGAGGTAAGAACTGTCGCCAGTCATCGCCAAGCACAACAGCAAGCTCAGCATCGTTATTTCCGGCAACTGCTTTTGCAAACGCGTTTGCGGCTTCGTCCGGCGTGGTAAACATCTGCTGGGCATAGCTCAACACTGGAAGCGAAAGCAGGAGGGCGCTAAAGACGATTTTTTTCATTATGGGCTCCGGTTAACGACGGTGAAACTCGTGGTGTTGTGACAGGCGTTCGTGCGTAGCCCCTCGTTGTACATTGCCCAGGCGACGACTTTCCTGCCCGCGCTGCTGCTGTGATTGCCAGCCAGGAGAACGGCTGTCGTTACCGCTAAACGCATTTGCTGTGTTCTGGCGGAATGCCTGGCGTTGTTGCGGCGTCGAGGAATCAATGCGCTGACGGACAGCCTCTCGCTGTTGTTGTGAAACCGGATGCTGCTGGGCTTGGGTTTTGAACTCCTCACGACGTTGTTGCTGTGCGGGCGTGGTCGATCTCTGCATCGTTTGCTGGGCAGCCTGGCGACGAGCGTTGTTGTTTTCAGTGTCGTAGCCGCGATAGTTATTGCGCTGAGCAACCTGATTCAACTGCTGAGAGGCCGCTTTGCGTTGGGCATCACGTGTTGTCGCGGTCGGGTGTTGCGCCAGTGTTTTCGCCGCATCCGGATGGCGCTGTTGCAGTTGCGCCATTGCCGCCTGTCGCTGGCTGTCGCGGGAAGCGGTTGTGGCGGGCTGCTGCGTCGCACTGAGGCCGCCGCTGACATTGGTTTGGTGGAAACGCGGTGTTGTTCCATTCTGGTATGGCACGCCGCCCCGGTAAGCCGGGTTGTGCTGCCAGGTCAGATTTTTTTCCCTCAGATTCTGTCCGGAGATACGGTTGAAGTTATCGACGTTGATATTGATGTTATCGCCGTTGTGCTGATAACCGTAGTCGCCGTGATGGTCATCGTCATGATGATGATGATCGTCATCATCATCCCAGTCGATGTTGCTGAAGAGGGCATAGGTGGTCGCGACGCCAAGACTGTAGCCAAAACCCTTCACGAAACTTCCCGCAAACTGCTCGCCAGGAGTGGGGGGCAGATAGACCGGCGGATACGCCGTGTTCGGCCAGGTGCCATACACGGTGGAAGGGTTATAGCTCGGGACATACACCACCTGCGGATCGGCCGGTTCGATTTTTATCACCGTTGAAGCCGGGGCTGACGCCGTGCTGGATGATGTGGATGAGGTTGACGACGTGGTCGCGACACTCTTTTTCGGCGTGGCGGTGACAGTCTGCTGCGGGGTTGATTTCAGCGCGCCGGTCTGTTGCGCCAGTAACCGCAGACGTTGCACTGAATCCATCACATCCTGCGGTTGTGCCAGAAATGCATCACCGAGGTTTTGTACCCACTCCGGGTTTCCTCCCATCAATGACATCAACTGCGGAAAGGCGACCAGCGATTTCACGCTGGGATCCCAGGGCTGGCTGGCAACCGCCTGAATGGCGGCATCCCCTTGTTGTGTAGGGTTATCCCGCGACCACTGTACGGCCTGGACGACATTCGCCGGATAGGTCGAAGCCATCAGGACCTGAGAGAGCAAGGGATCCGGGTACAGCGCAATCGGCGCGACCCACTGATCAATTTGCGCACTGGTAAAGGTGGGCTTCGCAACAGGTGCCGCTGGCGCAGGTACAGGTACAGAAGGTTGTGCTGTAACCGAGGGAGTGGCAGGGGCTTCCGGTGTCTGGCTTTTTACATACAACACGCCTGAAGCAGCGAGTAATCCGGCGCTACAGATCAGCGCAAGCACATGGGGTTTAAAAGGCAACGTCATTTTCTTGCTCCCGATTTCATGGAAATCGCTATAGTCAAAGTGCTGCCACCCGCAGGTGCAGTGTTACGAAAGTATAAAGAGACGATAGTTTAATTTTTGACTAATCTTGGGATTCTTACAGAAGAGTGATTATAAGAATTCGAAATAATGTGATCAGCCGTAACATCGCGTAATTCCTCCGGTCCGGAATCGGAAAGGGCATTAGACCATCCTTAACGATTCAGCCACTTTTTTATGTTGCTTTTTTGTAAACAGATTAACACCCCGCTAAAATCCTGTTATTCTGCCCTTTGCGGTACCGGGCATTTACCCTACAAACTGCTGTCTCACAGGAGCGTGAAGAGAATCGCCCATCGATAAAGCGCCGCACTATGACAATGAGAGCGAGGAGAACCGTCGTGCTAGAAGAATACCGTAAGCACGTAGCAGAACGTGCAGCTGTTGGGATTGTGCCCAAACCCTTAGATGCAACCCAAATGGCCGCACTCGTCGAGCTGCTGAAGAACCCGCCTGCGGGCGAAGAAGAATTCCTGTCAGACCTGTTGATCAACCGTGTTCCCCCTGGCGTCGATGAAGCCGCCTATGTTAAAGCGGGTTTCCTCGCTGCCGTAGCTAAAGGCGAAACGACTTCCCCACTGATTACGCCTGAAAAAGCGATTGAACTGCTCGGTACTATGCAGGGTGGTTACAACATCCATCCGCTGATCGATGCGCTGGACGACGCGAAACTGGCCGCTATCGCCGCCAAAGCGCTCTCCCATACGCTGCTGATGTTCGATAACTTCTACGACGTAGAAGAAAAAGCCAAAGCAGGTAACGAATTCGCGAAGCAGGTGATGCAGTCCTGGGCCGATGCCGAATGGTTCCTGAGCCGCCCGCCGCTGGCGGAAAAAATGACCGTCACCGTCTTTAAAGTGACCGGTGAAACTAACACCGATGATCTCTCTCCGGCACCAGATGCATGGTCCCGCCCGGATATTCCGCTGCACGCGTTAGCGATGCTGAAAAACGCCCGTGAAGGTATTGAGCCGGATCAGCCGGGCGTGGTCGGCCCGATCAAACAGATTGAAGCACTTCAGAGGAAAGGTTTCCCGCTGGCCTATGTCGGTGATGTTGTCGGGACCGGTTCTTCCCGCAAATCTGCCACCAACTCTGTACTGTGGTTCATGGGCGATGACATTCCGCACGTGCCGAACAAACGCGGCGGCGGTCTGGTGCTGGGTGGCAAAATTGCGCCAATCTTCTTCAACACCATGGAAGATGCGGGCGCACTGCCAATCGAAGTGGACGTGTCAAACCTGAATATGGGTGATGTGATTGACGTCTATCCGTACAAAGGCGAAGTGCGTAACCACGAGACCGGCGAACTGCTGGCGAGCTTTGAACTGAAAACCGACGTGCTGGTTGATGAAGTTCGTGCCGGTGGCCGCATTCCGCTGATCATCGGTCGCGGCCTGACCACCAAAGCGCGTGAAGCGCTGGGGTTGCCGCACTCAGACGTTTTCCGTCAGGCGAAAGACGTGGCGGAAAGCAGCCGCGGTTACTCACTGGCGCAGAAGATGGTCGGTCGCGCCTGCGGCGTCGCTGGTATCCGTCCGGGCGCGTACTGCGAACCGAAGATGACCTCTGTTGGCTCGCAAGATACGACAGGCCCAATGACCCGTGACGAACTGAAAGACCTGGCATGCCTGGGCTTCTCTTCCGATCTGGTGATGCAGTCTTTCTGTCACACTGCGGCTTATCCGAAGCCGGTTGACGTGACCACGCACCACACGCTGCCAGACTTCATTATGAACCGTGGCGGCGTTTCGCTGCGTCCGGGCGATGGGGTTATCCACTCCTGGCTGAACCGTATGCTGCTGCCGGATACTGTTGGTACTGGCGGTGACTCACATACCCGTTTCCCTATCGGTATCTCCTTCCCGGCAGGCTCCGGTCTGGTAGCGTTTGCTGCCGCGACGGGCGTGATGCCGCTGGATATGCCAGAATCCGTTCTGGTGCGTTTTAAAGGCAAAATGCAGCCGGGCATTACGCTGCGCGATCTGGTGCACGCGATCCCGCTGTATGCGATCAAACAAGGTCTGCTGACCGTTGAGAAGAAAGGCAAGAAGAACATCTTCTCTGGTCGGATTCTGGAGATTGAAGGTCTGCCGGATCTGAAAGTTGAGCAGGCCTTTGAGCTGACCGATGCCTCTGCGGAGCGCTCTGCCGCAGGATGTACCATCAAGCTGAACAAAGAGCCAATCATTGAATACCTGACCTCCAACATTGTTCTGTTGAAGTGGATGATCGCAGAAGGCTATGGCGATCGTCGTACCCTGGAGCGTCGTATTCAGGGGATGGAAAAATGGCTGGCGGATCCACAACTGCTGGAAGGCGATGCGGATGCAGAATATGCGGCGGTGATCGACATCGATCTGGCCGATATCAAAGAGCCAATCCTGTGTGCGCCGAACGATCCTGACGACGCGCGTCTGCTCTCTGATGTTCAGGGCGATAAAATCGACGAAGTGTTTATCGGTTCGTGCATGACCAACATCGGTCACTTCCGCGCCGCCGGAAAACTGCTGGATGCGCACAAAGGCCAGTTGCCAACCCGCCTGTGGGTGGCGCCGCCGACCCGTATGGATGCCGCACAGCTCACTGAAGAGGGCTATTACAGCGTCTTTGGTAAGAGTGGCGCGCGTATCGAGATTCCGGGTTGTTCACTGTGTATGGGTAACCAGGCGCGTGTCGCAGACGGCGCGACGGTGGTATCGACCTCCACGCGTAACTTCCCGAACCGTTTAGGCACCGGGGCGAACGTTTATCTGGCCTCTGCGGAGCTGGCTGCCGTTGCGGCGCTTCTCGGCAAACTGCCGACGCCGGAAGAGTACCAGAACTATGTGGCGCAGGTGGATAAAACCGCCGTGGACACATACCGCTATCTGAACTTCGATAAGCTCTCTCAGTACACCGAGAAAGCTGACGGGGTGATTTTCCAGACGGCGGTGTAATGCGTTAACGCTGTTTGCGTAAAAACGCATCAATGCCCGGTGAAGCGTGCTTCACCGGGCATTTTTATTTCCATTCCTTATACCCGCACCGCTTTTTTTCTGCGCCCAGGCTGCGATAATTATCACAAGGCGCAATGCGGTACTGGCGCATTGCCGGGAGCAGAGGAACACATTATGGATTACGAATTTCTGCGCGATGTTACCGGGCGGGTTTTAGTGCGTATGTCCATGGGGCACGAAGTGGTGGGGCACTGGTTTAATGAAGAAGTGAAAGAAAACCAGGCTCTGCTGGATGAAGTGGAACAGGCAGCACAGGCGGTGAAAGGCAGCGAGCGTTCCTGGCAACGGGCGGGGCACGAATACACGCTCTGGATGGACGGCGAGGAGGTGATGATCCGTGCCAACCAACTGGAGTTTACCGGCGACGAAATGGAAGAAGGGATGAGTTACTACGATGAAGAGAGTCTGTCGCTGTGCGGCGTGGAAGACTTTCTTCAGGTTATTAACGCATACCGGGAATTTCTGCGTCAATCCTGAGTTATATCCATCATCCATCAAGCCGGGCAACAGCGTCCGGCTTTTTTTTTGCAGAAAAATGATTGTTTGATTTTTATTAATCATTTTAAAACTGTGATCGGCCGCGTTTGTGATCTTTATTTGATTAAATATAATCAATATGATTTTTTTTAATCACAACATAACAACAGGCGGGAAGACCATGAACATCAAGAAGGCAATAGAACGCGTACCCGGTGGCATGATGGTCGTGCCATTGGTTATCGGTGCCATCATTAATACCTTTGCCCCGCAGGCGCTGGAGATCGGTGGATTTACCACCGCTCTGTTTAAAAACGGTGCGGCACCGCTGATTGGTGCATTCCTGCTGTGTATGGGAGCCGGGATCAGCGTGAAAGCGGCGCCTCAGGCGTTGTTGCAGGGCGGTACGATCACTCTGACAAAATTGTTGATTGCCATTGCTATCGGCCTGGGCGTTGAGCATCTGTTTGGTGCGGAAGGGATCTTTGGTTTAAGCGGTGTGGCGATTATCGCGGCGATGAGCAACTCAAACGGCGGGCTTTATGCGGCGCTGGTGGGGGAATTCGGTAATGAACGTGACGTTGGCGCCATCTCCATTTTGTCCCTGAATGACGGCCCGTTCTTTACCATGATAGCCCTGGGCGCGGCGGGGATGGCTAATATTCCCATTATGGCGCTGGTGGCGGTACTGGTCCCGCTGGTGGTCGGCATGATCCTCGGCAACCTCGATCACAACATGCGCGACTTCCTGACCAAAGGCGGCCCACTGCTCATCCCCTTCTTTGCCTTTGCACTGGGCGCCGGGATTAACCTCGAAATGCTGTTGCAGGGCGGGCTGGCGGGCGTTTTGCTCGGCGTGCTGACTACCTTCGTGGGCGGCTTCTTCAACATTCGCGCTGACCGCCTGGTGGGTGGTTCCGGGATCGCCGGGGCGGCGGCCTCCAGTACTGCGGGTAACGCTGTTGCGACGCCGCTGGCGATTGCCCAGGCAGATCCTTCACTGGCAGACGTTGCCGCTGCCGCTGCGCCGTTGATTGCCGCTTCGGTGATAACGACCGCGATCCTGACGCCAGTCCTGACCTCATGGGTTGCAAAAAAGCAGGCGCGTCAGGCCGTACAGGAGGATAAAGCATGAAAATGATCGTTATCGCCGATGATTTTACGGGCTCTAACGATACCGGTGTGCAACTGGCGAAAAAAGGGGCGCGTACAGAGGTGATGCTCACCCCGGCGCAAAAACCGTCGCGCCGTGCCGATGTACTGGTGATCAACACCGAGAGCCGGGCCGTTCCTGCGGCGCAGGCTGCGCTGGCGGTGCAACAGGCATTAGCACCCTGGTGTACAGGCGCAATCACGCCGCTGGTGTATAAAAAAATCGACTCAACCTTTCGTGGCAACGTGGGCGCTGAGGTGACGGCGGCGATGCGTGCCGCCAACCGGAAACTGGCGGTGATTGCTGCCGCGATCCCCGCCGCAGGGCGCACGACCCGCAATGGATTGTGTCTGGTCAATGGATTACCGCTTCTGGAGACTGAATTTGCCAGCGATCCGAAAACACCGATTATCTCTTCGCGCATTGCGGAACTGGTCGCGTTGCAAAGTGATATTCCGGTGCATGAAGTGTCGCTTGAAGAGGTCCGACGCGGAGAATTGAGCGCGCGATTAACTGCTTTCGCAGATGAAGGCGAATGCATGGTGGTGGTGGATGCGCTTGACGATCGCGATCTGTCGCTGATTGCTCAGGCCATCTGCGAGCAAAAGGCGTTGCCGTTGCTGGTGGGGGCCGCCGGACTTGCCAATGCGCTGCCGGTCAGAATGTTCATGCAGGAAAAGCAGGAGCTACCAGTACTGGTGGTCGCAGGATCGATGAGCGAGGCCACGCGACGTCAGGTCGATAAAGCGTTGTGTCAGAACCGGGCGAAGGTTGTCGATATTGAGGCTCCGAAGTTGGCTTCTGCTCAGTTTGAACAGGAGATGGCTTCGGTGGTGGAGCAGGCCTGTGCGTTGCTCAGTCGTCAGCAGCATACGATTTTACGCACCAGCCGACGCGCGGAAGACCGACAGATGATCGACACGCTGTGTCGTAAACTCGGGATGAGTCGCCAGGCGCTGGGCGAGCGGCTGAGCCAGCGGCTGGGCGCCATCACCTTACGCATCATTGAACAGGCGCGGATTGGCGGTCTGTTCCTGACCGGAGGGGATATTGCGACCGCCGTCGCCAGTGCGTTAGGCGCGGAAGGTTATCGCATTCAACATGAGGTGGCGCCCTGTATCCCGTGCGGCACATTTGTGAACAGTGAAATTGACGATCTGCCCGTCATCACGAAAGCAGGAGGATTCGGCTCAGACAGTACCCTTTGTGATGCGCTTTATTTTATTGAGGAGATGTACAGTGGTAACTAAAACGATCGCGATTACGATGGGCGACCCCGCGGGAATTGGCCCGGAAATTATTGTTAAAGCGCTCTGCGAAGACGAACTCAGCGGCGCGCCGCTGGTGGTGGTGGGCTGCCTGCAAACCCTGAAACGGCTGCAGGGGCTTGGTCTGGCTGAAGGTGTGACGTTTCGCGCCATTACCCAGGTCGCGGATGCCCGATTCACGCCAGGCGTGATCCATGTGATCGATGAACCGCTGGCGCAGCCGGCAGTCCTGGAGCCGGGGAAAGTCCAGGCGCAGGCGGGCGATCTGGCTTATCGTTGCGTCAAACGGGCGACGGAACTGGCGATGAAAGGCGACGTCCATGCCATCGCCACTGCGCCGCTGAACAAAGAAGCGTTACATCTGGCGGGGCACAATTATCCCGGACATACCGAGCTGCTGGCGACGCTGACGGAAAGCCGCGACTACGCGATGGTGCTTTACACCGACAAGCTGAAAGTCATTCATGTTTCTACCCACATCGCTCTGCGTAAGTTTCTCGATACCCTGAATGGTCAGCGCGTGGAGACGGTAATTAGCATTGCCGACACTTTCCTGAAGCGCGTGGGCTTTGCCAGTCCGCGGATTGCGGTGGCGGGCGTGAATCCGCACGCTGGTGAGAATGGATTGTTTGGTGATGAGGAGATCCGCATTGTTGGACCGGCGATTGAGAATATGAAAGCGAAGGGAATCGATGTTTACGGGCCGTGTCCGCCTGATACCGTGTTTTTACAGGCCTATGAAGGGCACTATGACATGGTGGTGGCGATGTACCACGATCAGGGACATATCCCGCTGAAATTGCTTGGTTTTTATGATGGCGTTAATATCACGGCCGGGCTGCCGTTTATCCGCACTTCCGCCGATCACGGGACGGCGTTTGATATCGCCTGGACGGGAAAAGCAAAATCTGAGAGCATGGCCGTATCGATTAAACTGGCAATGCAACTGGCGTAATTTCCTGTTATGAAAGGACAACACCGTCTGGATAAGATTGTGGCGTATTTGAAAAATCATACGCTGGTGACCGTGGAGCAACTGGTGGATGCGGTTGACGCTTCCCCGGCAACGATCCGACGCGATCTGATCAAACTGGATGAACAGGGGGTGATCAGTCGCAGCCACGGCGGTGTGGCATTACGGCGTTTTGAACCTGCGCAACCGACGACCAACGAGAAACAATTGCGATCGCCTGCTGAAAAACGGGCGATCGCGCGTTTCGCCGCCTCGATGGTGCATGCCGGCGATGCCGTGGTGCTTGATGCCGGCACCACCATGCTGGAACTGGCAAAATGTTTAACCCATCTCCCGCTCAGAGTGATCACCGTTGATCTGCACATTGCCCTGTTTTTATCCGAGTTTCGCCAGATAGAGGTGACCATTGTCGGTGGGCGCATTGATGACAGTAGCCAGTCGTGCATCGGCGAATTTGGCCGCAAGATGTTGCGCAGCGTTTACCCCGATATCGCATTTATGAGCTGCAACACCTGGAGTATGGAAAAGGGCGTGACCACGCCGACGGAAGACAAAGCGGGGCTGAAGCAGGAAATTATCGCCAACGCCCAGCGTAAGGTATTACTGGCCGACAGCAGCAAATACGGTGCGCATTCGCTGTTTAATGTGGCGCCGCTCAGTCGCTTTACCGACGTGATTACCGATGTTAACTTACCGCCGGACGTGCAGGCCGAACTGAAAACCCACGCTGTCGCGTTGGCGCTGGTGCAACCAGAATAAAATCGTAAGACGTTGGGATAATCCCTGGAGACAAGTGATGGGAAATGAAATACCGCTGAAATATTATGACATTGTGGATGAGTATTCGACAGAAAGCGCCGAACCCGTCAACGACTCTGAACGTGAATCTCTGGCGCACTACTTCCAGTTATTGATCGCCCGATTGATGAATAATGAAGAGATCAGCGAAGAGGCGCAAAAAGAGATGGCCGCCGACGCCGGGATTGATCCGCAGCGTATTGATGATATCGCAGAATTCCTCAACCGGTGGGGGAATGAAGCGTAATTCTGGCTGTACAGGAGCGCCGAAGCGCTCCTGAAACGTGTTTAAACGGCCGGAATATTGCGCCCGTAATAAATTTCTCGCATCTCTTTCCACAGCGCAGCCGTAATCTCTTTGCGCTCGGCTTCCGTCAGATCTTCCGGTTTGGTATGGAACATGTAGTGCTTAAGGTCGAACTCTTTAAGCAACATTTTGGTATGGAAGATATTTTCCTGATAGACGTTCACATCGACCATGTCATACAGCGACTTCATATCCTCAGACATGAAATTCTGAATGGAATTAATCTCATGATCAATAAAGTGCTTCATCCCGTTGATATCCCGGGTGAATCCACGCACGCGATAATCAATGGTCACAATATCGGACTCTAACTGATGAATCAGGTAATTTAACGCTTTCAGCGGGGAAATCACGCCGCAGGTTGAGACCTCAATATCGGCGCGGAAGGTACACAATCCGCCCTCCGGATGGCTTTCCGGATAGGTATGGACGCAAATATGGCTCTTATCAAGATGGGCGACCACCGTTTCCGGTAGCGGGCCGGGGTGTTCGGTTTTATCAATAAGCTGCGGATCGACAGGTTCTTCGCTTACCAGAATGGTGACGCTGGCGCCCTGAGGTTCATAATCCTGGCGGGCGATGTTCAGGATATTGGCGCCAATGATGGAGCAGGTTTCTGACAGGATTTCGGTCAGACGGTTGGCGTTGTAGAGTTCGTCGATATAGGCGATGTATCCGTCGCGCTCTTCGGCGGTTTTGGCATAGCAGATATCGTAAATACAAAAACTCAGACTTTTGGTCAGGTTGTTAAAGCCATGCAGTTTCAGTTTTTTCAATTTTTTATCTTCTCCTTAGGACGACGGTGTTGCCAGCGCGTCTTGCAGATACTGGGGTAAGGCAAAAGCTGCCGTGTGGATAGCCGGATTGTAATAGCGGCACGTCAGGCTGGCGGCGTGAAAACGCGCCTGAATGATTTCAGTCGACAGATGGCGCAGGGCTTCATTATCCGTCGCCCACGCGAAGGTCATAATCCCGCCGTAGTAGGTGGGGATTGCCGCCTGGTAAAAACCCACGTCGCCAAAGTAGTGGCTCAGTTTGCGATGACTGTCGAGGGCTTCGTCCTGTTGCAGGAAGCAGACGCCATTCTGGGCGACAAAAATCCCTCCCGGATTCAGGCAGCGCTTGCAGCCTTCGTAAAAAGCAGAGGTGAACAGGCTTTCCCCGGGACCGATGGGATCGGTGCAATCGGAGATGATCACATCAAAGGTTTTCGGCGTCTGATTGACGAAGTTGACGCCATCGTCGATCACCAGCGTAAAGCGCGGATCGTCATAGCTACCTGCGTTGTGGTTGGGCAGATACTGGCGGCAGAATGAGACCACGCCCGCGTCGATTTCCACCATGGTGATGGTTCCAACGTTTTTATGGCGGGTGACTTCCCGCAGCATCGCGCCGTCGCCGCCGCCGATGATCAGCACATGTTTCGCGTGACCGTGGGCCATGAGCGGAACGTGGGTCATCATTTCATGATAGATAAACTCATCGCGCTCGGTGGTCTGAACCACGCCGTCCAGCGCCATCACGCGGCCAAACGCGGCGTTTTCAAAAATGATGAGATCCTGATGGTCGGTTTTCTCATGATAGAGAACGTTATCGACGGCAAAGTACTGCCCAAACTGGTCGTGTAGCGTTTCATGCCACTGGGGTTTTTCGGCCATGGGTGATGCCTCCTTTGTTAACACCCGTAAAAAAGGGCGCAACATCATAGCTAACAATGACCGATGATGCACGGTCATTATTTCGGCAATATGGACGGGAGATTATTTGACGTAGGCCAGCAGGCTCAGGGAATCGCGCGCCAGCGCTTTGCATTTTTTGGCGACAGGGATCCCAATACCGCTTAAATCGCGATAACTGTCTTCACCGAGGGATTTCATATCGAAAGAGTCGTAATTACTGAGGTCCCACTGGTTTTGCTGAGCAAAAAAGACCAGTGCGCGACGAATCTGCCCGTTGGGTAAATTCTGGTAGCCGCAGTCATTTTTCAGAAAGACAAAAACGGCCGTCAAATCGGCCATATCTTCGGCTTCAGATTCACTGAGCGCATAACTGTTTGCGCATACGGCCATCAGGCTGCCGAACAATACGGTTCTGAAAAACGTCTTCATTGCTTCTACCACTGCGTCACGGAAAGTAAACGTTAGCATACTGTGGGCGAAGCGACGACTTTTATTATTTATTTAGTGATAGTGTGGCCTTGACCTTGCCGTAAGGGGAGGGTCTATGCTCAAGAATTGGCTTTATTTCGCCTGCAGCAGAATAAGGAAGTGATTATGCAACGTCGTGATTTCTTAAAATATTCGGTCGCCCTGGGGCTGTCGTCAGCCTTACCGCTCTGGAGCCGCGCCGTTTTTGCCGCTGAACGCCCTAAGTTAGCGGTACCCGAACTTCTCAGCGCCGATGCGCGTAACCGTATTTCACTGAGAGTGGCGGCAGGACAGACAATGTTCGCCGGAAAAACGGCCACCACCTGGGGCTATAACGGTAATCTCCTTGGCCCCGCCCTGAGACTGCAACGCGGTAAAGCGGTGACGGTAGATATTCAGAACCAGCTTAACGAAGAGACGACGTTGCACTGGCATGGCCTGGAAGTGCCCGGCGAAGTGGACGGTGGGCCGCAGGGCATTATTCCGGCGGGAGGAAAACGCACTGTCACTTTTACGCCACAGCAGAGAGCGGCAACCTGCTGGTTCCACCCGCATCAGCACGGCAAAACCGGGCATCAGGTGGCGATGGGGCTGGCAGGGCTGGTGATTATCGAAGATGAAGAGATGCATAAATTGCTGCTGCCAAAGCAGTGGGGCATTGACGATATCCCGGTTGTGGTACAGGACAAACGCTTTAACAGCGCCGGACAGATCGATTACCAGCTTGATGTGATGACCGCCGCGGTGGGCTGGTTTGGTGACACCTTGTTGACTAACGGGGCGATTTATCCTCAGCATGCGGCACCGCGTGGCTGGCTGCGACTGCGTTTGCTTAATGGTTGTAACGCCCGCTCACTCAATTTCGCCACCAGCGATAAGCGTCCGCTGTACGTTGTCGCCAGCGATGGCGGGCTGCTGGCAGAGCCGGTGAAAGTGGACGAATTGCCGATGCTGATGGGCGAACGCTTCGAGGTGCTGGTGGATATCAGTGACGGTAAACCGTTCGATCTGCTGACATTGCCCGTCAGTCAGATGGGAATGGCGATTGCGCCGTTTGATAAGCCGCAGCCGGTTCTGCGAATTCAGCCGATTGCGGTGAACGCCTCCGGGACTCTGCCGGACACCCTGACGTCAATGCCCGCGTTGCCTTCGCTTGACGGGCTGACCACACGTCAGTTGCAACTGTCGATGGACCCAATGCTCGACATGATGGGTATGCAGATGCTGATGAAAAAGTATGGCGATCAGGCGATGGCGGGAATGAATCACGGGCAGATGCAGGGACATATGGGCCACATGAACCACGGTGATATGGGCAACATGAGCCACGGCGGTCAATTTGATTTCCACAATGCCAATAAAATTAACGGTGTCGCTTTCGATATGAATACGCCGATGTTTGCGGCGAATAAAGGACAGTATGAGCGCTGGGTGATATCAGGTGTCGGTGACATGATGCTGCATCCGTTCCATATTCATGGCACGCAGTTCCGGATCCTTTCTGAGAATGGCAAACCGCCAGCGGCGCATCGTGCGGGCTGGAAAGATACCGTGCGGGTGGAAGGCAGCGTCAGCGAAGTGTTAGTGAAATTTGAACACGATGCACCGAAGGAGCAGATGTACATGGCGCACTGCCATCTGCTGGAACATGAAGATACCGGGATGATGTTAGGATTTACGGTATAAAAAAGCCGGGGGCGCTTCGCTTGCCCGGCCTGGGTTTATGCATCTTTGCAGGCCGGATAAGGCGTAGCCGCCATCCGGCAACATGCCCGGATCTCACCGGGCATTATGATTACTTCGCGTCGTCCGGTAACGCATACGCGACAATATAGTCGCCCATCTTCGTGCCAAATGAGCCGTGGCCCCCGGCCGAAATCACAACATACTGTTTGCCGTTAACTTCATAGGTCATTGGCGTGGCTTGTCCGCCCGCAGGCAGACGGCCCTGCCACAGTTTCTCACCATTGGTCATGTTGTAGGCGCGCAGGTAGTTATCTGCCGTCGCGGCAATAAACAGTACCTGTCTCTTATACACATCTCCGAGCCCAC
>OKVW01000845.1_pt1 | contig 15230 bp, 15 predicted proteins | sample 1606991 | NCBI WGS metagenome assembly OKVW01 (sample SAMN03281021, study PRJEB24777) | human gut metagenome | isolation source: fecal sample PR177 from 1 month old male Malay infant, vaginal delivered...
ACCCTATATACTATAGTGTTTTTATAAATATTTTTTGTATGTTTTATCGTACATATAGCTACGGGGATAGAAAGGAGAAGCAAGTGGTAGATGAAATCCTGAAAATAATGGAGGAGGATTTCCAGGTGGAGAACGCCGGGGCGGTGGTGGATGACAGGGGAATTGTAACCCTTGAGGGCACCTGCGCCTCGTGGCAGACCTTGGTGGATGCAGGGCACCGTATTGCAAAGATGCCGGGCGTGCGCAATGTGGTCAGCAATATGGAGGCTAAGGGCGTGGAGATTCCCAGAAAGAACTACAGCAGATACGCTGAACAGGGGCGGCAGATTGGGGAGATTGACACAGCGGACGTGGTCATCATCGGAGCGGGGGTGTCCGGCTGCGGAATCGCCAGGGAGCTGGCCAGGTACGATTTGAAGATTGTTGTGGCTGAGATGGGGGATGACGTGGCAAGCGCCGCAAGCAAGGCCAACAACGGAGATATCCATGCGGGCCATGCGGTGGCCCCCGGAACGCTCAAGGCAAGGCTGAACGTGGAGGGGAACCGGATGTACACCCAGTGGGCAGATGAGCTGAACTTCCATCTGGAGCGGTGCGGCTCGATCCGCGCCACAACAGAGGAAAAGCTGGTTCCCGGGATACGGCAGATGTATGAGACGGCGGTGAAAAACGGTGTGGACGGCGCGCGCATGGTCAGCCATGAGGAAGCCGGGGAGCTTGACCCCAAGTTCGGCATTGAGCTGGAGCGGCTGGGCAAACGGGCCGTGGCAGCGCTGTGGCTGCCCTCCATGGGCGTGGTGGAACCGTATGAGGTAGTGGTGGCGCTGGCGGAGAATGCCGCCAGAAACGGCGTGAAATTCCTGCTCAACTGTACGGTGGGGGAGATCCTGCACAGGGACGGGCAGGTGGAAGGTGTTGTGACGGAGCAGGGCATTATCAGGGCCAGGTATGTGATCAACTGTGCCGGTGTCTATGCAGATGAGATGTCGGATCTGGCGGGGGACCGGTGCTTCACCATCCATCCCAGAAAAGGGACCATAGCCATTCTGGATAAGGCATGCCCGCCGCTGTTTCACGTGATGGGCGGCATTACCGTCAGGGAAGAGACTGTGAAGAAAAATGTGGAGTCCAAAGGCGGAGGCATGTGCCTGACTCCGGAACACAATATATTGCTGGGCCCGTCCGCCACGGAGGTTCCCAATAAGGAGGATGTGGACACAACCCCCGAGGATCTGGCGTACGCCATGTCCAGAAACACCAATCCATATGTGGGATACGGGGACATCATCCGCATCTTTGCCGGCACCAGGCCTGCTGATTTCAAGGAGGATTTCATCATAGAAATGTCCCATAAAACCCACGGCTTTATCAATGTTGGGGGAATCCAGTCTCCGGGGCTGGCATCTGCCCCGGCCGTGGCCAGAATGGCAGTGGGGATTCTGACAGAGGATCTGGAAAATGCTGGTGAACCCCTAAGGGAGAGACCGGATTATGACCCCATCGAACCGCCCAGAGCAGCATTCCGCCACCTGTCCCACCAGGAGCAGGATGAGCTGATCAGCAGAGATCCCAGGTATGGGAAGGTGATCTGCCGCTGTGAGCAGATTACCGAGGGCGAGATACTGGATGCCGTCCATTCTCTGGTGACGCCCACCAGCATAGACGGAATCAAGAGACGGACCAGGGCAGGCATGGGGCGCTGCCAGGGAGGCTTTTGCCAGCCGAGAGTTCTCGAGCTTCTGGCAAGGGAGCTGGGCAAGGACTGGGTTGACATAACCCTGAAGGGAGAAGGCAGCAATGTGCTGGCTGAGCCAAATCGCAGGGAGATGGAAGGAGGCGCCTTTAGATGAAAGAATTGCACATAGACATAGCGGTAATCGGAGGCGGCCCGGCCGGTCTGGCGGCGGCTCTGGAAGCGAAGCGGCTGGGAGCCGGACAGGTGGTGATCCTGGAGCGGGATATGGAGCTGGGAGGCATTCTCCAGCAGTGCATCCACGATGGATTCGGCATCCACCGGTTCAACGAGAGGCTCTCGGGGGCCCAATATGCCCAGCGGTTTATTGACCGTCTGGAGGGCAGCGGGATTGAAGTGAAGCTGGACACCATTGTCCTGGAGCTGACGGAGGATAAGGTTATCTATGCCTGCAATCCAAAAGAGGGGATGCTGCGGCTGCAGTGTAAAGCCGTGATCCTGGCCATGGGCTGCAGGGAACGGACGGCCAGCCAGGTATTGATCTACGGTTCCCGCCCCGCAGGGGTGATGACGGCGGGGACGGCCCAGCGCTATATCAATATGGAGGGGTATCTGCCCGGCAAAAAGGCGGTTATTCTGGGCAGCGGTGATATTGGGCTGATTATGGCCAGGCGGATGACGCTGGAGGGAATCCAGGTGGAGGGCGTTTACGAGGTAATGCCCGCGCCCGGCGGCCTTACCAGGAACATTGTCCAGTGCCTGGATGACTATGGTATTCCGCTCCACCTGTCTGATACTGTGGTCAAAATAAAAGGGAACAAGCGGGTGGAGTCCGTCACGGTCTGCAAGGTGGATGAGAACAGAAGGCCTGTCCCTGGGACAGAGCGGGAGATTCCCTGTGACCTTCTGGTGCTTGCGGTAGGGCTGATACCGGAAAATGAGCTGTCCAGGGAGGCCGGAATCCAGATCGATGCTAAGACAAAAGGGCCGGTTGTGGACAATTGCTTTATGACCAGCTGTCCGGGGATATTTGCCTGCGGAAATGTGGCCGTGGTGTTTGACCTGGTGGATTATGTGTCCCAGTCCGGGGAGATCGCCGCCGGGGGAGCTGTGAAGTATCTGCGGGGGGAACTGCCGGAACATCCCATTTACCGTGAGGTGAAGGCCGGGGAGGGAATCAATTTCGTGGTGCCTCAGAAGCTGCGGGCAGACTGTTCCGGTGAGGAAGTGACATTTTTCATGCGGGTAAAAGCGCCTGGGAAGAAAGTTCTGCTCCAGTGTGCTGTGGGTCAGGAGATCGTAAAGAAGGAGCGTCACAACTCTGTAGCTCCCCCGGAGATGCTGGCATCCAAGGTGCATGTGGCGGAAAATGCCATTCCAGAGTTCAGGATTGTGGAGGGATAACCATGGAAAACAGCACATATACGTGTATTGTCTGTCCGGTGAGCTGCGCGGTTGAGGTGAGCCGGGATGGGGACGGATATAAGACCAGGGGAAATCAGTGCAGAAGAGGGGAGCGCTATGCCATCGCGGAACATACGGCGCCGGTGCGCATGGTGACCACCACTGTGGTGATTGAAAATGCTGCCCTGCCGAGGCTGCCGGTGATTTCAGAGCAGGAGGTCCCGAAAGCAAAGCTGAGAGAGTGCCTGCAGGCATTGTACAGGATTACGGTGGAAGCGCCTGTGAGCTGTGGGGATGTGGTTTTGGAGGACATCTGCGGAACCGGCGTCAACATTTTGGCAGCCAGGACCATGGTCAGAAGATAGAAGAGAAGATCATTTTTACTGTTAAAGTACGATAAAACATACAAAAAGTGCGGGGTATTTGTATGATTTAACATACATATAAAATGATGGAAAGGAGGCAGAAACAGGACAGAACATACAAATATTCCGGCACTGATTGGCAGAAACTTCGACCTGACTTAAAGGTAGAAGGGGCAGTGAAAACCAGTATAGTGTAAAGGAGGAAGAATGGAACAGTACATTTTAGTCATTGACGAAGGTACAACAGGCGTCCGGGCAATGCTTTACGACAGGGAATTCCAGATTGCGGGGGAACATTATGAGAAACTGGATGTGGACTACAGGGACGGAGGGATTGTGGAGGAGAGTCCGGAGGAAATCTACGGCAAATCCGTGATCTGCTGCCAGAAAGCAGTGGAGAAGCTGGGGATCGACGCCTCACAGATTCTTTGTGTGGGGATCACAACCCAGCGCGCCACCTGGACCCTGTGGGAGAGGGACACCGGTAAGCCCGTGCGGAAATCTGTGGTATGGCAGGACAGCCGTTCCCGGGACAGGGTGGACATGGTGCTTAAAGACCCCAGATTCCTGGAGCTGTGTCCTGAACTGGCGCCGGCCGTGCGCCCGGTCACCATACCGGTTGCCCTTCCCGGGGTACTGGAGGCAGAGCCGGAGCTGGAGCGGAGGATGAAAGCGGGAGAACTGTATTTCGGCACCGTGGATACCTGGCTGGTGTATAAGCTGACAAAGGGGAAAGTGTTTGCTGGGGACGTGACCAACGCCAGTGTGATGATCGGCATGGTGCCCGGCAGGGAGATCCGGTGGCCGGAACGGCTTCTTAAGGATTACCTGGGGTATCCCATGGACGCTTTCTGTGAGATCAGGGGCTGCGCAGACGACTACGGCATGATGGATGCGGAAATCCTGGGAGTGGAGATACCCATTGCCGGAATCATTTCAGATCAGCAGGCCTCCCTGTTTTCCCAGGGCTGCCATGAGAAAAATACCGGCAGGGCCACTAATGGAACAGGAAGCTTCTTCATGGTTAATCTGGGTGACAGGCTTCCGGAGGAGACCCAGGGGCGGGGAAGCTCGGTGCCGAAGGTGGCGTGGAAGATAGGAGATGAGATCAATTACTCTGTGGAAGCCTATTGTTCGACTACCGGCGCGGTTCTGGAGTGGATGAAGGAGAACCTGGGATGGCTGGACGACATCTCTGAGATTGACAATGTGTCGAACTCTGTTCCGGATAACGGCGGCGTATATTTTGTCCCTGCGCTGGCAGGGCTTACGGTGCCTGTGGCGGATTACTCGGCGAGAGCCGCTTACATGGGGATATCTGGCACGGCCAAGAAAGCACATTTTGTGAGGGCAACGCTGGAGGCGGTGGCATATGCCGTGTGCGCCAGCTTTGAGAAGCTGCAGCGGGAGTTTCAGGTCAACATGCAGGAAGTGAAGATATCCGGCGGGGTGTCCAGGAGCGACCTGGTGGGGCAGTTGATGGCAGATCTCCTGGACATGAAGGTGGACCGCCCGGCCTCTGTGGAAGCCACGGCGCTGGGAGCCGCCCAGATGGCGGCAATCCAGATGGGGTTAATCACTAAGCAGGATGTGAAAGACATGGTGGAGTCCCGGAAAACATTTGAACCGGATGAGAAGGCAGAACTGTATAAGGAGAATTACAGCGTGTGGTCAAAGGCAGTGGAACGGTCCCTGAACTGGCTGCAGTGAAAAGGTGAGGAGGTCACTTATGGGTAAAGAAAGCGAAAGAATAAGCAGCAGGGCGTGGTCCATGATTTCTGTGGCTTGGGTGGCGGTGCTGGCGGTAAACCTGGCAGTGTTTGCACTGGGGATGATGCTCCCCAGCATGAGAGAAGATCTGGGATTTGGTATTGAAGCCTCCGGCTATCTGAGCGCCGCCGGATGGATCTTTAAAGCGGTTGCAACGATTCCCATTGCGCTGTTTGTCGCCAAGATCAATCCGAAATATGTGCTGATGCTGGTGTACTTGTGTGCAGGGCTTGCCCTGGTGCTGCAGGGGATGGCAAAAAATGTGGAAATGCTAATGGTAGGACGCGCGCTGACATCCGTAGCGGCGGCAGGCATTGTATCCCCTCTGGTTCCAATCAAGATCAGCTGGGTGCCGCAGAAGCGCATTGCCTATGTAAACGGTATTGAAAACTGTATCGGCCCTGTGGGGCAGGCGCTGGGAACCGTAGCCGTAACCTCTCTGATTGCCATGCTCAGCGGCTGGAGAAATGTGATGGTTACCCTGGGCATAGCCTTGATTATAATCGCCGTTGTTTTTGCAGTTATTTACAGGGAAAAAGAGGGGCAGGAGTTCAAGAAAAGCGATGCAAAATTCCTGGAGCCTTTAAAAGCAGCACTGAAACTAAAGGAAGTATGGCTGCTTGCACTTGGATGGCCGGGGACCAGCCTGGTGTGGATTGCCACTTATACGTTTTGGCCTACCTATGCCACAGAGTCCCTGGGGCTGACGCTGGGAGAAGCCGGCTTCGTGCTGGGATTATTCCCCATTGCTTCTGCCATTGCCTCCTTTATCTCCCCCAGCATCACCAATAAGATCGGGTACGATAAGCTGATGATATGGCCCTGGGGATTCATTCTGCCGGCCGCATATTTTGGAATGCTTCAGACCGGCAGCATGCCCATTCTCTGCATATGTTCCATCGTGGCAGGTTTCGGGGCCTATGCCTTTGTGCCGATTGCATTTACAACACTGTATAAGCTGCCTGGGGTGCAGCCAAGGACAGTCACCCTTGGAATCAGCTGTATCCTCACCATGGTGGGCGTGGGTAGTTCTCTTGGCGGAACTCTGGCAGGTGTTCTGGGAGAATCCATGGGACTTTACAATGCAATGGCAATCTGCTGCCTGTCGCCCTTTATTTTTGGGATTTTAACGCTGTTCCTTCCTGAGAGGGGAAGAAAACATATGGAAAAGATGGAGAAAGCAGGGCAGTAGCCTATGATTGCAGATATTTATCTCGTCAGGCACGGGGAGACGGAGAACAACAAACAGGGCGTCCTGGTGGGGCGCAGGGATGTGGAGCTGTCCCATGAGGGCAGGGACCGGATCAAAGATATGGTAAGGAAACATCCCTTCCCACAGCCTGAAGCAGTTTATGTCAGTCCTATGAGGCGGTGTATGGAGACAGCCGCCCTGGTGTTTGGAAGGAGCCTGGAACAGTGCAGGCCGCGGGTGGAGCCATGCCTGGTGGAGATGGATTTTGGCCTGTATGAGGGAAGGCCGGTCAGGGCATTTGCAGAAACAGAGCTCTATGAGGGCTGGGCTGCACAGCGCCCGGAGGCCGGGCTGACCGGCGGTGAGACCTTTGGGGAGGTGGAACAGCGGATGCTGCGGGCATTTGACCGGATCTTGGCGGACTGCCGCATGGAGGGGATCTCCACGGTTGGGGTGGTCAGCCACAACATGGTGATCGTCCGTCTGCTCAGGGGGCATATGGCAGCAGAGATTCCCTCTGAAGCCCGTTTCTGCCCCAACGGCATGGGCTTCCACCTGCGGGTGGACGAGGAGAGATGGAAAACAGAACGGATGATGGAGCTGGCAGGTCTGCTGCCGGATGGAGCCCAGAGGCCTGACCCCCAGCAGTCCCCATATATCATAAAGTAGAATGAGTGAATAACGAGGAGGAATCAATATGAATGTATCAATGGAACAGGCCCTTGGCAGGCTGAAGGAGATTGTGGGAGAGGAACATGTGCTGACTGATGAACAGTCCCTGAAACTGGGGGACAGCTATAACAGAAGCTATGCAAAGGCATTTGACCAGTATCAGACCCCTCTTCCCATTGCAATTGTAAATGCGTACACGACGGAGCAGATATCTTCGGTGCTGTCCTACTGTAATGCAAATATAATCCACGTTATCCCCAGGACGGGCGCATCCGGCGGGGAAGGACTGCTGGAGGTAATCTGTGAGGACACAATCATACTGGATGCCTCCAATATGAATCAGATATTAAAAATAGATGTGGATAATATGATGGTGACCTGCCAGTGCGGCGCGCCGCTGCAGGAGGTGGAGGACCAGGTGAACCGTCTGGGACTCACCACAGGACACAGCCCCCAGTCCCGGCCCATGGCCCAGATGGGGGGCCTGGTGGCCACCAGAAGCATAGGGCAGTTTTCAACCTATTACGGCGCCATGGAGGACATGATCTGCGGGATGGAAGCGGTGACGCCGGATGGCCGGATCATGCGGATACGGAACGTGCCAAGGCGGTCTGCCGGCCCTGATCTGCGGCATATCTTCATGGGCAGCGAGGGTGCGCTGGGCTTTATCACTGAGGTTACGGTGAAGCTGTTTCCCTACTACCCGGACGATATGTGGATGGGCGGCTATATCATGAAGGATATGAAAACCGGCTTTGAAGCGCTGCGCAGGATCATTGTTGAGGGATATAAACCGTCGGTGGTCCGTCTCTATGATAAACCTGATATGGACTATAATTTCGGAAGCGTGAAGCTGAAGGATGAGGAATCATTCATGTTCTTTGCAGCGGAAGGGCCGGGGAAGATAGCAAAAGCCACAGGGGACAGAATCCATGAGATCGCGCTCCAGTACGGGGGCGAGTACGTGGGAACCAAGGCAGTGGAACACTGGATGATTCACCGCAACGACCTCTGTGACCAGTATAAGGGGACGGCACGTGCTGAAAAGTACCGGCAGACACAGACAGTCTATTCAACCACAGAAATATCCGCAAGCTGGACGGACATTGTGAAGATCTATGATGATGTGATGGCCAATGTGCCGCCTCAGATCGAGAACCTGGTTATGCTGGGAGGGCATGTGTCCCACAGCTATATCAACGGAACCAACATATATTTCGTGTACCAGCTGAAGATGAGCTCACCGGAAGCCGCTGATGGAGAACACACCAGAATGGTCCATGCCATCTGCAATGAAGTGCTGAAATATGAGACCGGAGGCTGTGTGCACCATCATGGAATGGGGAAAAAGCGGGTGCCCATGGCGTGGAAGGAGCACGGTACGTCCTATCCGCTGATGATCGAGTTAAAGCAGCTGCTGGACCCCAACAATATTATGAATCCCGGCGTCCTGGTGATGTTAAAGGATTTGGAAAAAGAACAGAAGGAAGGTTAAGCGATGCCATATATAGGAGTACATATTTCTAAGAAACTGCCGGAAGCCGAAAAGGACAGGATCAAGGCGGACATAGGGGCTGCAATCAGCCTGATTCCCAATAAAAGGGAAGATTTGCTGCTGACGGAGTTCCTGGACGGGAATACCATGTACATGGGCGGAAAACAGGAACAGGCGGCTGCCTATGTGGATGTGAGGTGCTATAAAAGCGCCCCTTATGAGGACAATAAGGCGTTCACGGAACAGGTCTACCGGATTCTGGGTGAAGCGGCTGGTATGGACCCGGGGCAGGTATATGTGACCATAACGGAGTATGAGAATTGGGGAAGTAAAGGGACCCTGAAATAGCAGAAGGGGGATGCCGCAAATATGTGACATCCCCTTTGGGTGTCAATAAAATCGGGGACGCATTGTCTTATCGAGAATGGATTGCTGGGTGGCGGATATTTCCGATGGCTTCAGATAGTAGCTGAGGAGGCTGTTCATTCCATAATTGTTCTTGTTCCCCAGAACCACAGGAGTGGTGATTTCGGCCCTGTTGTAAAGCTCCTGCGGGACAGTAACGGCCTTGCATGCAGGGGATACGTTCAGCTGCGGATGGTTGCGGATGAGGATGATGTCACAGCCGCCGTCCAGCAGCAGGGCGCGCTGGGTTGAGAACGGCGCTTCAATATGCCGGATATCATATGCATCGGTCAGCTGATGGAGAAGGACGGTCTGATCCGTACAGAGCGGGTCAGAGGCAGCCACCAGTCCGTCACGCAGGCAGCCGCCCTTGTCCGCGGATACATAGAGGGTATATTCTTTTGAGTAGATGGAATCGGAAAGGCCGGTGACCACCTCTATATCCGGGAATTGGGGCATCAGACGTTTGGCTGTGGTCCACGATGTGATGGTGAAATCATATATGGAACGGCTGAGCAGCTTAAGCCTCTGGGAGCTTCCCTGGATATAGGCAAATGCAAAGGGAACCGGGCTGGCCTCCATGGATATACAGACCCCGGAGGCAAGTCCCTGCAGCTCCAGAGAAAGAGGAAGGGGCATGGTGCCGGTGATGGTGTCAATGCCGGACATTTTATAAAGCTTCTTTTTATTGAGGGCAGTGAGGATGGTGCCGCGCTTGCGCATCTTTTCCGTGGAAATGCAGCCGGAATCCTCCAGAATGATCATGGCGTCCTGTACCGTACCTCTGGAGACGTGGAAGGTCTCCGTACAGTAGGCAATGGTGGGACACTTGTCTCCAACCTCACTGGAAAGAAATTCTCTGGCCAGGTAATTGGTGAGTATCCCTGTTTTTTTGTAGAATTGAGTGATCATTTGAATAACCCCCCTGGACAAGATTGTATTATGATTCATCATAACATAGGAAATTTTAAAACACAAGGTAATCGTGAGGAGCCCATATGTACAAGGAAAATCAGCAGTTTCGCATATTAATCTGTTTTAAGGTGGTTCATGATCTGGACACTGTGATGGAGGAGGACTGGCGCAGCGCAGCAGATGGGGAGGTGGATGTCTCCTACACCAGAAAGCAGCTGGGCTGCTATGATGAGGCGGCCCTGGAAAATGGACTGAGGCTGGCGGATCAGATGAGGCTGAGCGGCCGTGACGTGGAGGTGACTGCACTGACAATCGGGCAGGAGGCCCAGGATGAGATATTTAAAAACCTGTACGCTGTAAAATGCGACCGGGTCGTATTCTGGAAATGTGAGAAGGACCTGCGGTTTCATCCGGAGGGCACTGCGCGGAGAATCGCCTCCTTTGTGAAGGCGGAAGGCGGTTTTGACCTGATTCTCATGGGACAGCAGGCCTCAGTGGGTGACAGCGGCAGAGTGCCGTGGGCCGCAGCTGAATATCTGGGACTGCCCGCGGTCTCACAGGTCAGGGAACTCTGCCTGCGGGACGGTGCGGTTCTGGCCGTATCGGAGGCGGAGGGATGGGAGCGCAGCTTCCTGTGCGGCGGGGCCGCGGTCTGTGCGTTGGGCAATGCGAAATACCCGTATCTGAGAGTGGCGACCCTGCGGGAAAAGCTGGTTTCTGGGAAAAAGCAGGTGCTGGTCAGGTGCGATGCGGATGGAGCGGGAAATGCGGGGACATGGCAGGGGGGTGGGAAGGCAGAGCTGGAGGGACAGACTGAGCCGGCAGAGTCGGCAGAGACGGAGGGGCAGACTGAGCTGGCAGCGTCAGCAGAGCCGGAGGGGCAGACAGAGCTGGCAGCGTCAGCAGAGCCGGAGGGACAGGCAGAGCAGGCAGTGTCAGCAGAGCAGGCAGCGCCTGTTGGATTCCGCAGGCGTACCGAAGAGCGCACCTGCGCTGTAGTGGAGGGACAGAATACCCGGGCACGCGCAGAACGGCTTTACGAAATCTTAAAGGAGGCGGGCATATTGTGAGGACAGCTGTGATTGCATGGGGGGAGACAATACGGCAGCAGGCGCTGATGGCAGTTTCTGCCCTTGAGCTTTTAGATGTCATGGAGACAGAATTGTGGGTTTTCGAAAATGATATCAAGAAAAGATGGCTCCTGGACCTGCCGTTTCAGAATGTTTATATATTGGACGGATTTGGAAATCTGCATACCGGCACAGGCCAGTACGTGGAGGAGTTTTTAAACTTGTTCAAAGAACACCATGTGAACCTGGCGGTGTTCCCGGACAACGAAAAAGGAGGGGAGCTGGCGGTCAGGGTATCCCTGGGCCTGGGCACGGCGGCAGCGCTGAAAGTGACGGAGATCAGGATCGCCTCAGGGGACATTTTTTTGGAAAGGAAGGTGTACAGCTGTAATCTGGACGGCTGTTTTCGAGCGCCGCGGAACCCATTTGCCATGACATTTGACATAAACAGTGTAAAGGAGAGTGCAACAAGGGGAGCGCCCGCCATTCATCGTAAGCGTGTTCTTGCAGCGCCCAGGCAGGAGTTTTTAAGCTGTGAGGAAATTGAGCTGCCTGGGTGCCAAAGCCTGGAAACGTCGGAACGCCTGGTTGCGGTGGGACGGGGCGCGGCAGACAGGGAGACAGTGGAGCTGCTGCGGCAGATTGCGCAGATTCTGGATGCCGGGCTGGGAGCTACCAGACCGGCGGTGCTGGAAGCGCTGCTCCCCTATTCTAATATGATAGGGATGACGGGGGTGATTGCCAGGCCAAAACTGTGTATGGCCTTTGGAGCTTCCGGCTCGGCCCCCTTTATGATCGGAGTGAGGGACAGCCGGTTCCTGGTGGGGGTGAACCGTGACCCGGATGCGGCGGTTTTCAGGTCCTGCAATTTGGCGGTGGTGGATGACGCCGGGGAATTTGCTGCCGCGTTTCTGGATGTTCTCAGAGAGAAGGAGGGGAAATGATGAGTGTATTGATATCAGATGTGGAGGAGCGTCATTTAGATTATCTACAGGACGAGTCCAGAATGAGGGGATGTGCACAAAAGATCGCTTTCCCCCGGAATGCGGATGAGGTGCGCCAGGTGCTGGACTTTAGCAGGAAGAACCGTATGCCGGTGACCGTGCAGGGCGCACGCACAGGGATTGCAGGCGCGGCGGTTCCGGCGGAAGGTTTGATTCTGAATATGTCGAAAATGGACAGGATCACAGGTCTGCGCCAGGAAGGGGAGCATTTCTTCCTGGAGGTGGAGCCGGGAGTTCTCCTCAATGATCTGAAAGAAGGGCTTGCGTCAAAACGTTTTGATACAGAAGGGTGGACGGATGGGTCAAAAGAGGCCCTTGGGAACCTGCAGAAAGGTGACATTTTCCGTTTTCTTCCCGATCCCACAGAGACCACCGCCTCCATAGGCGGAATGTTTGGCTGCAACGCAAAAGGGCTTTCGGGATACCGGTACGGCAGGATGTCCGATTACACGGAGCAGATTACATTCGTAAACGCAGATGGCCATGAGTGGAGAATCCCCAGGGGGAGGTTCCTGGCTGAGGAGGCAGGCTGCCTGCTGCCGGATGGATTTCTGCTTCCCGGGCTTCCTGAGAAGCCTCCCTATCCCCTGACCATGACCCGGGGGGAGGATCTGATTGATCTGATTGCCGGAAGCGAGGGGATGCTGGGAGTCGTGACATCACTGGAGCTGAGGCTGGAAAAAGAACCGGCGGAATGCTGGGGTATCCTGTTTTTCTTCGAAGAGCAGAAGGAGGCGGCCAGGTTCGCGGGGCAGCTGGTACAGGAAACAGCGGAGGCGTGGGTCACGGCAGCGGAGTTCTTTGACAGGGCGGCGCTGGATGTGGTGGAGCAGATGAAAGGCCGGATGACCAGCCTGAAGGGGATACCGGATATTCCGTCCGGCAGAAATGCAGCCGTTTACATGGAACTGGAGGCAGAAAACGGGGAGGCGGCAGAGGGATTGCTCTTTGACCTGTTGGAACGCTTCGGGGAATGCGGAGGCAGCGAGGAGGATACCTGGGCGGCGTCAGGGCTTCGGGAGATGGAGAAATTCAGGCTGCTGCGGCATGCGGTCCCGGAAGGGATCAACAACCGTGTGGACGAAATCAGAAGGGAGCTGCCGGGATTTGTGAAGATGGGGGCAGATTTTGGCGGGGCGGGGTCCAATCTGGAGCAGATCGTTGAGCGCTGCAGTAAAGACGCCGCAGAGGCTTGCGTCCGGGCGGTAATATTTGGACATGCCCTGGACCTGCACCTTCATGTGAACCTGCTTCCCGGGACAGAGGATGAAAAAAAGCGGGCGGACGCGCTGATGAACCGATGGGCAGATGAGACAGCGGCGGCGGGTGGGAGCCTTGCAGAGGAGAACGGAATCGGGAAAGTGAAGGCCGGCCTGGTGTGCAGCCGCCTTCCGGCAGAAGTGCTGGAGGCAATGAGAACTGCCAAAAACCATTTTGACAGGGATGGGCTGCTGAACAGGGGGAATATGGGGATATAATCAAAACAGGCACAGCCGGTGCGACGGCTTGTGCCTGTTTTGATTGTACGCGGTTCATTGCTGTACGCGGTGATGTGCCTGCAAAGCGTGCAGTTCATCGTTTAATGGACGAAGCGCAGGAAATGTAGTAAAATAAACTCAGCGGTTATGACGATAAGTCTAAGGAGGGATATGATGAAGAAAATGTTTCTTGTCTCCATGTTTCAGAACGTGGCGCATTTATTGAAAACTGTTGAGCCGGACTTAAAGAACAAGACAGTCACCTATATCCCAACTGCCAGCGCTGCAGAGAAGCTGGGATTTTTCGTTAAAATAGGAAAGTGGAGATTGAGGAGACTGGGCCTGATTGTAGATGAATTGGAAATCTCTAAGTCATCTTATGAGACAATCAAGAGCAAGCTGGAAAAGAACGACATCATTTATATAGCAGGGGGCAACACCTTTTTCCTGCTTCAGGAATTGAGAAGAACCGGCGCGGACCAGCTGCTGGCCAAAGAGATAAATAATGGGAAGCTGTACATAGGGGAATCGGCGGGGGCTATAGTGGCAGCCCCTGATATAGGATATTCTGCTGAAATGGACTGCGCGGAAAAAGCGCCGGATCTGAAAGATTATGCCGGCTTGAATCTGACGGAGTTCTATGTTGTGCCCCATTACAAAAATTGGGAAATGGGCAAAACGGCAGAGATAATCATCAACAGATATTCAGCAGAGCTGGATTTAAAAGTGATCGGAGACAACCAGGCGGTGCTGGTTGACAACAACGAGGTTCGGATAATAGGCAGATAGAGATATATACCGCAGCTATTTTCAGAAGGAAAGGACAAACCATGATTAATGAAATTCTCGACTACAACAAGGCATTCGTGGAGCACGGCGATTTTGAGCCGTACCGCACCAGCAAATTTCCCAATAAAAAGCTTGCTATTGTCACATGCATGGATACACGGCTGACAGAGCTGCTGCCAGCGGCGCTGGGCCTTAAAAACGGGGACGCAAAGATTATCAAAAATGCAGGCGGCGTGATTTCACACCCCTTCGGCAGCGCGGTGCGCAGCCTGCTGATCGCCATTTATGAGCTTGGGATTACGGATATCATGGTGATTGGGCACACAGACTGCGGCGTTCAGCATATGGATGGGAAAAGGATGCTGTGCGATATGCGGGACCGCGGAGTGAGTGAAAAGAACATACGCATGGTGGAGTATTTCGGTGTGAACCTTGAGCAGTGGCTGGCGGGCTTTGAGGATGTGGCCCTGGCCGTGGCCAGCTCTGTGGCGCTGCTGCAGAATCATCCCTTGATTCCAGCCGATGTGCAGATATACGGATTTGTGATGGATTCTGTCACAGGCGGGCTGGAGCGTGTTTGATCAATCATGGTATCATTCAGGAGGGCAGGGCAATTACAAACTTACTGTTTATATGCAGTCAGAATAAAAGAAGAAGTCTGACCGCAGAAAAAATATTTCAGGGGCTGGACGGATACTCTGTGCGCTCCGCGGGAACAGAGAATAATTCCAGGGTAAAGGTCACCCCGGGAATGCTGGGATGGGCGGACCTGATATTTTGTATGGAGAAAAAACACGTCCGCAGGATCAGGGAGAAGTACGGTGATCTGCTGTCAGGCAAACAGGTGATCTGTCTGAATATCAGCGATGATTACGGATTTATGGATGAAGAACTGACAGGACTGCTGGAAAGCAGTGTCTATGATTATATTTAAATGTCAGTATAATGAACGGCCCTCTGGCTCAGAGCCGCTTCAGT
>OKVW01000847.1_pt1 | contig 15208 bp, 15 predicted proteins | sample 1606991 | NCBI WGS metagenome assembly OKVW01 (sample SAMN03281021, study PRJEB24777) | human gut metagenome | isolation source: fecal sample PR177 from 1 month old male Malay infant, vaginal delivered...
ACTAGATCGCTCGTCGGCAGCGTCAGATGTGTATAAGAGACAGCATATGGGCGGGGTGAATTATGAAAGATCATGGTTTCAGAGGGTGGTATAAAAGAAAATGTAGCGTAGCTTTTCCTTTATTATTAATTTTGCCTACATTGGCATTCTTAATTGTATTCTGCATCTATCCAATGGTCCGGGGATTTGGATATTCACTGACGAATTATGAGAGAAGCAACCCCTTAGAGTACCAGTTTGTTGGATTGAAAAATTTTGTAAAAATTTTCAAGGAAGATAAAATTTTTAAGGGAGCATTGCTGATTTCTGTGAAATGGGTAGTGCTTCAGGTGGGGCTCCAGCTTGTGCTTGGTATGATTTTTGCCCTGATTTTAAATCAGAAGTTTATGGGCAGGGGCTTTGTCAGAACATTTTGTTTTGCTCCTTGGGCAGTATCCGGGGTACTGACCACCATGCTGTGGCTTTTGATTTACAATGAACACATTGGCCTTCTCAACCATGTTTTAAAATTTCTGGGAATGAAATCAATGACAAAGGCCTGGATACAAAATCTGGATACAGCATTTGGAGCCCTGGTGCTGGCAGAGCTGTGGAGAGGAATCCCATTTTTTGCCATCAGCCTTTTGGGAGGCCTGCAGACGGTTTCCGGGGAACTTTACGAGTCGGCCAAAATTGACGGGGCAAATTCCTGGAATTGCTTCTGGAAAATCACACTGCCTTATATGAAAGAGTCCATCGTGTTTGCAGCACTGATGAGAACCATATGGGAATTCCGTTCAGTGGATATGATTATCACCATGACCAACGGCGGTCCCGTTCGCAAGACGCTGACTCTTCCAATCTATATGTACCAGACGTCCATTACCAACGGAAAGTATGGCTATGGTTCGGCGCTGACGGTGATTCTGTTTGTGATTATGAGTATCTATGTATTCTGTTACCTGAAGCTGAATGATTTTGGAAAGGGGGTGAATGAGTGATGGATATGAAGACGAAGAAACGGTTAAAACGTATTTTTACACTGTGGGTTCCTATGCTTCTATTTCTGATATTTATTGGTATTCCCCTTTTCTGGGCACTGTCCCTTTCGTTCAGGGAAGGGAGAGATATCATCAGCGGCAGTTTTAAACTGCTTCCCAATCCTGTAACAACCGCTAACTATGTCTATGTATGGGTAAAGAACCACTTGTCAGGTTTTTTTGGAAATAGTATGTTATTGTCTTTTGGCGCAGTGGGCGTAATTGCGGTTCTATCGCTGTTTAACGGGTATGCGCTGAGCCGGTTCAATTTTCCGTTTAAGAATGCATTTATGATTTTACTCTTGATGACACAGATGATCCCCATCATTTTTAATATGACATCCATTTTCCTATTGATGAGTCGTATGAAACTGACCAACTCCATGTTTGGGATTATATTGCTGTACATCGCATCCGGGCTTCCATATAACAGCCTGATGATGAAGAGTTTTATTGGAGGCGTACCGCGGGAAATTGATGAGGCGGCGGCCATTGACGGATGTAACAGGCTTCAGATCATTTTCAAGGTGATCCTGCCGACTGTGATGCCGGGGTTCACAACTGTAATTGCGTATGCATTTATTACCTGCTGGAATGAGTATCTGCTGGCCTATACGCTGCTGACAGATTCCAAAAAGTTTCCCATATCAGTAGGATTAAAATATTTAGTAGGCGAGTACAGCACAGATTACGCGGTGCTGGCGGCAGGAAGTATCATTGCACTGATTCCCCCTGTGATCCTGTTTGCATATGTCCAGAAGAATCTGGTCAGCGGCATGAGTGCAGGGGCAGTGAAAGGGTAAAGCATCAGAAAATACACAAAGGAGAAGGAGAATGAAAAAAATGATGAAGAAGTGGAAACAGGCCACGGCGCTAATGATGGCAGCAGCTATGTTTATGACTGCCTGCGGAGGAAGCGGGACAGCCACCCAGAAGGCGCCGGACGCTACAGGCGGTACGGAAACAGGTGCTGTTGAGGAAACCGCTGCCACCACGGCAGGGAGCGGAGAGAAAATTACTTTATCGCTCTGGATGTCCTTTGCAACTGCGGACAGGCAGGATTCAGTACAGAAGGTGGTGGATGAATATGAGAAGGATCATCCCAATGTAACAGTGGATATCACATTTCTGCCCGATGACGGACTGGATAAAGCGCGGCCTGCCTATGCGGCCGGGGAGGGGCCGGATGTGTACCGGGTGGGTATTGACCCGGAATTTATCAAGGCTGGTTACGTGATTCCTTTAAACGGGTATGTGGACCAGTGGGACGGCAGAGGAAATATGCTGGAGAGCGCGGTAGAGTATGCAAAGAGCTATGATACAACCGGCGCGGGGAATTTGTACTATATGCCTATAGGCGCAACGGTTACCACATTCTGGGTGCGCAGTGACTGGATGAAGGAGGCGGGAGTAAATATTGATACATGGGACGGCTTTTTTAAAGCAGTTCCAGCTATGACAGATCCGTCCAGGGACCGCTATGGCCTGGCGATCCGCGGCGGTTCAGGGGGAATGCTGTTCCTGGAAGCTATGATGTATTCTTACTCTGGCCTGACTTCTCTGTTTGATGAAAATGGGAAAACCACCATTAATGATCCTAAGCATGTGGAGTTCGTTAACCAGTATCTGGGATTTTACAATGTATGCACAGCGGAGGGGGATATTGGCTATGATTATAAAGCCCTATCAGCGGCATTTGACTCTCAGAATGCAGGAATCATTATACATAATCTGGGATCAGCCAATGACCACCTGAGCGCATTTGATGGTGATATGTCTAAATTTGAAGCCAAAGGTATGCCGCTGAATGAAAAAGGGACTTCCGTGAATCCCATGAAGGCTGATGATGGATTCATGATTTCTTCCACATGTAAGTATCCCCAGGAGGCGTTCGATTTGATTTCCAGATTCTCCCAGGGAGAAGGCCTCAGCGAACACTGCCGCCAGTGGGGTAATATTCCTATGAACAAAGAGGTGCTGGAAACTGCGGCATGGATCAAAGAATATCCCTGGTTCCAGGCAGCGGCAGATCTGCTGTTAAGTGATACAACTGTATTTTACGATGGATATGTATGGCTGCCAAACAGAAAAAATATTCTGAACGAGATGCAGACGTATTCCCAGGAAGTGATGGTTGGCCAGCTCTCATCGCAGGAATTTCTGGATATGTGGGCGGAAATGGTTCAGAAAGATTACGATGATAATGTAAAAAAATAACAGCCATGGTTATCGTATCTGTGGTACAATTTGACTGACGGAGGGGTGTATTGAGCTATCAGAGAGATTTCAAGAACAGAATAAAAATAGGGGTGGTTGGAGCGGGGTCCCATTGCTACAGAAATATTTTACCTGCGCTGACCTACCTGCCCGTGGAACTGGCTGCGGTTTGCGATGTGAACCGGGAAGCGGTGGAATACACCGCCAGACAGTATGGAGCCAGGGCGTATACCAGCACAGCAAAGCTGTACCAGGAAGAGCCGGATGTGGAGGCTGTATTCATCAGTGTGGGGGCCAGCCTCCACACTGGGCTGGTGATCGAGGCGCTGGATGCCGGGAAGCATGTGTGGGTGGAAAAACCGGTTGCGGTCCGGGCCTCCCAGGTGGAGGAGATGATGGCCCATGCAGGTCAGAAGGTGGTGGTCGCCGGGCTGAAGAAGGCTTTTACACCGGCGGCTGAGAAGGCCAGAGAGGTTGTTAATTCCCCGCAGTATGGTCATCTGCATTCTATCCTGGCCGTGTATCCTATGAATATGCCTGAAAATGGTGAGCAGATTTTGAGGGAAGGCAAAACGCCTAACTGGCTGCGCAATGGCGTGCATCCGCTTTCCTTTATGGTAGGAGTAGCAGGAAATGTGGACACTGTGCAGACTGTGGTTAATGGTGACGGTTTTGGAGTTGTGCTGCTTACATTTTGCAGCGGGGTTATGGGGACTCTTCATCTGGCCTCAGGGCCGCAGCCGGATATTGAGCGTTACAGTTTGTTCGGAGAGAACTGGCAGATGGATATTGAGGATGCCAGAATTGCTTTGAGGCGTGGAATCAGCGATTTCAACTACCGTCAGACCACCAGCTATGTGTCGCCGGAGGACCAGGGCGGAACCCTTGTCTGGGATGCTAACAGCTGTGTGGCTACCCTGGAGAATAAGGCTGAGTTCGTCCAGGGCATGTACGGGGAGATGAAATACTTCTGCGATTGTATTTTAGAACACCGCCGGCCGGTTCTGGGAAGTCTGGAGTCTGCGTGGGAGGTTATGAAGATCTATGAGGCGGCATTGCTGTCCAGAGGGGATCCTGTAAAGATTCATTGATATAAGGAGACATTGTGATCAGATTTGGAATTTGCACAGATATGGAATATGCTGATGGAGTGAAAGCCGCGGGGTATGATTACATAGAGCTGAAGACTTATGATATAGCCTTGGCAAAGGAAGCTGTGTTTGAGGAGTGGAGAGCTCGTCTGGAAGCGCTTAAGCTGCCCTGTGAAGCGGTTAATTTCTTCTATCCGCCGTCACTGAAGGTAGTAGGACCGGATATCGACCGTGGGAGCATTTTTAAGTACATCGGCCAGGCCCTGGAGCGGGCGGGACGTATGGGTGTCTCCATGATTACAGTGGGAAGCTCTAAGTCCCGTATGATTCCGGAAGGCTTTACAAAAGAGCGGGCGATGGAACAATTCGCGGAACAGCTTTATTATGCGGGAGAACTGGCTGGGCCTTTGGGGATTACGGTTGCCATTGAACCGATCCGGCCGTCCTCCACCAATTTTATCAATACCATAGGCCAGGCTGCGGCCCTGTGCCGACTGACAGGGCACCCTTCAGTGAAGATCATGGCTGATTATTACCAGATGCATGGAGCGGGGGATGGCGTGGGGGAAGTGGCCCGGTACCAGGAGCTGATCCGCCATTTACATACAATTGAAGTAGAGCGTAAGTGTTATCCGCAGAATCCGGGGGATAAAGGGCAGAAAGCCTTGTTTTCAGCGTATCACGGCGACCGGGCCAGCATAGAAGGGGCTGATTTTACAACGGAGCAGGCTGCACGGACGGCCTTGGAGGCACTGCGAAGCTATGCGGGACTTTTATAATATGGGCTGCATTTAAGGAGAAGAAAGGAAACAGATGATGGAACAACGGGAAAAAGATGGCAGGACGCAGATTACTATACGGGAGATTGCAAAGGAGGCGAAGGTTTCTCTTGGCACGGTTTCCCATGTGCTGAATAATACTGCCACTGTTTCTGAGGAGAAGCGGAAGGCTGTGATGGCGGCGGTGGAGAAGCTGGACTATAAGCCCAACCAGGCAGCCCGCATGCTGAAAAATAAAAATTCCAAAACCATAGGTCTGTTGATTCCGGACATCGGGAACCCCTATTATGCAGAGCTTGCAAGAGGCGTGGAGGATATGGCCAATCGCCACGATTATACGGTGCTGGTCTGTAACAATGACCGCAATCCCAAGAAGGAGGAACGGTATCTGTCCACCTTGTCCAACAAGCAGGTGGATGGTGTGATTATTGTGAAGCTGGCCAATGAACTGGGAAAGTTAAAGGAATATTTCTCACCCCGGCAGATCGTGCTGATTGACAGCGGTGAACTGGCTGAGGAGAGCCTGATCCAGACTGTGAACCTGGATGAAAAGGAAGGCGCGGCCCTGGCTATGAATTACCTGTACCATAACGGACACCGCAGGATTGCGCACATAGCAGGACTACTGGAGTCCAACAGCAGCCGGGAAAGAAAGTGGGCCTACTGCCATTTTATGAACGGTATCGGAACGCCGGACGACCAGCTTGTAATCGAGAATGGAAAATACAGCTATTACGGCGGTTACCAGGCCATGAAAATTATCATGGAGAGGGACTCGTCCATCACAGGAGTATTTGCAGCCAATGATCTGATGGGTATGGGGGCGCTGCAGGCTATCCATGACAGCGGCAGGAATGTGCCAGGTGATATTTCTGTCATTGGCTATGATGATATCGAGCCTACGGAATACTGTACCCCCAAGCTGACCACGGTCCGGCAGCCCAAGTATGAGGTGGGGCAGTATGGGATGGCGCTGGCGCTGCGCATGATGGGCGAGGACGTGGTGGTGCCTCTTCTTCCCAGGAATTCACTTGTGGTGCGCCAGAGTGTGCAAAAGAAAGGGCAATGATATGGCTGCGGCGAAGGAGATTATGATTGGCTGTGATCATGGAGGATACAGAATTAAAGAAATAATAAAGGAACACCTGACCGGAACGGGTTACGCTGTGACAGATGTGGGAACTGACTCAGAGAAAATTGTGAGATACCCATATTATGCGGCCAAGGTGGCCAGGGCTGTGAGCCAGGGTCAGGTGGACAGGGGGATTTTAATCTGTTCGACAGGAATTGGCATGAGCATGGTTGCCAATAAGTTTCCAGGCGTGCGCGCAGCGCTTTGCACCAGCACCTACATGGGGAAAATGACAAGGGCACACAACAATGCGAATATCCTGTGCCTGGGCGGCAGGATTACCGGAGAATACGAAGCTCTGGACATTCTGGATATCTGGCTGAACACGGAATATGAGGGCGGCAGACATGAGATTTCCCTGGGGCTGATGACCGAGGCGGAGCATGAGATGATGACGGGAAGGCTCTGGAATGAAGCAGATAATAAATGCAGGGCCGTTGGAGGAAAATGAGATGAAACTGGCAGTAGCAATAGCAGGGGAAACGGCTCTGGATTCCGCATTTGTAGTTTGGCGCGGATTTGAGACCTCCATAAAAAAGGCCGCTGAGTTTGGCTATGACGGCGTGGAGCTGGCGTTGAGGCACGGGGATGAGATCCGGCCGGAACATTTAAGAGAACTTTTACAGGAGTACCATATGGAGGTCAGCTGTATCAGCACCGGACAGGTGTATGCAGAGACCGGCCTGTATTTTACAGACCAGGACCCAGGGCGGATCAGGGAGCTTACCAACACCTTTAAGGGGCTGATCCGCCTGGCGGCAGAGTTTGGCGGGATGGTGAACCTTGGAAGGGTCCGGGGGCGTATGGAGGCAGGGGAGGACTTGAAGCAGACAAAAGAATGCTTTTACCAAAGGCTCAGGCCGGTGGCCGAGTATGCGGCCGGCTGCGGAGTGACGCTTGTGATCGAACCGGTGAACCGCTATGAGATCAACTTTATCAACAGTGTGGATGAAGGCGCTGTGCTTTTGGATGAATTCCGGATGGATGGGGTAGGGCTTATGCCGGATGTATTTCACATGAATATAGAGGACGACCATATTGGGGACAGTCTGGCCAGAAACCGGAAGCATGTAAAATATATCCATCTGGCAGACTCCAACCGCCTTGCACCTGGATGGGGGCATCTGAATTTTGAGGAGGTATTTCATGCGCTCCGCGAGATCCGGTATGAGGGCTGGGCAGCTGTGGAAATTCTTCCGAAGCCTGAGCCGGACAGCGCAGCCAGACAGGCAGTTGAGTATTTAAGGCAGTATATGGGAAGGTAAGGGGTTGACATGGGGAAGGCGAGAGCACTTATATTAGAAGCAAAGGAAATCAGGAAAGATATCATAGAGATGATTTACCGCGCAGGCAGCGGACACAGTGGAGGGAGCCTCTCGGCAGTAGAGATTCTGACCTGCCTCTATGGAGCGGTGATGAACCATAACCCTTCCAATCCCGGTGCCGGAGACAGGGACCGTTTTATTCTGAGTAAAGGCCACGCTGCGCCGCTGCTCTACAGTGTCCTGTCGCGCTATGGTTATATTGAAAGGGACGAGCTTAAAACGCTCCGGCAGATGGGAAGCCGGCTTCAGGGACATCCTAATAAAGATATGATACCTGGGATAGACCTGTCTACCGGCTCACTTGGTTTGGGGATTTCATCTGGCCTGGGCATGGCTCTGGCCGGTAAACTGATGAAAAAGGACTATCGGGTGTATGTCCTTTGTGGTGATGGAGAGTTGGATGAAGGGCAGAACTGGGAAGCTTTTATGTCTATTAACAAGTGGAAGCCTGACAATTTAATGGTTATCATTGATTATAACCGGGTTCAGCTGGACGGAACCGCAGAGGAAGTCATGCCCATGGGAGATCTGAAAGCTAAGCTGGAAGCGTTTGGGCTGAAGGTGCTTTCCTGTGATGGAAATGACATGGAAGAACTTCTGGAGGCCTTTGACGAGGCCCAAAATGCAAGAGAGCCGGTGGTATTGATCGCCAGGACCGTGAAAGGAAAAGGGGTTTCTTTTATGGAAGGAAAGCATATCTGGCATGGGAAAATGATTGATGATGAAGCGTACAGGCTCGCTATGGAAGAGATAGAAAGAGGTGCTCAGGATGGACAGTAAGCCAATGAGGATAGTATTTGGGGAGACACTGCTGGAACTGGCAGATGCATATCCTGAGCTGGTGGTCCTGGACAGCGATACATCCAGCAGTACACAGACAAAATTGTTTGGAGATACATATCCGGACCGCTTCTTTAACTGTGGAATCGCTGAAGGGAATATGGTAGGGATTGCAGGAGGAATGGCGTCCTGTGGGCTGATTCCTGTGGCAGCGGCATTTGCATTCCTGATGGCTCTTCGGGCAGGAGATGATGTCAGAAGCCTGGTGGCGCATAATCGGCTGAATGTAAAGCTGGCGGGATGTTACAGCGGGCTGTCGGATTTTGCAGATGGTTCAAGCCATCAGTCGGTGTCTGATGTGGGCGTTATGCGCGCCATTCCCGGAATTGCAATTCTGACACCATCGGATATGGTGACCACCAGAGCAGCCGTGAAGGCTATGCTGGATTACCAGGGGCCTGTATATATACGGCTGTCCAGGGAAGCTGTGGGTAGTTTTCACAGCGTGGATCTGGAGTTTAAGATCGGCCGCGCGTACCGGGTGAGAGAAGGTGCGGATATTACCATTGCATCTTCGGGAACAACGCTGAGATCAGCTTTGGCTGCGGCTGAGATGCTGGAGCAGAAGGGTATTTATGCAGAGGTTCTGGATTTTACCACAGTGAAACCCTTTGACATCAGGACGTTAGTCGAATCAGTCAGTAAGACTGGCGCGCTGGTGACTGTGGAGGAACATAATATCTGTGGAGGCTTCGGCAGCGCTGCCGCAGAAGTCCTGGGTGAACATTATCCGGTGAGGATGAAGCGGATAGGTATGGAGGATTGTTTCGGTGAGAGCGGACCTTATGATCAACTTTTGGAAAAATATGGGATAAGTCCCGCATATATTGTGCAGTCGGCCAGAGAGTTGACAGATAGGAGAAGAGCAGAATGATGAGCCAGAAACGTGATACGCTTTTATATAAGAAGATTTATGGCTGCCTTCTAGGCGGATTAATCGGGGATGCCATGGGCGCGCCCACAGAAGATCTGACGTACCAGGAGATTGAGGAAAGATTTGGCTATGTAGAGGATTTTGAAGGGTCCGGCACTGATGATTCCGCTATAAAACTGGTCTTATGTGATGCAATTCTGGCCTCAGGCGGCCGTGTTACGGCAGATGAATTTTCAGAGGCCTTTCTGCGGAATAAGGAGACCTATTATCACCTGTTTTTCATTCCGGTGAAGAATATGTTTCACAAGGTTGAGAGTAAGCTGGAGCTTCCGGTATACGCGGGGCTTGGGAACATGCAGAGCAGTTCCAGCGCTATGTCGATCTCTCCCATGGGCATCATCAATGCATGTGATCCCAGACAGGCGTCCCTGGAGACGTTTGACGTGGCGGGCCTGATTCACGGCGGCGTATCTACCTTTTGCCGTGATGGCGCCTGCGCCATGGCGGCGGCAGTGGCTGAGGCCATGAACCCTGCAGCCACTGTGGACAGCGTCATATGGGCGGCAGCCGAATATCTGCACCGGATCAGCTCCGCGCAGATGAGGGATCAAATCAGCGCAGTGATGAGCCTGGCCCGGGAAACAGCGGACTATGAGAAATTCAGGGAAGAATTTTATAAAACCATGCTGCGGGAGATTGTCAGTGATTCCAGAGAAACTGTGCCCTGTGTTCTGGCGTTGTTCTATCTGGCGGAGGGGAACCCTGTCACTGCCATCCAATACGCAGCTAATTTCGGCAGGGATGCAGATACCATCGGCGCTATGGTAGGAGCGCTGGCCGGGGCATATGCAGGGATAGAAGGCATAAACGAATTATGGGTGGAGAAGGTGGAAAACACCTATGGCCGGCAACAGCTAAACAGCAAGGGCGCAGAGAAAGAGAAAGGTAAATCCACCGCCCAGGGGGCGGCGGACGATATTGTAGAGATGCCGGATCAGCGCGTGCTGGCGGATCAGTTATATGATATTGTAATTAAGCGCAGCCAGGAGGCCGCGGCAGTGCAGAAGAAAGTCAATGCTCTGATGGGCCCAATGGCATAGAATCTATTATGAACATCACAGCCGCAGCATCCGGTACCCAACCCCCACATGAGTCTGTATATACTGCGGATTGGCCGGATCAGGCTCGATCTTTTTGCGCAGGGACGCCATAAACACCCGCAGGGAAGCCACATCCCCCTCCCAGGCGGCGCCCCAGACCTCCTTGGTGATGTAGGAGTGGGTCAGCACCTTGCCCACATTGCGGGCCAGCAGGCAGAGCAGCTTGTATTCAAAGGGCGTCAGGTGCAGCTCCGTCCCGTCCAGGGAGGCGCAGCCCGCTGCGAAATCGATGGAAAGCCCGCCGTTGGTGAAAACCGCGTTCTCCGCTTCCGTCACCGTGGATAAATAGTTCAGCCTGCGCAGGGTGGAACGCAGACGGGCGCGCAGCTCATCTACGGAGAAGGGCTTGGTCAGATAATCATCTGCACCGGCGTCCAGGGCCTCGATCTTATCCCTGTCCTCGCTGCGGGCGCTGATGACGATGATGGGCAGCTGGGACCAGGAGCGGACCTTGCGGATCACCTCCGTGCCGTCCATATCCGGAAGTCCCAGATCCAGCAGAATAATGTCCGGCTGCTGGGAAGCGGCGCTTAAGATACCCTGAGCCCCGTTTTCAGCACACAAAAAACGATATCCATCCATTTCAAGGGTGGTGGATATCAGGTTTTTCACCGCTTTATCATCCTCGACGATCAGAATCTCTGGTTTAATCATATAATCGAACCTCCTGGACAGGTAATGTGAACTGGAAAATGCTGCCGTGTGGCAGATTGTCCCTGATGGTGATGGAGCCGCCGTGGGCGGCAATGATGGAGCGGCACAGGGCCAGGCCCAGCCCAAGCCCCCGCTTGCTGTCCGCAGGCCGTTTCGCTGCGGTGTAAAACATGTCAAATATCCTCTCTTTGGCTTCATCCGGAATCCCGGGGCCGTTGTCAATCACTTCCACAATGGCGTCCTGGCCCTGGCGGCGGGAGCGGACAGTGATCACAGAACCGGCGGGGGTGTACTTGATGGCATTGTCCACCAGATTGATAACCACCTGGATAATCAGCCGGGAATCCATCCGCGCCATAATAAAGTCGCCCTCCTGGACAGCCCTGATGGTGTGCTCGGAAGCCTTTCTGCTGACATGGCACAATGCCTCGGCCACGATCTCCTCCAGCAGCTGCCCTTCCATGTTCAGCTGCATGGAGCCGCCTTCCATCCGGGTGATGGACAGCAGGTTCTCCACCAGGTTGATCAGCCACATGGAATCGTCATAGATATCCTGGCAGACCTGTTCTCTGCGTTCCGGAGTGAGCTGGTCCTGATTGTTAAGAAGTATCCCGGCGTTGCCGGAAATGCTGGTCAGCGGCGTACGCAGGTCGTGGGAGATAGAGCGCAGCAGGGTGGAGCGCAGTTCCTCAGTCTTGGCTCTTGCCGCCTCTTCTTCCCTTTTTCTGGAAATCTGTTCTTTCTCCAATGCCATGGCGCATTCCCCCAGTACCGCCATAGCCAGATTCTCCTCAAAACTGTCCAGCTGGTCGCTGCCCAGGCGGATTCCTACCAGGCCGTACATGGTTTCGCCGGAGAGCACCGGCAGATATAAAAAGGAAGTGCCGGGCATGTTGGGGGAGAAGGCCCCGGCTTTCTGGCGGTTATAGTAGACCCACCGGGCGGCCGCGCGCTCCTCCAGGGTATCGGCCGACGGCCCTCTGGGCGCAGCGGCCTCCGTGGCCTCTGTAAATGTTTCCGGGCGGCCAAACTCCTTATGTTCAATGCTGCAGCACAGGGTGTCCCGCTTCAGCAGCTTGTTCAGCTGGGAGGCGGTCAGCCGCAGCAGGCCCAGGGAGTCATTCTCCTTCTGCAGCAGCTGGTTGGTCTCCAGCAGCACCTGGGTCCTGTAGGCAGCCATGGCGTATATGTAAGCCTGTTCCTTGATCCGGGCCGCAAAGGAGCTGGTGATAAACGCGGACAGGAACATGATAAACAGTGTGAACTGGGTGCGTATATCATCAGCTTTGAATACGTATCTGGGCTGGGTAAAGAGAAAGTTGAAGATCAGCACACTGGCTACAGCGGACAGGTAGCCGTACTCTCTGCGGGCCGCCGTCCCTGCGGTGATCAGGACGCCCAGAATGTTGATGGTTATTATATTTGCCTCTGAAAATCCCAATTTTTGGAATATATCCCCCAGCAGTGTGACCGCCGCCAAAATCCCCAGCGTCCACGCCAGATCTCTGGTGTTGAACAGCCGGGGCTGAGGCCTGGCGGAGGGAGAGGGGAGCAGGAATTCCACTGCTCTGCGGTATATCATGTATAGTTCCTCCTTTGAAGGTGGTGTTCGAAAATACCTCACTAAGTGAAAGGGTGTAACTCACACTAAGTTCGAAAACACCTCACTAAGTGTTCATAGTATATCATAAATCCACCATACCGGCTATATTTATACGGCCTTTATACAATCTTTATGTAATGCCCTTTCTCATAATGCCCCCTTAATGGAATCTGTGTTAAGGTAATGGCAGGTAAGAGAGAGGCAGGGGATAAATCATGAAGTATTTACAAAAACAATCGCCGGCGAGAATCATTGCACTGGGATTTATGGCTGTGATCCTTCTGGGATCGGGGATTTTGATGCTGCCGTGTTCCGTGAAGCCGGGTGTTGATTTACACTATGTTGATGCGCTCTTTACATCTACCAGCGCAGTCTGTGTGACCGGCCTGATCGCGGTGGATACGGCGGATACATTTACAGTGTTCGGCCAGGCAGTTGTGGCAGGGCTGATTCAGATCGGCGGCCTGGGCGTCACCTCAGTGGGCGTGGGCCTGATTCTGGCTCTGGGGAAGCGGGTGAACTTAAAGGAGCGGCTGCTGATCCGCGAGGCGCTGAACCTGGACTCAGGCCGGGGCCTGGTGAATCTGGTCAAAAACGTTTTAAAGACCACCCTCTGCTTTGAGCTGGCGGGCGTGGTCTTAAGCTTTCTGGTGTTCCGCAGGGATTATCCGACGATTAAGGCCCTGGGAATCAGCGTGTTCCACTCCATCGCGGCGTTTAACAACTCCGGCTTTGACGTGCTGGGCGGTTTGAGGAACCTGACCATCTACCAGGACAATGTGCTGCTGAACCTGACCACCGCGGGCCTGATTATCTTCGGAGGCCTGGGATTCCTGGTGATCATGGATATAGCTGGGAAACGTTCCTTCAAGAAGCTGTGCTTCCACTCCAAGGCAGTGATCACCACCACGGCCATATTGCTGGCTGTGGGAACCGTGATGATAAAGCTCACAGAAAATATAACGTGGCTGGGCGCATTTTTCACCAGTGTGTCGGCCAGGACTGCGGGATTTTCCACATTTAACCTGGGGAATTTTACCAGCGCAGGCCTGCTGACTGTGTCCGTCCTGATGTTTATCGGCGCTTCGCCCGGTTCCACCGGCGGCGGCATCAAGACCAGCACCCTCTTCACCCTGTTTCACACCATACGGGGCACAGCCACCAACCAGCCGCCCCAGGCATTTCACTACAGGATTCCTCAGGAGGCATTTTACAAGGCGGCCATTGTCACAGCGCTGTCGGCCCTGGTGGTGTGCGTGGGCTCCTTCCTGATGTGTGTGCTGGAACCGGGGATCAATTTTGAGGACATTGTATTTGAGATTACTTCAGCCTTCGGCACGGTTGGACTGTCCACCGGAATTACCACAGGGCTGCGGCCCATCAGCAAGCTGCTGGAGGTTTCAATCATGTATATCGGACGCCTTGGCCCGCTGACCATTGCATCCATCTGGATGTTTAAGCCGGATTCGGCAGTTTCATACCCGGAAGGGAATATTTCCATTGGGTAACAGTGATAACGAGGAGGATTGGAATATGTTTAAGAGCAGAAAAGATGAGGACACCGCGTCCTATGGAATCATTGGACTCGGAAGGTTCGGAAGCGCGCTGGCCAGCACCCTGGCTGAGGCGGGCAGGGAGATTCTGGTTTTGGACTGCAACGAGCAGAAGGTTAAGCAGATGCGCACCCTGACAGAACACGCCTATGTGGTGAAAAACCTGCAGAAGGAGACCCTTCGGGAGACAGGAATCCAGAACTGCGACCAGGTGATCGTATGTATCGGCGACAAGGTGGATGTGAGCATCCTCACCACCTTAAATGTGATCAATCTGGGGGTCCCTCATGTGGTGGCCAAGGCCAACAGCCCCGAACAGGGAGAGATCCTGGAGAAGATCGGCGCTGAGGTGGTGTACCCGGAGAAAGACATGGCGATCCGCCTGGCCAAACGGCTGATCTCGGGCCGTGTATTCAACCTGTTTGAGCTGGATGAAAAGACCGACATTTCCGAGCTGAAAATGACGGCCGCCCTCACAGGCAGGACCGTGGAGCAGGCCCAGCTGCGCAACCGCTTCGGCGTCAATATCATCGCCATCAACCACAACCAGTCCATGACCACTGAGATCCGCCCGGACTATGTATTGGAGTCCGGGGACACGCTGGTGGTGATCGGGGACAGGGAGAAGATCCGCGTGCTGGCGGATGAACTTGGAAAATAGTTTAAATTAGTATATAATGGTTTTAGAAACTTCAGGAATTTACGGAGACTTCCGGCCGCCGGATCATTGATGGTATATGAGAAGCAGGCGGAGGTAAAGGAATGGAGCGGTCAATCACACAGTTGCATAACAGTGCGTTTATCAGGGGGGATTATGTCCCCCCTGATTGTGATGCCCTTCATAACAATGCTGATTCGCCGGTGTATCGCCAACAGCCGTAACTGTATGCAAAAATGGTTATAGCCTGTATAAAAAGTTTGCATACATGATAATTTTTTATCATGCCGTTGAGCCCCGTTG
>OKVW01000848.1_pt1 | contig 15190 bp, 16 predicted proteins | sample 1606991 | NCBI WGS metagenome assembly OKVW01 (sample SAMN03281021, study PRJEB24777) | human gut metagenome | isolation source: fecal sample PR177 from 1 month old male Malay infant, vaginal delivered...
GTCCTTCAGGAGTGATGATGGAATACTTTGATATCCGCAAGATGCCGGTCAATCTCTGGCGTAACGGGGCCGGTGAAACGCGGGAAATTTGCTGTTTTCCTCCTGCAACCCGTGACTTTCACTGGCGCGCCAGCATTGCGTCTATCGCCGGTAACGGCGAGTTTTCACTTTTTCCGGGCATCGAACGGGTGATTACGTTGCTTGAGGGCAGTGAAGTGACGCTGGAAAGTCAGGGAGCGTTTACCCACACCCTTAAACAGCATCAGCCGTTTACCTTTGCCGGCGAGCGGGTGGTGAAGGCGAAGTTGACGGAAGGGCAGATGTCGATGGATTTCAATATTATGACTCGCCGCGAGTCCTGCCAGGCAAATGTGCGGGTCGCCGATCGCACCTTCACCACGTTTGGCTCGCGCGGCGGTGTGGTCTTTGTGATTAGCGGCGCCTGGCAACTGGGCGATAAACTGTTAACTGCCGATCAGGGCGCCTGCTGGCATGACGGAATACACACGCTTCGTCTGTTAAAAACGGAAGGAAAGCTCCTGTTTAGCGAAATTACCTGGCGTAAAGGTCATTCTCCGGAGTCAGTTCAATGATCTCACAGTTTCCTGAAATGAGCGGCTTACAGAGAATTTTGTAGCCGTCATGATCAAACCCTGCGGGTGTTTGACCCAGTGACGCTGCCGCCTCCAGCGAATCCACCGCCCCCAGCCACAGCCAGTTATTAATGATGTGGTATTGGGTCATTTCCGGGCGGCTCTCTTTTAGCGCAATGGCATTTTTCCACGGCCAGCAGATGACGCGCAGTTTCTCCAGCGAGGCCAGTAAACGCGCATCGTGCTCCTGAGGACTCTCCTTACCACAGCAGACGCCAGCACAGCGTTTCAGCGCTGAACGAAAACAGGCGCGTCCCCGGCTCAGGGGTTCCAGGCCCAGCCGCCCGTAACACAGCTTCTGTTCATCGGCGATGGACTGTAATGCCGCCAGCGCAGCGCGGCGGTTGGCGAAAAGACCGAACAGACCTGGTGCATGAGAGAAATCAACGTCGCGGGAATAGACCACATCCACTTTCCCCGCAGTGAGCTTAAGCGCGCACAACTGCCGGTTACGCCGCAGACGCTTATTAAAAAGCGGTTGTTGTTCTTTAATCAGCCGCGCCTCCAGTAACAGCGCGCCAATTTCACCGGCGGTACCGATCCAGGAAATACGCCGGGATTGACGCAGCATCGTGGCTTCATCTGGCGTACGTAAGTGCGACAGTACCCGGCTGCGGATATTCACGCTTTTACCGATGTAGAGTGGCAGGGTTTCGCTCTCGCTGTGAAACAGATAAACGCCGGGCACGGAAGGAAGTGATTCCAGAAAAGGCCGCAAATGTTCGGGATACTCGTAAACGGCGGCGGCTTCAAACTCAAGACGAGGGGCGGATTGACGACGGACCACTGCTGACTCCGGTTACTGGTTGTTTATCCAGTATAGCAGCGCAGGGGAGATTAAAAAAGAGGCGGCGTCATGGGGGGAGGCAGGCCGGAGGCAGCGCCATCCGGCCTGTGAAGAATTACTGCTTCCAGAAATCGTCAAACACAGTAATCGGGGGACGGCGCTTGTGTTCCGTCTTCAGATACCAGCCTTCAATGATTTTCGCGACAGCGGTATCGACCGGTTTTCCTTCCAGATAATCATCAATATTCTCGTAGGTGACGCCCAGCGCGGCTTCATCGGGCAGGGAAGGGCGATCGTCTTCAAGATCGGCGGTGGGCGCTTTCTTGTAGAGATGTTCAGGGCAGCCTAACGTTGCCAGTAGCTGTTTGCCCTGACGCTTATTGAGACGAAACAGCGGGTTGATATCCGTACCGCCATCGCCGTACTTGGTGAAGAAACCGGTAATGGCTTCCGCGGCATGATCGGTACCGACCACCACGCCGCTGGTCATTCCGGCGATGCTGTACTGCGCCTTCATACGTTCGCGGGCTTTTTCATTGCCGCGAACAAAATCACTCAGTTCAATACCCGTTTCACGCAGTGCCTGTTCGCTTGCCAGTACCGCCCCTTTGATATTGACCGTCAGTACGCGGTCCGGCTGGATAAAGTCGATAGCGTCCTGGCAATCCTGTTCATCGGCCTGAACGCCGTAGGGCAGGCGTACGGCGATAAATTGCAGCGCGTCGTTGCCCGTTTCAGCGCGCAACTCGCTGATGGCGGTCTGACACAATTTCCCTGCCAGCGTTGAGTCCTGACCGCCGCTGATGCCCAGCACCAGGCTTTTCAGAAAGGGATAGCGTTGCAGATACGCTTTCAGGAAATCCACGCTACGGCGAATTTCCTCTTCCGGATGAATGTGCGGTTTTGCGCCAAGTGCCCTGATGATCTCTTGTTGCAGAGTCATTTCCCCTCCCCAATATAAAAAGAAAAAAGCAGATGGTGTTAAAGCTAACCCTTTGCTGTGCAAACGACAAGAGAACACCGGCTGAGTGGCGCTTAAAACGACATCCTGCCGACAGTTCGGAATTTGCTAAAATATTTCGCGTGCTAAGTGTCAGCTTGAAAAATGTCATAATGTATTCCAGGCTTATATAACACGCTGATAAACAAGAGGACGGAAAATGAACAAGAATGTAGCAGGAATTTTAAGTGCAGCGGCTGTATTGACTATGCTGGCAGGGTGTACGGCGTACGATCGTACCAAAGACCAATTTGTTCAGCCTGTGGTGAAAGACGTTAAAAAAGGCATGAGCCGTGCCCAGGTTGCGCAGATTGCGGGTAAACCGTCTTCTGAAGTGAGCATGATTCATGCGCGCGGAACCTGCCAGACTTACATCCTGGGTCAACGTGATGGTAAAGCTGAAACCTATTTCGTGGCGCTTGATGATACCGGTCATGTTATCAACTCAGGCTATCAGACCTGTGCGGAGTACGACACCGACCCGCAGGCCGCGAAGCAGTAATAACTGTCTATTGCCTGAGCAACTCAGAGAACCGGCCGTTGTGCCGGTTTTTTTGTGTCCAGGATAATCTTATTTATTGGTGCGAATTATTTACCCGAAGTGTGAGGGGAGTCATAACACCAGGTCAATGAGAAACAATTTAGTTGGTCAAGGAAATACCATCCACGGTTGTGATCCCGTATACTCATTTCAGACACAGAAATAAGTCTTTCGGTTACGCAAGTTGTCCAGCGCATGGATGCAGGTTTGAGCTTGCGGCGTGTCTGGTTAACAGATAATCGCACATGAGGAAGGTCTGAATGGAAAAGAAACACATTTATCTCTTTTGTTCTGCGGGTATGTCTACCTCTTTGTTAGTGTCAAAGATGCGTGCGCAGGCGGAAAAATATGAAGTACCGGTTATTATTGAAGCATTCCCGGAGACGCTGGCTGGAGAAAAAGGACTCAATGCCGACGTGGTGTTACTGGGGCCACAAATTGCATATATGTTGCCCGAAATTCAGCGTTTGTTACCCAACAAACCTGTAGAAGTGATTGACTCGCTGCTGTATGGCAAAGTCGATGGTTTAGGCGTGCTTAAGGCTGCGGTTGCAGCAATTAAAAAAGCCGCTGCAAATTAATATTTTAAATTTTCCCGTCAAAGAGTTATTTCATTTACAGATACCGCAATATTAATTGCGGTTTTTAAGGGTATTTTTCTATGAGTAACGTCATTGCTTCACTTGAAAAGGTACTCCTTCCTTTTGCTGTTAAAATAGGAAAGCAGCCACACGTTAATGCAATCAAAAATGGTTTTATCCGTTTAATGCCATTAACCCTCGCGGGGGCCATGTTTGTATTAATTAATAACGTTTTCCTGAGCTTTGGGGAGGGGTCATTTTTTTACTCTCTGGGTATTCGGCTTGATGCTTCAACCATTGAAAACCTCAATAGTCTGAAAGGTATCGGCGGAAACGTCTATAACGGCACGCTGGGCATTATGTCATTAATGGCGCCGTTCTTTATCGGCATGGCGCTGGCGGAAGAGCGTAAAGTCGACGCCCTGGCGGCAGGGTTGTTATCCGTTGCCGCGTTTATGACGGTGACGCCTTATAGCGTAGGCGAAGCCTATGCGGTTGGGGCAAACTGGCTGGGTGGCGCGAATATCATTTCCGGTATCATTATCGGTCTGGTCGTCGCGGAAATGTTTACCTTCATTGTCCACCGCAACTGGGTGATTAAATTACCCGATAGCGTGCCTGCCTCCGTATCCCGTTCCTTCTCCGCGCTGATTCCTGGCTTTATTATCCTCTCCATTATGGGGATTATCGCCTGGGCGCTGACGACCTGGGGAACTAACTTCCACCAGATCATCATGGATACCATCTCTACACCGCTGGCATCGCTGGGCAGTGTCGTGGGTTGGGCTTATGTACTGTTCGTACCGCTGCTGTGGTTCTTTGGTATCCACGGCTCCCTGGCGCTGACCGCGCTCGACAGCGGGATCATGACTCCCTGGGCGCTGGAAAACATCGCTATTTATCAACAGTACGGGTCGGTTGATGCCGCACTGGCCGCCGGTAAGACGTTCCACGTCTGGGCGAAACCGATGCTTGATTCTTACATCTTCCTCGGTGGTAGCGGTGCAACGCTGGGCCTGATCATCGCCATCTTCATCGCTTCTCGCCGCGCGGATTATCGTCAGGTTGCGAAGCTGGCTTTACCGTCCGGACTCTTCCAGATTAACGAACCGATCCTGTTCGGTCTGCCGATTATCATGAACCCGGTGATGTTCATTCCGTTCATTCTGGTACAGCCGATTCTGGCGGCGATCACGCTGGCGGCATACTATATGGGTATCATCCCGCCGATCACCAACATCGCGCCGTGGACCATGCCAACCGGGTTAGGGGCGTTCTTTAACACTAACGGTAGCGTTGCTGCGCTGCTGGTCGCACTCTTCAACTTAGGTATCGCGACGCTGATTTACCTGCCGTTCGTGGTGGTGGCGAACAAAGCGCAGAATGTCATCGACAAAGAAGAGAGCGAAGAAGAGATCGCTAACGCACTGAAATTCTAAGTTTAAACCGGCATGTGGCAACGCATGCCGGGCTGTCAAAGAGGAATGATTTATGATGGATCTCGATAATATTACTGATGCGCAGAGCGAAGCCGAAGCGCTCGAAGAAGTGGTGATGGGACTTATCATCAACTCCGGACAGGCGCGCAGCCTGGCGTACGCGGCCCTGAAACAAGCGAAGCAGGGCGATTTCGACGCGGCGAAAGTGATGATGGAGCAGTCACGCATGGCGCTGAACGAAGCGCATCTGGTCCAGACGAAACTGATTGAAGGCGATCAGGGCGAAGGTAAAATGAAACTGAGTCTGGTTCTGGTTCACGCACAGGATCATCTGATGACATCAATGCTGGCACGCGAGATGGTGACAGAGTTGATTGAGCTCCACGAAAAGCTGAAACAGTAAGGAGTCAATGATGCAACTACAGGCTACCGCACCGGAAATCACCGTTGCCCGTGAACAGCAGTTGTTCAACGGTAAAAATTTCCACGTCTTTATCTATAACAAGACCGAGAGCGCCTGTGGACTGCATCAGCATGATTACTATGAGTTTACGCTGGTGCTCACCGGTCGCTATTACCAGGAGATTAACGGTAAGCGCGTGTTACTGGAACGTGGGGACTTTGTGTTTGTCCCGCTGGGTTCGCACCATCAAAGTTTCTACGAATTCGGCGCAACGCGTATTCTCAACGTCGGTATCAGCAAACGTTTTTTTGAACAGCACTACAGTCCGCTCATGCCGTTCTGTTTTGTGGCATCGCAGGTCTATCGCACTAACAGCGCATTTTTAACCTATGTCGAAACGGTCATCGCGTCGCTCAACTTTCGTGATACCGGACTGGAAGAATTTGTTGAAGTGGTCACCTTCTACATTATCAACCGTCTGCGTCATTATCGTGAAGAGCAGGTCCTTGATGATATTCCGCAGTGGCTGAAAGCGACCGTGGAGACCATGCATAATAAAGCACAGTTTGGTGAAAATGCTCTGGAAAATATGGTTGCCTTGTCCGCAAAATCGCAGGAATACCTGACGCGAGCGACTCAGCGTTATTACCGAAAAACACCGATGCAATTAATTAATGAGATTCGCATCAACTTTGCCAAAAAGCAACTGGAGATGACGAACTACTCAGTGACGGATATTGCATATGAAGCGGGGTACAGTAGCCCAAGTCTGTTTATTAAGACGTTTAAAAAAATGACGTCATTTACCCCAAATAGTTATCGAAAAAAACTCACGCAATATAATCAGTAAATTATTTAACTCAACAACCAGGATTTAAAGCTTGCCCATCATTTACGCGGGACTCTCGCGTCATACCTGACAAATGGGCAGAGCATAATTCACGCCAGTGCTAAGCACTGAAGGGAGAAATTATGAGCCAGAAATTAAAAGTCGTCACCATTGGCGGCGGAAGCAGCTACACCCCGGAATTACTGGAAGGGTTTATTAAGCGTTATCATGAGCTTCCGGTGACGGAATTGTGGCTGGTTGACGTTGAAGGCGGCGCGGAGAAACTGGATATTATTCATAACCTCTGCCAGCGCATGATCGACAAAGCGGGCGTACCGATGAAGGTGTTTAAAACCCTCGATCGCCGCGAAGCGCTGAAAGGGGCTGACTTTGTCACCACCCAGCTCCGCGTAGGGCAACTGAAAGCACGTGAACTCGACGAGCGCATTCCACTGAGCCACGGTTATCTGGGCCAGGAAACCAACGGCGCGGGCGGGCTGTTTAAAGGGCTGCGTACGATCCCGGTGATTTTTGACATCATTAAAGATGTGGAAGAACTCTGCCCGAATGCCTGGGTGATTAACTTTACCAACCCGGCAGGAATGGTGACGGAAGCGGTTTATCGTCACACCAACTTCAAACGCTTTATCGGGGTGTGCAACATTCCGGTAGGGATGAAGATGTTTATCCACGATGTGCTGGCGCTGAAAGAGAGCGACGAGCTGTCGATCGATCTGTTCGGCCTCAACCACATGGTGTTTATTAAAGATGTGATCGTCAATGGCCAGTCACGTTTTGCTGAGCTGCTGGACGGTGTGGCTTCGGGTAAACTGAAAGCCTCTTCGGTGAAAAATATCTTTGATCTGCCGTTCAGTGAAGGGTTAATCCGCTCGCTGAATCTGCTGCCTTGCTCGTATCTGTTGTACTACTTCAAACAAAAAGAGATGCTGGCAATTGAGATGGGCGAATACTACAAGGGCGGCGCACGTGCGCAGGTGGTTCAGCAGGTCGAGAAACAACTGTTTGACCTCTATAAGAACCCGGAGCTGAACGTTAAGCCTAAAGAGCTGGAACAGCGCGGCGGGGCGTACTATTCCGACGCAGCCTGTGAAGTCATTAATGCTATCTACAATGACAAGCAGACGGAGCATTACGTCAACATCCCGCATCACGGTCATGTGGACAACATCCCGGCGGACTGGGCAGTTGAAATGACCTGCACATTAGGCCGCGACGGGGCGAAACCGCATCCGCGCATCACCCATTTTGATGAGAATGTGTTGGGCCTTATCTATACCATTAAAGGTTTCGAAGTGGCAGCCAGTAAAGCGGCGCTGAGCGGTGAGTTTAACGATGTGCTGCTGGCGCTGAACCTCAGCCCGTTGGTGCATTCTGACCGCGATGCGGAAACCCTGGCGCGCGAACTGATCCTTGCGCATGAAAAGTGGTTGCCAAACTTTGCTGAGTGCATTGCGAAGCTGAAAGGCACACAACGCTAAAGAGGTGGGCTATGGAACGCTTATTGATTGTAAACGCGGACGATTTTGGTCTGAGCAAAGGGCAAAACTACGGCATTGTGGAGGCGTGTCGCAACGGCGTGGTAACCTCCACCACCGCGCTGGTGAACGGCGAAGCCATTGAGCACGCGGTGCAATTGAGCCGCGAGTTGCCGACGCTTGCCGTCGGAATGCACTTTGTTCTGACGATGGGCAAACCGTTAACCGTGATGCCGGGTCTGACCCGCGAAGGGCGTCTGGGTAAATGGATCTGGCAAATGGCAGAAGAAGGTACGCTGCCGCTGGATGAAATCAGCCGTGAACTTGCGTCGCAGTATCAGCGTTTCATCGACCTGTTTGGGCGGGAGCCTACGCACCTTGACAGCCATCATCACGTGCATATGTTCCCGCAAATTTTCCCGCTCGTTGCGCATTTTGCGGCTGAACGCGGAATTGCGCTGCGCATCGATCGCCAGCCCATGCTTGAGGCCGCCGCTCTCCCGGCGACGCTGCGTAGTTCGCAGGGATTCAGTAGTGAGTTCTATGGGGAGGAAATATCGGAAGCGCTGTTTCTGAAGGTTCTCGATGCCTCTGCGAAGCGCGGAGAATCCTCACTGGAAGTGATGTGTCACCCGGCGTTTGTCGACAATGTTATCCGGCAGAGCGCCTATTGTTACCCCCGTTTGACTGAGCTGGACGTGCTGACGTCTGCATCGCTTAAGTACGCGATTGCGGAGCGCGACTACCGTTTAGGCAGTTTTCTTGATGTCTGACTCCTGAGTTTGCGGCGCACGATGCGCCGCATTTTTTCACCCGATGCACCTCAGGCAGGAACCCCCGGAACTTTCGCCGTTCGTGACCAGACGCGATGCGCCGCCATAAGCGTAAACAGTTCATCCATAAAGTGATTATTCGCCTTATCGGTTTCAACCACGCCTTCTTCACCCTGTTTGTCTACATTCAGCACCGTTTTAAAACGCCGTGCGTCGCCGGTCAGCGCGATGGGCTTCAGATGCTTATAGGCTTCCAGCAGGTAGTAGCGCGCGTCGCCGCTGTCTTCGATATCTGCGATATCCCCGCCCGGAACGATAACCGCATCCACTGTGAGCGATGGCGCGCCAGCAAAGGTCGCGGCGATGGTCAGCGTTGAGCCGTCATCGGCAATGACTTCACCCATTCGTGAGTAGAGCAATTTGGCATGGACGCCTTTTGTCTTCAACGCCTGAAGGATCGCCAGAAGATCTGACGATTTCACTTTTCCGTTCAGCAATATCCCGACGACACGGCCTTTAATATCACCGTCCGGAACGGCATACAGGCTCAGTGAAGGATCTTTTTTCAGCCCGTTCACATCAGGCGGCGGGGCGATTTGCGTCTGCTCATCGGTTAACGCAATGCCCAGATTTTTGCCGACCGCCTGTGCGAGGCTGATATCGATATGCGCCAGTTGGTCAACCACCCGTTCGCGAATATAAGGGCGCGCCACTTTACTTAACTCAAAGCTGAAAGCCTCGACAATATGTTGTTGTTCAACGGGGGTCTGGCTTACCCAGAAAAGCCGCGGATGGGCATAGTACTCGCCAAACGACGGGCTGCGTTCGCGGATTTTTCCGCCGTCCACCCGTTCCTGATACGACTCAAATCCCCCGCGTTTTGGCCCCGGCGGCGTTTCGCGCGGCCAGTTGTCGTTGATGGAGTTTGGCTCGTAGTTGGCCGGGTTAGTATCGATGCCCATTCGATGCATCCCGTCGCGCTGGAAGTTGTGATAGGGGCAGGTCGGGCGGTTAATCGGGATTTCATGAAAATTAGGCCCGCCGAGGCGGCTGATTTGCGTATCGGTATAGGAGAACAAACGTCCCTGCAATAAGGGATCGTTGGTAAAATCAATGCCCGGAACGATATGGCCGGGATGAAAGGCGACCTGCTCGTTTTCGGCGAAGAAATTATCGGGGTTTCGGTTCAGCACCATCTTACCGACGCGCTGTACCGGAACCAGTTCTTCCGGAATCAACTTGGTGGGGTCGAGCAGGTCGAAATCGAATTTAAATTCGTCCTCTTCCGGGATCAACTGGAGCCCCAGTTCATATTCCGGGTAATCACCTGCTTCAATCGCTTCCCACAGCTCCCGGCGATGGAAATCCGGATCACGGCCAGTCAGTTTTTGCGACTCATCCCACACCAGAGAGGCTTTACCCGCCAGTGGCTTCCAGTGAAAGCGGACAAAGGTGGCTTTTCCGTCTGCGTTGATCAGACGGAACGTGTGAATGCCAAAGCCTTCCATGGTGCGATAGCTGCGCGGGATGCCGCGATCGGACATCGCCCACATCACGTTGTGCAGGGTTTCTGGCTGCAATGAAACATAATCCCAGAAGGTATCGTGCGCACTTTGGCCCTGCGGAATTGCCCAGTGCGGCTCGGGTTTCACCGCATGTACGAAATCAGGAAACTTATGCGCGTCCTGAATAAAAAAGACAGGCGTGTTATTGCCGACCAGGTCAAAAATGCCTTCTTCAGTGTAAAACTTGGTGGCGAATCCGCGAATATCGCGCACCGTATCCGCCGAGCCCGCGCCGCCCTGAACCGTAGAAAAACGGACGAAAACAGGCGTTATCTTATCCGGGTCAGAAAGGAAATCGGCTTTCGTGATATCGCCTAAATTCTTGTAGGGCTGGAAGTGGCCGTGTGCGGCTGAACCCCGGGCATGAACGATTCTCTCCGGGATACGCTCATGGTCAAAATGGGTGATTTTCTCACGTAAGATGAAATCTTCCAGCAGCGTAGGACCGCGACTTCCGGCCCGCAGTGAGTTCTGGTCGTCGGCGATGCGTACGCCCTGGTTGGTGGTCAGTGCGAAATTCTCACTGCCTTTGCGCACATTTTCCAGATCGTTCAGCTTGTCATTACGGGTATCCGGCGCTTTCAGGCTTCCCGGCGCCGTCGGTTGAGCACCGGGAGGCGTGGGTTCAGGGGCAGGGCGATGCGAACCGTCTTCAGGAGCCAGAGAGTCCAGACCCGGTTTTGATTCACGAGGATCGTGTACCGGTGATTGATGCAGATGGGGATTCTTCTCATTATGCGACATTGAACTCGTCTCCATTTTTCATTACTGAAAGGGTCGTTGTTTTTAGTCAAAAACCCCCTAACTATAGACTACCAGGGGGGCATACCGGGTAATGCCCGGAATGCGCGGCGCAGAATACGTGGAAAGAGCACGCGCAGGGCGGGACGAACGGGGACAAAATCGGCTAAGATAGTTGTTTTCTGATTTTTAAATTTGTTTTAGTGAAGCCATTAATGATGAAACCTCTTCGCCAACAAAATCGCCCGGTTATTAGCTATGTTCCGCGTGTTGAACCTGCGCCACCTGAACATGCGATAAAAATGGACGGGTTTCGTGACGTGTGGATCTTGCGCGGAAAGTATGTCGCATTCGTCTTAATGGGTGAGTTGTTTCAGCGCTCGCCGGCGTTTACCGTGCCGGAAGCCGCTCAGCGCTGGGCAAACCAGGTTCGTCAGGAAAACGAAATTTCAGAGTAATCCCGCCATAAAAAAATCGCCCCGAAAGGCGATTTTCTACGTCTGCAGGTGAATGGTGCGATCAGCGATGCGCCAGTTCGGCGTCGTCTTCACTGTCGAGAATGGTTTTATCGGTCTGTTTCAGCCACTGGCTGGTCAGCGTACCGGCGGTCATTGAACCGCTGACGTTCAACGCGGTACGCCCCATATCGATCAGCGGCTCAACGGAGATGAGCAGGGCCACCAGCGTGACAGGCAGACCCATTGCGGGCAGTACGATCAGTGCGGCGAAAGTGGCACCGCCGCCGACGCCCGCCACTCCGGCGGAACTTACGGTTACGATACCGACCAGCGTGGCAATCCAGAGCGGATCCAGCGGGTTAATGCCTACCGTTGGCGCAACCATAACGGCCAGCATGGCAGGGTATAAACCGGCACAGCCGTTCTGACCAATTGTCGCGCCAAAAGAGGCGGCGAAGCTGGCGATGGATTCCGGTACGCCCAAACGACGGGTTTGCGCTTCCACGTTCAGAGGAATAGAGGCCGCACTGGAGCGACTGGTGAACGCGAAGGTCAGCACCGGCCAGACTTTGCGGAAATACTTCAGCGGGCTCACGCCGTTTACGCCGAGCAGGATGCCGTGGACGACAAACATAATGCCCAGCCCCAGATATGAGGCTACCACGAAGCTGCCCAGCTTAATGATGTCTTGCAGGTTGGAACCCGCCACCACTTTGGTCATCAGCGCCAGTACGCCGTAAGGCGTCAGTTGCATGACCAGACGAACCAGTTTCATCACCCAGCTTTGCAGCGTGTCGATCGCGGTCAACACGCGCTCGCCTTTTGGCGCATCATCTTTCAGCAGTTTCAACGCCGCCACACCCAGGAATGCGGCGAAAATCACTACGCTGATGATAGAGGTTGGGTTCGCGCCGGTGAGATCGGCAAACGGGTTTTTCGGCACAAACGAGAGCACCAGTTGCGGTACGCTGAGATCGGCCACTTTGCCCACATAGTTGGTTTCAATGGCGTTCAGACGCGCGGTCTCTGCGCCGCCCTGTACCAGACCTTCTGCAGTCAGACCAAACAGATTGGTCACCAGCACGCCGACCAGTGCGGCAATCAGTGTGGTGAACAGTAACGTACCGATGGTCAGAAAGCTGATTTTCCCCAACTGCGAGGCGTTATGCAGACGGGCAACCGCGCTCAAAATCGAGGCGAACACCAGCGGCATTACGATCATTTGCAGTAGCTGGACATAGCCGTTACCGACGATGTTAAACCACTGGACGGAATCTTTCAGAACCTGGCTGTCGGAACCGTAAACAGTGTGCAGCGCGAGGCCAAAAACCACACCCATGACCAGACCGACCAGCACTTTCTTTGCCAGACTCCACTGTTTATGGCGGGTTTGCGCCAGTGCAAACAGCAGAATAACGAACACCACAATGTTCGCGATTAATGGAAAATTCATCCCCGTTCTCCTGATTTTATTATTTGTCTCGCTATGGCATAGCGATCCTGTTGGCGCAAGGTTAGCAGAACTGTGACGAGGCTCTTATATTCAAATGGAATTGTTTATACCTAAAACGCCAATTTCGCTGAATTACTCATCGATTTGATGCTTTATAAAGCGATTAAACTGCAATTGCAGCGTAGTAATCATATCCGATGACCAGCGAACGGCACTGTTCTGGGGCAGGGTCTGTGGCATCCATACCGCCCAGGCAAACAGCGCCATACAGAGAAAACGCTCCAGTTGATTACCCTTTTGCACAACCAGAACAGGCAAACGAAAACGCCAGCGACAGGGCCAGAGCAAAGGTACGCCCGCAGGTGTCAGCATATCTGCGGCAATGTGGCTCAGATAGCCAATCACCATGCCCTGTAGTGCATCAGCAGGGATAATCCAGCTATCCGGCACTTTCAGATAGAAAGTGGTCAGCAGGGCGAAAACCGCCAGCAGGCTGTGGGTAAAACCTCGGTGACCAAACGCGCGGGCAATGGGTTTTGAAATCCATTTTAGCCGCTGGCCCAGGAAGGACTTTGGGTGATCGATATCCGGCAGAAGGCAGGTCAGAATGGCAGACGGAACGATATGCCACCAGTCACCCTGTGCGAGCACGGGGGTGAGTTCAGCATTTTTCGCAAACACCGCGCAGGCAATGGAAAAGAGGAGGTGACCTTCCGCCGTCATGATAAAACCTGATAAACTGTGAATTCGTACAGTATAGGATTTTTATACAGTAGGCGGAAGTGGTGACGTTGTAACTCTTTGTCAATTATGCGCGTTTATCGCGCGAACGCGCTGCTCTCGCCAGCAGACGCCACTCAGCGTTAGCCACGCAGGTCAGCTACGGTCAGCTCGGTTAGCGAATTGAGTTTGACGTCTGCGAGCACATAACGCGGGTCCTGTCGCACCTCTTTATCCGGTACCACGATAGAACGCATCCGCGCGGCTTTTGATGCCACCATGCCATTTACGGAGTCTTCCAGCGCCACGCAACTTAGCGGGTCGACGCCCAGTTTGGCCGCACAGTCAATATAAACCTGAGGGTGGGGTTTGCTGTAGGGTAGTTTTTCCGCAGAGGCGATTGCATCAAAGCTGTCGCGTAGCTCAAACATGGTCAGCACCTTTTCCAGCATATGCAGAGGGGATGCTGACGCCAGGCCGACTTTCAACCCTTGCGCTTTACACAGCGCGACGGCTTCTTTCACGCCGGGCAACAGTGGGCGCGTCTCTTCAACCAGCGCAATCGCGCGGTCAATAATGCGGTTGGTCACATCCTGACGGCTCGGCCCAACCCACGGTTGCTGCGCAAACCAGAGATCGACCACCATGTCGATGCGCAGGCCCAGCGTATCGGGGAGTTCATGACGACGAGTGATATCGACGCCAACGCTGGCGAGTACGTCCAGCTCGGCCCGATCCCACAGCGGTTCTGAATCAATCAGCAATCCATCCATATCGAATATTGCCGCAAGAATTTGACGCGGGGTTGACATTACAACCTCTCCTGTTGAGCATTAAATGTAAGGTATTTGGTATCGAAGACTATCATAGCGTTTTTAAAGATCGGGCGAAAACGGTTATCAGCAGGTAGACTTAAGCCAAAATGACGCGTCTTTATCAAGGGGAACTCATGACGTATCAACAAGCTGGACGCATAGCGGTGTTAAAAAGGATTATGGGATGGGTGATATTTATTCCGGCGCTTCTTTCCACACTCATTTCGGCCCTGAAATTTATGTACGCGCACAGCGAAAAGCAGGAGGGAATTAACGCGGTTATGCTCGATTTTACCCATGTCATGATTGACATGATGCGGGTGAATACGCCGTTTCTGAACCTGTTCTGGTACAACTCGCCAACGCCGGATTTCCACACCAGCCTGAACATTATGTTCTGGCTGATTTTTGCCCTGATTTTCGTCGGCCTGGCGCTGCAGGATTCTGGCGCGCGCATGAGTCGTCAGGCGCGTTTTTTACGTGAAGGGGTAGAAGATCAGCTTATTCTGGAGAAAGCCAAAGGCAGTGACGGATTATCGCGCGAACAAATTGAATCGCGAATTGTGGTGCCGCATCACACGATTTTCCTGCAATTTTTTCCACTCTACATCCTGCCGGTGATTATCCTTATTCTCGGCTATGTGTTCTTTTCTCTGCTCGGATTCGTCTGAGCAGAAAGGCCGCCAACCGGCTAACACCGATCGGTTAAGCAAAAGGATCAGTTGAACGATCCTGCAGGTGGGTAACAATCGCCTCATCAATTTTCTGATGGGGCTTTTTTATGTTTTCAACCTGACTTAACGATGCACTGCACTCGCAAACACAAATTCCCGGTGGAACGGATTTTGCAGGCGCGACACAGCGATACAACGACAGAGAAACAGCTGCAGGCCTTTTTACCGCAAACTCGATGGCAGCACTGAATATCAATATCAT
>OKVW01000850.1_pt1 | contig 15178 bp, 12 predicted proteins | sample 1606991 | NCBI WGS metagenome assembly OKVW01 (sample SAMN03281021, study PRJEB24777) | human gut metagenome | isolation source: fecal sample PR177 from 1 month old male Malay infant, vaginal delivered...
TATTCATATTGCGTTCATATTTTAGACACATTTACAAGGTAAAATTCTCTCTGTTGCTAGGACAACAGGATTTCCAACGGGGAAATCTCAAAAAAGAGGAGAATTAATTATGAAGAAAATTGGAATGAAGAATGCAGTTGCCGTTATGGCAGCAATCATGATGTCTGGCGCTTTAACCGCTTGCGGCGGATCTGACAGCAAAACAGCTGAGACCACTGTTGCTGTTGAGACCACTGTTGCTGAGGAGACCACCACTGCCGGGGAGACCACTGAGGCTGTTGACGGCGAGTCCACCGAGGCTGTTGACGGTGAGTCCACCGAGGCTGCTGACGGCGAATCCACCGAGGCTGCTGATGGCGAGTCCACTGAGGCTGCTGAGGCTGCTGACAGCGAGTCTGTTGAGGCTGCCGCTGAGGATACCAAGGCTGAGGCTGCTGACAGCGAGTCCGTTGAGGCTGCTCTCATCGAGGAGACCACTGCTGCTAACTAATCAGCAGAAGAACGGCACAGATATCGCACATATCAAAACGGTGAACCGCCCGCTTTGCGAGCGCTTCACCGCGTACAATAAGCGCTCCGGAGCCGGCACATATTTGTGCCGCCTTCAGAGCGCTTATTGTTTTGCCATGACGGGTCCGGCAAACGGGGAATCACTGCTGCTCTGGGCCCAGGAAATCAGCCGCAGCCCGTCCTCCGCCACAAGTCCGGTCACTTCCCCCGCGGCCCGCTTCAGAACCTGCACAATCCGGCTGCTGCCCCAGGTCTCCATGGGCATCCGTTTTTTATCCCCGGGGCGCCGCTGTCTTTGGCCGCGCCCGTATGGAATATACTGATAGAGGTTATATAGAGTATTTTATGGTAAACTGTATATAAACCCTGCCAGAAAGGAACCCATATGCGTATTTTATTGATTGAGGACGATAAAAAACTCTGTGCAAACATCAAGGCGGCCATGACACAGACGGAATACCTGACCGATATCTGCCATACCGGCAGCGACGGCCTTTACTATGCCACGGTCCAGCCATACGATGTCATTATCCTGGACCGCATGCTGCCGGATTTAGACGGGCTTTCGGTGTTACAGTCATTGAGAAAAAAGGGAGTCCACACCCCCATCATCATGGAAACCGCCCTTGACGGTATCAATGACAGGATTGACGGGCTTGACTCCGGGGCCGACGACTATATTGTTAAGCCCTACAGCATCAATGAATTAATGGCCAGAATCCGGGCCATTGTAAGGCGTCCGGGACGCATTGATATCTCCCCTGTGCTGAAAGCATTCGGGCTGGAGCTGGAGGCCGCCAAACATGAATTGACCTGCCAGGATACCACGCTGTCACTCTCCAAGAAAGAGACGGAGTTACTGTCCTTTTTTATGAGAAACCCGAAGCAGATACTGCCAAGGGCATTTATATTATCCTATGTCTGGGGCGCTGACAGCGAAGTGGATGAGGGCAATCTGGAGAATTATGTGTACTTTATCAGAAGGCGGCTGAAGGTGTTAAACGCCCCGGCACAGATCAAAACAGTGCATGGCGTGGGATACCGCATGGAGGCAATGGAAATACATGTTTAAACATATTCACCGGCGGCTTGCGGCATTTTCCACCATTGTGTCCGGGATTATCCTGACCTGCGCAATGGGCCTGATCCTGATGATCCACGTGGGTGAAAACCGGAAAAATGAGGCCGAGCGCATAAAAAATTCCTGGATCACCGTTCTGTCAAGCCTTCAGGCCGGCAATCAATACGACGACGTCTGGCTGGCGCAGATGGAGGCCGGCAATCATTTAATCATACATATAGAGGAAAACGGACATCCCCTGCATTTTAAAGGCTCATGGACCCCGCCCACCGGCAGGGACATACTGCGAAACCGTGTAAAGGACATGGTACGGGCAGAGGGCATGGACCTCCTCTTTACGTCTGTGTCTGCTTATGGAAGCCAGACACAGGCCGTTGAAGTGAAAGGCGATTTTAAGGACAACTATTACGCTCTGACAACGGCATTTCCAGTTGGAAAAGGCATGAGAACCATCTGCCTGATTTCCTATGTCCGCCATAATTACGGCGGTTCCTGGCTGTATGTCCTGATGGCTGTATATGTGTGTGGAATCGCCGGATTGTGGTGCACAAGCCGGTTCTTTATGGGAAAGGCCCTGCAGCCTGCAAAAGACGCTGAAGAACGGCAGAAAAAGTTTATAGCAGCTGCCTCACATGAACTGCGCGCTCCGCTGGCAGTGATCAACTCCTCTCTGTTTTTACTCTCCAATGATACCCCCGAACAAAAACAGCTTATCAGCCATATTGATACCGAATGTAAGCGGATGTCCCGTTTAATCGGCGACATGCTGCTCTTGTATACGGCGGATTCAAAAACCTGGAGTCTGAAACTGGAAATGATTGAGATTGACTCACTGATCATTGACGTGTATGGTTCATTTCTGCCGCTGTGCAGGGAAAAGGGGGTTCATTTGAAGCTGGAACTTCCGGACTGCGCACTGCCGCCAATAGAGGGGGACAGCCAGCGGCTGCAGCAGGTTTTGGCCATCCTGCTGGACAATGCGGTCTCCTACTCTCCCGCGGAATCGGATATTACTATAAAAATATATACCGGAACCGCCCCAAGTCAATCTGAGGCAATTATAATCGAGATAAATGACCAGGGCAGCGGCATTCCAGATGAAGCTAAGCCATACATTTTTGACCGCTTTTACTGTGCGGACAGCTCCCACAGCGACAAAGAACATTTCGGACTTGGACTGAGCATTGCCAAAGAGATTGTGGAAATGCACAAAGGTCATATCCAGGCAGAGGACCATCTCCCCAAAGGGACAAGTTTTAAGATAAGCCTGCCTATATAGACTAAAAATAGAGGGGATTTTGCTAAGATAGCCTAAAAACAGGAGGCAAAACAACATGATAAAAAATTGGATAATCGGGGCCGCTCTGCTGGCCCTGGCAGGCTTAACCGGAGGCTGCGGCCCCCAGAAGCCGGCCATTAATCCGGACAATGGCTTATACCCAAAGGGCCGCTTTGTAGAGACAGAGATCACGGTGCCCAAAGAGCTTCAGAATAACCGGTATGTGGATTCCCTGGCATATGAGCATAAACTGGAAATATTGTCATACTCCAAGGAACAGAACCAATATTTTGGCTATATTTATGACGGCTCACAGTGGCATGCCGAAGATCTTCAGATCGGAACAATAGCAGATAAAATCACCATAAAAGGCATGTTGAAGGATGGGGATAATGAGAGATATTTTTATGGCTACGATCAGAACAGGGACTTCCATATCCTGCCCCAGGACCAGAGCCGGCCAGAGATTCTACAGGAGCAGCTGAGCGGTCTTTCGTCGGCGGACAGCCCGGTATGGATAGACAACATAGAATTCCAGGACAATGGGTCTGTTCTGATATCCCTGGAGGATAAGGCGGTCCTGTTTTCAAAAGACGGGGAACAATTACACGAGTTTGCCCAGGATTATAACAACGGTGAATCCCGGGGATCTGCTCTTTTATCAGACACCGCATATGTAACCGTCCTGGATCAGAAGCTGGTCAGCTACTCACTAAAGGACAAAACGATGCGGCAGCTGGCCGGCGGCCAGAGCTTCGATGTATCCTCCTGCATTTTTTCAGACCGGGAAGGCTCCATCTATATCGCAAATATGGAAGGTCTGTACCATATCAATGATAACAGTACCATCAAGGAAAAAATAATCGACGGGTCTTTAAATTCCATGAGCCTGCAATCTGATCATATCCGGAATTTTATTATAAATGACCAGGATACATTTTTCTCTGTGATGAACAGCCGGGTGAGCGGCAATACCAGCATGTTCAAATATGCCTATAATCCCGACATATCCACCCTTCCCCAGCAGACGGTCACTGTATATGCATTAAACAACAGCTCCACCTTGAGGCAGGCGGCGGCTCTCATGCAGCGGAACAATCCAAATGTCCGCGTAGATATACGGGTTGCAATGGGCGAAGAATATGAGAGCATGTCCCAGGACATCATACGAAGCTTAAACACAGAACTGTTAAGTGGAAACGGAGCCGACATCCTGGTTCTGGACGGCCTGCCCAAGGAAGCATATAAAGAAAAAGGGGTATTGATGAATTTAGAGGACCTGTTCGGTGAAATGCAGAGCAGCTCACCGCTGCTGTCAAACGTTTCCAAAGATTATGTGGATGCCCAGGGAGCCGTTTACTATCTTCCGGTCAGGTTCAAAATGCCAGTGGTATTTGGCGAAAAATCTGCTGTGGAGAAGCTGTCTCCAGGGAATCATGAGCTTCCGGTTCTGGCAGCTGACAACTATGGCAATTTAGGGCGCCTTATGTTGAATGTGTACTACAACCAGCTGTTTCCCAGCGGAGGCAATGAACTGTCGGAGGACGGCCTGATGCTTTACCTGGAACAGGTGAAAAAGCTGGGGGAGGCGGTCCGGGCCAAAGCAGCCTTTACGCCCAGTGAAATGGCGGCCATGGAGGTGGATAACCAGGTCTCCGGGTTTGGTAACCGCAGAAACGGACCGGTGGCATTTGCCCAGGGAAAGACACAGATCGGATTTGAAAACCTCAGCTCCATCCAGGACAGCCTGCTGACCTTTGGGGCATTGGAAGAACGGCAGCTGAAACCGGAAAGTTTAGACGGAATTTACCATCCGAATCTGCTGGTGGGCATCAATCAGAATACCAAAAACCTGGATCAGGCCAAAGAATTTCTCAAAGTGCTTTACTCATACGACATACAAAACCTGGACCTTTCAGACGGATTCCCGGTACTGAATGCGGCGGTGCTGAATCTGGAATACATTGAGAGGGATACAAAAATGGAAATTTCAGATGAAAACGGAAGGCCCATTATATCAGCGGCATGGCCTGACAAAGAAAAGCGGATTCAGATCATTAAGCTGATCCGGTCCTTAGGAACCCCCGTGGATGTTGACCCGGATATCCTGAATATTATAACAGAATACTCCCAGGGCTATTTTGACGGGAGCCGTGATCTGGAGACCACGGCCGGTTTGATTACAAACAAAATAGCCCTGTATAACGGAGAATAAATCACCTGAACTTCCAGCTCTTCAGCACCAGCTGAAGGGTCCTGTTCCCATTATACTCATTCACCGTGGGATAATAGATAATGTCCATCTTCCTGCTGCCGCCCATCTCCTCCTCGAACTGGTCCCCATCGGCAAACACCACCGCATCCATGGCCACGCCCCGCTGGTTCACCAGGTTCAGCTTCACCACATTGCGGTTCTTCCCCATGACGCGGTGGGAACGGACAGCCAGCTCCTTCTGGGCGAACTGGGGCTTCTCATTGCCCTGGCCAAAGGGCTCCAGGTACTCCAGCTGGTCGATGAGCGGTTCGTTAATATACTCAAAGGGCATGGCCACGTCAATCCAGATTTTGGAAACAAAATCATCGCTGGTGAGCGTGGCATTTTCATTGAGGCGCCGCCGGAATTCGTCCACATCCTTCTCCGCCAGGGAAAACCCGGCAGCCATGGGGTGGCCGCCGAACTTGGTCAGCAGATCCTTCACCTCCACCAGGGCGTTGAACATGTGGTAGCTCTCAATGGAGCGGCCGGACCCCTTGGCCCCGTCCTCTGAGCGGGTGAGAATCAGGGTGGGCTTGCAGTAGCGCTCCCTGATTCTTCCGGCCACAATCCCGGCCAGGGATTCGTGGCAGTCCGGCAGGAACACCACCAGCACCTTGTCATCCATGTACTGCTCCTCCACCAGAGTCACGGCCTGGTCCACCCCCTTCTGGGTCATGTCCTTTCGCCGGTCATTTAACTCCTTCAGCTCCAGGGCCAGGCGGTCCGCCTCCTCCTCACTCCCGCTTAACAGCAGGGACAGGGCCAGCTTGGCTGTCTGCAGCCGTCCCCCGGCATTTAAGCAGGGACCGATCACAAAGCCAATGTGGTAGGCGCTGATGGCCTCAGGGTTTAAATTGTTCTTCTCAATCAGCTTGCGCAGGCCCAGGTTCCTGGTGATGCCCAGGCGCCTCAGCCCTTCCTTCACCACAATGCGGTTCTCGTCCTGAAGCTTCATCACATCGCCCACTGTGGCGATTGCCGCAAATTCCATCAGGTCCAGCCATTCCGCTCCCGGCACATCCCACTGTTCATACAGCACCTGGATCAGCTTGTAGGCCACCATAGCCCCGCAGATCATGTCATTGGGGTAAATGCTGTCGGTCCGCTTGGGGTTCACCAGAGCGTCCGCAGGGGGCAGCAGCTCCCTTCTGGAGCCGTCCTCCTGAAGCTCTGTCTGGATGTCGTGGTGGTCTGTCACAATCACTGTCATCCCCAGCTCCTTGCCCAGTGCGATCTGGTCAATGGCAGCGATGCCGTTGTCACAGGTCAGAATGGTGTCGATTCCGTCCGCCGCGGCTGCCCGGATAATGGATTCATTGATCCCGTAGCCGTCCTTCACCCGGTCCGGGATCTCATAGTCCACCTCAGCGCCGATGCGCTTTAGACCGGTATATAAAATGTAGGTGGAGCACACGCCGTCAATGTCGTAGTCCCCCACAATCCGGATTCTCGCCTTGTCCCGGATCTTCCCGCCCAGGATCTCCACAGCCAGATCCATATCCGGCAGCAGCCTGGGATCATACATCTGGTCCACATTTCCCGTCAGGTAGCGGAGAATGTTCTCCTCCCCCACCACATCCCGGTTCCGTATGATGCGGGCCACAATGGGGCTGATCCGAAAACGCTCCCCAATGGCATTAAAATCCGCTTTTTTTGCATGCAGCATCCATTTTGATTCTGTCATATGTACTCACTTCCTCATTTTATGTTCAATGTATGCGGGCCGGAACATTGTCCGGCCCATCTGATACTATACGTGAAACACCGGCACGGCCGGAGCCGCAGCCGCTTGTTCAATCCATCTGCCCAGCCCCAGCCCCCGCTCGTTCAATCTATCTGCCCAGCACCCGCCGCAGCTCGTTCAATCCATCTGCCCAGCCCCTGCCGCAGCTCGTTCAATCCATCTGCCCAGCACCCGCCGCAGCGCTGAGGGCTATCCCTGCCACCAGTCCGGCAGCAGCAGGCAGAATCCATCCCAGTCCGCTGGTATATCCGGGCAGCTTCGCCACCACAGCCGGCACATAGCGCTGGTCCAGGGCATACAGTACGCTCACAACGCCCGTAAAGAGGATGGAGCAGGGATACACATACCTCCACCGCCTGATTAACGGATTTAAAAACGCCAGGGCGATCAGCACAATGGCCACCGGATAGATAATGTTCAGCACAGGCACGGAAAATGCCAGAATCCGGTTCAGCCCCACATTGGAGATCACCACGCTCACCAGCCCGAATACCACCAGCCAGGCCCTGTAACCCAGAACCGGAAACACGGTGGTGAAATATTCACTGCAGCAGCTGAGCAGGCCCACACAGGTATTGAGGCAGGCGATAAAGAAGATCAGCCCCAGAAGGATCATCCCGGCCCGGCCGAACACACGGTCCGCCACAAAGGTGAGAATCCTGGCGCCATTGCCCACATTCGCCATCATTCTGGCCGCCGGTGCGCCCACATGGGCCAGGGCGCCGTAGACCAGGGCCATCAGAATGCCGGCCACAACCCCCGCCTTGATGGTCTCCCGCACCACAGATCCCTCGTCATTCACACCCTTGGCCTGAATATTCATGGCAATGATGATGCCAAAGTTCAGGGCAGCGATGGTGTCCATGGTCTGGTACCCTTCCAGAAATCCCTTTGTCGCCGCTCCTGTGGCGTAGCTGGCGTCCGCTGCCGCGTAGGGGCCAAGGGGCCACACCAGGCAGCCGGTGAAGATCACTGCAATCAGGGTTAAAAGGGTGGGACAGAGGATCTTCCCAAGCCTGTCCGTCAGTTTCTCAGGCTTTAACGCCAGGGTCATGGCGATGGCGAAAAAGGCCACTGAATACAGCAGCTGGGCCGTGGACACCGACGGTCCGTTTTTCCCCAGGTAGGGAAGCACAGCCATCTCAAAGGAGGTGCTGGCTGTCCTGGGAATGGCCAGGCAGGGACCAATAGACAGGTAAATCAGCAGCGTAAATACAAAGGCGAACCGGGGATGAACCCGGCCCGCCAGCTTCATCAGCCCGCCGGACATTGCCACCGCGGCAACGCCCAACACGGGAAGCCCCACGGCGCTGATCAGGAAGCCGGCCATGGCGCTCCATGTCCGATCCCCTGCCATTGCCCCCAGAAAGGGCGGAAAAATGAGATTTCCCGCCCCAAAAAACATTGAAAATAATGTAAATCCCACCAGCAATAAATTACGGTTTGATAGCTTTTGCCTCATACATATACTCCATTTTTTCGACATTTGTATTTATTATACCAGACCGCCGGCTACATTTCCATCCCCATTTTATGGTCACGCTCTCCAGAAGAATACCTTCCCCTGTTCCCCATCCATTCTGCACATCGTTCCAAAGGGCAGGGTACCCATGGGCTTAGAGTGGTCTGATGCCACATGGTGCAGCACCGGTATCCTGTATCCGGCAAAGCGGTCATGGAGGAACGTCTCCATATCATAGGTGGAATCATAGCGGTCATTGCTGCAGCCTGAGAATTCTCCAAGAAGAATCCCCGCCGCATTCTCCATCATTCCCGCGTGTTCCAGGTGGGTGATGAACATATCCAGCCGCGGGATCGACTCCTCCACGTCCTCAATGAACAGGATCTTCCCTCTGGTATCCAGCTGGTAGAAGGTTCCGGTTCCGCCCACCAGCAGAGACAGGTTGCCGCCCACGATCTGCCCCTGGGCCACACCGGGCCGCAGCACGCCGATTGCGGGCTTCTCTGCAGGATTCACAAATTCCAGCATTTCCCCCGGCTGCATCCCCAGGGCTGCAAACATACTGTCCCTGCTGTAGCTGTCAAACTCCGGCAGCATATTGGGGATCACCATGGGTCCGTGGAAGGTCACCAGGCCGCAGATCTGGCCCAGCACGGTGTGCAGATTGGTGATATCGCTGTACCCCACAAAGATCTTGGGGTTGGCCCGGATGGCATCATAATCCAGATATTGTAAAATGTGGGCGCTGCCGTAGCCGCCCCTGGTGCAGAAGATGGCCTTCACCGACCTGTCCTTAAACAGGTTGTTTAAATCCTCGGCCCGCTCCCTTGCCCCTCCCGCCAGATACTCATGAAAATTATACAGATTTTTCAGGCAATCCCCCATCTTGACACGGTATCCCATGCCCTCCAGCAAAGAGACGCCGGCATCCCGTTTTTCTCTGCTCACGGGAAATGCCGGCGCTGCCAGACCGATGGTATCGCCCGGTTTTAACATTTCCGGAAACACCATTGGTTATACCTCTTTTCAGTTAGCGGCCACAGCCGCCCTTTCTCTTACTATTTTATATGCATTACGCCTTGTCAGCATTCCTGAACAGGGTGTGGCCGTTGGCGTTCTTGGTCAGACCGGTCACCTCAGGCTTCATCAGAAGGGGTGCATTCAGGAAATACATTGGCATGATGGGCATCTCGTCCATCAGCAGTGTCTCCGCCTCGGTGAACAGCTCCATACGCTTGTTGTTGTCGGCCAGGCTGCGGCACTCTTTAATCAGAGCATCGTACTTCATGGCATTGTCGCCGCTCCAGCGGTTCTGATTGTAGGTGCGGTCCTGGGTAAAGCAGTTTAAGTTGGTGTCCGGGTCCAGATAATCGCCGGTCCATCCGTCGTAAGCCACGTCAAATCTGCCTTCATACAGCTCATCCCAGTAAACCTTCGATTCAAAAGTAGCGATCTCAGTCTCAATGCCCAGGTTCTCCTTCCACATGGCCTGCATTACCTGCGCGATGTCCTTGTTCTCCTGGGTGTTGGTGATAGTCAGCTTCACGGTGGGGAAGCCCTCGCCGTTCGGGTAGCCTGCATCAGCCATCAGCTGCTTTGCAGCCTCCACATTTTCCTCGAACAGATTTCCAACTGTGGTGCGGAAATCCTCGGTCTTGCCCTCATAGGGGATGCCGTGGGGCACAAATGCATAGGCGGGCTGGGGTTTGGAAGCCACCATGGATTCACAGATGGTGGTGCGGTCCAGGGCCATGGCCAGCGCCCGTCTCACTCTCGGATCGGACATATGCTCACTTTCACAGTTGAAATCAAAATATCTGGTGCCGATCTTGTCAAAATACTGCAATTCGTCGGTGCCGCCGTACTGCTGAGTGGCCTGGGTGGTCACCAGCGCGTCGCCTGTTGCATCGATCTCACCGGAGTTGTAAGCGGACAGGGCCGCCTCGGGGGACTCGATGAACACGATGTCCACGCCGTCCAGCTTCACGGTATCAGCTGCAAAATAGTTGGGGTTCTTCTTCAGCACATAGCTGCTCTGGGGATTGATCTCAGCAATGGCGAAGGGGCCGTTGCACACGTAGGTGTCCCCGGACTTGGTCCAAACTGCCTCGCCCTCCACAGCCTCTTTCTTCACCGGGAAGAAGTTAGAAGCAGCGGTCAGGTACAGGAAATAAGGAGTGGGATCATTCAGGGTCACTTCCAGGGTCTTGTCGTCCAGCGCCTTTACAGCCACATCATCCACAGTTCCCTCGCCCTTGTTATACGCTTCGCCGCCCTTGATATAGAACAGCTCCCAAGCTGCCGGGGAAGCCAGCTCAGGGTTCAGCACACGTTTCCAGGAATATTCAAAATCGTTTGCCGTCAGGGGGCTGTCATCGGACCATTTCATGCCGTCCTTGATGGTAAATGTATACACCAGGCCGTCATCGCTGACCGTGTAGGACTCGCACATGCCGTTGGTCAGGGTGCCGTCGGCCTCCAGCTGGAACAGACCGGTGAACAGGTTCTGCAGCACAATTGAGGAGCTGCTGTAGTTGTTCATGGTGGGGTCCAGGGTCTCCGGCTCAGAGGACATGGCGTATTTTAACACCTTGCCCTCAACCGCGCCGCTGTCTGCGCTCTGGCTGCCCTGGGCTGCCGTTTCCTTCGCAGTCTCTGTCTTTGGTTCAGATGAGCCGCCGCACCCTGCAAGGGCTGAAGCAACCATCGCTGCACATAGAAGTACGCTCAATTTTTTCTTCATAATTATTCCTCCTCTTTACAACTATTTATATAAGTGACAGGCCACCATGTGGTTGTCATTTATCTTCTTAAGCTCCGGCCGCTCCCAACCGCAGAATTCCCTGGCATAGGCGCACCGCGCCTTAAAGGGACAGCCCGGAGGCGGATCAATGGGGGACGGCACATCGCCCTGGAGCACAATCCGCTGGCTCTGCCTGGCCTGGATGGGGTCAGCCACCGGAACTGCGGAGATCAGGGACTTTGTATATGGATGCAGCATATTGTCGTACAGCTCATCCACCTGGGCGTACTCGATCAGATGGCCCAGATACATCACGCCCACCTGGTGGGAGATGTGCCGCACCATGGACAGGTCATGTGAAATAAACAGATAGGTGAATCCAAAACGGTGCTGAAGCTCCTCCAGGATGTTGATGACCTGGGCCTGGATGGATACGTCCAGAGCCGATATGGGCTCGTCACAGACAATGAATTCAGGCTCAGCCGCCAGGGCCCTGGCGATTCCGATCCTCTGCCTCTGTCCCCCTGAGAATTCATGGGGATAACGGACTAAATGGTCCGGCTTCAGGCCCACCAGCTGGATCAGCTCTCTCACCTTATCCCGGCAGTCTTTGGCCCCGTAGAGTCCCAGCGCCCGGATCGGTTCGGCGATAATGGTCTCCACATTCATGCGCGGGTCCAGGGAGGTGTAGGGGTCCTGGAAAATCATCTGCATCTTCCTGCGGTAGGGCCTCATCTCCACATCGCTCAGCTGCGTGATATCCGTCCCCTGGTACATTATGTTGCCGCCGGTGGCATCGTACAGCTTTAAAATGGTCCGGCCCACTGTGGTCTTGCCGCAGCCCGACTCTCCCACCAGGCCCATGGTCTCCCCCTTTCCGATGGAAAAGGAGACGCGGTCCACAGCCTTTAATTCCTTGGGTTTGGACAGGAAACCGCTTTTTACGTTAAAATACTTCTGCAGGTCCTTCACTTCCAGACAGGGTACCTGCCCCTTTGTATCTGCAATACTCATACCAGCTTCACCTCCCCCTTCTGCGCTTTCACAGACCGGTTGTGCAGCCAGCAGGCGCAGCGGTGTTCCGGTCCCAGTTCCGCCAGAGGCGGACAGGCCTGGGCGCACAGCTTCATGGCGTGGCCGCAGCGGGCGGCGAAGGGACAGCCCTTAGGCGGATTCAGCAGATCCGGCGGCGTGCCGTCAATGGGCACCAGCTTCTCCCTGCTCTTCTTGGGGATAGAGGCCAGAAGTCCGGCCGTATAGGGGTGTCCGGTACGGTAAAAGATATCCTCCACCGTGCCCTCCTCCATGATCAGTCCGCCGTACATCACAATGACCCGGCTGCACAAACTGGAGATTACTCCCAGATCATGGGTAATCAGGATGACGGACATGTGGTAACGCTCCTTCATCTCCCCCATCAGTTCCAGTATCTGGGCCTGAATAGTCACATCCAGGGCAGTGGTGGGTTCATCAGCGATCAGCAGCTTGGGATCACAGCACATGGCAATGGCAATCATCACACGCTGGCGCATACCGCCGGACAGTTCATGGGGATACTGTGTCAGGCGCTTCTGCGGGCTGGGGATTCCCACCAGCTCCAGCATCTTAAGGGCCCGCCTGTTGGCCTCCTTCTTGGACAGCTTCATATGGCGCATCAGGGGATTGCGGATCTGCTCTCCCACAGTGAACAGCGGATTTAAGCTGGTCATGGGGTCCTGGAAAATCATGCCGATATCATTTCCCTGGACCTTCCGCATCTCCTTCACGGATTTATCGGACAGGTTCTCCCCATCCAGTATGATGGCATCCGAAGTCTGTATGGCATTGTCCTCCAGCAGATGCATGATGGACAGCATACTGACGCTCTTGCCGCAGCCCGATTCCCCCACGATCCCCAGGCTTTCGCCCCGGTTCACATAAAAGGAAATCCCACGTACCGCTGATACATCTCCGGCTCCGGTGGTAAAGGTTGTATGTAAATTTTTAACTTCCAGCAGTTTATCACTCATGAGTTATTCCTCTGTTCTATTTCTTTAACCTGGGGTCCAGCGCATCCCTGAGACCGTCGCCGATAAAATTGAGGGCAAAGATCGTCACACTGATGGCAAGGGCCGGAAACAGCATTTGATAGGGATAGCTGAATAAATATTCAATGGCATCATTGGCCAGCGTGCCCCAGCTTGCCTTTGGCACGGAGATGCCGATGCCCAGAAAACTCAGGAACGCCTCCTGGAAGATAGCCTGGGGAATCAGGAATGTCACCGTCACAATGATGGAACCCATACAGTTGGGAATCAGGTGCTGCACCAGGATCTGCCATCTGGTCTGCCCGCATACCTTGGCCGCCAGCGCAAAGTCCTGCTCCCTGAGGGTCAGGATCTGCCCCCGGACCATGCGGGCCGTGGTGATCCAGAAGGTAAGGCACATGGCCAGAAGAATACTCTGGATGGTATTGCCCATAAACATCATAATCAGGATCAGATACAGCAGGCTTGGAATACCGCTTAAGATGTCAACGATGCGCATCATGATCATATCGGTCATGCCGCCCACATACCCCGCGATTCCGCCGTAGAACACACCGATCACCATATTGATGGCCGCGGCCGTGAAGCCGATGGTCAGGCTGATCCGGGCGCCGTACATGGTGCGTACGAAGATGTCCCGGCCCATTTTGTCCGTGCCGAAGAGATGGGCCTTGCTGGGCCATTTCAGCATCTGGGTGAAATCCGTCTGGTCATAGCTGTAGGGCGAAACCATGGGCACAATGATGGCCAGCAGCGTCATGATGATAATCACCGTGAGGCCGAACATGGCCATTTTATCCTTCTTCAGGCGGAACCAGCAGTTCTTCCAGTAGGAGAGGCTGGGCCGGTCGGTCTCCACCTGGCCCCGCTCACTGTCATTTAGATCTTCCAGGAGCCCCAGGGGAATCTCATCGTCCATGGTATAACCGCCTTGTCTGATTGTCTCTTCCATTCTGTCACCTACTTCGTAATTTTTACTCTTGGGTCAATCACCGCGTACATGATGTCAACCACCAGATTACACACGATAATCATAGCCCCCACGAACACCGTCAGACCCAGGGTCACCGAATAGTCGCGGTCATTGATGGCATTTACAAAATAACGCCCAAGCCCCGGCACGCTGAACAGCTTCTCAATGATGAAGGTTCCGGTCAGCAGGGCCGCCACCATGGGGCCTACGTAGGTCACCACGGGCAGGATGGAGTTCTTCAGGCCGTATCTGCCCACCACCATCAGCTCAGGTACGCCCTTGGAGCGCTCCGTGCGTATGTAGTCCTGGCGCATGGTCTCCAGCATGCTGGAACGCATGAGTCTGGTAATATATGCAATCTGCGAAAATGCCATACAGAACACGGGCAGCACATAGTGCTTCCACGAGGTCAGGCCGTAAGACGGGAATATCTTCCATTTTTCGCAGAACAGGTACATCATCAGCACGCAGACCACGAAGCTGGGCACCGACACGCCGATGGTGGCGAACACCATGGCCAGCACATCCGGCACCTTCCCCCGCTTCACCGCGGCCACCATCCCCAGCGGGATACCCACAGCCAGCGCCAGGCACACGCCCCAGGCGCCCACCCTGGCGGATACCGGGAAACCGTTGGCAATCAGCTCATTGACCGTTGTGTCCTTCCTCTTGAAGGAGGTTCCCATATCGCCCTGCAGCAGATTCTTCAGATACTTGGCGTACTGCACGTGAATGGGATCATTCAGCCCGTACTTGTCCGCTATCCGCTCCAGGATCTGGGGCGGCACATTCCGCTCGCTGTCCGGGCTGAAGGGTCCGCCGGGAATTGAATGCATCAGGAAAAATGTGATGGTCACCAGCACAAATAGGGAAATGACGCCGGCCCCCAGACGTTTTAAGATATACTTGAACATATGCTTCTACCACTGCCTCTCTGTTCTTACTTTTACAAAAAAGCGATGCCCACTTACACCTTTCAGCAGCATCGCTTCATCACCAACTTTCATAATCTTCCATATAACGGCTTCTAAAAAAGAATCCGATGTGAAAAATTATACCTATATCGTGTTTAAAAGTCAATACAAACCATTGATTTTTAAGG
>OKVW01000851.1_pt1 | contig 15102 bp, 14 predicted proteins | sample 1606991 | NCBI WGS metagenome assembly OKVW01 (sample SAMN03281021, study PRJEB24777) | human gut metagenome | isolation source: fecal sample PR177 from 1 month old male Malay infant, vaginal delivered...
TAAAGACTGACTAAGCATGTAGTGCCGAGGATGTAGGAATTTCGGACGCGGGTTCAACTCCCGCCAGCTCCACCAAAATTCTCCATCGGTGATTACCAGAGTCATCCGATGAAGTCCTGAGAGCCCGCACGGCGTAAGCCCTGCGGGCTTTTTTGTGTCTGCAATTTGTCCCGCGAAGTCCGAAGAAAACTCATTAAATCCGAACCTTTTAGGCCTATTGATTGGCCCAACGAAAAGCTCCAATGTTTTCGTTGGGCCTAAACGCATGGAGACTCCCCATGGCAAGATAAACCAAGCCGTTAACCGATACGGAGATCAAAGCCGCCAAACCTAAAGATACCGATTACCAGATATACGATGATGCAGGGTTGACGTTGCTTATCAAGTCCGGTGGAAGCAAACTCTGGCAGTTTTGTTATCATCGGCCTTTAACAAAGCAGAGAACTAAACAAAGTATCGCTGCTTACCCTTTTTGACCTGCACCCCGTTGATTAATGCACATCGATATTAGTTATGTCTTCATATGAGCCTGACCCCGAATATGATCCAGTCGTAATCAGGAATTACCGGCTTCATGTTGGCTGTATATTCTGCTAACCGGCAGTCTTCTCAGTGAATTCGGATGACGTCATCCAGCCCAGTGCAGAATGGGGACGCCTCTGGTTATAATAGTGTATGCGCCAGGCCTTGATTTTGCACCGTGCTTCCTCCAGAGACATGAACCCGTTCTCGTTCAGACATTCCTGTCGCAGCCTGCCATTGAACGACTCCACTATGGCATTGTCCGTCGGAGATCCCGGCCGGGAAAGTCTATACGGCCCCCCTTTCATATCCCCACTTGTCCAGCATTTTTCCTGCAAATCCAAAGCACGCCTCAGTTAGATTATCCCCGTATCGTGAAGCCACTCTTTTATTACCTGCATTAGTTTGTCAGGTTGCTCAAGAGGCAGCATATGGCCAGCATTCTCAATAACATGTAATACTGATGCAGGATAGTCAGAATGCAGCGCCTCAGCCTCAGAGAGTGTTCTGAGCTCGTCACTGGCAGAAGCCACTATCAATACGGGAAAATTAACAGTTCCTGTCAAACTGACTGGGCTGTTACGCTGTAACTGCAATTGTCGAACAAAAACATCCGGACCTAATCGCAGGCTCATCGAACGTATAAACTCAATTAGCGTTGTATTCTTTTTATTTGAATCATGCAGCGATGAGCGTATCGTCGCCGTACTCAGACCGCCAAAAGATACGGTATTGACCATTTTTGCTGTTAGGTGTTTCGCAGTCATGAGATTAACGTCATCGGGTTTATTTGAAGAGGCAATCAATATCATTGCATCAATCCTTTCCGGGACCAGCGATGCTATCCAGCGCGCAACATAGCCGCCTAAAGAAAATCCAACCAAAATAAACCGATCTGGTAATACAGCAATATTACTCAGCGCCATCTCTTGTAGGCTCTGTCCATAGGATAAATCACCATAGATAATTTCTCCCAGAGAACGAATACTCTCTTCCATATCGCGCCATAAGGCCCGGTCAGTCATAAACCCGGGTATTAATACAAAATTCATGCCGCCCCCCCCAAAATTTCATGATGAGTATCAAAGTTGTTGGCTTTATTTTATCGCCTCACGATTTAGGCTAAGCACCCAGCGGAGAGTACAAATAATAAACCCACCCATTGCAACACCACCGCCTATCCAGAGTACAATTGTTATGTTTTCGCCTGGAAATATACTTAGGCACAGTGCGACAAGCCCAGCGCCAAACGTTTGACCAAGCAATCGGGATATAGCGACAATACCGCTTGCGCTTCCACTTCTGGCGGCTGGTACGGAGCCCATTATAGCCCGCAGGTTCGGTGACTGAAACAAGCCGAATCCAATGCCACAAATCGCCATTTTGACTCCTGTGCCAAACATAAAGGAGGAGTCTGATACCATTGCGAGAGAGACCATTCCTCCCATCAGAATAAGTAGACCGGCACCGCTGAGAATTTCACTTTTATAACGGTCAGAAAGTCGCCCTGCAATTGGTGCCATAACCGCGACCATCGCAGACCAGGGGGTGATAAGTAACCCTGTCTCAATTTGATTTTTATGTAATACCGTTAGAAACAGAAATGGCAATGAAACAAATGCTAACCCCTGTACGGTAAAAGCACATATTGAAGTAAGAGAAGAGAGTAGAAGGTTAGCAGACTGCAGCAGGTCGATAGCTAATATGGGTGAGGGATGCGTTGATTGTTTGTATGCCAGTAGGATGGAAAAAACAAGGGTGACTGACCACTCAAGTAATACCACCGGCCAATACCCTTGATGCGTTAGCTCTCCAAACCCCAGAATAAAGAATAAAAATAACAGAAAGCAAAGCATTGCTGCGAACCAATCAAATTTCGTTACTGGCAAATGGTCGTTGTGTTGCTCCTTAGGCAAATAAATAGCTGAGAGTATCAGAGCCATACAACCAACAGGAATATTAATAAAAAACAGCCATTCCCAGCGAGCAATGGATAAAATCGCAGCAGAAATCAATGGCGCGATAGTGAACGAAACAGCAACAATAAGTGCATTAAAACCTAACCCTTGACCCAGTTTATTTGGGGGGTAGATGAATTTAATAAGTGCGGTATTAACACTCATAATCGCTGCCGCGCCGAATCCTTGCAATGAACGTGACAGTATCAAAAAAAACAGACTATTTGACAGACCACACATTAATGATGAGACAAGAAAGACGCTAAGCCCAGTTATATATACTCTACGATATCCAATAACTTCGCCAAGCGAAGCTAAGGGCAGTAGCATAGATATCATAATCATTTGATATGCATTAATAATCCATACTGCGCTGGAAGGATTTGAACCTAGTTCCCGTGAAATAACAGGAAGCGCCGTATTGACTATAGCGGTATCTATTGTCGCCATACAGATAACAATAGAAATGGCGACTAATGACAATCGCCATTTATAAGTAACCTCAGCGTTTTTTTGCATGTTAGACAGCGTAACCTGATTTTTTCATTGCATCAACAGACTTACTTTCGTGAGATCCTTCTTGCACCTCATAAATAGAACCAAATTCGGATCTGGCAATAGGTAAGTAGTGAATGCCACTATCAACTCTAGCCTGTCTCGATACCTGTCCACGAAGTAGTTTTATCCCTGCCTCGTTATGTGCTGCGTGGGGGCCGAAATAGATTGGAAAAGCATCAGCACTACGATATGCAGGTAGAAAGGTACGCCGCGGAACAGGTGAGCTGTTCACCGCAGAGGCATGCATGCAGAGGCAGTGAAGAAATAGCACATCACCCGCTTCCGCCTCTATATAAACTGCATCATCTTCATCAATATCAGAGAGTTTCCCCCGAAAGAACCCGTCAATATCATGCGATAAAAGACCTTTTCTATGAGAGCCAGGAATAACCCGCAAGCAACCGTTCTCTTTATTTGCATCATCCAGAAAAATCAAGGCCGTTAATAAGTCAGTATTGGTGTGTGGGTAATATGAAAAATCCTGGTGCCATTCCACTATACTTCCAACCCGTGGGCCTTTCATATTCAGCTTGCTGTAATGAAATAAGATGTTTTCACCAATTAAACTCTGCACAACATCAAGTAACTGTTTATCCTCTGCCAATTCCACAAATGTTTCATGTTTTTGTGTCGGAGACCAGATACGTCTCACAACGGTGCTATCTTTTGGCTCTTTCTCAGAATTTTTATCGGCATCATTACGTAATAATATTTCATCAATTGCTATAAGTCCCTTCGTGATTTTATCTTGACCAAAAAGTTTTTTTACCAGCACATAACCATTGTCATGGTAAAATTTAATATCAGCAGCGTCTGTCATTCTACTCCCCCTTGCTAAAAGTTGTTTGTTTAAACCTTCATTGAACCAGGCTGATTGCAGATAAATTCTTTTGTAAACGCTCAACTTCTATTACTGAGCTTTTACTCTTCAGCCAACAATTGGAAAATACCAGTATATCCGACAGCTAAAAGTTACCAACTAGTAACAAAACCTACACCACCAAAAACAAATGGTCAACAATTTTTTAACCAAAAATACACATGAATATATCAAATAAAATCAATAGGATAAACAAATACCCTTACGCAATATCGTTACTGCTGATAAAATTAATGCCAAATGAACTGCCAATCCACGCTATCACAAAGCATAAATCTTACCACTCAGTACAGTTTTCGGTTCTTTCAATTCCCCCGTTGGGCAGACGTTTCTGTGTACATGGCAAAGAGATCAGGGACTCACCAGTAACATGTATGACCGTCATCAGTATCAAATTGAGGAAATTGGATCTATGGAAACCCCTGGCAGCATCGACCTATTGCAGATCAACACATTACGCGACAGGCTAAAGGCGGAGGAGATCACGAGTATGAAAATTTAACTCCGGCATACTGCAGCTTGCCGGAGAGACGCACTTAAATTCTGCGCAACGTATCCAGCAAATTATCGTAGTAATCCTGGCACGTTTGCAGACGGAGCTGCGCGCCAAAGTAGATTTCTTCGAGCGACTCTGGGTTACGACGAGCGACAGGCTCGATGACCTTATTAAGCCAGCCATCTGCATGACCAATATCGACTCTAATATGTTCCGCGTAATAATAGACATCACGTTCAGAAAGTCCCAGGCGGTGACTTCCATTGACCAATTTTTTATATTGTGACGGGTCGAGAAGTTCTGTCATAGCCATCATACCAACCAATTTATAATAATGACGACGAGTGACGCCTCCCATCATAAAGAGGTTATGTCCGGCCAAACCTTGCCAGTCATAGAGATGGCTGAAGTGGTCTTCAGGTAAATCGATGTCCCGTCTTTTAAGGAGGTCTTTATATAGATTGACGTGCGTAAAGTCATTACTGCCCTGGCCAATTTCATCCCACAAATTTTGACTTATTTCACCACGCGTTTCGGGAACAGATCCAACCAGAGTCATCGCTACTAAATCAAAAAAAAGGAGATTTAATGCACTGTCACTTTTAAAAAAATAATACAACTGCTGATTATTCGCCTCACTTTCAAGAAAATCAAAAAGAGGATGTTCAGATACCTTGTGACAGCGCCATAATTTTTTTATTTCAGCGCCGATATTATCAGGCGTTAAAGTATTTAAACATGGAGGGCAGCGTTTTGTTTCTGAATCAAGCCAGCGTGATTCAAGTAAGTGACGTACATGCAGCAATACTGGATGGTATTGATTCAGGCTAAAATTAGAGAGGGGCTCGGCCAAATTTGCCCGATAAGAGTAAAAAAGTGTCTGATGAATTTGACGTAATGCCTCAGTAGACCGGAAGATAAACGCCTCATCGCACCGTTTTTTTGCTAAGGCAACTAACTGCTCAAATGGTACTTCTTTGCCTGCTACATCCAGATGCAACGCTGTCGATTCAATCAGACTGAAGAAAAGCTCATCGAGGCAACCATTGTCCTCTCGTCCGGCATCTTTGCTGTTAATCGTCGGTAAATATTCATCCAGGCTCATCGTTTCAAAACCTTCGTTGTGATGGGATTTTCACTCTATCGCCATTACCTCCATCACGCAACACAAATGTTACGTGATAGTATCATTATTGTTAATTTTTGGATAATTTTACGCTACGGATCCTTGTGCCGTGCCCGTAAGTCATCGTTTAAGTATGCATACCACCTGGAGCATTTTGTTATTAATCCCCTTTTTCAGCAGCAATTATAGTTTTGGCTGCTGCCCATGCAGACATGGCCGGAGGGAACTCGCGAATCTCTTTATCCATTGTCTGACTAACGGATATCGCACCATCGATCAACATCAGAATGACAAAAGCGACTCTCTCAGATTTTATTGGGCTAAAATAATCCAGTAAAATCTCCTGTATTAGCCGATATAGACCGCTCTTAAAATCAAAGGTAATGCTCTTCAAGGCTGGCATTGTATTTCCGAGTTCAACAACTGCCCGAGTGAACATACAACCATGAAAACTTTCTCTGGCAAACCAATTTTGATAAAAATCAAATATTGTGAATAGCTTATCTTTGGCTGTTTCTTTTTCCGCAATTAAAGATTTCAGCTCCAGTATGAACGTATTATGTTTCTCTTCGAGAACAGCCTTAATCAGTGCTTCTTTATCTTCAAAATAACGATAAAAAGTCATTTTTGAGATGCCAGCCGCTTCTGCAATACGATCGATACTAGGATTAAGGAAACCTTCTCGATTAAAAAATTGAGACGATAAATTAATAATTTCATGATATTTTGGTTTCATTACTGCATATCCGCACGGTTACTGTGATTATTGCGATATTTTTAGTATATAGGAAAACAGGTTACCTGTGCCAATTTACAAGCAAAACAAGGGCCAGGCCCGCACAGTGATGCCACTCTTCAAACTGGACTGACACTTTTCCTCCTGTTTTCAACGTCATCATTTCAATAGTAAACATATGTTCAGGTACAGCTGACATTTTCACGGGGAGGACACATATATAGCACAACGCCTACCCCGCCTGCAGGGTGCAGACAGAATAAAAATGGCGATGACTCCCCGTCTCGGCTTCTTCTGCAGCCATGAAATCATACTCAACGAACTGATCACCCATACATTTACCATATAGTATACTTTTATCATTGTTAACATTTATCTTACAATTTACACAAAATTACATATATTATTTATCCATTTAAATCAATAAGTTAATTACCACATTGCTAAATAAATGTAAATTTACATAGATATACCAAACAGTAAATAAAAAGTGATGTTATGTTTTCTTACCAGTATCAATGGCAGGTAAAAACATGCATTGGGGCAGGCTTACAGCCGAATCTCTGGTTAAACAACAAGCCTGCATGCTATAGACATTGAAAAAGGAGAGAGGTGTAAGAAAACAGCCCTATTCACTATCGACGCAGTCCTTATCTTAATCTTACAAAATCTGGCGAGCATTTTGCTTGTCAGCAATATTATTATGCAAGGAGATATCATGTCGTCAGTTAACTATCTGGTGGTGGAACCGACAAACCATATTCTGCATTCAGCCTGGATACCATCGTCAAAACCTGAGACTCAGAGAGCAATACTTGCTGCAACATTGGCTAATGGTAAGTCTGTTATCTACAACGATCTTCGTTGTCTGGAGACCAGTACCATGAAAGATGCATGCCGAAGCATTGGTGCAAAAATTATCGAAGAGCCTGGTCGTCTTATTATTTATGGAACCGGTGGTAAAATATCTCCGGAAGAAAAAGTCATTGATGCACTGGGCTCAGGTTTGGTATTCCGCGTGTTGACTGCTCTGACATGCTTTAGCAATAAACCGGCTGTTATTACCGGTGACACCATTCTTAGAACGCGTGTGATGGAACCATTGCTGGATGCCATTAACATACTGGGAGGAAATGTTTCCAGTATCAATATGAATGGTAAAGCCCCCTTTGTTAATTGGGGAGGTTATGCAGGAGGTGAATGTGAAATCGCGGGCAATATCAGCTCACAATTTATCACTGCAATCCTGTTCGCCGCTCCGCTGGCTCAACACAGTACCACGCTACGTATCACAGGCGAGATTCTTTCTCTGTCTTATATCCGTCAGACACTCGCAACGCTAAAAGCTGCTGGAATTCATTTCTCACATAATGCGGACCTTTCCGAGATCACAGTTTTCCCCGGTGAATATCGTCCTGCTGAATATACGATCACCGGGGACTATACCTCTTGTTCCTATTTAGTGGCTGCTTCAACCTTGTTCCCGTGTGACCTAACACTTAAAAATATCAACAGTCACAGCTTACAAGGTGAGCAGGCAATCCTTAATTTTGTCGAAAAAATGGGGCTGCAAGTTATCCGAAATGATGAACAAAACGAATTACGTCTTATTAATAAGACAGGTCGTTTACGCGGTAACTTCGCGTTCGATGTGAGTGACTGCCCAAATATTGTACCGACGTTGGCTGCACTCGGGAGTTTTGTCGATGGGAATTTCCGCATTACAGGTGGTTCAATTACTCGCCTGCATAAGTCTCCACGTATTAAGGCGATGGTGAGTGAATTAAGTAAGCTGGGAGTAAATATCACTCCTCTGTATAAAAATGACATTTATGATGGGTTTGATATTCAGGGTGCAGCCAACTATAACGGTGATTGCTCACTCTCCAGCTGGGGAGATCATCGCATATTCATGTCACTGTTTGTCGCCTCATTGCGTTGTAAGCAGGCTAATCGCCTGGACGGGTATGAAGACGTTCATTGCTCCTTCCCTGACTTCTTTAAAGAATTCCAGCAATTGGGCGTCAGATTTGAAGAAAAAATCCCGCAAAAAGAAGAAGCCATTTAATTTAGTTCGGGGAGGGACCCCCTTAGTCGAGAGGAAAATATGAATATGATTGCGCAGATGCATCAGCACGGCTATGTTGTCATTCCGCAGGCAATTGGAAGCGATGAAATCCAAACAATTCGTGACTGTTATAAACATCTCTCCGAAAGCTCAGGGTTATCGACGTTGTTGCCTACGGACATTTTAAATCAACCTGCTATTTTCAATGTGTTATTGAAAGAAAACATAACTTCAGCAATTCGCGAACTCTTTGGGCGTAACTTCTCGCTTTTCCCAAATTTTACTATTCGCGAGAGCGTGTATATTCCCTGGCATAATGACGCCTACTTTCTTCCTCAGGAAGTGATTAACGCAGAATCTCCCTTACAATTCATGCAATGTGCCATTTACTTACAAGATAATGATCCTGAACTGGGAGGTGGCATAACGTTAATACCCTCCAGCCATCGACTTGATAAAGATGCCATTGAAAATATGCTGAAAGATTCGCAGGAATACGAAAAAATTGTTATGAGCAAAGCCGGAGACTTAGTGCTTTGGGATAATCGTATTACCCATAGAAGCACCTATCCGGATAAGGCACCGGACAGCACTAAACTCGCTTTACAATGGACTGTCAGCGCTTCTCAAGATCATAACGGCCCTTATCTTGACTACCTTCGAGCGCGTGCAGAACGAAGTATGCATGTTTCCGATTACCTTCCAAAAAGCCCTAAACCCTATTTTGCGGATATGCCCAACGTGGTATTCCCTACCTCATTTCATCAGGATTCTCTGTCTCGCATGACGCGGCAAAACATTCACTTTATAGGTTTATAACGTATGGCAAATCATATTTCTAAAAGGAACGAAACAGGAGCGGCATGGATTTTACGTCAATTGAAACAACTCGATGCCTCACACCTTTTTATGGTGCCGGGTAAATTGATCAACGCCTTTATGCGGTGTTACCCACGGGATGTCCAGGCCGGATCTGACGAATTCCCTGTCCCTATCGTGACAGCATGTGAAACAGGAGCCGCATATATGGCTGAAGGCTATGCTCGCGTCTCCAGTGCTTTTGGAGTTTGTCTGGTCATCGGTGGCCCCGGGGTCACGAATACCCTCACCGGTATCGCTTCAGCTTATACGGATAATTTTCCAGTTTTACTGCTAGCCGGGCAAATTGCCTCCGGGATGGAAATGCGTAACGTTCTTCAGGACAGTACACAATCCGGTATTAATCAACGTGATATTTTTGCGCCAGTCACCCGGGCTGCTTACGAAGTTAAAGAAGGGCAACCGCTGAGTCTCTTTCTTCGGGAGTCGTTACGGGCGTTGAAAGGTGCGGAACGTGGCCCTGTCTATCTTGGAGTCAGTAAAGAAGTCCTCACCAGCGTTGACGCCTACCGTGGCGAGATTACCGATAGCGTCAGTGATAGCTGGCAAAGAAAGCCAGTGGATCTGATTAAAATGCGCAGTTCGGCATTTGAAACTTTTCTCGCCAATAATCAACGCTGCATCATTCTCGCGGGCCTGAGAGGCAAGACACCTGAAACCAGCAGAGCGCTGATAGATTTTGCCGAAGCTTACGGTTTTCCCGTCGCGACTACGCTGAGCGCAAAAGGGCTTTTTCCTGAAGATCATCCGCTTGCACTGGGGGTATATGGTTATTCGGGGCATCCTCGCGCCATTGAAGCCTTAAAAGATGGTGAACTCGATGGCGTTATTTTACTCGGTATGGATATGACACAGTGGAGCACGATGATCTGGTCACCCGACCTCCAGCCCCCAGGGGGAGTGATTCAAGTTGATATCAACGCAGACTACCTTGGCAAATTCATGGATGTGACTTGCGGCGTTGTCGCTGACAGTAGCGCATTTCTTGATGCGCTGAGCGAATATTACCATCCTATTTTGGCAGAGGGTCGCAACGTCCGTGAACCTTGGGTGCAACGGCTTATGACGACCTCACGCTGCATGCCGATCGGTGACGAAAGCCGCCACCCAGCTTCTTATGTTGGCCTTCTGCAGACTCATTTTCCTGACAATGGCATCGTCAGCGTTGACTCTGGCGCACATCGTTCTTTTTTTGGACATTACTGGGTTTCTCGTACTCCTGATGCTTACCTTTCTGCCACAACGCTGGGACCAATGGGATGGAGTATTCCAGCAGGCATCGGGGCCAGTTTTGCCGCTCCCGACCGAAAATGCATGGTTATTACCGGGGACGGGTGCATGTTAATGCAAGGAATGGAGCTAGCGACGGCCGCGAAGTATCAGCGAAATGTACTTTTTGTCGTCTTCAATAACGCCTCCTATGCCGCCAGTTATTTTAATAACAAAGAAAACCAGGCAGATCTTACCGATATTCCTGATTATGATTGGTGTCTTTTAGCCAAAAGTTTTGGTATCGAGGCAATTTCTGTTCAATCTCCAGAAGAGTTAGAAGGAATGATTGCGGACATTATGCGCAAGCAGACCCCTTTTTTGATTGAAGTAAAATGCGATAATTATCATGCAACACCTAATACTGAATATAACCGTCGTGTTAAAGCGCATCCACTTATTTAGAAGGTATGAGGAAATGGCTTCTCGATTAATTATAACCAACTCCTGTATTATACTTATTCTGGGTTTATTCTCTATTGACCTGTATAACCCAGCATTGCCTACGATTAAGGCGGCTCTCAATATCAGTAACGCACAGGCCCAGAGTCTGGTCGTCTGGTATCTGGGCGGTTTTGCAGTATCACAACTGGTTTATGGCCCTCTTTCCGATAAATACGGCCGGGTCCCGGTAATATTATTATCACTGCTCTTTTCTGCCGTAGGTAACTATTTGACCTCAACGGCTGATAGCTACCAGATGTTATCTCTCTTCCGGTTATTTACCGGGATTGGTGCCGGAGGCTGCCCGGTAATCAGTCGGGCCATTCTCAGTGATACATTTCGGGATAAATCAGAGCTGTCAAAATCCCTGGCTGTTTTCTCTATGGCCTCACAAGTCTCTCCCGCTTTTGCTCCAGTGATTGGCGGATACATTACGGAATATTTTCCATGGAAATATAACTTCATTGCCTTAGCGTTGATGATGCTTGCCGGGTTTATATTCGTCAAAATAACACTGCCTGAAACCTCCCCCAGAAAAGCATTACCTGGCGGGCGTATTGCTGGATTTAGGATCTTATTCAGTGATTTAAACTTCATGATATATAGCGTGGTTTCAGCCGTATTATTCTCCATTACGATTGGGTATTTTACTGCTAGTCCCTTTGTTTTTCAGACACAATTTCACCTCACTTCTTCACAAAATGGCTATTTATTCATGATTTATTCTGCCGGAATTGTTATTGGCTCCTGGCTGACTAAGCGATGTTTGTCACGAGCAACGCCGGAGAAAATTTTGATGGTCTCGCTGCCCTTGTTAGTAGCTTTCACGCTGCTGGCTTCTTTATCTGTTCACTTTACCAGCGTGCTATCCATCGGATTCATTGTGATTTACAGCTTTGCGGTAGGTCTGGGATGTGGTCTCTCCTCACCTTTACTGCTGGGTATCAGTTTACACGGCCATGCCGAATTGGCCGGTACAGGAAGCGCGTTGCAAGGGGCTCTCAAAATGGCTGGCGCCGCATTGGTGCTGTGGTTTTTTGCTAGCGGGCGGACGGGCACAGCCTCAGGTCTCTTATCGGGCTTATTCTTACTCTCTCTGATTTGCCTTGTTCTGATCGCATTCGCACAATTCTGGACTGCACAGTCAGTCCATCAGCAATCATCCCCCGACAGAGATTAGCAGGAGCAAAACATGGATCTTGGCATTACAGGACGACAAGCGGTGGTGTGTGCCGCAAGCAGCGGGTTAGGCTTTGCCTGTGCCGCTGCGTTGGTGTCAGAAGGCGTCAATGTAACGATTAACGCAAGGCAAAGCGATAGACTTAATGAAGCCGTGCGCTTGCTGAGGACCATCAACTCAGCAGTACGAATACAGGGCATTGCAGGCGATATCACGTGTCCCGAGGTACAAAATGCCGTACTGACAGCGACACCCACCGTGGATATTTTAGTAACCAATGCGGGGGGACCGCCAGTCGGCGGCAGTCACGACTGGCCCCGTGAAATATGGTTGCAGGCGATTGAAACGAATATGCTCACCCCTATTGCATTAATTCAGGCTGTACTCAGCGAAATGAGAAACCGTCGCTTTGGCCGTATTGTTAATATTACGTCCGGGAGTGTTAAAGCACCGCGGGGTACATTAAGTTTATCGAATGGGTCACGTGGGGGTTTAACGACTTATATTGCCGGTCTTGCCAGAAGCAGTGAGCTTGCCAGTCAAAATGTGACTATCAATAATCTCCTCCCTGGCGCATTTTCCACACCGCGATTAATGCAAACCCTGGCAACTGATGCACAACGCTGGGGAAAATCATCTGAGAGCATGGAGATTGAGCGCAAAAAACTCATTCCTGCCGGACGTTTTGGTATACCAGATGAATTTGGAGCCTGCTGTGCTTTTCTTTGTAGCATGAATGCTGGCTATATAACCGGGCAAAATATTTTGATTGATGGTGGGGCATATCCAGGGGTGTTTTGAATATGAAGTCGTTCTGGTAAATCGCCGTGGGCTTAGAGACAGTCAGGCCCTGGTTGGTAATGGCTGCTTACCCGGTATCCGGCGACCAGGTGCCAGTCATAGCGTTTTTTCCAGACAGAGTGTGGAAAAGACACCAGGGTCAGTAATTGCTGATAGCTTTTTGGACTAACTCATTGGGGGATTATCGTTGCCACGTTAAGTGCTGGCCTGATTGCAGAACGTTCCTTGCCCTGCGATGGCGTCACGGCGAGATCGCTTTTAGGCGTCATGCTGATATCACTTTGCGCAGTGCCGATTTTTTTGTTCAGCCAGCTTGCATCGGCATTGAGGCTTACAGCCGCTTTTTTATTGCCGATGTCGCTTTTGGCCTGTTCGGCGTGTCCTGGGCTCATTCGCTAGATACGCATATTCCATAGAAGAAATTGGCTCGCGTATAGGCCTGTGATGCAGTGGGTTCGTTTGTGGCTATTTCCTTCGGTGAGACGGTCGCCGGACCGCTAGCAATATATTTTGGGGGCAGCAATGTACTCTTAGTTTCAGCGATGGTGGTAGTCATCGCCACTATAGCTGCCAGTATGGTTCCTGCAATTAGGCTGCTGGATAACTCATCATAGATTAAGTCCCAAAAGGTACGGTGCATGAACTGGATAAACTCTGATCGTCTGGCTGTGCGGAACAAACCGGGCCAGGGGTCGTTTTAGCGTTACCAATTACCCGCCCCCCCTCTCAGGATAAGACCACCCACAACATCTCGCGCAACCCTTATACACTCCGGCCGCGTCCGCGGCCGGAGGGATAGATTTACCCCTTGTCAGAATACGCGTCCAGCATGGCAAGGACCGCCCGACGCGCCGCATCGTCTGCGATATTGTCAGGCAGCGCATCAGCCCGCAGGTTGACATAAGCGTCAGCAGCCCTTCGAATGGCAATCCCGACGGAGTGACGATCGTGTGTTGCCAGAGTGGAAGTCAGCAGGCCATCGGGATCAATGCCGAGGGCTTCTATTCGACGAACGCCGCGTTGCGGTAGATTGGCGCGACGAAACAGCATCGGTCCCAGCACTTGTTCCCGGAAGAAGGACAGCATCCCCAGCGCTTCGAAGAGTTCGCCCCTGCCCAGTTTAACCACGGCATAATGCAGCCAGATCCAGGCTCGGGACTCAAACCACTCCGGCGTCATGTTCGGCCAGTGCGCGCTAAATTTTGCCAGCTGCCGCTCGAGAGCATCGTTATCACGGGTAAATAGCACGGCAGGCTCCTCAACGCGCTGAGTGAGCATGTCCAGGGTGATAAATTTCAGATCGACATGCAGAAGTTCCGGGCCAAACAGGCAGATCAGCAGGCGAGGCTCACCGACGTGTTCCCCGGTGAAAGCATGTAGCAGATGGCCGAGGGTTCCGGCGAACGCCATACGCTGAGCCATGATTTCGTCATAATAGAGAGGGTCGACCACCACCACAAAATCCAGATCGGAGTATTGATCAAACCCGCCATGGATAAACGAGCCGCCGGCGAGAAGGGCGTGGATCCGCGAATCGGACTGTAATTTAAGCTTCAGTTGCTCTGCGAAACTTCTGTGTAAGTCGGGTAGCGTATTCAGCATGCTTTTTCCTGTTCACAAAAAAGACAAAGCATTACAGAATATCGAGTGATTGATCGGCAGACCAGATATTTCTGCAGGAACCCTGCGCTCCCTGGAGGGGCTCCCGAAACGATACTCCCCTCAAACCACCTCCCGCATCCACTCAGCAAACGCCCGCACGGCGGGAGAGAGAAAGCGCTGGTGCGGGTAGAGCAAAGTGACGGGTACCGGGGGCGGCTGCCAGTCCGCCAGCACTTCCACCAGCCTCCCCTCCTGCAGGTGGTCAGCAACGATATTCTCCGCCAGCTGCGCCAGCCCGAAGCCCGCCAGGCACATTTTTATATAAAGCCCCGTTTCATTCACCGCGGCGGTGCCGCTGACGGGTACAGAAAAAGTCTCGCCGTGGCGAAGGAAGCGGAACTCATCGGCCCGCCTCGCCTGGCCGGAGAAATAATGCACGGCCCGGTGCTGAGAGAGCGCCTCCGGTGATGGCGGCACGCCATATTCCCTGAGATAGTCCGGTGACCCGCAGGTGACCCAGCGAAAGCGGCCCAGAGGCCGGGCCACCAGGCTGGAGTTGTTCAGCTCTCCCGTGCGTATCACG
>OKVW01000852.1_pt1 | contig 15098 bp, 15 predicted proteins | sample 1606991 | NCBI WGS metagenome assembly OKVW01 (sample SAMN03281021, study PRJEB24777) | human gut metagenome | isolation source: fecal sample PR177 from 1 month old male Malay infant, vaginal delivered...
CAGAATGTAAGAAATAGGTGCCATAATGGATTGGAATAAAGAAACAGTAAATATTATATATGCTTCCAACGACGGATACGCGGGACATCTGGCGGCTTCCATGGTGTCACTGCTGGAGAACAACCGCCAGATTCCCCATCTGGATGTGTACATCCTCTCTGTGAATATGAGCCAGGAGTACAAGACGCGGCTGGAGGAGACTGCGGGCCGTTACGGCCGGGGATTCCAGGCTGTGGAGCTGGGGGATTTGAAGCAGCGGTTTGCCTACGATATCGACACCAGGGGATTTGACATCAGCGCCATGGGGCGCTTGTTTGCGGCTGAAGTGCTGCCGGAGACGGTGGAGAAGGCCCTGTATCTGGACTGTGACACCATCGTGTGCGGCAGCATTTCCCCGCTCTATGAGACAGAGCTGGGCGACAACCTGCTGGGCATGGTGATGGAGCCAACGGTTTACGAGGCCATGAAGGAGACCATCGGCATGTCCAGGGACGATGCCTACTACAATTCCGGTGTGCTTTTGATGGCGCTGGGGCAGTGGCGGGCACAGAACGTGCTGGAACAGCTGCTGGGCTTCTACGGGGCCTACGCGGGCAGCCTCTTTGCCTGCGACCAGGACACCATCAACGGGGCGCTGATGGGCAGGATTATGACGCTGCCCCCAAAATACAATTATTTTACCAACTACCGGTATTTCCGGTACGGCACCCTGTGCAAATTGTGCCGTGCCTATGAGAAGGTGGGCAGGCCGGCATTTGAGGAGGCTCAGAAATCTCCGGTGATCATCCACTATATGGGGGATGAGCGGCCCTGGATTGAAGGGAACCACAACCATTACCGCGGGCTTTATGAGGCCTATCTGAACATGACTCCCTGGAAGGGGACGCCGAAGCAGAAGGGGAAGGAAGTTTACATGCTGCTCTGGTGGGGGTTAAACAGGGTCACCAGGGTCTGCCCCTCCTTCCGCATGTGGGTCAGCCGCAGATTCGGCATGAAGGTGATTGACGCCCGCAGGAATTCGAAGTAAGGACAGGAAAATGGACAGAATCAGCTGTATTGTTCTCAATTATAACGACGCAGACACCACCCTGAGTCTGGTGGGGGAGCTTCAGAACCTTCCCTGCCTGGACTCTGTGGTGGTGGTGGACAACTGTTCCACGGACGATTCCTGGGAACGGTTAAAGCCCCTGAAAGGGCAGGGAATCCATCTGCTTCAGACCGGCAGGAACGGCGGCTATGGGCCTGGGAACCAGGCGGGGATTGATTACGCCTCCCAGAATCTGGGAGCGGACTATGTGATTGTGGCCAACCCGGACATCCATGTGACCAATGGCTGCATCCAACAGGTAAAGGCGGCGCTGGATCAGACCGTGGGCTGTGCCCTGGCTTCGGCCATGGTGGAGAGCCCGGACGGACGGCGGCTGTTCAGCTACTGGAAGCTGATGGGGATCGGGGGAGACCTGCTTGACACGGGATTGTTTACCAGGCGTCTGTTCAGGCGCTGGCTGAATGTTCCTGTGGAGAAGCTGAAACAGGGAGGCGCCAGTGGCAGCCGCCTGGTGGATGCGGTCCCCGGTTCTTTTTTTATGCTGCGGCTGGACCGCTTACCGGCGGGGGAAGCCAAAAGAGTATTTGACAATAACATTTTTTTGTATTATGAAGAAAAGGTGCTGGGGCAGAAGCTGAAGGCCCTGGGGCTGAAAGCGGTGCTTGCCACCGACTGCTCTTATATCCATGCCCACTCTGTGAGCGTCAGCAAAAGCGTATCCAGAATCCTGGACAAGCAGAAGCTGCAGCATGAGAGCAAGCTGTATTACTACAGAGAATATCTTCACGCCGGGCCATTGAAAATGGCCGCGGCCAGGGCGTTTCTGGCGGTGGTGCTGGGAGAGGTCTGGTTTTTGACGGAGGTGTGCGGTATGCGCTGGTAGCGCCTGCCGGGAAAGGAAGCATATATGAGTACGAATCGACGGGAGAAGCCCATTCTGGTCACCAGGTCCAGTCTGCCTCCCTATGAGGAATTTGCGGAGATGATCCGCCCGATCTGGGACTCCGCGTGGCTGACCAACATGGGAGATTACCACAAGGCCCTGGAACAGGGGCTGAAGGAATATATGGGTACGGACCGTCTGGTGCTGTTCGTCAACGGCCATATGGCCCTGGAGATGGCTATCCAGGCCTTGGAGCTGACCGGGGAGGTGATCACCACCCCCTTTACCTTTGCCTCCACCACCCACGCCATTGTGCGCAGCGGGCTGACGCCGGTGTTCTGTGACATTGATCCACAGAGCTACACCATGGACCCGGAGAAGATCGAGGCGCTGATTACCGACAAAACCTCGGCCATCATACCTGTTCATGTGTACGGGAATATCTGCGATGTGGAGCGCATTGAGGCCATAGCCAGGAAACACGGGCTGAGAGTGATCTATGACGCGGCCCACACATTTGGAGAGACCTTAAACGGCAGGAGCGTGGCAGGCTTCGGCGATGCCAGCATTTTCAGCTTCCACGCCACCAAGGTGTTCAACACCATTGAGGGCGGGGCGGTGTCCTTTAACGAGGAGTGGATGGACCACCGGCTGAACTGCCTTAAAAACTACGGCATCGTGGACCAGGACCATGTGGTCTGGGTAGGCGGAAATGCCAAAATGAACGAGTTTCAGGCCGCCATGGGCCTGTGCAACCTGCGCCACGCGGACCAGGAGATCGGGAAACGCCGCCTGGTGGTGGAGCGGTACATGGAGAACCTGGAAGGGATTAAGGGGCTTAAACTGCCCTGTCCGCAGCCGGGGTTAAAACCCAACTACGCCTATTTCCCGGTGGTATTCGACGGCTTTAAGGCGGACCGCAACCAGGTGTACGATGCCCTGGCCGCGGAGAACATATTCCCCAGGAAGTATTTTTACCCCCTGACCAATGATTTCCAGTGCTATGAGGGACGGTTCTCCTCAGAGACCACGCCTGTGGCAAAGTACATTGCGGACCGGGTGCTGACCCTGCCCCTCTACGCGGATTTGGATACGGGGGACGTGGATGTGATCTGCGGAGTGATCCGGGGGCTGGCGTGATCTGCGGGGCGATCCGGGGACTGATGTGATCTGCGGGGCGTGAGCCACGGCCGGATATGATCCGCAGACCGGCTTGGTCCATGGAGGATCAGGGCAAGAAAGGACTGGAATTCAGATGAACATTTTACTCACAAGCGCAGGCAGAAGAAGCTACCTGGTGCAGTATTATAAAGAGGCATTGGAGAAGGCGGGCTGCGGCGGGCTGGTTCACGCCGCCAACAGCCAGCCGGGGCCATCCTTCGCTGTGGCGGACCGGACTGCGGTTACGCCTCTGATCTACGATGAAGCTTACATTCCCTTTCTGCTGGACTACTGCAGAATCTGGGAGATCCGTCTGCTGATCCCCCTGTTTGACATTGACCTGCCGGTGCTGGCGGCCCACAGGGATGAATTCCTGGCAGTGGGGACCCTGGTGGTGACCGCGGACCAGGAGGCGGTGGAGATCTGCAACGACAAGTGGAAGACCCATGCATTCCTGATCCAGGAGGAACTGCCGCTGCCTAAGACCTGGCTGGATGTGGAACTGGCCGTCCAGGCTGTGAAGGACGGCCGCGCCTCCTATCCCATGATGGTGAAGCCGCGCTGGGGCATGGGTTCCCTGGCAGTGTACCAGGCGGATGACGAGGAGGAGCTGCGCCTGCTGGTGAAAAAGACCCGCCGGGGCATTGAGGGCAGTTATCTGCGGTATGAGGCGGCCCAGGACAGCAGGTTCTGCGTGCTGATCCAGGAGAAGCTGGAAGGCAGGGAGTACGGTCTGGATGTGATCAATGATCTGGACGGCTGTTACCGGACCACCGTTGTGAAGGAAAAGACGGCCATGCGCTCCGGCGAGACGGACGAGGCCGTGACAGTGGACAACCCTGTTCTTGGAGCCCTTGGCCGGCGCCTGGGAGAGAAACTGAAGCACCGGGGTAATCTGGATGTGGATGTATTTGAGACAAATGGGAAATATTATATACTGGAAATGAACGCCCGCTTCGGCGGCGGCTATCCCTTCAGCCATGTGGCCGGGGTAAACCTGCCCTATGCCATGGTGAAATGGGCGCTGGGCCAGGATGTGGAACAAGACTGCCTTGCCGCCCGGCCGGGAGTGAAGGCGCAGAAGGATATACGGATGCTGGTGTATTAGTCCGGCTCCAATACGTGCAAGAGGAATGAAAATGGATAAGGTGCTGCTGGTAATACCGGCTTACAATGAAGAAAAGAATATTGCCAAGGTGGTGGGACGCCTGGGTGCGGAGTTCCCTCAGCTGGACTATATTGTGGTCAACGACGGCTCCAGGGACCGCACCGCGCAGATCTGCAGGGAGAACGGCTATAACCTGCTGGATCTCCCGGTGAATCTGGGGCTGGCCGGCTGCTTCCAGGCGGGCATGAAGTACGCTTATTTAAAGGGCTACAGCTGTGCCATCCAATTTGACGGGGATGGGCAGCACAGACCGGAATATATTGGCGCCATGAAGGATAAGATGGATGAGGGCTATGATATTGTCATTGGCTCCCGCTTCGTCACACAGAAGAAGGACTGGTCCATGCGCATGGTTGGAAGCCGCCTGATCGCAGGGGCTATCTGGCTGACCACAGGCACCAGGGTAGGTGATCCCACCTCAGGCATGCGGATGTTCAACCGCAGCATGATCAAGGAATTTGCCCTGAACCTAAACTATGGTCCGGAGCCGGATACCTTGTCCTTTCTGATCAAGCAGGGCGCAAAGGTGGCGGAGCTTCAGGTGGAGATCGATGAGCGCCTGGAGGGCGAGAGCTATTTAAAACCAGTGGTGGCTGCAAAATACATGGCCAGGATGCTGGTGTCCATTGTCCTGATCCAGATGATCCGGAAACGATGAGGAACACATACATGAACAACCTGACAAAACGCCTTCTGTACAAAGGCCCTGATATAGAGCGCAAAAACATGCTCTGGAATGTGGCGGGCAGCTTCTGCTACGCCCTGGCCAGCATGGTTCTGTCCGTGCTGGTTATGCGCATGGCGGGCAAGGACCAGGGCGGGATCTTCTCCTTTGGATTCTCCACCCTGGGCCAGCAGATGTTTATTATCGCGTATTTCGGAATCCGCCCTTTCCACATCACTGACGGAAGGGGGGAGTATTCCTTTAAGGATTATCTGGAACACCGGATACTGACCTGTCTGATGGCTCTGGCCGCGGGCTGCGTGTTCCTGACAGCCCAGGTGGCATTTAAGAACTATACGCCCTACAAGGCGCTGGTGCTGATCCTGCTGGTGCTGTACAAGGTCATCGACGGCTTTGCAGATGTGTACGAATCGGAATTCCAGCGCAGGGGCAGCCTGTACCTGACAGGGAAGTCCAACTTCTTCAGGACGCTGCTGTCCGTGACCGGCCTGCTGGGGACGCTGTTTATCACAGGGGACCTTCTGGCGGCATGCATAGCGGGTGTGGCGGCCCAGGCGGCGGGTGTGTGCCTGTTCAACCTGGACGTGATCCACACCTTGGAGGGAGTCGGCTGGACCAGGGGAGAGAGGCAGACCTCACGGCTGTTTCGCAGCACAGTGCTGCTGTTTTTCTCCACATTTCTGGACTTTTATGTGTTCTCCTCCGCGAAATACGCCATTGACGGCCGGCTGGGGGATGCGGCTTCCGGGTATTTTAACATCATTTTCATGCCGACTTCCGTGATCTACATGGTGGCTAACTTCGTGATCCGTCCCTTTTTGACGAAGATGACGGATCTGTGGGAGGGGAAACGCTTCCTGGGATTCAGGGAGCAGATGGTAAAGCTTGAGACGATTATCCTGGGCCTGACGGTGCTTGCGGTGGGGGCCACCTGCCTGCTGGGCCGGTGGGTTCTGGGAATTATGGAGGTGATACTGGGCGCCGGCTATGAGGGCAGCCTGGTGCGGTATCACATTCCCTTTGTGGTGATTGTGCTGGGAGGCGGTTTCTTTGCCCTGGCCAATCTGATGTACTATGCCCTGGTAATTATGAGAAAGCAGAAGGCGATATTTGCAGTCTATCTGGCGGCGGCCGCGGCGGCCGTCTGTCTGTCCGGCTCTATGGTAGAGCGGTGGGAGATCGCGGGAGCGGCGGGCTGCTATCTAATTCTGATGATGGGTCTGGCGGCCGGATTCGGTATATGTACCGTCCGGACTTACAGGCGCGAGAAAGGAGAGAATTGTGGGAATGCAGGATGAAACCATGGGTACCCAGGAAAAAAAGGGTCTGCGCCCCAGACGCACGGTGGATGTGATCATCCCCACCTATAAACCGGATAAGAAGTTCAGCCGCCTGCTGCGCATGCTGGAACTTCAGACCTACCCGATCCGGAAGATAATTGTGATGAATACAGAGCGTTCCTACTGGAATGATAAAGGATATGAGGGAATTCACGGCCTGGAGGTGCACCACCTGTCCAAGGCGGAATTTGACCACGGAGGCACCAGGAACAAGGGCGCCAGGTACAGCAGGGCGGATATCATGGTGTTTATGACGGACGATGCGGTGCCTGCGGATAACCAGCTGATCGAGCGCCTGGCAGCTGCCTTTGACAGCCGGGGGCCTCAGGGGGAGTCGGTGATTATGGCCTACGCCAGGCAGCTGCCGGATAAGGACTGCGGGTTCGCGGAGCGCTATACCAGGAATTTCAACTACCCGGACACCAGCCGTCTAAAGACAAAGGCTGATTTAAAGGAGCTGGGCATCAAGACGTTTTTCGCCTCCAATGTGTGCTGCGCCTACGACCGGGAGAAGTTCTGGTTCCAGGGTGGATTCACAGGCCGCACCATCTTCAACGAGGATATGATCTTCGCAGGCAAGGCGGTGCTGGAGGACGACTACGCAGTGGCCTATGCTGCGGATGCCCGGGTGATCCACTCCCACAACTATGGCTGCATGGCCCAGTTCCACCGGAATTTCGATCTGGCTGTGTCCCAGGCGGACCACCCGGAGGTGTTTGGCGGCATCCACTCCGAGGGCGAGGGGCTGCGGCTTGTGAAACGGACGGCAGAGTACCTGGTGAAGCAGCACAGGCCCTGGCTGGTGCCCGGCATGTTCATAAAGAGCGGCTTCAAGTACATGGGATACCGTCTGGGCAGGGCCTACCGCCTGCTGCCCCGCCCACTGGTGGTGAAATTCAGCATGAACAAAGAATACTGGAGTAAAAAGGAGTCATAACGAGCCGCTGCACTAAGCTCGTGGAAGACCTCGCTAAGTGCCAGTGGCATGTATCGCACGTAAGCGTCTGAAAGACAGACGCTAAGTGCTCGTAACGAAAGAAGGTAGAATCCCCAATGATGACAACAATGCTGCGAATTCTGTTGGTGGTGGTATCCGTGGTGACCACGGCGTACATGCTGCGCAAGATCCGGCAGGCCAAGATGCAGATTGAGGCGGCCATGTTCTGGATCGCCTTTGCCCTGGTGCTGGTGGCATTTTCCATATATCCGCCCATGGCGGACGCCTGCGCAAGGCTGCTGGGAATTTATTCCACCCCTAACTTCCTGTTCCTGTCCATGATCTTTCTGCTGGTGGTGAAGGTGTTCGGCATGACCCTTCACATCTCCCAGCTGGAGAGCCGCCAGAAGGACCTGGTCCAGAAGATGGCCCTGGACCAGAAGGACATGGAGGAGCTGGAACAGAAGGTACAGTCCCTTCTGGAAAAACAGGACAGTGCGTTTGAGGTAAAAGATGAAGACAACTGAGAGTAAGTTAAGTTTAAAAAGCCGCGAGCTCAGGCCGGTCCTGGCCGGGCTTGCGGCGGTTTTTGCGCTGGGGCTGTGGCATGGGCTGGACGTGCGGGATGGAATCGCCGCCACCGGGAACAGGTGGCTGTATGGCTGGTACGGCGCGGCCTTTGTCTGCGGCCTTTTGCTGCTGGCTGGGCTGGGGTATCTGCTCCTCCTCGGCGGAAAGGGCAGGAAGTGGAAGCTGGAGCAGATCTTTGTGGTGTGCGGCCTGGGACTTGGCCTGCTGTATCTGGCCATACTTCCGCCCCTGTCCGCCCCGGACGAGGTGAGCCACTATATCTCCGCCTACCAGGTGTCCAACCAGATGCTGGGCAGTACGGCTGCGGACGACATGGGCAGGGTGCTGACACGGGCCCAGGACGCCTATATTGAAGACATGGAGGACGTGCTGGCAGATGACGGCAGCGGCCGCAGGGAGGACAAGAGTGAGGTGATCCTGGGTCAGACGGTGAGCCAGGATACCTATGGCACCATCCACGAACTGGGATTTGGAGGCAGGGGGCCGGAGGGAACCGTATCCTCCTACCAGCCGGCTGTGCACACCACCAGGCTGGCATATATACCCCAGGCCCTGGGCATCACCCTGGCGCGGGTGCTGGGGCTGGGAAGCCTGGGACTGCTGTATCTGGGCAGGCTGTTCAATCTGATGTTTTACTGTGCTATGGGATATCTGACCATGAGACGTATGCCCTTTGGCCGGGAGCTGATCTTCGGCATAGGGCTGCTGCCCATGATGCTCCATCTGTCGGCTTCCATGTCCTATGATGTGATGATTATCTCCATGAGCGGGTATTTCCTGGCGGTGTGCCTGGATTTGGCCTATGAGGCCAGACAGGTGAGGCTGCGGGACGTGGCCGTACTGGGCGCAGTGATGGCGGTGATGGGCCCCTGCAAGATGGTATACGGCGTTGTGGCGGGGCTGTGCCTGCTGATTCCTGTGAAGAAGTTCGGAGGCTGGGGGAAATGGCTGATGGCCGCTGCTGTGGTGCTGGGCGCATTTGCCGTGTCCATGCTGGTGGTGAACCTGCAGACAGTGGCGCTGTATACAGGTGTCACAGACCGCTATGTGATCTGGGCCGATGAGCCGGGATATTCCTTTGCCCAGCTGCTCCACAGCCCCTTTCACGTGCTGAAGCTGTTCTACAACACCCTGGTGTGGCAGGGCGGCGAGCTGTTTACCGGTGTGATCGGAGGCAGCCTTGGCAACATGGACCCGGTGCTGAACACGCCATATGTGGTGATTCTGGGGCTGGCGGTGCTGCTGGCTATGCTGGCCCTGCGTAAGCCCGGTGAGTCCATCCGCATTACCCGGGGACAGAAGGTGTGGATCTGGTTTCTCTGCCTGCTGTGCCTGGGGGCATTGATGTTCTCCATGCTGCTGGCCTGGACGCCGGTCAGCGCCACCATGGTCCAGGGAGTCCAGGGCAGGTATCTGCTGCCCCTGCTGCCCATGTTCCTGCTGACCCTGAAGAACGACAGGGTGGTGCGGACGGACTGCAACGACAGAGTGCTGCTGTACTGGATGGCCTGCATGAATGTGTATGTGATTCTGAGGATATTCGGGACGGTGTGCCTGCGGGTGTGATGGGCCGGCCGGTGTCTGGGAATGGCAGACCGGCTTCTGTTCTGGGCGGCTGCGCCTGGGAATGTGGGCCGGCGTCTGCGCTGAGTCGGCTGCGTATGGGACTGGCAGGCGCGTCCTCAGCTCCGGCCCAACAGACATTACGGTATTGTAAACGGGAAAAGAACGTGGTAGAATTGCTATTGCTGTATTGTACTAGAACAACCGGCCGGACGGCCGCAGTGATAAAGGAGTATGCATTATGGGAAAGATAAAAGTGACGCCCTGTCCGATTGAGGGGCTGTATGTGATCGAGCCGACCGTATTCAAGGACGAGCGCGGATATTTTGTGGAGACGTATAATCAGAATGATTTCAGGGAAGCTGGCCTGAACATGGTGTTTGTGCAGGACAACCAGTCCATGTCTGTGCGCGGCGTGCTGCGCGGCCTGCATTTCCAGAAACAGTATCCCCAGGGCAAGCTGGTGCGCGCTGTCCGCGGAACCGTGTTCGATGTGGCTGTGGATCTGCGCTCAGACTCCGCAACCTACGGCAAATGGTTCGGCGTGGAGCTGTCCGCTGAGAATAAGAAACAGTTTTACATTCCAGAGGGATTTGCCCATGGCTTCCTGGTGCTGTCAGATGAGGCGGAGTTCGCCTACAAGTGCACAGACTTTTACCATCCGGGCGATGAGGGCGGCCTGCTGTGGAGCGACCCGGAGATCGGCGTTAAATGGCCGGCAGAGGACGGTATGGAGCTGATCATTTCTGAGAAGGATAAGAAGTGGAGCGGACTGAAAGATACTTTTAAGTTCTGAGCAGGGATTCGCTCCCGCCAAACCAATGACAGGACACCGGCCCCGCCGGTTATGTAAAGGAACGAAACGCCTATGAGTTATGTGATATCTCTCGTAACAGAGATTGTAAAAAAAAGGAAAATGATTGCAGATCTGGCTCTGGCTGACTTCCGCAAGCGGTTTGTCGGCTCCTACTTTGGGATCGTGTGGATGTTCCTGCAGCCCCTGGTGACAGTGCTGATCTACTGGTTCATCTTCGGTGAATACGGGATGAGGACCGTGCCGCCCATCACCAACACGGTTTACGTGGTCTGGCTGGTGCCTGGCCTGGTGCCCTGGTTCTTCTACAGTGAGGCCCTCAACAGCATCACCGGCTGTCTCCAGGAGTACAGCTACCTGGTGAAAAAGGTGGTGTTCAAGGTGGAGATGCTGCCTATCATCAAGCTGATGTCCTGCCTGATGGTCCACTGCTTCTTCCTGCTGATCATGCTGGCCCTGTACGTGGCCTACCGTCAGCCGGTGTTCGCCACCTGGATTCAGATCTTTTACTATACCTTTGCAGCGGCCATGCTGGCCCTGGCTTTCGGATTTTTCACCAGTGCGGTCAATGTATTTTTCAAGGACATGTCCAATATTGTGGGAATCTGCCTCCAGTTCGGAATCTGGATGACGCCCATTATGTACGATGAGACCATTTTTACCGACAGAAGCCCGGTGATTGGGATTATCCTGAAGCTGAACCCTTTCTACTACATTGTGGCGGGGTACAGGGACAGTATGCTGACAGGCAACTGGTTCTGGGAGCGTCCCACCATGACGCTCTATTTCTGGGGCGTGACGGTTGTGGTGATGCTTGTGGGCCTGCGCATGTTTAAACGGCTGCGCCCCCATTTTTCGGATGTGCTGTAATCTGTTAATAAGACCGCTTTTGGCAACGGGTATTGAGTGACCGGGCCGGAAGCGGTTTTTTGTACCCGCCGGGATTGCGTCCCGGTGCGTTAACAGGTTGGGGGCAAAACTTAACTATGGCGGTGGAACTGATCAGCCGTTTTATACGGGACTCACTGCAATAGAACTGGTGAAATGGCGGGACGCGTGGTAAAATAGATGAAAATGACGCGCCTGTTTATCCGTCAGAACCGCAGGCTTACGGCAGCAGAGGAGGGGGAGGTGTTCTACAGCCTGTCCTGCAAGCTTCTGCAGCAGTGTGAGAATGCAAAAAATGTGGTTAAAGAGGTATCCGGTCGGAAACGTCTGGTGAGGATTGGCATGGCGCCCATGATTGCAGGAATATTTATACTGGGGAGGAGAAGACATGAACTTTACTTACGGTTATGGAAAGGGATCAAGGTCATTCGATATGCCGGAACAGAATCTGTTGGGCGAGGTGACGCAGAATAAAATGCAGGCCGCTGAGACTGGGTCGGATGCAGTGAGGAAGGCCCTGGAACATCCCATAGGCACAGCGCGGCTTCGGGAGGTTGTCCATCCGGGGGAGTCAGTGGCAATTATCACCAGCGACATCACCAGACCATGTCCGTCCCATCTGATCATTCCCCAGATTCTGGAAGAACTGTGGGCGGCAGGAGTGGAGGACCGGCAGATCACCGTTGTATTTGCCCTTGGCAGCCACCGGGTACAGACAGAGGATGAGAAACGCAGTCTGGTGGGGGATTCGGTTTATCAGAGGGTCCGCTGTGTGGATTCGGCCAAGGATGGCTTTGTGCACATAGGTGTGACAACGGCGGGAACGCCGGTGGATATAGATCCGCTGGTGGCGGCGGCGGACCGCAGGATCTGCGTGGGCAACATAGAGTACCACTATTTCGCCGGGTACAGCGGCGGGGCCAAGGCAGTTATGCCCGGAGTATCCACCAGGGCTGCCATTCAGAAAAATCACAGCAAAATGGTGATGGAGGAGGCAAAAGCGGGAAATCTGTTAAAGAATCCGCTGCGCCAGGACATTGAGGAAGCCGCCGCCATGGTGGGTGTGGACTTTATCCTGAACGTGGTGCTGGATGAGGAGAAGCAGATCGTAAAGGCAGTGGCCGGGGACATGCGCAGGGCCCACCAGGAGGGCTGTGATTTTCTGGACCGGCTATATAAAATCAGGATTCCGCGCAGAGCGGACATTGTGGTAGTATCGCCGGGGGGATTTCCTAAGGACATCAATCTGTACCAGGCACAGAAAGCGCTGGATAACGCAAAACACGCGGTGAGGGATAAGGGGATCATCATTCTGGCGGCCTCCTGTGCAGAAGGTCTGGGGGAATCTGTATTTGAGGACTGGATGCTTCACTCCCCGTCGCCGGAGTTTATGGTAGAGAGAATTGAGCGGGATTTCCAGCTGGGAGGCCATAAGGCGGCTGCCATTGGTATGGTGTTGAAGCGGTGCAGGGTGTTTCTGGTTTCCGATCTGAAAGACGATTTTGTAAGAAGCATTTTCCTGGAGCCGTTTGGCTCTGTGGACGAGGCGCTGAAGCAGGCATTTGCTGACCTGGGCCAGGACAGCACCATCCTCTTTATGCCCCACGGAGGCTCCGTGCTGCCCCAGGCGGTAAAACAATAATGATCGATCCGTTTTTGGGGAGGAAGATGCGCGGGAGGAGGCCGGAGGGCAGGCGGCCGTGGCGCGCCATGTCGGGACGCACACCCGCAGAGAGTTCACAGCGGCGGATTACATCCTGATTATCCACACATTTTGGCATCCGGAGCGGCCGGATGATATAAAATATATGGTTTTATTTCCGCCATTCAGTTATAATAGGGACCGTCAGTTTGAAAATGCAGCATACCGGGAAAGGACAGAGAGCAGAGATGGTCAGTCAGATAGATGTCAGTTGGAGAAACAGAGAGGGAGAGGGGACCATCCCGGTCCAGGTGGTATATTCCCAGCGCAAAACCATGGGCCTGGAGGTGCAGACCGACGGCACTGTGGTGGCCCGGGTGCCCAGGCGCACGGCGGACAAGCCGCTGATGGCTTTCGTGGGGGAGCGCAGGGAGTGGATCGTGGAGAAATGGTTCCTGATGGAGAAACGCAGGCAGACCAGGGAGTCCCGGCCGCCGGCGGATTACGAGGAGAACCCGGCCTTGGAGCGGCAGTACCGAGAGCTGGCCAGGAGACGGATCACAGAGCGGGCCGCCTGGTATGCTGCTCAGATGGGAGTGGGCTATGAGCGCATCGCCATCAGGGCGGCTAAAACCAGGTGGGGCAGCTGCAGCGCCCGGGGGAATCTGAACTTCCACTGGAAGCTGGTGCTGATGCCCCCGGAGGTGCTGGACTATGTGGTGGTACATGAGCTGGCTCACCGGAAGGAAATGAACCATTCTCCTAGATTCTGGAAAGAAGTGGAGAAGGTGCTGCCGGATTACAGGCAGCGCAGGGAATGGCTGAAGCAGCATGGGCGGGAGGTGTAGGGGCTGGCCGGAAGCGGGCAAGCCATACCAGTGCCGGTCAAGCCGTGCTGGTGCCGGTCAAGCCGTGCCGGTGCCGGTCAAGCCGTGCTGGTGCCGGTCAAGCCGTACCGGTGCCGGACGAGCGGCCCCAACCCCTCACCCCGCCGCTCTCATCACTAGCTGGCATGCCACCTCCGCCACACCGGACAGCAGCATCACCTGGATGGGGTTCCGCTTGAAGCGGATCAGCAGCACCATGGCCCCCAGGAATATGAGGAAGGCCCTGAGATTCACGGAGCGCAGCGCCTCCCCGATAACAGCCAGGGAGGCCTGGGGCCACAGGGCGGTCACCAGGATGCTGACCCCGGCGGAGGCGATCATGGCGATCACCGCAGGGCGCAGGGAGGTGAGGATCTGCTGGATCAGGGACAGGTTGCGGTAGCGCAGGTAAGCCCAGGCCAGCAGGGACACCAGCAGGCAGGAGGGCAGGATACAGCCCAGGGTGGCCGCCATAGCGCCCCAGAACCCTGCGATGCGGGTACCCACAAAGGTGGCGGAGTTGATGGCTATGGGACCGGGAGTCATCTGGGAGATGGTGATCAGGTCCGTGAACTCGCCGGGCGTCAGCCAGGCGTGAAGGGTGACGACCTGCTGCTGAATGAGGGGCATGGCCGCATAGCCCCCTCCGAAACTTAAAGCGCCGATCTGCAAGAAACTCAAAAAGAGCTGAATATAAATGGACATGGTAAATGCCCCCTTTCAAATGATGGTCAAATGATGGTCAAATGATGGAATTATTCGGACATTTTCTTCCGGGGCCGGATCACCAGTCCCAGCAGCGCGCAGGCCAGGATGATCAGGGCGGCGTTGACCTTGTACACATAGCTGGCCACGAATGCAATGGCCAGAATCACCATGGACAGCCACTGGCGGCCCTTTACCAGCCCCTGTGTCATCTCCAGCACCACCTGGGCGATCACCGCGGCCACGCCTGACTGCATGCCGTTTAACATCCACCCGATGTAAACGTTGCTGCGAAATGCCGTGTAGCACAGGGAGATCAGGGACAGGATGACAAAGGGCGGAATCACTGTGGCGATCACAGAGGTTAAGAGTCCAGGTATTCTGGCCAGCTGGTAGCCCACCACAATGGCGCCGTTGACGGCGATTGGCCCTGGACAGGACTGGGCGATGGCCACCAGGTCCAGCATCTCCTGGTCGTCGATCCAGTGGTACTGGTCCACGTATTTCTTCTTCATGAGGGTGACGATCACATAGCCTCCGCCGAAGGTGAAGGCGCTGAGATACAGGTTGGAGATAAAAAGTTTACATAATATTGCTTTCCGGCTTTCGGGGCGGAGGGCTTTTTTTAATGGGAGTTGGTCAGTAGCGGACATTTCACATCCCTGCCTTTCTGTTTTGCTTCATTTACTATAAGCCTTGTAGATCCATATGTAAAATAGTATAATTATATAATATGTATAACGAAAACAATATGAATGTGGAGGGCGGCTGATTATGACTCTGAGGCACCTTAGAATCTTTCTTACG
>OKVW01000856.1_pt1 | contig 15048 bp, 12 predicted proteins | sample 1606991 | NCBI WGS metagenome assembly OKVW01 (sample SAMN03281021, study PRJEB24777) | human gut metagenome | isolation source: fecal sample PR177 from 1 month old male Malay infant, vaginal delivered...
GGACGGAGGCATCCAGCTCCGCCCGCGTACCCCTTCCACGCCTACCCCCTCAATACTCCTCCAGCGCCCTCACCGCCACCGCCACCTCATCCATCGTATTAAAAGGCGAAAAACTAAACCGCACAGCCCCCTGTTCCCTTGTTCCCAAAGCCATGTGCATCAGCGGCGCACAGTGGCCGCCTGGGCGGGTGTAGATCTCATGCTCCTGGGCCAGATAGTCGCTGACTGCTCCCGAGTCCTCATCCCCCAGGTTCAGGGACACCACTGCCGCCCGCTCCTCTGTCTCAAAGTCGCCATAGATCCGCACCCCCGGCAGCTCTCTCACCTGCCTGTAAAATGCCTGCATCAGCCTCTGTTCCTTCTCCCGCAGGCTGTCAATCCCCTGTTCACGTATATACTCCAGAGCCGCCCTCAGCCCGGCGATGCCGTGGCCGTTCAGGGTCCCCGCCTCCAGCAGCGTGGGCATCACACCGGGATGCTCCTTTGAATAAGTCATGATTCCGCTCCCCCCGCTGAGCAGCGGCCGGACCGCAACGCCCTTATTCAGACAGATCCCGCCGGTCCCCTGGGGGCCCATCAGCCCCTTGTGGCCCGTGAAGCAGAGGATGTCAATATTGTCCTTTTCCATATCGATCGGCAGCACCCCGGCTGTCTGGGAGGCGTCCACTATCAGAAGGGCGCCCGCCCGGCGGCACCAGCGGCCCACACGTCCGATATCCGTCACATTCCCGGTGAGGTTGGAGGCATGGGTGACCACCACCGCCTTAGTACCTGGGGTGATGGCAGTCTCCAGGGCGGCTTCATCCAGCCTTCCCCTCCGTCGGACCGGGCTGTCCTCCGGCTCCTGCTCTCCCACGCAGCCCGTGATCACCAGCTCCACCCCCAGCTTCTCCATCTCATAGAGAGGCCGCAGCACGCTGTTGTGTTCCAACACAGTGGTGACCACCCGGTCCCCGGGAGCCAGCACCCCCTTGATGGCCATGTTCAGGCTCTCTGTGGAGTTGGCCGTAAACGCCACCTGCTCAGGCCCCGGCGCGTGAAACAGCTGGGCCAGCATCTCCCTGGTCTCAAAGATCACCCGGGCGCTGGCCAGGGCTGCCTGATGGGTCCCGCGGGAACAGTTACCCATGGAGGTAATCGCCTCAGCCACGGCCCGGGCCACCTGCTCAGGTCTGTAAAATGACGTGGCAGCGCTGTCCAGATAGATCATTCCTCTACCTGCTTTCCCCGCTTCATCTCCAGATACAGAAGAGCCTCCAGCACGGATCCTGCGATGCACCGGGCCTTGTCCGAGATGGTGAAGCAGTTCTCATACTCGCTCTCCCTGGGATCAATATCCGCAATTTTAAAGCCCTCTGTCACAGGGTAGCAGTCCCGGATCAGCCCCCGGAGAATGCCGGTGAGACTGGCCTCCACCGGTACCTCCCCATGGCCTGTGACCACGATTCCGATCTGCCGGCCCTTCTCCACCATATCCCCTATGGCCGCCTTTCCCATGAAAATGCCTCTGGCCGGGGAGTGGATCACCCGCTCCTTCCCCGCGCCGCCGATGACGCCGGGCACTCCGGTGTTGGGCAGGGCGCTGCCGCTGCCGATGATCCGGCCCAGATTGTGTCCCCGCATGGTTTCAATCACCAGATCCGCCTCAAAGCCAGGCCCCAGCCCAACGGTCATGGGCGCCATGGTTCTGGTGGTCCCCAGGTTCTTCTTGGCCAGGATGGCATCCACCAGGGCCCAGGGCTTTACCTGGTCCAGGCAGGCGCACTCCGGGTCTGTCAAGAGGGCCACATCCCCCTGGGCAATGATCTCCATGGCCTCCTCCACATTGGCCCCATGGCGGCAAATGACGCCCTCCACCTCGCTGACACCGTCGTATACTGCCTCCGAGAGGGCCACATGGCGGCGGATGGCAGAGGGGTACCCCGTCTCCAGCACCAATACGGGGTAACCGCACCGCCTTAATTTATGAATGGTTCCGGTAGCGATATCCCCGCCGCCCCGGACCACCACCAGCTGATTCTGTCGTTCCATAATCCTGCTTCCTCCTATGGACGCACCAGCAGGGCTGCGCCGGTCATCCGTTCTGCGATTTCATACATATTGGTCACTCCGCCAACGGCCAGCTGATCGCCCAGACCATAGTGGTTTAGGCAGGTTCCGCAGGTCAGCACCTCTGTGCCCTGAGCTTCCAGGGCCTTTAGATCCTCCAGAGAATCCGATCCCTCACAGGACAGCTTTGCGCCGCCGTTGTACAAAAGCACCGTTCCCGGCAGCACGTCCTGCTGGGTCAGGGCGTACACAAACCCCTTCATCAGAAGGGTTCCAAGCGCCTCATCGCCCTGCCCCATCTGGTTGGAGGACAGCACCACCACCATGCCCTTTCTGCGGCTGTCCGGCTGGCAGGATATGTCCTCCGGCCGAGCTGCTGTCTCTGGGTCAGCTGTCTCTGGGCCTGCTGTCTCTGGGCCTGCTGCCTCTGGGTCTGCTGCCTCAGGGCCTGCTGTCTCTGGGCCTGCTGCCTCTGGGTCTGCTGTCTCTGGACCTGCTGTCTCTGGACCTGCAGAGGCGGTCCCGCCCTGTCCGGCGGCATTTCCCACCGCGCCTGCAGCGGCCCCGGCTTCTATCTCCACCAGGAACTCCCTGTCGCTTACCTTCTCATATTTGGACTTAAGCCCCCTGTGGTCCGCCAGCTTTCTCAGGTTCTGCACAGCGATCTCATTGTCCACCACCACTTCCACAATCTCCCCTGCCTTGCTTGCCTCCAGCGCCCTCTTGGCCTCAATTACCGGCAATGGGCACTGTTTTCCCCGCTCATCTAACCGCATCTCATTTCCTGCCTTTCTATCTGACAATAATTGATTTATCCTGTTTCTCTGTCACTTCCCCCACCACTGCGCAGGGCAGCCCCAGCTTCTGAAGCTCCTCCAGTGCAGCAGCGGCGTCCTCTTTTTCCATGGACACCAGCAGCCCGCCGGAGGTCTGGGGATCGAACAGGATCTCCTCCATGGCAAAGGAGGTATCCACGAACTCCACCTTGTCCTTTACATGGTTCCTGTTGCGCTGTCCGGCCGCCGTAATATAGAACTCCTCCACATAATCCGGACACTGGGGGATATAGGGAATCTGATCCTGGTACACCACTGCGCTGTAGGCATCCCCCAGCATCTCACAGAGGTGGGCCAGGAAACCAAAGCCCGTCACATCCGTGCAGCCGTGGGTTCTGAACCGGCGCACTGCCTCCGAGGCATAGCGGTTCAGGGTGGTCATGGAGCGGACCGCCAGATCCAGGGCCTCCTGGGATACTCCGCCCATGCGGGAAGCGGTGCAGACAATGCCCACGCCCAGGGGCTTGGTGAGAATCAGGGCATCGCCCGCCTTACAGCCATTGTTGGCGAACACTTTATCCGGGTGAATGGTGCCGGTGACGGACAGGCCGTACTTCACGTCCGAATCTGCAATGGAGTGGCCTCCTGCCAGCACGCCGCCCGCCTCCTTCACCTTCTCGCTTCCCCCCAGCAGAATCCTGCCCAGAATATTCAGGTCCATGGCCTCCGGGAAGCACACGATGTTCAGCGCGGTCTTTACATCCCCGCCCATGGCGTAGATATCGCTGAGGGCGTTGGCTGCCGCAATCTGCCCGAACACATAAGGGTCCTCCACCATGGGAGGGAAGAAATCCAGGGTCTGTACAATGGCCAGATCCTCAGTCAGCTTGTACACCGCTGCATCGTCCGCCCCCTCATACCCGATCAAAAGATTGGGATCGTAAGTCTTTGGGATTTTATCCAATACATGGGACAATGCCCCTGGTCCCAGCTTGGCCGTACAGCCGCCGCCCCTGCAAAATACAATTGGTTCCTGTTCCATTTAAGTCATTACCTCCATCTATTGTTCCGCTTCCCGGTCTGCCGCCTGGGACTCTATCTGCTCCATCCATTCTCCGGTAAAATGCTGTTCAAACAGCTGATCCAGCGCACTCCTGGAAGCCTGAATAAATGCCTCATAGTGTTCCAGGATCTCCCGGGCCTCCTCCGTCAGCGTGGAGCCTCCGCCGTCCTTGCCCCCGGTCTCCCGGTCCGTCAGGGTAATCCCCCACTCCTTCTCCGTCTCCTTTAAGATCTTCCAGGCCTTGCTGTACGCCATATTCATGGCCGCAGCCGCCCCCTGCAGTGAGCCGTTTTTCTCCACGTTCCGGAGCAGTGTGGCAATTCCCGGGCCGAAGGCCTTATTCTTTCCATACAGTTTAATTGAAACACCGTAGCGCAGCTTATCATCCATTTTAGAACGCCCCTTTCTTAAATCAACCGATACCATTTTCCATCTATAAGGCATTATATCAGAAATGCGCATTGCCGCGCAAGAGCATGGCCCATGGTTATATTTTTAAAAGAATAACGACCGCCGCAAAAAAAGCCGCTTCGTCCATATCATCTGACCTGGACAAAAGCCGGCTTTTAATCGTTGTGCAGAAAGCTCCAAAATGCGATCCTTAACTTTGATGCTATTATAACATATTTTCAGATAGATGCAAGATTTTGTTGATCCTTACAAACTGTATTTCCCTCTCTTCACAAACCTGCCGGCGTTCTCCAGCACCACCTGCTGCTCCCTCACCACATGGCTGCCCCGCAGGAATACATCCTCCACCCGGGCCGTCACCTTGGTGCCCTCAAACGGGGCGTAGTCCACGTTCTGTACCTGGTCTGCTGCGGTAATCACATCCTCCACGCCCGTCTTTAACACCACAATATCCGCGTCGCTTCCCGGGGCAATCACACCCTTTCTGGGGTACATACCGTAGAGCTTGGCCGGGTTTTCGCATAAGAGCCGGCACATCTTCTCCTTTGTAATGCGGCCCGCGTCCACGCCATAGGTGTACAGCAGCGTTCCCCTGGTCTCCACGCCGGGCATTCCGCCTGGAATCTTGGTAAAGTCCTCCTTCCCCAGATCCTTCTGGGCGGTGGTAAAGCTGCAGTGGTCCGTGGACACGGTCTGAATGTCTCCCGCCGCCAGAGCCTTCCACAGGCACTCCTGGTCCCCCGCTTTGCGCAGCGGGGGCGCGCACACATACTTGGCGGCCTCCATGCCCGGGCGCTCATACAGGCTGTCGTCCATCAGCAGATACTGGGGACAGGTCTCAGCGTACACCTTCTGTCCCCGCCTTCTGGCTTCCATGATCACATCATATCCCTCCTTACAGGTCAGATGCACCACAATCACGGGGATATCCACCACCTCCGCCAGACGCAGCAGCCGGTCTATGGCCTCCGCCTCCGCCGCTGCCGGGCGGGTTGCGGGATGGCTGGGCACACCCATGAGGCCCTTTGCTTTAGCCTCCGCCTGGAGTGCTGCGATCATGCCGCTGTTCTCACAATGGACGCCCGTTATACCACCGGCCTCCTTTAAGCGGCGCAGAATCTGGAAAATGGTTTGGTCGTCCACCTGGGTGTCATAGGTCATATACAGTTTAAAGGAGGTGACGCCCTCAGCCATCATGTCGTCGATCTCCCTGCTCACCGACGGATTCCAGTCTGAGATGGACATATGAAAGCTGTAATCACAGGAGCAGCTCCCGTCCGCCTTACTGTGCCAGTTCTGAAGGCCCTGAGCCAGGCTCTCCCCCTGGTACTGGGTGCCGAAGTCCACAATGGTGGTGGTTCCGCCGCGGATTGCCGCCCTGGTTCCCGTCCTGAAATCGTCCGCTGTCACCGTCCCTGCCACATGGAGGTCAAAATGTGTGTGCGCATCAATGAATCCCGGGTACAGCAGACAGCCGGATACATCATGAACCAGCGTATCCCCGTCTGACAGGCGCTTCATCTCCTCTGGGTTTCCCACTGCGGCCACTATCTCCCCGTCAATCAGCACATCCGCCGGATAACTGCCGCTTCCGGACACCACCACGCCGCCTTTTAACAATTGCTTCATATATGTCACGCTCCTTTATGATTGTTGTCCGACATCATTAATACTGCCTGTGGGGCCGCCAGTGCGTCCCATCTCCTCCAGCCGTTTCCCGTCAATCCGGTACACCGTCCAGTCGCTCATTGGCTCCGCGCCCATACCAAGGTAGAAGTCAATGCTGCTCTTGTTCCAGTCCAGGCACCACCATTCCAGCCGCCCGCAGCCCCGCTCCACGGCGATCCCTGCCAGTTTCTCAAGGAATGTCTTTCCATAGCCCCGGCCGCGGTATTCGGGCCTCACATACAGGTCCTCCAGGTATATGCCCGCTCTTCCCAGGAAGGTGGAAAAGTTGTGGAAGAACAGGGCAAATCCCGCCGGTTCCCCGCCGCATTCCCCGATCAGCACCTCAGCCTTCTGTCTCTCAAACAGCCATTCCCGCAGCAGCTCCTCAGTGGCCACCACCTCGCCTAGCATCCCCTCATAATCTGCCAGTTCCCGGATAAAACGCAGAACCAGAGACACATCCTCTGGTTCTGCATACCGGATCACAAGGCCTGAATTCTCTTTCGTCATTCTGCCTGTCTCCTTGTCACTATGATATTTTCTGCCCTTTACGCCTTCTTTTTTGCGTAGGGTGTCCCTTCCAGCGGAAGGGAGGTCTGGAACTGCCCGTTCCACTTATAGTACGCTCCCGCAATAGCAGGCGCAGTGGGGATGGATGTGATCTCGCCGATGCCGATGGCCCCAAAGGCCACGTCCACGCCCGGCTTCTCCACGATCACACTCTCGATCTCCGGCGCTTTATCCGCGCGGAACAGTCCCAGTGTGCCGAATTTGGCGGTGGGGACACAGTCCTTCAACGGATACTGCTCGGTCAGCGCATAGCCGCAGGACATCAGCACGCCGCCTTCGATCTGGCCTTCCACGCTCTTGGGGTTCACAGCCTTGCCCACATCATGGGCAGCCACGATCTTGTTGATGGTGCCGTCCTCGTTCAGGATGCACAGCTGGGTCGCATAGCCATAAGCCACATGGGAGATGGGGTTGGGAACATCCGCACCCATTTTGTCGGTCTTGGCATAATACTCCGCATAGAAGTCCTGGCCGTTTAACAGGGCGATCTCCTCCGCCGTGAAGGTCACAGCCGCCGTCTCAGGAGCTTCCACCTCAACGGTCACGCCCTCCAGATAGCGTTTGTCAAATATCTCGGACTGGTACTTGCGTCCTGTCTTTTCGAACAGCATTTTACGCAGGTCCTTGGATGCTCTGATGGCCGCTTCTCCGGTGATCAGGGTCTGGCGGGAACCGGAGGTGGTTCCTGAGTCAGGAGCCATGGCGGTATTGGGGTTGTGGTACACAATATCATCCATGCTGACGCCGGCGGCCTCAGCCACCATCTGCACCAGCACAGTGCCCAGGCCCTGGCCGATACAGGAAGCGCCCGCGTGGATATGGATCTTACCGTCCTCCACAATCAGTCTGGCGCGGCCCTTGTCGGGAAGCCCTACGCCCACGCCTGCGTTCTTCAGCGCGCAGCCGATTCCCACAAGCTTGTTGCCGTAGAATTCGTCCTTGATGGCTTCCAGCGTCTCTGCAAGGCCTGTGGCAGCATCTGCCAGCTGTCCGTTGGGCAGGATCTGACCGGGACGGATTGCGTTGCGGTAACGGATCTCCCACTGGTCAAGCCCCGCCATCTCAGCCAGCAGGTTTAAGTTCATCTCCATGGCATAGATGGTCTGGGTTACGCCGAAGCCGCGGAATGCGCCTGCCGGCGGGTTGTTGGTGTATACGGCTGTGCCGTCGATGTCGATGTTCTGATAGTTGTAGGGACCTGCCGCATGGGTGCAGGCTCTCTGAAGCACCGGTCCGCCCAGGGAGGCGTATGCGCCTGTGTCGGATACCACCACCGCCTTCATGGCTGTGATATAGCCGTTCTCATCACAGGCTGTGGTCATGTCGATGCTCATGGGGTGGCGCTTGGGATGGATGATCAGGCTTTCCTTTCTGGTCAGCTTGCATTTTACCGTGCGCTTGGTCAGATAGGCGATGAGGGCCGCCTGGTGCTGGACGGTCACGTCCTCCTTGCCGCCGAAGCCGCCGCCCACCAGCTTGTTCTCCACGATCACCTTCTCCGGGTCAAGGCCCAGCAGAATGGAGGTCTCGTGGCGGGTATCATATGTACCCTGGTCTGTGGAGTAGATAAACACTCCGTCCCCAAAGGGCATTGCGATGGCGCACTCCGGCTCCAGGAACGCATGCTCCGTCCAGGGTGTCTCGTAGTGTCTTGTGACTTTGTATTTGGACTTGGCGATCACTTCCTCCGCATTGCCCCTTACCAGATGCTCATGGCTTAGGACATTACCTGCAGAGTGCACCAGGGGAGCGCCCTCAGCCAGAGCCTCGGCCGGGCAGGTAACGGGCTTTAACACCTCGTACTCCACTTCCACCAGGGCCTTGGCCTGTTCCAGGATCTCCGGGGTTTCAGCAGCTACAATGACAATGGAATCTCCCAGATAACGGGTGGTTCCTCCCACAGGAATCATGGTATCCCAGTCCTGTTTCAGGTGGCCCACCTTGTTCTTGCCGGGTACGTCATCGGCGGTCAGCACGCACACCACGCCGGGCAGCGCTTTGGCCTTCTCTATATTGACTGATTTCACCACAGCCCTGGGGTGCTGGGAGCGCACGGCGCTTCCGTAGATCATGCCTGGGATATCCACTTCATCCACATCGTCCACGTACTGGCCGGTGCCCAGCACCTTGCCCTCCACGTCGATGCGGTGCACCTGGGAACCCACCTTGACCATCTTCTCCTGCTCTTCTAAAGGCAGCTCCTCCCGCAGCATACGGGCAGCAAGCTCAATGGCATCGATAATCTTCTTGTATCCTGTGCAGCGGCAGTAGTTGTTGCGGATCGCAAAGGCGATCTCCACTCTGGTGGGGTTGGGGTTCACATCCAGCAGGCCCTTGGCGCAGATCACCATGCCCGGGATACAGAAACCGCACTGTACGGCGCCTGCATCGCCGAAGGCGTACACATACACGTCCTTCTCTCTCTGGCTGAAGCCCTCCACTGTCAGGATCTTCTTGCCTTCCAGGCGTCCCATCTTCTGCACGCAGGCCTTGGTCGCCTTGCCATCTATTAACACCGTACAGGTACCGCAGGCGCCCTCACTGCAGCCGTCCTTTACGGACTTTAAACGCAGGTCATTTCTCAATACATCAATCAGTTTCCGGTCAGCGTCCGCCTCGATCTCCTGGCCGTTGATCCACACCTTACAAAAAGAGCTCATATATTTCCTCCAGTTCTATCCCCTTCTCCGTAATCAGGGATTCCAATTGACTTCTGGTCTCGGCAGGCGCGCTCCAGGCCATGCCGCAGCCCGCGCTGATCTGCCTGGGCACAGGGATCAGACGTCCCGGCGCGCCGGCTTCCTTGGCACACTGCTCCATTTTCATCGCCTGGGTGGTGGTGGGATATGTAAACACCACCTTCATCGTCTTTAATCTTGCCACTGCCATGCCTCCTGCCGTCTCTGTCAATTTATATTGATTCTATCGATCATTCATTTATAAGCAACACTAATGAAATCTTATCACAAAATCTTTTTGGGTGCCATAAAGGAAGCGTTATCCTTTTGCTAAAATAACGTTAATAATTTAACAAAACAGTGTGGGAACCGCCCGGGAGACACGGTAATGTCTCCCGAGCTGCCATTCCGCACACTAGTACCGCCCGGCGTAAATACACCGCCATATAGCACCCGCTATCCACGCCAGAAGCGAGCCTGCAAAGCTAGCCGTAGGCCCCACTACGCCGTCGCTTTGCAGACACACTTCTGACGCAGATATCAGGCACTATATAGCGGCGTATTTACACCAGACGGCACTAATTTATCATTATACCAGACTTTACAGCATATAAGAATAATCCTTGATCACGGTCGCCATGATCTTGTCAATGCCCTCAGGCACTGCGTCGCAGCCGCTTCCCACGGTGTAATCCATCACCTTGCCCTGAAGGCGTACCTTGCAGGCTCCGCTCTGGGCATCCAGAACGGTAAAGCCCTGGTTCTTGCTGTTCTCCATGTCTTTTTCATTGGCGAACAGGGTGAATTTATCCAGGTAAGGCGCGCTGTCCCAGGGACAGAAGCTCTTACAGTTACCGCACTCATTACACATATAATCCACATGGATGATCTGATGCTTCTCCATGCCCGGAACCACCAGGGTAATGTTGGCGCGGTTGGGGCATACCTCAACGCAGTTCTCACAGTAGCTGTTGCAGGACAGGCAGCGTCTGCTGTCCACATCGTCCCCATCTTCTTCCATCAGGTTGCCCTTGCGGCCGTAGATGGTCTCTGCATCGGACATATTGAAAATGTCTTTTGCCACAGCTCTGCCCAGAATGGCCTCGGCAGCCTTCTTGCCGTCACGGATTCCCTCTACCACGGTAGCCGGTCCGTACAGGCCGTCGCCTGCCACATATACGCCTGCCACTGAGGACTCCAGCGTATCCTGGTTGGCCTGGACGCGTCCTCTGGAATCCAGGGCGATGCCGTTGGCCTCATAGAATGCGCCCGGAACCTTCTCGCCAACTGCTGCGATCACAGTGTCCGCGGGAACCTCCACCATCTCCTCGGTCTCCACCACGCCGCGGCGTCCGCTGGCGTCATAGTCGCCCAGGATCATCTTCTTGCAGCAGAGCACGCCGTTCTCCAGCTTCACTGGGGACAGCAGCTCCGCGAACTCCACGCCGTCTTCAATTGCCATCTCCAGCTCTTCCGCGTCAGCAGGCATAAAACGTTTGGTCCTTCTGTATACCAGAGAAACCTTCTTCACGCCCTTGTTGCGTTTTGCGGCGCGGGCCGTATCCATAGCGGTGTTGCCGCCGCCGATTACCACCACGTTCCCGCCCAGATCCAGCTGGCCGTCCGTGGCCTTGAACTGTGCCAGGAAGTCCAGGGCGTTCATTGTATCTCCCTGTTCCAGTCTCAGTGTTCCAGGTGTGGATGCGCCGATAGCCATCACCACATAATCAAAGTCCTTCTTCACTTCATCCACGGACTTGATCTCACAGCCGGTGCGGATGGTAACGCCCATGGCTTCCACCAGCTTGGCGTCATTGTCAATCGCCTCGTCGGAGATACGGAATCCGGGGATCACGTTGCGCACAACGCCGCCCAGCTTCGCTTCCTTCTCAAACAGGGTCACCTTCATGCCGCCTCTTGCCAGGAAGAAGGCTGCCGCCATGCCTGCCGGGCCTCCGCCCACTACAGCCGCGGTCTTGTCGGTGGTGATCTCCGGCTTCTCCATCTTGGCCATCACGGCTGCGAATCCGCCCTCAGCGGCTTCCAGCTTGGTCCTGCGGATATTCACAGGTGTCTCATAGAAATTTCTGGTACACTTGCTCATGCAGTTGTGGGCGCAGATGGTGCCTGTGATAAATGGCAGCGGGTTCTTGTTCAGGATCACTTCCAGAGCTTCCTCCGCCTTGCCTTTGCCCATGAGCTTTAAGTAGGCGGTGATATCCTGATGAATCGGACATCCCTCCTCACAGGGAGCCACGAAACAGTCGGTCAGAGGCACGGGGCGGTTGATCTTCCTGGACGGAAGGGGCTTAACAGCCTTCACATGGTGCCTGTCGGACTTGGCAGCCTCCACCATGGCTTCCACTTTGGCAGCGTCCACGCCTTCGAATACCTTGGCGTCTTCCTTTGCAAAGATCTCGCCGATCTGCTCCAGCCTCTCATATCCGCCGGGTTTCAGCATGGTGGTGGCCATGGTTACGGGCCAGATTCCAGCGTCCACAATGTCTTTGATATTGAAGTAGTCCGCACCGCCGGAGTAGGATATCCGCAGTTTGCCGCCGAAATCCTTGGACAGCTTCATGGCAACGGACATGGACAGGGCGTACAGGGACTTGCCGGACATGTACATCTCCTCGCTGGGCAGCTCGTTCGCCTTCACGTCAACAGGGAAGGTGTTGGTGATCTTCACGCCGAACTCCAATCCCTTCTCATCTGCCAGGGCCTGCAGCCTCTGAAGCATGGGGACTGCATCGCCGTACTGTAAGTCATCTCTGAAGTGGAAATCTCCGAATGCCACGTAGTCATAACCCATGGAATCCATCAGATTTCTGGCATATTCGTAACCCAGCAGTGTGGGGTTGCATTTAATAAAGGTATGAACCTTCTTCTCCTCGATCAGGTAGCGGGCAATGCGCTCGATCTCCTGGGGCGGGCAGCCGTGAAGGGTGGACAGTGTTGCGGAATTACATACCTTGGGGGAAATGCTCTCAATATCCGCTGCTGTCACATGCTCAAACTGGCTCTGGTTATCCAACAGCCACTCCATGCATTCCTTATAAATAGGCGTCTCGGACGCGTCCTTGATTCCCTCGATAAAGCGGTCGATCTTCTCCAGCTTGATGCCCTCTAAGTCATAACCCACCGACATGTTGAACTGGAAGCCGTCCATATCGCCCAGACCGTACTCCTTAGCCAGTACCTTACATGCAAACCAGGCCTTAACATACTCGTCAAATGCCTGGGGCACGTACAGCTCGGTGGACCACTCGCAGTTGTAGCACTCATCGTCTGCCAGGATACAGGGCTTGCTCACAGGAAGATCCTCGCCGTCCAGCTTCTGAACGGTCTTCAGCTCGAAGAAACGGCTGCCTGCAATATAGGCGGCAACAATATTCTGAGCCAGCTGTGTGTGGGGGCCTGCCGCCGGTCCGAAGGGAGTCTCCAGCTTCCGGCCGAAGATCTCATATGTATTCTCAGGATTTGCCACAAAAGGCCTGCGGACGCCGAATGTTGCGCCTTTCTCATGCTCTTTTAAAATCCAGTTCATCAGGTTCCCAAAGGGAATCGGGGTCATAATATCGCTCATTATATATTTCCTCCTAGAAATAATTGTAGTTAACCGTTAATGGATCTCTCCAGCTTGTGGGCTTCCGCTCTCACTTCCGCCATTACCTTCTCCTCATCGATGCCGATCAGCTCACGGTCCTTCATCAGCACCTTGCCGTTGCAGACAGTGGTTACCACGCTGCGTCCGGTCATGCCGAAGAGGATGTGGCCGTTCACATTGCCGGCGTTCATAGGGGTCAGCGGATAGTAGTCGGTTACGATCACGTCAGCGGCAGCGCCTTCCTTCAGCACGCCCAGCTGCTTCTTAAAGTAGCGGTTAGCGATCCTGGCATTGCCCTCGAAAAGCATCTGCGGAACCTCGCCCCAGGCTGCGCCGGGATCGCAAAGGTGATGCTTGTGCAGCACGTTGGCCACCTTGAAGGACTCGGTCATATCGTGGGTGTAGCCGTCTGTTCCAAGGCCGGTTAAGATACCGCGGTGAACGATCTCCATGGTAGGAGGACAGCCGCAGGCATTGCCCATGTTGGACTCGGGGTTGTGGACAACCATGGTGTCCGTATCCTTAATCAGCTGCATCTCATGAGGATTCACATAAATGCAGTGTGCAAGCAGTGTCTTGCTTCCTAAGATATTGCAGTCCATCAGGCGGTCCACAATCCGTTTGCCGTGCTTCTTCAGGCAGTCATGGAGATCCTCGATCCCCTCAGCCACATGGATGTGGTAACCCACCTCAGCAGGTTTATTGGCAGCGGCCAGCTCCATGGTCTCATCTGAGATGGTGAACTGTGCGTGCATGCCCATCATGCCGGCCAGCATGTCTGTATCATCTGCAAGGGCGTGTTTGATCCAGGCTGCGTTTTCCATTACTGCCGCCTTGGCTTTGTCAAGCCCGTCCCTGTCGGAAACCTCATAACACAGACAGGTTCTGATCCCCATCTCCTTAGCTGCGTCCTCTATGGCAAACAGGCTGTTGTGAATCTCTCCAAAGCTGGCGTGGTGGTCGAATACCGTGGTAACGCCGTTCTTAATGGAATCCAGATATGTAGCTCTTGCGCTCTGGCGGGTCTGCTCGTTTGTCAGGTGGCGGTCAATGGTCCACCACATTCCGTCCAGAATCTCTAAAAATCCGTTAGGATTGTAGTTGTTAATGGAGAGGCCCCTGGCCATGGCGCTGTAGATATGCTCATGGGTATTGATGAACGCAGGCATGATAACGCCCCCCTTAGCGTCAACATACTCTGCCTCGGGATATTCCTTCTTAATTTCTTCTGTGGTACCTACTTTCTTAATGACTGTACCTTCCATTGCTACCGCACCGTTCTCGTAGAACGGATTCCCCGGGTCTCTGGTTACTAACCATCCATTACCAATTACTAACATAGCCTATCTCCTTTTCATTATACTCGGCTTGCAGCCGTATGCTTGATCTGGCAACCTCAAAAATTTTTAGGTCAGCCGGTTTTCTCTTGTCTCTGATCGGTTTCATCCTGCCTTTTGTTTCCCTGCTTTTCAAGCAGAATGCACCTCTCCGTAATCCTATACTAACACTATCAACCACCATTTGCAAGCACAAAATGCAAAATTATTTAGTTAATCTAAATTTTTTTGTAAAAACCTCTTGCAATTCCAGTTTTTTGTGCTATGATGGAATCATAAACAACGAGGCAAGATCATGCGAGATGTTTATTGTACAAAGTTAACGAATTTTGAAGAATCCTGTAGGAAAGGAGAAAATGCTTATGAGATCAACATTAGGATTGCTTACACAAATCGCTGACGGCCTTTCCCGACAGTTCGGTCCTGATTGTGAAGTTGTAATTCACGATCTGAAGAAGCATGATATGGACCACTCCATCGTATACATTACTAATGGACATATTACAAATCGTCAGGTTGGCGACGGCCCGTCCAAGGTTGTGCTGGAGACGCTTCATAATAAAGACGCTGCTTCACTGAAGGACCACCTGGGTTATCTGACCCGCTCAGCCAACGGCCGTATCCTGAAATCCAGTACCTTCTACATTCATAATGAAGAGGGAACTGCCATTGATTACATACTGGCTGTCAACTATGACATCACAGGGCTGATGACCGTTGACCGTTCAATCAAGGCGCTGATAGATACCGAACCCCAAACGGACGCTAAGAAGCAGCCTGACCAGATTGTAACCAACGTCACCGACCTGCTGGACAGTTTGATCGAACAGTCCGTACTCATGGTCGGCAAGCCTGCCGCATTGATGAATAAGGAGGAGAAGGTAGCCGC
>OKVW01000861.1_pt1 | contig 14980 bp, 12 predicted proteins | sample 1606991 | NCBI WGS metagenome assembly OKVW01 (sample SAMN03281021, study PRJEB24777) | human gut metagenome | isolation source: fecal sample PR177 from 1 month old male Malay infant, vaginal delivered...
ATCCCCAGTCTCCCGGCTCTTCCAGTATCTCCACATGCTCCGATATCCGTGCCTCCTCCATCATGGCCTCAGATATGTATATTTCTTCCAGATTCATGGTGTCCCGGATGCGGACGATTCTGGGGTTCTCCCGGTCAATGTAATTGCAGGTGCGCAGGGCAATCTGGAAACAGGACCGGTCGGTATGTGTAAACAGCGGTATCTTCGGCGTACACAGCACGGTTGAGGTGCAGACATTGGGAAATGTACAGTCCACATCCACTTTGTCCACCAGCCGTTTTGTGGTCACGTCCGCCAGCCCAATGCCATTGCAGTTGCCGTGGGTCTCATCCGTCAGATCCAGCACTGCGATATGCTGGATCTTCCGGTCCCCTTCAATGTATGGAACTGCGAATCTCCCGGTTATGTTGGGGTCCATGCCGTCCCCGCTGATGTCCTTGCCGATTCGGTCCACCACCAGCACATCAATATTGTCAAAGTAGATGCAGCCCAAGCGTTCCTTGGAGCGCGCCAGAAGCTTGGGTTCCTCCTCCCAGATCTCATCCGTCAGCATTCCCTTTATGATGCAGGTCTGGTCAAAGGCATTTTCCACCAGCCCCACTGCCCCCACAACATTAACATTATCTAACACCACCCGGCCGATCACAGGAAGCATCCGGCCCAGCTCGTAAAAGCCGTTGCGGTGCACTGTCTCCGCACCCTTTTGTTTGCCCATTCCAATAACAGCCATCTTCATGATCCCGCTCTCATATGGTCCCCTGAAAGCTGTGTGGGCCTTCACCCGGCCGCAGAGAAGGATGGCATCCGCCTCATACGCATGGCGGTCCACATACACCGGCATCCCCTCAGGCGTGTTCCCCACCTGAACCACCTCCATTGTGGCTTTGACCGGACATCCCAGATATTCCTCCGTCACATTGTAGCTGGTGAGAATCTCCCTCTGCCCTTCTGCAGTGGCGCCGCCGTGGCTTCCCATGGCCGGGAACACAAAGGGAATCCCCCCGCATTCCTTCACAAAATCCACGATTGCCTTGGTAATAAGCGCAATATTGGCAACGCCCCTGCTGCCGCAGGTAATTGCTACGCTCATTCCCGGCCCTATTCGCTCCCTCAGTTCCCTGCGGTCCAGCTCACGGCGGACCAGCCCGGGAATCTCCTCCCGCGCGATGTGGCTGTGATCCAGCAGCTGTCTGACCTTTGCCATCCTGGGCAGCTCCACAGTGGCCGCCAGCCCGGTAACCACATTCCCCTCAGCGATTGTCTCAAGTGCCATATGATAACCCCTCTCTTCTTATAGTAATACGCCGTTTTTAAAGATCATAATTTCACGGTAATCATTGATTTCATTTTTGGTTCTGCATTTGCCTGAGCAGACGTTTAACAGCAGCTCCCACAGTTCATCTGCAGTCTCGGTAAAGGACTTGCCGTCCAGGATAATCCCCGCGTTAAAATCGATCCAACTGCTCTTTCTTCTGGACAGCCGGTCATTGGAGGCCACCTTTATGGTTGGGATCGCCGTGGCCAATGGATTGCCCCTTCCGGTGGTAAACAGCAGCACCTGGGCGCCTGAGGCCAGAAGATTGGTGATGGATACGCTGTCATTTCCCGGCCCTATCATCAGGTTCAGACCCGGCTTGGTGCATTTCTGGCCATAGCGCAGGGTGTCTGTGATAATGGCCTCTCCCCCCTTCTGAATGCAGCCCAGGGATTTCTCCTCCAGGGTTGTGATTCCGCCCCGCTTGTTTCCCGGGGAGGGGTTCTCATAGATGGGTTGGTCATAGTCCATATAATACTGCTTAAAGCTGTTGATCAGCTCCACCACCTTGTGAAAGGTTTCATCCGAATCGGCCCGGTTCATCAGCAGCGCCTCCGCGCCGAACATCTCCGGCACCTCGGTCAATATCCCGCTGCCGCCCAGATTCACCACCCGGTCCGTAATCCTGCCGCACAGGGGATTGGCAGTGATTCCCGAAAATGCATCCGACCCTCCGCATTTGTACGCGATCTTCAGTTCGCTGACAGGCACCTGGCTGCGCCGGTCCCCGGATACCGTCTCTGCGATCTCCTCCACCAGGCGGATGCCCTCCTCCACCTCATCCCCATCCACATCCTGGGTCACCATGGTCTTTATGCGGCTGTGGTCATAATCTCCAAGGACCGGAAGAAAATGCTGCAGATCGTTGTTTTCGCACCCAAGGCTCACAAGAAGTACACCGCCTGCATTGGGATGGCGTATGATACTGCACAGGATCTGCTGGGTCGTCTCAAAGTCATCTCCCAGCTGAGAACACCCCGCATTGTGGGGAAATGCGAAGACGCCGTCACACAGGCCGGCCAGCTTATTGCCGGCTTTCTCAGCAATCTTCCGCACGGTTGTATTGACACAGGAGACGGTGGGTATAATCCATATCTCATTTCTTGTTCCCACGCCGCCGTCCTGGCGCCTGTACCCTTCAAAGGTATCCCTGCACACGCAAAGGGGCGGATTATCTTTTTCTGCCGGAGTGTAGCTGTACTCCAGCAGGCCCTTTAAATTGGTGGCCAGATTGTGGCTGTGAACCCAGGCTCCGCTTTTCACCGGCTGTGTCATATGGCCGATGGGCACCCCATATTTAATCACTTCCTGACCGCATTCAAAATCCTGCAGAGCGATCTTATGGCCCATTGGTATATTGTCCTGCACAGTGTACGTCCGGCCGCCGACCGCAGCCTGCGCCCCCTTCATAACCTCGCACAGCGACACCGCCACATTGTCCCTTGGATTAATCTGAATAAAGGTTTCCTTCATCTCTCATTCCTCATCCCTTTCTTCTATTCATGTAGCTTGATATATTTTTAATATACATCTGATATATCTATTGTGTTAAAAAAGAAGGCCTTGGCCTTCATGCATTACGCATAGAATTCGAAGGCTTCTTTCTTTGCATTTTGAATGTGGATTCTGACCGAGGCCTCTACCACCATTTCATCCCGCTTCTCAAATGCCGCCAGAATCTCCAGATGTTCTTCTATGGACTTATAGTAAGAAGTATTCCGCCTGGAGGTCTGAATGCGGATTCTCTGGTTGTGATCATTGATCACACGGAACAGATCCTGCAGAAATTCATTGCTGCTGTACTTGATCAGCATATCATGCAGCTCTTTGTCCAGGGCAATATAATATTCCCTGTTATCCCGGCTCTCACAGTTGTCCTTCAGCCTGAGGAATCCGTCCTTTAACCGTTTAATGTGCTCATCGCTCACATGGCGGCAGGCCAGCTTGGCCAGGTACGGCTCATTTAAAAGTCTTACTTCATAGACGGAATTGATCAGGTCCAGCGTAATATCAGATACAATCGTCGCCTTTCTGGAGTAGATCCGCACAAACCCCTCTTTGGCCAGACGCTGGATCGCTTCCCGGATGGGCGTCCTGCTGATGTTCAACTCCTTCTGAAAGACGTCCTCAGACAGATCTGAGAGAGGCCTGAGTTCCAGATTGATTATTTTATTTTTGATAATGTCGTATGCTTCATCTGCTTTACTGTTCATTTGTCAGCTCCTGTGATATTTAACTCATATATAACATCTGTGGGATTTTAATGCAATACTTTTTAGATATTTTTGTCTTTTTTGGTATAAATCACAAATTTTCTTGTGCATTTTTGTTGACAATACTTTGCAAAAGTCCATTGACATTGTTTTTATATCTGATAAAATAAATTTATCTATCTGATATATCTGTTGTATACTTATTGATCATTACTTAGGAGGGTGTGTATGAACCACTATTTAATTACTGTTGACGGAGGTACCACCAATACCCGTGCAGCCCTATGGGATTCAAACTGCATGGCTGTCACCACCGCAAAGGCCGAAATTGGCGTGCGCAACACGGCCATTGACGGGGACAATCACCGTTTAAAGAGGGCTGTAGGGGAACTGATCGGCACGCTGCTGCAGGAAGCCGGGATCTCCTCGGAGCAGATCCGGGGGGTGTACGCCTCCGGCATGATCACCTCCAATGTTGGCCTGGCGGAAATCCCACATCTGACTGCGCCGGCTTCTTTGGACGATTTTGCTGCAGGCGTGCATTCTGTTTTAATTCCGGATGTATTTCCGCTCCCCATTCATTTTATTCCCGGACTTAAGAACATGGCGGATGAGGATGTTTCCCTTGAGAATCTGGAATCCATGGATATCATGAGAGGGGAAGAGACTGAAGCCCTTGCTCTGCTCTCCCACATTGACAACCAAAACGGCTGCCTTCTGGTTCTTCCCGGCTCCCACACCAAGTTTGTAACCGTGGACCAGCACGGTTACATAACAGGCTGCCTCACTACCATGGCCGGAGAGCTGCTGTCAGTTCTTACTGAATACAGCATTGCGGCTGACGCGGTAAAGAGGCAGTTCGTGGCTGAACAATGTGATGTGGAATATCTGAAAGCCGGATTCCATGCTGCAGGAAATACGAGCTGTGCAAGAGCCGCATTCCTGGTACGGATCGCCAGCCAGTTTCTGACCAGGGATCAGAACCAGTGCGCCAGCTTCCTGTTGGGAACCGTATTGCAGAACGATATTGCCGCCATCCGCACCAGCAGGGCACTGGCTTTAAGCCCTAAGATGCAGGTTCTGATCGCAGGCAAGGAGCCGCTGCGTTCAGCCATGAAAACGCTGCTGGAAGAGGACAGGTATTTTACAGATATTAAAACATTTGACAATGACCGGCGCCGGCCCATGGCCGGTTTCGGAGCATTGCTCATTGCACAAAAACGAGGGAATTTTTAGGAGGGACCACATGAATACATTGGAATCGATCTACAAAGGAAAAATCATTGCCATTGTGCGCGGCATACCATGTTCTTCTATTTTAGACACAGCCCGGGCGCTGCTGGATGGCGGCATCCACATGATGGAGGTTACATTCGACCAGTCCGGCGCCGAAGGGATTCAGGAGACAGCGGATTCGATCCGCCTTTTATCTGAGAAGCTTCCTGGCGAGATCCTGCTGGGAGCTGGAACAGTCCTGACACCGGATCAGGTACAGCTGGCCTATGACTGCGGCGCAGGGTACATTATCTCCCCCAACGTAGATGTAGACGTGATTAAAAAGACGAAAGAGCTGGGAATGGTGTCCATCCCTGGGGCGTTCACACCGTCCGAGATTGTGGAAGCCCACAATGCCGGGGCAGATATTGTGAAGCTATTCCCCGCCGGGCTGCTGGGAACCGCCTACATAAAGGCTGTGCTGGGTCCCCTGTCCCATATTCCCGTCTCCGCAGTTGGCGGGATTGATGAGAAGAATATCGCCTCATTTTTTGAAGCCGGCGTCTGCGGCGTGGGGATCGGCGGCAGCGGTCCGGGGAAGATAAGATCAGGGCTTCGCCAATATTTCACCGCGCATTATAAATGCGGCAGACGCTGGAAAATGTCACTTTGCTTCTGCCGCGTTTATCGCTTTCAATTTAGTGAAATGATGGTCTGCTGCCTATTTCTCCCACTGCACATACCAGGATTTCACCAGCTCCGGCTCTTCTTCACAGATGGCTGCCGCATCCTCATATGGCATTCCCCGCAGATACATGTTGCGGGCGGCGATCTGACGCCCCTCTCGACGGCCTTCCACCCGCCCATCTTCTATCATTCCCTTTATCGCTTCACACATGTTGATCTGTCCTCCTTCCGACCGGTATTGTTCTTTTATCTCTTCCAGCTCCCTGGAGCCGGTCAGGGCTGCTATCACGTCGTAGGCGTCCTCCTCAACTGCCTGGAAGGCCTCCTCATTTTCCCTGGCGAACTGCCGCTCTGCTTCCTTATCCCCAGAACGCCTGATGAATCCAAATACCTCACGTAGATCCGTCCTAAAGCGCCAGGCTCCTTCAAATCTGCGCACCTCCAGCACATGGATCTTATAATCATTGATCAGAGCACTCAGCTCGTCCGGCTGCCTTTTGGGATCCAGCAGATCACACAGCTGCGTGGCTCCGTCCCATGGACGGTTCCCATAGTACAGCACAATGGTCACAATCGGAGAGACCCGGTCCGTCCTGGCAAACCGTCCTATATATTCTGCCCCGCGCAGGTCCTTCTTGTGGCGGTGTTTCCTCTGAATACCGCGCAGCTGCTCATCATATCCGGCTGCGTCCTCCAGCATAACACGTATGGGCATGGCATAGTGAACCTCGTCCTGATTCTCCAGGCCCACCAGCACCACATCCGTGCCCATCACCACCCGGCGGACCAGATCCCTGCATTTACGAAAACTGCCCTTTCTGCCTTTTCCGGCCACCGAAGTATCCCTGTCCCGGATATCTGTCCCCTTCACTACCTCCCGCCCCTGGTATACGTACCCATTGATCAGGTCCGCATAACGGTTCTCATCACTGAAATACCGGGCCAGCACAACATCCTTTACCCCCATGCTCTACCTCTCTTTCCCATTTAATCGGAGAAGAAAGGCAGCGTGCCGATAAGGTCTATAAGCATATTATATCGGCCTTTTCTATGAAATGCAAGCGCGCGCATCTTCTTCTCCATCCTTTAAAACCGTTGTGAATTGTCGGCGAAATGCCGGATATGGGAGATTGTCTCCCCAGAACGATGAGGCGCACGCTTAGCGAGCGATTCACCGCGTATCATAAAACAGCGGCTGAAGCGCTGTCCGTATGATCAGAATACCACACTTCTTCACGCAGCACAAGGATAATTTATAAATGCCAAACCGGCCGCCAGCAAAAAAGTTACGGTCCACTTCCCAGCCGGAAAGCGGCAGTGCAGTGAACAGCAACCAAAAAACAGCAGAAGCCGGGGATACCCCCTTCGCTTCTGCCGCATTTATATAATCATTTTAAAACTGTACAACATCCTTGATCTCATCCGCCGGCTCCACGCTCTTTCCGTAAAGCACGGGGCCGTCGCCGCGGTATTCCCGCTGGTACTCCACCCCGACCTGGGCGCGCAGTTTTACCCATTGCCTTGTCTTTAATTGTTCAGCTCCGGACCATTTGCACAGATAGCCTAAAAAGCTCATGTCCGCCTCACAGCAGGTCATGGCCATGCGGCCCGGTACAAAGTGGCCCTTGGGAATCTTGGGATTTTTCAGGACCATGGCCGTGAATTCAACAATTTTGCCCTTGTAGCGCTCCGGCTGGTCCATACAGTCAATGTACCAGATCCCATAGTCATCAGGCTTGATCTCAATCACGTCTGCACTCACATCGTAAGGCAGATCCTCCTCCAGGGTGGCCTGCTCAATCTCCCCGTCCTTGCCTTCCAGCACAATCTCGCTGTCCCGGCTCATGGCCCGGATCGTTCTGCGGTAATTCACCAGCTTCTCATCGGAAATGCCGTCACACCGGTTGAGAATCACCAGCTCGGAGCTGCGCAGCATGGCGCCCAGCAGAGGCTTCATATTCTGCACATACAGGTCAAAGGTAGAGCCGTCTATAATGGTAATCTGCTGATAGATTGTCCAATCATCGGGCAGTGCCAGTTCATCCTGGTTCCACATGCCGTTCCATTCCATCAGCACCCGCTCCGGCCGGTACATAATCTCCAGCTCATTGAGATACTGAGGCGTCAGCTTCTCCCTGTCGTCCACATATACCACTGCGGTGCGGTTCTTTTTCAACATTTTCTCATCGTACTCAGTGTCACCCTCTTCACATACGATCAGAAGGGTCTTCCCGTCCGCCTTAAAATAGTCCTGCTGCATGGTAAAATCCAGAAACTGGGTTTTACCGGCCTCCAAAAAGCCGTTTACGAGAAACAACGGCATCACATCGTCATCGATTTCATATGCCATGGCATCAACCTCTTCCGAACACCCGGTTCAATTCTTCTTCTTTTAAGCTGGCTCCGATTACGCACACCTTGCCGGTGTAATCCGGCCTTCCGTTCCGGATCTCATACTGCTGGGGAACCAGGTCAAAATACAGCCACTCACCGGGATTCTCTGTGGGGAGCATTCCTTTGGCCCGAAGCACGTCTCCGAACTCCTGGGTAGCAGACAGTTTTTCCAGTACCTCCTCCAGCTGATCCCTTGTCACAGGCACAATGGTCTCCATGCCCCAGCTGGTAAATACCTCGTCAGCGTGGTGGTGATCATGGTGATGGCTGTGGTCGTGATGATGGCTGTGGCCTTCCTCGTGATCATGGTGATGGCACTCCTCATGTCCGTGGCCTTGCTCATGGTCATGGTGATGGCACTCCTCATGTCCGTGGCCTTCCTCATGGTCATGGTGATGGCACTCCTCATGTCCGTGGCCTTCCCCATGCTCATGATCATGGCACTCCCCATGTCCATGGCCTTCCTCATGGTCATGGTGATGGCACTCTCCATGTCCGTGGCCTTCCTCATGCTCATGATGATGGCACTCCTCATGTCCGTGGCCTTCCCCATGCTCATGTCCGCAGCACTCCCCATGCTCATGATCATGCCCGCAGCACTCCTCATGCTCATGCCGGCTCCGCCTCACCTCATCCAGCATATCATCCAGCATGCTGTCCTTCTTCTCAATAATCTCCAGCAGCTGCCTGCCGCCCAGACGGTCAATTGGGGTAGTCACCACAACAGCCTTGGGGTTCTTGCCGCGGATCAGTTCCACAGCTGTCTGGACCTTGGCGGAATCCGCTATATCCGTACGGCTCAGAACGATGGTTCCTGCATTTTCTATCTGGTTATTAAAGAACTCACCGAAGTTCTTCATGTACATTTTACATTTATTGGAATCGACAATGGTCACCGCGCTGTTTAATTCCACTTCCATATCCGCGGACACATCCACCACAGCCTTCATTACATCCGACAGCTTGCCCACGCCTGAGGGCTCGATGATGATACGGTCCGGTGAATACTTGGTCAGCACTTCCGCCAGGGACGCACCGAAATCCCCCACCAGGGAACAGCAGATACAGCCGGAATTCATCTCACGGATTTCAATTCCCGCATCCTTTAAAAAGCCTCCATCAATTCCGATCTCGCCGAATTCATTTTCAATCAGAACCACCTGCTCACCTGCAATGGCTTCCTCCAGCAGTTTTTTGATAAATGTGGTTTTCCCGGCTCCCAGGAAACCGGAAATAATGTCAATCTTAGTCATTTAAATTCTTCCCTCTTTCTGAACATCCGCGCCGGCTTTCAAGGCCTGTCCCAATGGACAAGCCCAACCGCGCCCGGTATTGTTGTGCACTGACTATTTTGGCACAATCAACTTGCAAAGTCAAGCATACCGGCGATTTTACCGCAGCTGCTTGAGAATCTTCTCCGCATCCACCTGGCGTCCCAGCACCATCATGTGAACGCCCTCCTCAATAACATAGTCCGCGCCGGGCAGCATAGTCATCTTTCCCTCTGTATCCTTGACGCCAATAATGGAAATACCGTATATCCTGCGGATGTCCAGAGTTTTTATGCTCTTTCCAATCCACGCCGGCAGGGGCAGGATCTCATATATGGACACGCCCGCGGACAGTTCCGTATAGTCAAACACATGGTTGGCGCTGTAGCGCACCGCCGCCTTCTCGGCAACATCCCGGTCAGGATACACCACCTCGTCCGCGCCGTTCTTCAGCAGCAGCCGGGCATGGATGTCCCGGTTGGCCTTGCTGACCACATACCTGGCGCCCATCTCCTTGATCATGCTGGTGACCTCCAGACTGTTCTGGAAATTATTCCCAATACACACAAAACAAATGTCGAAGTTGTCCACTCCCAGGCTCTTTAACACCATCTCATTTGTACAGTCGCCGATCTTGGCGCTGACCACATAGGGCAGAACCGGCTCCAGCCGCTCCTCCTTCATATCCACGGCCATCAGCTGGTTCTCCTGTTTTCCCAGGTTCTCACACAGATGCTGGCCAAATCTTCCAATACCGATTACTAAAATTGATTTCATTTCCTCTGCTCCCTTCCCTTAACCGTTTATCCCACTGTAATCCGCTCCGACGGCAGCTGCACATGGGCCTTGCGCTTGGTCCTGGTAAATGCCAGGGCAAAGGAAAGGCTTCCGATACGGCCGCAGTACATCAGCAGTATGATCATAATCCTTGAAAATGTATTCAGGCTCCTTGTGACTCCCGTGCTCATGCCCGAGGTACCCATGGCGGAGCAGGTCTCAAACAGAACCGCCGACATAGGCAGGTTCTGCGCCGCCATAATCAGAATAGTGGCCACAATGGTCAGGCACAGGTTGATGGTCAGAATACAGGACGACTGGCGGATGGACTCCTCCTCCAGCCTTCGGCCAAACACCTCCACCCCATAAGTCTGCTTCACCGTGGACACCACATAAAACAGCAGCACCATCAGCGTGGTGGTTTTGATTCCCCCGGCCGTGGAGCCGGGACTGCCGCCGATAAACATCAGCACTGCGGTGAGGAATTTGCTGCCGTCCGTCAGAGCGGCCGTGTCAATGGTGTTGAAGCCCGCTGTTCTGGGCGTCACCGCGCTGAACAGACAGGCCAGGAATTTCTCCGAACCGGTCATGCCCACCAATATGTTGTGTCTCTCCATCAGATAAAACATCAGCGTGCTTCCCACAATCATGATGGCGGTCGTCACCAGCACGATCTTGGTGTGCAGCATATAGTGGCGCACCCGCCATTTCTTCTGATACAGATCATCCCACACAATAAATCCGATGCCCCCGATGACAATCAGGGATACAATGGTCAGATTCACCAGCCAGTCACCCACATAACCGCAGAGGGAGACGTATTTCTCCGTATGGCCCATCAGGTCAAAGCCTGCGTTGCAGAATGCGGAGATAGAATGGAAAATGCTGTACCATATCCCGTGCAGCCATCCAAACTGTGGAATAAAGCGGAAGGACAGGATCACTGCCCCCAGGCCTTCAAATATAGCCGCCCCAACCACAATCCGCTTGGTCAGTCGCACCATGCCGCCGATCTGCAGAGTATTTACGCTCTCCTGCATCAGCCCCCGCTCCTTCAGCCCGATTTTCCTGCGCAGTATAATGGACAGGAAAATGCCGATGCTGATAAATCCAAGGCCCCCCAGCTGGATCATAATCAGCAGCAGGATCTGTCCGAACAGGCTCCACTGGGTCCAGGTGTCCACCACCACCAGCCCTGTCACGCAGGTTGCGCTGGTAGCTGTAAACAGGCAGTTCAAAAACGGCTCCGACTGTCCGTCCCTGCTGGCTATGGGCAGCATCAGAAGCAGGGTCCCTGTCATTATAATGATAAAAAATCCATAGGCAATAAACTGGGTCTGAGAAATACATTTGCTCAGTTTTAGTTTCTTCTCAGCCTTCACATCTTGTTCCATGATTTTATCCTCATTTTAATTAATTGTATTCTTATGTCTGTACAGCGGAATATTTATGCCGGGCGGCGCCGTCCCAGTGCCTGCCAGGCTCCAAACAGCAGAAATGCCATCAGGTTAACCACCACAACGCTGGCCCCTGCAGGGGTGGACAGCTGATAGGACGCCACCATGCCGATGAAAAAGCACACCACTGACAACAGCCCCGATGAGAGCATCACCCCGCGGAAGCTTTTGAACACCCGCATGGAGGTAAGCGCCGGGAAAATCACCAGGCTGGAGATCAGCATAGCCCCCATCATGCGCATTCCCAGCACAATGGTCACTGCAGTCAGCACTGCGATCACCACGTTGTAAAGCCCCACATTGACTCCAGTGGCCTTGGCAAAGCTCTCATCAAAGGTCACGGCAAATATCTTGTGGTAACACACCACAAACAATGTCAGCACCACCGCGGACAGGACCACGCTCAGGATCACGTCCTCCCGGCTCATGGCCAGGATGCTTCCGAACATATAGCTGCTGACATCTGTGGTCATCCCCGTGGTCATGGATGTGACTATGATTCCGATGGCAAGGGCGCTGGCCGAAATCATGGCAATGGCCGCATCGCTCTTCATCTGTCCGTTCTCTGTGATCCGCAGCAGGAAAAATGCCGCAAGCACCACCACCGGAACCGACACCTTAAGCGGCGACCAGCCCAGAGCCAGGGCAATGGACAGCGCTCCGAAGGAAACGTGGGACAGTCCGTCCCCAATCATGGAATATCGCTTTAGTACAAGGCTTACCCCTAATAGGGACGCGCAGAGGGAAACCATCAGGCCTCCCGCCAGGGCTCTCACCAGAAACGGATAGGAGAGCATCTCACTGATCATGTCCATGGCAGCATTCTCCTTTCTCTGTTGTGTCCGGCAGAGGGGCAGCCTCCGCACCGTGGCAGCCTGCGGTGGGCTTACAGCGGCCCTGCTCCTTCTCGTGGAAGAAATGGCCTGCTGCCTGGCTGTTCATATAATCATGAGCCGGGCCATAAAACAACACCTGCTTCTGCAGGTGCAGGATCTTATTGGCCTCCTCCACCGCGTTTCTCAGGTCATGGGAGACCATCAGGATAGCCACCCCGTCCTCCCGGTTCAGCCGCCGGATCATCTGGTAAAACTCCTGGATTGCCATGGGGTCCAGCCCTGTGATGGGCTCATCCAGAATCAGCAGGCTGCTGGTGGCGCACAGCGCTCGGGCAATCAGCACCCTCTGCTGCTGTCCGCCCGAGAGTTCCCGGTAACAGTGGGATCTGAGGGGCGAGATGCCCAGTTTCTCTAAGTTCCTGTCTGCCAGATCCTTCTGGGACTTGGTGTAAAAGGGCAGGCTGCCCATTCTGCTGAGGCAGCCGCTTAACACCACCTCCCGCACCGTGGCCGGGAAATCCCTCTGGGCCGCAGTCTGCTGCGGAAGGTAACCGATTCCGGTCTTTTTAAGTTCGTCCGCTACCTTAAGGGTGCCTGCAGTGGGCTTTAACAACCCCAGAAGCCCCTTCATCAGCGTGCTCTTGCCGGAGCCATTTTCCCCCACAATGCACAGGTAGTCTCCTGCCTCCACCTCCATGTTCACGTCCACCACCGCGTCCTGGTTGTCATATCCAAAATCTACATGCTCACATGTAATTAAAGGTGCCATTTAAATAACCTCGACTTCTTTTTATCTTCTTCGGCTTAGAGCGTGTCTTAAAATTCATTCCCGCCAGCTGACGGAAAGCAATTTTAAGACACGCTCTAATCCAGCCCCTGCCTGAGATTCTCCACATTCTGCTTCATCAGCTGCAGGTAGGTAACACCCTGGTCAAATTCCCTGCGCGTCACATTGTGACAGGAGTGCAGCAGCAGCGGTTTGGCCCCCGACTCCTCGCTGATGACCCGGGCCGTGCTGTGGCTGGACAGTTCCAGGTAATACACCACCGGTATCCCATCTTCCCTGATCTTATCAATCAGGTATGCAATGGTTTTGGCGCTTGGCTCTGTGTCTGAGCTGCAGCCGCTAAAAGCCGCCCTGTAAGCCAGGCCGTATTCGTCGGCCAGATAGCGGAAGGGGAACTTGTCCGCAACCACAATCATATTCCGCTTCCTGTCCGCCACAACCTGGCGGAAGGAGGCGTCCAGCTCCTTTAGATCCGTCAAATAGGCATCGGTGTTGGCCTTGATTCGCTCCGCATCACCCGGTACAGCTTCCTGCAGCGTCTGGCTGATAATCTTGACAATGGCCATGGCGTTGACCGGTGAAGTCCAGATGTGTTCATCATACTCGATCACCATCTCATGTCCGTCGTGATCCTCCGCCTCATCCTCATGGTCATGGCCCTCTGCATCCTCCATGCCCTCCACATGCTCCTCCTCCACAGTGTCCACATAGTCCATCATGGTGACAACCGTCATATTGGAGGTGTCGACAGAGTCCAGCACCTGGCTCAGCCAATGTTCCATCTCTCCCCCGTTGCAGATCAGCACATCCGCATTCTGGATGGTGATCATGTCCGCCGGGGTGGGTTCAAAGGAATGGCTGTCCATCCCGGCAGGCACTACCAGGGTAATCTTCACCCTGTCCCCGGCAGTCTGCCGCACAAAATCATAGTAGGGAAACAAGGTCGTCACCACACTGATCCGCCCATCCGGCGGAGGCGTCTGCGCCCGCCTGCAGCCAGCGGTAACAGCTATTGTCAGGGAAAGCAGGGCCAAAAGCCCTGCCCCGCGCTTAAACCATTTTGTCAATTCCATTCACGTCCTTCACAATCTGAATCACCTCTGCGGGATGGTTCACAATATAAGCCGGGTGAAATGCTTCCAGCTCGGCTCTGTCCCTAAATCCCCAGGTAACGCCCACAGTGTCCGCGCCGGCGGCCAGGCCTGTCTCCATATCCGTGTTGGTGTCTCCCAGATACAGGCATTCCTTCATATCAACCCCCAGCTCCCTGGCGCACATGAACACGCCGTCCGGAGCCGGTTTGCGGCGGATGCCTTCGCTCTCCCGCTCTCCGCTTACAAGGTCAAAATATCCCTGGCCGAACACACCGTTTACATTGTCCACCGCCCGGTCATGGGACTTGTTGGACAGCACTGCGACCTTGATCCCCTGGGATTTTAAGAATTCCAGCAGCTCCATGATCCCCTCATATGGCTCCACACGGTACAGGCAGCATTCTTGGAATATTTTAATATATTCTTCCAGAGCTTCTTCATAGTGTGCAAGCTTCTCATCCCCGCAGGCAATCAAAGCGCGCTCAACCAGCTTCTTATATCCGTCCCCCACGTACCTTTTCGTATCCTCCACGGAGACAGATCCCAGGCCGTAGCGCTCCAATGTCTGGTTTACAGACATCTGCAGCGCATAAATCGTGTTTAAAAGGGTTCCATCTAAATCAAAAATACAACATTTATACATAGCATTGGCATTCCTTTCCATATTTATACATGATCCAGACAGCAGGCGCTTCAGCCTACACGTGACATAGTATACCATAGAATGAAAATTTTGTAACCTTTATTTCTTTTGCGGTATTGAAATTACTGGATTGAGGGGCGGAAGGTTACGCGGACGTGGCTGGTGTATTGGCCGCGAAAAGAAGGAGGTTGGAGCGGGGAGGACAGGGGAGGAGCCGGCTCCTGGTTACGGAGAGCGTGTCTCTAAGGCGCTGATGATTTGCTAAAAGCGCCGGTCCAAAGAAATTAAACT
>OKVW01000869.1_pt1 | contig 14827 bp, 15 predicted proteins | sample 1606991 | NCBI WGS metagenome assembly OKVW01 (sample SAMN03281021, study PRJEB24777) | human gut metagenome | isolation source: fecal sample PR177 from 1 month old male Malay infant, vaginal delivered...
GCGGTGAAGTCGGCCCCACAGATGACTCCTACCTGGCCATTCCAGGCGAGTGTCCCATTCACCAGGATGCCTCCAGTATCATCATACCGCCCTCAGAACCCGGCGGGGAGGACGGCGGAGACTTCCAGGTGTCCCCAATCGGCCCTGGTTACCAGCCGTCACAGGAGGTGACACAGCCTTACGGACCCGGGGTCCAATAGTATTTATAATAGAATGAATAAATAAATCCGCTCTGCCAGGATGACTTACACCATCCCGGCGGGGCGGATTTTTTGTATGGATTTGTAATTATAATTAAGAAATCATATACTATTTTTTTCCATGGTTCCCTCTTATAATTTTAAGCATAAGGAGGTGAATATGTATGAAAATGAAGTATGTGCTGATATTCTTTGGAGGGGTTGCTGTATATTTCCTTTTTAGTCTGTGCAGGGCGCTGCTGCTCTAGAGCGTGTTAGAAAATTATTCTAGGGATACAAACACATGTTCCAGAAGTAATAAAACAGTTGATATAGTAAGCTGAGACCTACTGTAATTAAAAATAAAAGTCCAATTAAGACAAGGTGACCATATTTGGCATTCCAATCGTCATTGGGACTGTAAAAATCACGTCCATCATTGGGATTATAATATATTTCAACCTCTTTACCTGGTTTGGCTGATGGAAAAAATGTATAGGCGCACCTTGAATCCATACCTGTATATGGCTTGCCATTGGCGGTATAATTATAAACAGTGTAGTGTAAAAATACGAAAGTGATCGTATACCGGCAGGGATGAGGGAGTCGTCCTTTGTTGACTTTCATTCCCGTGTAATAAAGACCCTTGGATATACACTCTATTTTACCCGCAGTTTTCTGAGTACATCTGCGCTTTACACTTTCCTCTACATATTTATGCCCTATACGTTTAAACAGAATTGCCCCGGACAGCAGCAAAAAGAAAACCGTTAATCCATTCATCGTCAGTATATTAGCAAGTATATTCATACCACAATTATTTCTCCGCCGTCAAAACAAAAGACAGCGGATACCCTTTCCCATCATAGACATCGGACAAGCCGATATCGTAATCATATTCTTTCAATCCCGTGATCCGCAGGCCTGCCTTACAGGCCGCATTAATCATGTCCGCGAATGTGTGGGAAAAGCTGATGAAAGTTTTTGACTGGTAGCTCCCGGAGATATATTCCATTCCATGGTTCTCTACCCAAGGCTCTTTCGCGAAATAGGAATATCCGAAGCCGAATATCTTCTGCTTATCGAATTCCGGGGAACCGGGCAGGGTCAGCATATTCATCACTGGATGATAATCATGAATCAGCATGATCCCGCCTGGTTTTAAACAATCCGCCGCCTTTTGGAACAGCGGCTCCAATTGTTCAAACCAGGTGATAGCGCCGATCGTGAACATGATAAAATCAAAGGACTTATGATATTCCTCCGGTATCTCTAATATATTGACCGCTTCAAACCTGCAGTTGCGGATACCGGCTTTCTCTGCTGTCTGAACTGCCTGGGCGAGAATATTTTCGGCGATGTCAAATCCGGCACCGGATTTCGCCCCAAGCTGCATAAGCGACAATAATTCGCGGCCATTATTACAGCAGAACTGCGCAACCTCTTTTCCGGTAAAATCCAGCTTCTCTAACTCCCGGACTACATCTTCACAGAAAAATGGCAGCTTCTCATTCAGCAGTCTGATGTAATTGTCCTCTCCCCAATTGGGTTGTCTGTGTTCAAATGCCTCTTCCCATGCCTCTTTGTTGCCAGCTATGTAATTCATTTCATCTCCTCTTATCCTTAATTTCCATATCGGTTATACACACGGCGGACTTCTCCAGCCTCCACGGCAGTCAATGTTCTTGACCGGCCAAAGGATACATGATATATTCTAAGTCGTGAAAGACTGGAGGGAATTTAAATGTGGAATTTATTATGGCCGGTGCTCGTTGTCGTTGGGTCCAACTGCTTATACAATATCTGTACAAAATCCACTCCCCAGGAGGTAAATGCCTTTGCCTCCCTGACTGTTACCTACCTGATCTCCGCAGGGATCGCCTTTGTCCTGTTTCTGCTGAGCAACCGTGAACGCCATGCGGCAGCGGCCTTTGCCAAACTGAACTGGACCTCCTACGCACTGGGCTTTTCTGTAGTCGCCCTGGAGTTTGGGTACATCTGCCTCTATCGTGCAGGCTGGAAAGTAAATACCGGCTCACTTGTGGCCAATATCTGCCTTGCTATCGCATTGGTATTCATCGGCTTCATACTGTACCGGGAAGGGATCTCCATGCGCAAGGTAGCCGGTATGCTGGTCTGCATCGCGGGACTTATCCTAATCAGCAAATGAGCATGCAGGCTTACTGACATTATACTGTTAAATGTGAAATGGCACAAGTGAGACGTATCAATATATTTTACCGGGAGGTAAGCAATGAAACTTCATCAATACAACCTGGATCACAATTATTTCAAAGAATTCCGCATTGACTGTGATAAATGCACAGGGCTCTGCTGCACCGCCCTGTATTTTTCTACATTTGACGGGTTCCCATCTGATAAGGCGGCTGGGGTACCCTGTTCTAATTTAGACAGCAGCTTCCGCTGTTCCATCCATCAAAAACTGCACGCAAAGCATATGAAAGGCTGCCTGGCCTACGATTGCTGCGGGGCGGGCCAGCTTGTGACGGCTCTGTATGGGGCGGAAAACTGGAAGTCCAGTCCATCCTCTGGGCAGGAAATGTTTGATGTGTTTGTAAAAGCTTATTATATGCAGCAAATGCTGTGGTATCTCTCAGAAGTCCTGACCCTGCCGCCAGCTAAAGCCCATTGGGAGGAGGCCAGCGGTTATATGGGGCAGTTGCGCCACGTTTTGAATTCCTCCCCTCAGGGCATTTTAGATTTTAATATGGAAAAAATAGGGGCGAAAGTTAACCGATTGCTGAGTAATTCCTGGGAATTGTCAAAGGGGACATCCGGCCCTTTAAAAGGATCTGCCAAGAAGAAGGATTTTATGGGTCATAATTTCAGGAAAGCCAGGTTAAATGGGACCGATTTCAGCTTCTCCCTTTTGATCGCAGCGAATTTGGAAGGCTGCGGTCTGTCCGGCTGCAATTTTCTCGGAGCCGATATGAGGGATACCAATATTAAAAATGCGGATTTAAGGGACAGTGTATTTCTGACCCAGGGCCAGCTTGGCGCCGCAAAGGGGAACCTGAACACCCGTATCCCGGAGCACCTTAAGATGCCGGCTGAATGGGCATATTGAGAAGGCATTTAAATACCGTGTTAAGGCGCCGTATGCTTATAGCCTTTTCAGGATTTTTCTAGTATAATTGCATTGTAACTTCCTACTCACACAAAATTGCTATAAGGAGGTTTTCTTTCATATGAATGTGATGCAAGAAGTATTAAAACACCAGGACTATGCGGTAACCATGAGGCGCGAATTCCACCGGCACCCTGAGCTGAGCTGGAAGGAATCCGCCACTGCCGCGCGTATACGGGAAGAGCTTGGGAAAATGGGGATTCCCTATGAGGAGGTGGCCGGCACAGGCACCATTGCAACCCTTAAAGGGAGCGCAGAGCATCCCGTCATCGGACTTCGCTGTGACATCGATGCACTTCCAATCAAAGAGATCAAGGACCTGCCCTTCCGCTCTGAAAATGACGGCGTTATGCATGCCTGCGGCCATGACGGACATATCAGCATGCTGCTGACCGCAGCCAAGGTACTGGCCGAACATCAGGATGAACTGAAATGTACGGTTAAGTTCATCTTTCAGCCTGCGGAGGAACATACGGACGGCGCAGTGAAGCTGTTGGAGTCCGGAAAGGTAGGCCAGCTGGACACAGTGGCGGGCATGCACATTTTCCCATACCTGGATACGGGAACCATCTCCGTTGACCCTGGGCCGCGCTATACATCGGCCTCCTTCATGAAGATTAAAATCATTGGGAAAAGCGGACACGGCGCTATGCCCCACTATGCGGTTGATCCCATCTATGTGGGCTGCAAGGTGGTGGATGCCCTGCAGAGCATTGCCAGCCGGGAGACCAACGCCATGGACACCGTGGTTGTCAGCATCTGCACCTTCCACTCAGGCACCATGGCAAATATATTTGCTGAGACTGCTGAGCTCAGCGGCACGGTGCGCACCTTTAACCCTGAATTGCAGAAAGAACTGCCCCACATCATTGAGCGCATCATCAAGAATACATGTGAAGCCTACCGCGCCACCTACGAGTTCGACTACTACTCTGATATCCCCGCCACCATCAACGATGAGCGGTGCAGTGAGATCGCGGCCGGATCAGTGAAGAAAATCCTTGGGGAACAGGGTCTTATCAAGTATGCCGGGACTCCCGGCGGGGAGGATTTCTCCTATTTCCTGGAGAAATTTCCTGGAGTATACGCCTTCGTGGGCTGCAGGAATGAGGCAAAGGACTGCAGCTATTCCCTGCACCATGAGCGGTTTGATTTAGATGAGGCAGCCCTGGTAAATGGGGCGGCGTTCTATGTTCAGTACCTATTGGATGCACAGGAGCAGTTTTAGATTGATAAACATCCAATAGAGAACAGGTGGCCCGTGATAATCTGGGCCACCTGTTCTCTATACGCTTAGTTATAGCTCTCTCCACTCAATGCAATCCGGCCTTTCACAGAAATCCCAGAACTGTCTGACGCACTCCAGCGCTTTTTCCACCGGAATAATTGTGTCTCCAGGCATGACGGACCGCTCTGCGGCCACATGCATCGTCACACTCACCCCGCCCCGTTCTGTCTCTCGCCGAGAAGCGTAGCATACAGCTCATCGTCAATGGGGTAATCAACCCGTTTGCCCAGCCAGGAGGACAGATAGGCCCCATTGGTTATCATAATGGTGTTCAGACCGTCATTTCCGTCTATCTTCAGGGGAGCCGACCTCAGCAGGTGATCCACGAAATTATCAAAGATGGGCTGGTACATACCGCCGTCATTTTCCTCCAGCGGAATCTCACGCAGGTGGTGTTCCGGCACCCCGTAGATCTCCCGGTTAGTCTCTGCAAACTCCCTGATATCCATCACATTTTCATCCAGGGTAATCCTGCTGTTGTCCTCAATGGTCAGACGCCCTTTGGTTCCCCAGATCTCCAGCCGGCTGACCCCCGGCGCCTCCGCGCTGGCGGCTATGTATGTTCCATGAAATCCGTTTTTGTAATAAAACTGGATATCTCCGCTGTCATCCACCTGGAAATCGTTGTATTTCCCGTAATCCAGCACTGCCAGAACACTGTCCGGCATGCCGAACAGCCACTGCCAGATATCCAGATCGTGCTGGCACTGGTTGATCAGAAGGCCGCCTCCCTCTCCTGCCCAGCTGCTGCGCCATTTGGCGGAGGCATGGTATGCAGGGGACCGGTACCATTTGTTGCAGACCCACACCGCCCGCTGAAGCCGGCCTAAAGCGCCTGCCTCCAGCAGTTCTTTGGCCTTCACGTAAGGCGGATTGTTCCTGACCGGGAATATCATTCCCAGGCTGACCCCATTTTGCTCTGCAGCGTCTGCCAGCTCCTTCACCTCTTTTGTGGACACGCCCGCAGGCTTATCCACCAGCAGGTGCACGCCGGCTGCGGCTGCGGCCTTGCCGATCTCCACATGGCTGGGATGGGGTGTTGCAATCAAAACGGCGTCAAACTCATCTCTGTGGGCCAGGGTGTCCTCCACATCACTGTAGACAGACACAGCCGGGTACAGGCTTCTCAGTTCAGCCTGGCCTGCCTGGCCGCGGCAGCAGACTCCTGTCAGGGACAGTCCCTGTATCTCCCCGCCGGTGATCATTTTCACGTATTTACTTCCCATGCCGCCGTAGCCGATGACCGCGATTCTCACTACATTCATAGATTTAATTCTCCTTTTGCAGGCAGCCCCTTACCATCACCGCCCGGATCTGTAACTGCTGGTCCAGCACCACCAGATCGGCATCTTTTCCTGCGCTGATTGATCCCTTCCGGTCTGATACTCCCACCAGACGGGCCGGTGTCAGGCTGGCCATTTTGATTATCTCATGGAGAGGCGCATCGGTCAACTGGCAAAATGTACGGACCAGCCGGTCTGTGGTGGCCACGCTGCCTGCGAAAGCGGTCCGGTCCGGCAGCTTGGCAACGCCGTCCTCCACGATGCAGCGCTGGCCGGCTGTGAGGGAACCCAGCATATACTCCCCGTCCGGCATGCCTGCGGCCCGCATGCTGTCGGTCACTAGGCAGATATGATCCGCGCCCTTGACTTTGTATATCAGCTTCAGCAGCTCCGCCGGCAGATGGCAGCCGTCGGCAATCACTTCCACATACAGGTCATCCAAAAGGTATCCGGCCTCCACGGCTCCCGCCACCCGGTAAGCATGTTCCCGGTGAACGCTGGCCATACAGGAGTAAAAATGGGTCAGCGCGGAAATCCCGTTCTCATATGCCTCCATCACCTGGCTGCAGCTGGCATCCGAGTGGGCCAGGGAACTGATAATGTGATGTTCCCTCAGGGTGCGCAGAAACTGCTGTGCCCCCGGCAGTTCAACCGCGAAGGACCATCTGAGAATCCGGTCCGTGCAGCCCAGCGCCTCCATGTATTCATCGGGGTCCGGGTTGCGCAGGTATTTGGGGTCCTGGGCGCCTCTCTGGGATTCTGCAAAATACGGTCCCTCCAGATGGAGTCCCAGAATATTGGGCATCCCATCTTTTTCCAGTTCAATTTCATTAAAAAACCGCAGGAATTCCATCAGGGACTCCCTGGTGCTGGTCAGGGTGGTGGGCACAATGGAGGTGGTGCCATGAAGCATATGGGTCCTGCAGGCCCGGTATACGCTCTCCTGGTCCCCGTCCATAAAGTCGGCTCCCCCTGCTCCGTGGGTGTGAATATCGATAAATCCAGGCGAGAGGTATCGCCCTTCCAGGTCTATCACCTGTTCCGCCTCCGCCGTGCCGCTCCCTCTGCCTTCCAGGTTCACCTGCCGGATCAGGCCGCCCTCTGTCAGCACATCCCCTCTATAGATTCCGGTTGCAGTAATAATCTGCCCATTGCGAAATAATACTGAAGCCATACACTGTCACTCCTTCCACCTCTTCATTTTCATGCCGGCTGCTACAGGCAGCGCACCTGATCCCTGAAACGTCCCATGAACTGGTTGTTCCACTCATCGCCGCCAGGGCAGTTGCCGCTTCTCCAGACAGGCGGATTGATTCCCTCATTGACCAGCATATTGACCGTTTCCACCACGATGCAGTTGAGGGCATAGGCGTTGGCATAGGTGCTGAGGGCTCCGATCTTCTGCTCAAATCCCGGCAGGGAAATGGTGGCATCCCCCACCTTGATCTTACAGTCCACGGAACAGTCCACAATCTGGTGTAGATTCTGTTTTGACGGATGGCGGGCCGGATGTTCCTTGGGGCAGTTGTCTGCGTGCTGGTGGGAGCTGACGCCGATGACCCGCGCTCCGCGCTCCCTGGCAGTCAGGGCCGCGTCGATGGTGGCGGAGTTGATCCCGTATGCATTGCACACGATCAGAAGATCCCCTTCCCCGATTCCATAATCCTCCACAACGATCCTGCCGTAACCGGGCAGGCGTTCCACCTGCATGGATTTTAAGGCGCCGCTGCTCAGCATGGTCTCCTGATTCAGCATCGCGCTGATATGCATAAGTCCGCCTGCCCTGAAGAATATCTCCATGGCCGCCAGGTTGGAATGTCCGCCAGGGCCGAACACATAGATCAGACGGTCTTTTTTCACCTGCTCTGCAAGCATTCCCGCCGCCTTCAGGATATTCGCCTTCTCCGTGGTGTGGATTTCATCAATAATACCAATGACTTCTTTATAATACAGGTCCATTACGCTTCCTTCTGTCATTTCCGCTCCTCCTCTTTTTCCGCGCTGCCGCACAGTTCTTCCATCCTGTCATGAATCATCTGCTCAATCTCAGGGGCAAAGGTGCCGGCCAGGGCAAAATACAGGGCTGAATCCTTTGGTTCATACCCGCCTTCTCCAATCTGCTCCCTGGTGCAGATATAGCCGATCATCCCATTGGTGTACCCCGCGCAGATCCCACCCGGCAGGATCTGCCTGGCAAATGCCGCATAATCCTGTGACACTTCCCCATTGAATGTAAACAGATCCAGACCTTTGCCAAAACGGATCAGGGATATTTCCAGGGTCTCACTGTCCTGCATATCTTTCTCCAGCACTTTATTGGCCCATTGGCTCACTGCCTGGTCCGATTCTGCCGCCGCGCGCTGCACCTGCGCCCTGGTAAACTGCCGGACTAGCGGCAGCTTAAGGGAAATCCTGTCCATCTCCAGGCTGCCCCTCACCGGTACCGGACAGCCGGCCATCACCATCTCGCAGCATTGGTAAAATTCTCCGGCAAAATCCTGGACTTTCTCATATCCGCAGGCCGTAAAACGTTCACCCAGCACACTGTTAGGGCGCAGATCCGCCGTGCAGCCCTGTAAAAATATGGAAATACTCCCGGGATGGTTCTGATCCATCATCCGCAGGGCTGCCCCCGGATAGTCCGGCTGTATCACATTTTTATCCGACAGATTGGCATGGCAGGGATAGTGGATCATGGTTCCCTTAAGCGAACCGTCCTTTCTTATGAAGGCTGCAATTGTCAGATTCCTGTCCGCCTCCGCCTGATAGTTGGGCTTCATGGCAATCTTCCCATTCTCCCATTTCCTGCGGAACACATTCATGGCGCAGTCTCCGTTAAAGCGCCTGATTTCAACTGGTTCCAGCTGCGCGGCAGACCGGCGTATCCCCTCCAGCACCCGGCTCCTGAGCCACTGTGCATATTCTTCATCACAGGTCTCCAGCAGCGGAGTAAAGCAGTCCCCTGTGCCCGGCCCGGAATGATTGTGTGAGGCCACAAAAAATATGGATTCCTCCGGCGTTCCCGCCAGCCCGGCAGCAGCCGGCCTTACACGCTCAACAAACCTGCTGTTCCACCACAGCAGGTCCCCGTAGATAAAAACTGCCCGCCGCCCCGTCTCCTCTGATTCCAGGAAATGGACCCTCAGCCATATGTCCTCCGCCACCCCCTCAAAGGGGAGGGTGCGGGTGGCATACCCGCACATCCTCACCGGTTTCAGAGGCGTAATTGTTAATTTCGCAGTGCCAAGCCTCAATCCTTCACCTCCTGGGGGCCGGAAAGCCCGCCCGAATACAGCTCTACGATTTTTATAAAATTCCGCATAATGTGGAATGGATCTTTGACCGGAAGGGCCACCAGCTTTTCCTGGGGCGAACCGTCCCTGGAGCGGATCTGAATCCACTCCCCTGTGTCCTTGTTGGGAAATGTTTTCATCACATACTCCCTGGCCGTCTCATATCTGCGAAGCATTTCCGGGTCTCCTGTCTTTTCATAGAGCAGCAGAAATACATACAGGATCTCCGAATGGGGCCACCACAGCTTCATGTCCCAGGTGTCCATCATCAGCGCCTCATAGGCGCATGGCTCTGCCCCCAGGAGATGGCCCCTCGGCCTGCCTCCTTCCCGGTCCACGAACCGCAGCAGGCCTCCGTATTCGGAATCCCATCCCAGGTCAAAGGTGTACGCTGCAATCCGGCAGAGCTTCGGCAGATATGGTTCCAGCAGGCCTCCGTCCTCAAGGGTCTCTGCCAGAAACCACATATCTTCCAGGGTATGGCCAGGATTTACATGGCGGTCCAGCACATGGGTATCCCTGCGCTCCGGCACCGACTTGTGTTCCCGGATGATTCCCGGCTCGTCATAGAGTTCATCCAGAATGAACCTGGCCTTTTGTATGGCGTATGCCTGTTCCTGTTCATAAGGCAGGCCCAGCTCCCGAAGCATTTGATAATACTCGTAAACAGTATTGACCAGAATCATGGGTATGCCGTGAATCACATATCCATCCGGAATGGGGTATGGTTCTGTGAGGAAATCATTATCTTCTATGCGGCTGACAATGCTCTCATAGAGGCGGGAAGCCTCTGCCGCCCGGTCCGCTCTCCTGGTAACCTTGATGTATTGGGCCATGCCGATCAGGGCGAAGCAGTCTGCGTAAATGCTGGCATCATACCGTCCTGTGCGCTGATCCGGCAGCTTCTTCCCCTCCCTTGTCAGCAGGTAACAGCATTTTCCGCCGTCATAAATTGAGTATCTGATGATATACTGGTATGTGCTCTCCATCCATCGCAGCAGCTGTTCCCGGTCCAGTTCCCGCATCACGCCCTTTTCCCTGAGATTGTACAGCCGCCCCAGAATCCACAGCCAACGTCCCTGGGACCATGTAAACTTATTGTCGCTCAGCTTCTGATCTCCATAGTTGTTGATACAGTTGAGGATTCCACCCCATTCCAGGTCTTCATATGCCGACCAGTATGGGAAAAAATCATGTTCCAGCTGGGATATATAAAACTGCTTTATTGATTCCCGCTCCATCTGCGTCATCTCCTTCTTTACAGCGACTTGTCGGAAAGTGCTGCCATCAGCTTTTCAATCTCAGGAGCCACCGGCTTCCTGGCCACATACTGGTTATAGAGTCCGATTCCCTCATAAATGATGAAGGATACGGCCAGAGGTGCAATGAGCGCAATATCCGCCTCGAACTGCAGGCCCATCTTAGTGGCCGCGAATACCGCCAGGCCGGCGATCATGGATGCGATAGCCGCAGTGGAATCGCTGTGCTTGAACTGAGGGAATAATCCCAGCAGCAGAGGGATCGCCGTGGGTCCCAGCAGTGCTGCGAACCATGTGAGGATCAGTCCGGTCACGCCGCCGAAATAATCACTGAACAGCGCCACAACTACAGTCAGCCCGGTAAATGCAATAGTGGTTGCCCTCGCGTACCAAAGGGACTGCCGCTCTGAAGCATTTAAAATCTCCGGTTTGAAAATCGGAAGAATATCTCTGGTCAGGACTGCGGAGATTGTGTTGGCATCGGAGTTGCACATGGTCATGGTATTGGCGAACATGGAGGCCAGCACAAGGCCTACCATACCGGTGGGAAGGAAGGTGTTGGTCAGGGTTGCATACAGGGTTGCTTCCGCAGTCTTCTGGTCCATGCCGGGGAATAAAAGTGGTCCGCACCACATGGGGAAGAACAGGATAAAGGGCCAGATAAAATACAGGGCCGCGGAAAACATAGCTGCTTTTTTAGCTTCTTTGCCATCTGAGGTGGAGATAAACCGTGCTGCCAGATTCCAGGTTCCTCCGCTGTAGCTGAAGAATATAACGAAGAAGTACAGCAGTGTCCAGCTCAATGACCCCTGGCCCCTTCCCGCATTAAATACAGCGGTGCTGCCGGCCGGAAGGGAAGTGAACACGGAGGCAAAGTTCAGCCCGTATTCTCCCAGATGCATCAATACTCCGAAAAACAAGGCCAAACCAGCTGCAATCTGCACGCCAAACTGTACAAAATCGGTCCAGAGGTCAGCCAGAATACCGCCGATTGCTATGTAGATCAGTGAGATCACACCGGACACAATCACGCCCACCCAGATGGGAATTCCTGTAAAACCATAGAGAAGCAATCCCATGGAAGTCCATTTCGCAGCCACGTCCAGCAGCTTTGTCACAATTCCGGATACTGCAACGAGCAGCTGCGCGCCCTGGTTATAGCGCATTTTCAAATACTCCGTGGGCGACTGGATTCCCAACACCCTTCTCAGCCTGGGCCACCGCGGGATAATGGTCACGGCTCCCAGCGCGGTGGCAATCGCGATATTAACTGCCCACCAGAAGTAAATAGACAGTCCCTGTGTATAAGCAATTCCCGCGTATCCCACAAATACGACCCCCGAATAGCCGGAGACATGGTGGGAAATACCGGACAGCCACCACGGAATCTTACCGCCGCCGATGAAAAAATCTTCGGAACTGTTGATGTTCTTGCCGGATCGTATTCCGATAAACAGGATAAAGGCGAAAAACAGTATAACAACTACCCAATCCAACCAATGCATTGTCATTGTATCCATATAGGCCCTCCTTGTTGGCGCCTGTGTTTCAGGCGCTTACATACGATTTATGTGAGTCTTTTAATTCTCTCTTCCATATAATGATCACTGAATTTCCGGCTCTTTTCTCCTTCACATGCAGACTGCATTTTCTCAATTGTCTGTATGTAATCCACGACCTCCTCCGTTGTAAAATAGGCGATCAGATAGCGGTCCAGCTTTATATCCTCCCCCGAGACAAAGCGGTTCCACAGATAGAGATCAACGCCCAATAGGATCACCATTAAAAATGGAAGTATAAAATTCAGGAAAAAACTGCCGAAATACCGGGAGAGGTCCACTTGAAACGCCAGCACGCCCAGAACGGTTCCAATGGCCGCCTCAATGGGCACTGCCAGGCCGAGCAGGATCTTCAGGCTGCTTCCATCCTCATAGCGCTTCAGCTCACGGCAGATTGCCGTCCTCATGAAGGTCTCTCCTTTTTCCTTCAGGATAACAGGGTTGACAGCTACTTTAAGCCGTCCCGCACACCGGATAGGTGAAATCACCTCCACAATCCGGTTTAAAAAATCATAATTTGCCATGGATGCGCAGGCAAATAAATCCACCTCATATGGAACAGGCAGCCTCAGCTTCAAGGGAATCAGCTCACCATAACTGGCCTCTGAGTGGGGTATCCACAAAAACTTGCGGATGATGTATGCCACTGCCAGCACTCCCAGCACGGCTGTCAGCGCGGACAGCCACCACCTTCCGGCCGTCAGTTTCACCGCCAGCAGAAAGTCCAGGGCTGTGAGCGGAACCAATCCCAGAATATAATACAGATTTTTACTTTTAAGCCGCATATCTTCCCTCCTGTTCCCATATGAGCAGTCAACGCTTAGAGCAAGCCGGCACAGTCCTCATCAATATACCAGTGCGCCCGCGGGTGGCGCCGTAAAATGCTGGCCGGACAGGACTCCTCCACACTTCCGGTCAGGGCTCTCGCTGCCGCGGCTGCCTTTAATTTCCCGGGCACGATGCAGAATACATGAGCAGCGCTTACAAGGCCCGGTACTGTGACCGTAAACGCGTGTGTGGGAACTTCATCCAGCGTCTTAAAGCAGCCGTCATGCACCTGCTGCTGCCTGCACACCTGTTCCAGCTCCACAATCTTAATGGGTTCTTTATCCTGGAAATCAGCGGATGACGGATCATTAAATGCAATATGGCCATTTTCACCGATTCCCATAAATACAATGTCCAGCGGATTTTTTTTCAGCAATTCCCCGTACCTTCTGCACTCTGATTCAGGATCATTTTCCCCGTTGATCAGGTTCACGCTTTTAAATGGTACTTTACCGAAAATTGCGGATGTAAGGTAACCATTAAAGGAGCGGGGATCTCCGATCCCAAACCCAATGTAGTCATCCATGTGATACGCGTTGATGCGCTCCCATGGAATGGCGTCATCATGTACCAGGGCTTTAAGGAATTCATTCTGGGATGGAGCCGCTGCGAACATGCAGTTGATCTCATCCCTGGTGGTAAGCAGCTGTTTGATGCAGTCTGCCGCTTCTTTTGCAGCAGCCTGCCCCATCTCACTGCGGTTTTCATAAATCTTTAAATCTACTCCGTCATATTGTTTTTGTACCATGCCGTTTCTCCTGACTTATCTCCTTATTTTTTTATGAATCTTGCGCACGGAGCTCCGTTCTACCAGCGTTGGGTCCATCATGATCTGGACCGTGTCCTCCAATTTGTTTTCAATGCGGTCAATGAGAACCCGGGCCGCCATCGTGCCGGTCTCCTGGGCGGGCTGGTGTATGGTTGTGAGTGCCGGTGTCACCATCTCACAGATGGAAATATCATCAAAGCCTATAACCGACAGGTCGTGGGGAACCTGGATTCCCTCCTGGTGCATGTAATTAATCAGGCCAATGGCTGTCATATCATTGATTGTGACAACCGCATCCGGAAGGTACTCCCGCTCCAAAAGGAGCTTCCCAAGGACACGCCCCAGCTGATAGTCCCCCTCTCCATGGGGCTTGCCGGCAGATACAGCCGACACCAGTTTTTTCCTTCCCAGCACCATATTGTTGTCCTTTAGCGCCTGTTTATAGCCCTCATACATCCAGCATCTGCTTCCCCTGTCAAGGGGGCCTGACACGAATACAATATCCCGATGCCCGCATTTAATCAGATATTCTGTGGAAAGATAAGCACCTCTGTAAAAATCAAACCGTATACAATCTCCGTTAAATCCATCCAGGTTCTGATCAAACAGCAAAAGGGGGATGCGCAGAGCGTTCAGCCGGTTAATATACGCTTCCCCTGTGTTGACGCTGGATAAGATAATACCTGCAACGCCCTTATTCTCCAATATATCCAGATGGCTGATCTCCAGCTGCATATCACTCATGGAGCTGCATATGAAAGGGATATAGCCGCGCTTAAGGCATTCCAGCTCTGCCGCGGCCAGCAGCTGGGCGTAGAATGGGTTGGTAATTGACGGGACAATGATTCCTATTTCACTGTGAACGCCTTTGCGGATCATCTGGCCGAATGGATTGGGCTTGTAGTCCAGCTCCTTGGCAATCTCCAGGATCCGTTCCCTCACCTCTCTGCGCACCGGATAGTCACTGCCCGCCAGGACACGGGACACGGATGCCACTGATACCCCTGCCAATTTTGCAATGTCAGAAATGGTTACCTTTTTTCTGTCCTTTGCCATTTATTAAATTCCTCCGTACAATTTACAGCAAACGTTTTCTGTGATTACAATCATAACATATGGCTTTTTGCAGTGTCAATATCAAAAAATATCGGTTTTAACGTTAATATTTTCAGGTAATTCAATTTTACATCGCTAATTTATCGTTAATTTTTTACTGAATTC